>Ga0247831_1008023_pt1 | contig 11418 bp, 14 predicted proteins | sample LaCruzMarch2015__9_FD_192406 | JGI IMG/M metagenome (GOLD analysis project Ga0247831, IMG submission 192406) | Freshwater microbial communities from meromictic Lake La Cruz, Castile-La Mancha, Spain - LaCruzMarch2015_1m | ecosystem: Environmental > Aquatic > Freshwater > Lake | place: Spain...
CCCTCATGATAATCAGCGGAGGGATGGGGCATATCTACGATGTCGTCTTGGCCAATAAAGGCACAAGAACCCCCTGCTGTTCAACAAATAACTCCCCAGTTCCGCAGGAGGTTGACAGGGTACATCATCGTTAATGTTCTACATTGCTAGAGGGAGCTCCTCAAAGACTACCTCACTTGATACATTCATCTTACGAGAATGGATACGTAAAATCTTAACACGTGCATCCTCGGGTGGATGGGGCAGTTCAATCTTACGATCTAACCGACCACTCCGTAATAACGCTGGATCGAGCACGTCCGGTCGATTCGTTGCCGCAATGACCTTGATCATATCATTCGAACTAAAGCCATCCAGCTGACTTAGCAATTCAAGCATGGTCCGTTGAACCTCCCGATCACCACTTTGATCACCCCCAAAACGCTTCGTACCGATTGCATCGAGTTCATCAATGAATATAATAGCACCGCAATGTGTCCCGTCGGCAATCTTCTCCTTGGCAAGTTCGAATGCATCACGGATAAGTTTGGCACCATCCCCAATGAACATTTGAACGAGCTGTGGGCCGGCAAGTTTGAGAAAGACTGCGTTGGTTTGATTGGCACATGCCCGAGCGAGTAGCGTCTTGCCCGTCCCGGGCGGACCATGGAGTAACACACCCTTGGGAGGTCGTATCCCGATAGTATCAAACATACTCTTATGTGTCATGGGTAATACGATGGCCTCGATGAGTTCTTGAATTTGTTTATCAGCCCCACAATGTCACTGTACTCCTCGGTCGGACGTTCATCTACCTCCATGGCCTTGACACGACTATCAAACTCCGCCGGTAGTTTTTCAAGTATAAGGTATGAATCCTTATTCGTACCCACGAGGTCACTGGGTTTTAATTCATCCGTATTCACAAGGCCCGGTATTGGTAGGTATATCGTCTGTCGTGTCGACGTACGTATTACGGCACTACGGGTCTTCCGGTCGGCATTGACATCGGTGGCGCCACCATCCTCCTCCTCTTCATTGTCTAGTCCATCCTCGGCATCCGGCTCTAATACCTCAACGACATTTCCGACGAGGTAGGGAAGTTGCTTATTAAGCTTGACCTTTTCAATATTCTCACGAATGCGTTCGCGTTGACCACGAGATTCATGATTGATCCGCTGTATGTCACTTCGGAATATACGTATCTCGTTATCAATTAATTGGATACGTTGACGAAGTTCAGCAATTGACATGGATGCCGTCTCATCGTCGATCATGTCCTCGTCGGCTGCTGCGGGGGGATCAGCAGCAGCAGCGGCCGGAGCCGGAGCGTCAACGCCAGAAGAACCAGCGGAAGAAGAAGTAGGTTTATCCGGTGGATCACCTCCACCACCGGGAGCCTCGCCACCGGCGTCATTGGAGTCACCCCAGATATCCGCACCCTCGAGGTCGTCGCTCATGATGGAATGAGGAGGAATGCCAAAGAAGAGTATTCGGGCGTCAACAAAACTCCGTTCAGATGGACTTATGTTTTTCTTTTGACAACTTACTTAGACAATTTATATATCCCAAAAAGCGTATCCCGCCCAGACGTACAGCTCTTACCTTGCCCTGCCAGCAAATCTAAATAGGTCGACACGGAGTACGATACGCCTCGTCAAAGGGATATGGTGTGGTTGATTTACGACTTTTGTTGATGCTTTCTTCTTGTGATGTTGCATCATTCAATTTATATGCAGAATTTTCTTCATATTGACGCTGAATTAACGTCCAATCCTGTAGCAAGACATTCAATGTCATAACAGGAGAAGCTGTACAAACTTGAGGAAGAAACATCGGAATGATCCTGAACGAAGAAAAGAGTTGTTGGAATTAAGAAAACATTATGTATACGCACGAGGAATATAATATCTTGACTATCTCACCTAGAAGTATGTCTATTGGCTGGTTGCTTCATCGATAAATCACGGAGTGCTGGTATGCGATGGATAAATGGAACAATAGGATCATGCGTTGGCATCATTTGGTCTTTCTTAGTCAAGTCAATGGACATTTGATCCGACAGCAGCTGTAAATTGACCACAAATGATTTCCAAATGAAGCCAGTAGCTAGCGTGGCCTGATTTGAAACTAGTAATTGAAGATCAGTATTCTTCGTATCATCATCGTGATGGTCTATCCCAAAGAATAGCGAGTCTTCTCCATATCCAGGATCACCATACGTAACGAAGTTGTATGTCCCATCAACGGCTGGAACCTCAGTGCTATCATCAATGTCGGAACTACCAATCCTTTTTGGCCACGTCCAAGTTGACCAGAATCTTCGTTGACTTATGAAGCTAAATTGCAATCGTTCTTCTTCTTCAGCTAATGACTGCAATTCTCTATGCCTGGGTTTGAATGTTAGGTAATACTTCAGTAGACGATACCGATGTGTTTGAATCCCTGTGATAAGGTCGAATGCTGCATCATCCACGGGCTGATGACATATGAAGGGTGGAAGCGAAAACGAGATTTGACCAATCGCATCGTCGGTCTGTTTTTCTAGATTTCGCTTCGCTTGTATTCGATGTCGTGATCGCTTGTGCCTTCGTGCCTGTGCACGTGTACAGCGTTCAATATCATCTGAGTTAATGTTGAAGTAAGTAGACACAGGACGGACACTGGCATCTGCGACAGGTCCGAAAGCTATCTCCCGTGCAATAATGACGCTGTCAAGGCCCGTGGTCATAATTCTAAAAGCTTCATCTTGAGATATCTCGACAATTTGATGTCTCTGGTCCAATCGAAAGTAATTAGTCTGCAGGACCATACACAGTTGGCCACAAAATACATGAGAGGGCAAGTATACGTATTGCCTCGCCTTCTGTCTCGTTCTCATGATTAACACCATGGCTAGTCGATGCATTTCAGCTGTGATTTCTTGTGCTGCTGCACTTTGTGGAGATAGGTTCAAGTGAGAGTAAGACTGAATTAAATCCATATTGCAACAAAATGCATACAGCACTTTCCAGGCCGTTTTAGTACTTGCTTCGTCAATTGTCCACTTCGTTGTGGGTGCGAAGCCGTATATTGGCGAACAGCTGTAAAGGGAGGAGTACTGCTGATGAAACAAGCTGTCAATCTCGTAAACATTCTTCATAATGCTGACCAAAACTTCAGCGTGCGGCAGCCATGGTTGCTCGACACCACCAACTCGAGGATCGTGTAATCTCGTGCATCTTTGATCGAATGGGCTGCAATATAGAGAGTCATCATTAGTGATTGACAAGAGCAATAGAACGTAATATTAATTATGTATGAATGATTTACTCACCAAGTACCAGTTGCCACCCAAGTGAAACACACATGACATCTAAAAACCTCCACGTCAACCAAACCTGCCTCCTCCAAATCAGCAAGCTTGTTAAACTTTAGCTCATTCTCTCCATGTGCATAGTTACATTTCTCGCCGAATGCACATCCCTTTGAAGAATTGAAGAATCTGCATAGTTCGGTCTTAACTTTTGCTGAGCGGAATGGATCTCCCCTCAGGTTCTGCGGTTGTGGATTCTCTTGAGTTTCAGAAACTGTTGAATAGTCTTCTGATATTGCTGGTGAAAAAACAGCAAGTGATCGTGAAACAGTAGATGTTGTATCATTTCGAGCTGTCGGTACCAATATTTGATCAACAGTAGAGTATATTAGTGGCTGAATCGTCTCATCATATGGCATAATTGTTTGTAAAGGAGGAACAAATTGATTGCTCAAATCTGGATGATAATTCTGTGGGGCATTCCCTCTTTGTGTGAAATGCATGAATGGACTTGGTGTTTGTGAATTCGACCCTTGCGACGATTCCAACGCTGCTTGACGTCGTAGACCGATGGGATGAAATGAATATCTTTCATCATATATAGGTGACTGAGGAGCGCGTACGGAACGAAGGGATGATTGGTTTGTAGTCCGATGCGGAGAGCCATAAGGTGAACGTCGACCACGAGATCCATGACGGTGGGGTGAACTCCTTCGTGAGGACGCCAAGGATGAAACTTGTGATTGTGGTACAGACCATGGTGTCTGATGATGATCCAATGATGCATAATACGACTGTTGCTCGATGCTTGGGCTTGAAAATGAGTTCATTACATCCTGAGAATGAATCGACCTCAAAGGAGACTGAGGATGACCGTGCATCAATTGTCTATCACCTGGATTATATAGCAGTGATCGACCTGCTCGCGTCAGTCTCTGCCCACGTGGCGGTGATCGTGGTGGAGATCGGATAGTTCTTGTAGACGACTCTACTATGCCTTCGTTAATACTTCCATAATATGCTATCGATGAAGACTGCCCTGCTTCGGGGATGCCTTGATGTATCTGAATTTGCGACTGCTGTGGAAGGGGGCTTACGCTTGCGGCGCCTTCGACGAGGGGTCGGTCCGGCAAGCCTTGGCTATCTTCTGAGCCGGAACTTTGCTGCCATGACTTTAGCAATTATTGTTACGAAACAAAAATGAGTGAGTGATCTACACATGAAAGAAATAGACACGACAGCAAATTTTGTCGACCATAACATGTGTCTCCAACGACGCTCCTCAATGTATGATACTCCTAATCACTAAAAATATATTCAATGCCAACTGTATTGGTACGTAGACGTTGACAACAACGCGCCGATCCTAGGAGACGCATACGATTAGATAGAGTCGCGGCGTGCTGCCCGAGCTGTTGCGAGTACTGACGACGCAGAAGCAAACCACCATGCGCCCACCCCAAGTTTAGTAAATAATAACAAAGGTAGTGCACCTAATTCTCACCATGTCTATCTAGAATACTCCTACCAATACCAAATAGATGGCGTGAAGAAGGCAGGGAGGAACGCGAAATGGTGAGCACCCATTCGCGTCGCATGATTTTAGAGAGGGGCTGTCACGACCTGATTTTCTCAGTAGAGCGGTAATTTACCGCTCTACTCGTTTCCAGATTCGTAAGACCTAATACTCCGGTTGGAAAAAAAAGAAGGCAAAGACGGAGGATCCGTGACGTTGAGCCATGGCAATAGTAGCATGGTGTTAGCCACATACACCAACAGTACGGACTTCTACGTGGGTGGAAAGACGGCAAAATGTACGGCCGAGGTATGTTTACATACGCAAACGGCAGCGAGTATGTGGGTGAATGGGTAGGAGATGGGATCATGTACGGCCATGGCGTATTCAAGTTTTTTACTGACGGTATTCAAGTGTATTCTGGCGAATGGAAGGATGGCAAGTTTCATGGCCATGGTACACTCAAGTTAAAAGACATACAATACAGCGGCATATGGAAAAATGGTCAACTGGTACGAAAGTTTGGTACCGTCATTACGTCACGATCGATCAACGAGGTCTCTTCTTAAGTGGTTGTCATTCGTGATGAGTAAACTCATCATTGTATTTGTGATATTCATTGCTATCGAAAAACAGTAACAAATACTATTGTAAGCAGTGGTTCACAACTTCATAACTATCCATATCACTCACACCTATTCATATATCATGACTATTCATATTCACACTGTCCTACATCTATGTCCGCAAATTCACACAACTATTTTATTCTCGTGCCCGATATCATACAGTGAGTTCGTTCTCCCAGTGCTGAAGAGGCTCGAATATAAGCATATTATCTTATTGATAATATCACCGGTTTTGAAAAAGGAAACATTTTCAATTATCATTCATAATCCTAAACACAAACTAATCACCGCCAGTCCAACATTAACGACACATAGACCTAAAAATTCGACCAAGTAAAGTCAGTCAACAAGTCCGCCGCAAGACTGGAACTTTCCCAATTTTTATCACGACAGGCCTCCTGAAGGTCCTTAAAGTCAGTGAGGACATACATTATCTTACGCACTCTTGAAAGAGCCACGTTGAGGCGATTCAGCGTCAAAAACCTTGTTGGTCTTCTTACTAGGCTGAGAATAATAGCATCTGCTTCCTGTCCCTGGCATTGATCAATCGTTAGGACTGTTACATTTGAGTTTCGGCTTTGCCTTTGCAACTGGAATTCAAATTCGCGCTGCTGATTCTTGTACTGAAGGATATGGTGTTAGTGGAGATAATGGCGCAAGCTCTGATTCATGGCATGAGTTTATCTGCTCACCGGTGTTATCACAAGCATACTAGAAATGTTGTAGTCACCACGCAATGTATTGATAAGATTAATACCTTTAGTCACTTCATTCGGATTGACATACTTCTTGCGAGGACTTTCTGACCACGGCACGTTTACCATTTTAAGCCCTGTGTGATAATAGATAGCTGCAATATGAATCATCGAAAAAATGAATGCAAATGTCAATCAATGCATCATACCTGACATAGGAACCCTTGCAGTTGGGCTAGTTGTATAGTTTCCACGGTAAATTCTAATGCTTAACATTTCGGCGATGTCTCTTGGCACCCTATATTGCATTGTGAGCATGATCTTTCCAGAATCAATCGTGAGTGTGCTTACATCAAGTAGGCTCTTCAGTCGTTCAACTTTTGCACTCCGTACATTGCTTGGAGCATTACCGCGACCAAAAGTCCTGCCCTGCGTAGGATCATAAGGTGGCAGCTGATGCTTGTCGCCCACTAGGATTAGGGCGATGATGGGCCTCCCAAGGCGACTAAGCCCAAGCAATTCGTATGCTGGAATACACCCAGATTCATCAAAAATACAAACAGTGGGCTTCGGAGGGCTCGAGACGATGTCGTCGTCGGTGCCTTTAAGCGACATTTGCCCAAATGTGCTAGCTAGATCATCGTCACTTGTTTCCTGTTTCGTTGTAATAATTCTGTGAGAAGACCCAATAGTCGACATGTGCAGGCGAGAAAGCGCTGGAAGTTCCTTTTCAAGGCGGCTATAGAGTAGCTTGTATTCTTCGTCAACGTTCTTTCTCTCGTTAGTGAGTTCCTGTGCATTCGTAAGCTTGAACATGTCAAGCTTCATTACGTCGCGGAAACTATCCAGAATGTAGCGGAGGCGCTTTGTTGCCTCCCTTGCGTCCCATGGATCACTCTTCTTGTTATCTCGTGAGTCAGGACGGATGTATACCAGTCGCCCAAGAAGAGTCGAGTGACGAACAATTACGTCCGTCGCACTTTCTTCAGATACATATTTAGATCGTTGTTCCTCTGTGGTCTGAAGCAGCTTCGAGATATCTAACACTGCCCGATCAACTGCATCAATAATTGAGATCGGAGATGATAAATCATTTGCCTTATCTTTCTCGATTAAGTCACTCCTGGTTGCAGCATACTCTTCTTTGAAATGGCGACCAAAGCTGAGAACTGTTTCAGAGAGTTTGCTGCGGAGGGCCTGTGCGAGCTTTTTAGACGCTGCAGCGAGCAGATCACGTCTTTCTCGAAGTAGGTTCAGCTCCGGATGACATCTGTAGAAGCAAAGCAAGCATTTTATGTGAACGATGAAGTATTTTATTATCAGGCATCAAATAAAAAATCCTGTCCAACTTACTTGAGCTTTTCCTCGAGAGTGAAGGATTTTGTAGACTCTCCCATGGTATCGCCCGCCCCATATGCCATAACAGACAGCCACACTTGAAGATCAGTAATCTCAATCGTTTTCCCCTTCGTCGTTGTTGACTCGGTCTTGAATTTTTCAGCTATTGCATTGATCGCACCGTTTCGCTCACTCAGCACAAGCATATCAAAACTCGTGCAATGTAGAAGCGCTCGGACAAGCTCGACAATCGTCTTCGTCTTACCCGTGCCCGGCGGGCCAGCAACTTCCATTGCAGTTTTGATTTTAAGTGGGTGGGCCACTTTCTTTTGCTCATCGTTCAATCCAAGTTGACTATCTGGTACATCCATTTCCATCTCGGTGAGAAGTGGTAACGGCACTTCCATCCCTAACAAGTGCTGAAGAGGCTCAAACATGAGATCTGAATCAGGCGTGTTTTGGACGTGGCCTTCTAGTAATAGCATTCGTAAATTTTGGTTCAAGCCGATGATACGACCAAATGGATAGTGACCCCTAACGTCCTCAACCTTACCATGTCTGTCTATGGCCTTCAAGAGTATACATACTTCGTCCTTTGCGACTTGATGGCCATGAGGAATTTCATTACCCCGACTTGTTTGATAGAGCGAAGGGCGCCCGTCAAACGCGACAACTGCATTGCGTAAGGATTGAGCTACATTTAGCAGCGACTCGATCTTAGAATTCTCTTTGAAATGAGCTTCAATGTCATCAATATGAGTCCAGTAGTCTTCACCCGGAAGGATGTTATGCTCCAAGGTGAATTGGTATAGATCCCCTTGTGTGTGGTTAAGAGACAGCCGGTAATCGCTGGGTATAGCACACCTTGGTGAAATGCTATCACGAGAGATATTCTTTTGGCCATTATATTCATCCGGATTACTCAAAAGGGCCAAGCGGTCAGAACAGACAGCATGGGAAAGGCTCGCCTTAGTCTTCTGAAGGAACACATCCTTCTTTGCAGCTGCAGTAGCCGAGCTGCCTGTCACATCTTGGCCTAGCTTAGCTTTCTGGATATGATTTAGAACAAGCTGTCTTAACTCAGCTGAATCGTTGGACAGCTTATTCAGAAGGGAAGAGATTTCTTCTTGAGCCCTAGCCTTCCTACCACTTTCGAATGCTCCCTTGTCGAAGTACCCACCGTGAGTATCTCGGACATGCTTATGCGCATCGTGCCCACAGTCTTTGAGACAAACAGCACAAAATGCAGCTTTACAGCGAGGTGCTGAACATATCAAGGCATTGCAACCATCATAATCATGGAAGGCTGCTTCACATCGAGGGCATTTTAGGTTTAGCTTGTTGGCAAGATCGTTGAAAATTTGCCTAGCTCGGGCGGTCATATCTGTTGCGTTGTTCCTTAATAAAAATCATGTGAGATGGCTGATATGCTAAAAAGTTAAGGAGCGAGAGGCTTACCTTGAAAGTGCATCCTTCAGACTTTGCTCACGACATTGAAACTCCACCTTACTTCGCAACTTCTCCTCAACAGCGACAATGGCTCCTTTCCCACAAACGGCAGCAATCATATCAAGAGCGGTAGGCGTTTTGCACGTGGGACAGAACGAGCTGCTGGCCCCGCTTCGATCATCAAATGCGAAACGAACACACCCCGCACAAAGCATGTACGAACACGATCCTCCATCACCCTTGCACGTGAAGACCACGGTCTCGTCTTCATCCAAACACACAGCACAGAGCGACATTGCAGTAGTGGCCGAGGACTTACTGAGCACTCGGCAGCAGAATGAGAATGCCTCAAGCTTCACGTGAAAGTTTCACTCGACTGGCGGGAATAATCTGCATACACAAGACTTCCCCTGAAAATTTCAATAGGAGGAACCAATCCACCATACCAGATCCTTCCGCATCAGCCATTTACGTGCAATCACCCAAAGCGGATCTGCCATTCTATATCGATACATGTCAACTTTGGCATACTTTACCGTATTGGACCGCAACCAGTCTGCAGAGCTGGGATCCAACAGAGCCAACCAAGGTCGTTTGTCTTCATGTTCTGGCAGTGACTGATTCTCATCATCACTACTACTCATTACTTTCCGAAGTAACTCAAACACCCATCGTTCTCTACCGTGTAACATGGATTGATGAGGCTTGAAACCGATAAACCAAATGTTCCAATCCAATCGATAGTGATAGGGTGCACAAAACATGGTCGTCGTTTGACGTTGCCCGGTTTGCATGGGAATTCGAGCTCTGTCCATGTTTGTCCATCATTACTTACGGAAATGATTGGTTCGTATCGTGCCCCACCAACACTCCCAAATGCACCGTGTGTATTGACAAGCCGAAAAGAGTTGAATGAGGCATTCATCACTTGATGCTTCCCTCCAAGTTGGAGAAGATTTGTAATGACAGGCACGGACAAAGACCCAATCAACACCACTATACAAATGTCAATGAATAGTCGAAACTTTTTGATTTTAGATTGTCCAGTTTCAGTTGCCATTGTGGGACACGATGCACCTATCCGACAACGTCTATACACATAGGTCTTGAGCATGTGTGGATAGCAATCATCATCCAAACAAGCCAACGCAGGTATTATTGTCACATGATTTAGAAATGCAAAATTTCCTGATAGAATGATATTCAACATAAATCCTGTCTGCGAAAACACAATGGAGATGTTGCGTAAGATGCATTTTATGAAGTCATACCAGGCGACAATATCTTTTTGATCTTACCTGAATGAAACCACCCATTCTTCGTAGGTTGGCCATATACCATGTGAAGCCTGGTATCAATACCAACCAAATAGAGTATGATTGGACGAAAAAATCAAGATCAACAGCTCGTCTCAGTATACCCTTGGGTAGGAAATGGAAGAAAAATGAGAGAGGGCTTCCATAATGCAACTTTCATTGAGACTGATGATAATAATAATAATAACGATGATGCATTACAATGAGCACTGAAAGGCACAACATAACTTCAGCCATCTTACCTCGGAATTGGCTGTGTTTCAAAGTGATAGTATAAACATGTCTTATTTTGCCAACATTCTCCACCACGTAGTTTAATCAGTCCCGCACCAATGCTTATCCGTGCACACAACCATCGAAATAACCAAAGTACAGGCAACGAGTAGGACGAGGTTGTTGTTGACCCTGGTAAATCACAGAGCCAAATGGATAGGAAGCCCGTCTCCAGTAGTTGACTCTCCCATCCGTAGGAGTAGAAGGAAGTTCCGTCTGCATATGTCACGATAGTAAAATCGAGTAGCCAAAGCAATATCATAACACACCATGAATCGACACCTAGTACAACCATTGATGATAGTGTTATTCCAAGGATTGACGTTACATCTATATGCCAATCTCGCAAAGACGACGATGCGAACAACTAGTAAAGACTAGGATGGGACAGGAAACCATGACTTGGAGATGATGCAAACTTTGCTCGCAGAGCGTCCATGTGATTCATCACTGGCACTAGGCCATTGACGCCCATGAGACCTATATTTTGATAATACGCATCAAGGAATGCAATGAGGTACACACTGTTGGACATAGACTTATTTGCCATACAACCATACATACGTATGTATGGTTGTATGGCAAATAAGTCTATGTCCAACAAAAGTGTATGCTACAGGCTGGAACCCTGCACACAACTCCCCAGTGACTGCACTCTTCATGGAGCTGCGTGTAGTAACGTAAATGAGGTATGGTTGGGCTGTTATACATCTCGATATGTCATGAAATTTGAACTCACAAATATTTACTTTGTGTGGGAACTCAACCTTATACACTTTTGTTGGACATAGACTTATTTGCCATACCACCATACATACGTATGTATGGTTGTATGGCAAATAAGTCTATGTCCAACACACACATCCAACTAATCGTAGGATTACAAATTTGGTTACATGGAATGCTTGTGGATGCTGGGGTATCGTCG
>Ga0247831_1008025_pt1 | contig 11417 bp, 6 predicted proteins | sample LaCruzMarch2015__9_FD_192406 | JGI IMG/M metagenome (GOLD analysis project Ga0247831, IMG submission 192406) | Freshwater microbial communities from meromictic Lake La Cruz, Castile-La Mancha, Spain - LaCruzMarch2015_1m | ecosystem: Environmental > Aquatic > Freshwater > Lake | place: Spain...
CAGAGACCGCTTTGGACGTGTCCCCCAGTCTCCGAGGTTCGGACGGCATCTGGAAAATGGCGCGACTACTGGGGGCTTTGCGCGCCTGCGGTCGCCCGATTGCAGTTTCGCGACAGGGAAGTGGCGGTGGAAGGGAGCCTGATGGCGAACTATCGCTGTCCGGATACACCTGCGACCGATACTGACGTGTGCAGGCTGCAAACCTCCCCCCAGGATTGAGGTTGTGGCATCCGCAATTTTCTCCTATTTTCTCAATCAGAGCCTACCATTCTGATGGAGTCGGCAGTTGGAGAGCGACGTGATGACCATTAAGGAGGTAGCTGATTATCTGAAGTTGGCTGAAAAAACAGCCTATCGCCTCGCTGCTGAAGGCAAGATCCCCGGGTTCAAGGTCGGGGCTTCATGGCGCTTTCGGAAGAGCGAGATCGACCGATGGATCATCGCTCAAGAGCAAGGGCGGGCCTGATCCATGGGGAACTCAAAGTGACTGTTCTCGAGGACCTGAAGAACGGGGCTGTCGTTCAGGGCATCATCCCCAGCCAGCCTGTCGAGATCGTTTCGGTCGACTGGATAGGCCAACAGGCCGTCAATCTCGTCTACCGCGTCCCCGGTGGGTCTGTGGCCGAGACCACGCTCTATCGCGACGATGAGCACCGCCTGTCCGTTGAAACCCGCGGCCACGCCTGGTCCTTCGACGCCGACGGCGCTCTGCTCCGGCTCGTGACCGAGGCCAACCGGATCAAGCTGGCGCACTTCTTCGATCCCTACCTCGCCATCCACACCAGCTTGGTCGAGCCCCTGCCGCACCAGATCTCTGCGGTCTACGGCGAGATGCTCACGCGCCAGCCGCTGCGGTTCCTGCTGGCCGATGACCCGGGCGCCGGCAAGACGATCATGGCCGGCCTGCTGATCAAGGAGCTGATCGCCCGCAGTGATCTCGAACGCTGTCTGATCGTTGCCCCTGGCAGCCTGGTCGAGCAGTGGCAGGATGAGCTCGGCCAGAAGTTCGGTCTGGAGTTCGACATCCTCACCCGCGACATGATCGAGACGTCCCGGTCCGGAAACGCGTTCAACGATCACCCCCGGCTCATCGCGCGCCTGGACGTGCTGGCCCGCAACGAAGACCTGCAGCAGAAGCTCTCCAGTTCCACCGAGTGGGATCTGGTGATCTGCGACGAAGCCCACCGCATGTCCGCGTCCTATTTCGGCGGGGACGTGAAATACACCAAGCGTTATCAGCTGGGCCAATTGCTGGGTCAGGCGTCGCGCCACCTGCTGCTCATGTCGGCCACGCCCCACAACGGCAAGGAAGAGGACTTCCAGCTGTTCATGGCCCTGCTGGACGGCGACCGGTTCGAGGGTCGCTTCCGTGACGGCGTCCACTATGCCGACACGGCAGACATGATGCGGCGCCTCACCAAGGAGGAGCTGCTCCGGTTTGATGGCCGACCGCTTTTCCCGGAGCGCCGCGCATACACCGTCAAGTACGAGCTCTCGCCTATGGAGGCTGAGCTCTACAGCGCCGTCACCGAATACGTCCGGACCGAGATGAACCGCGTTCAGCGGTTTGCCGACCAGGACGGCAAGAAGCGCAACAACGTCGGCTTCGCCTTGCAGATCCTGCAGCGTCGCCTCGCATCGTCGCCGGCCGCGATCTATCAGTCCCTGAAGCGTCGTCGCGAACGCCTGGAAAACCAGCTCGCAGAGGCGCGTCTTGCTCGCCGCGGTGGTCGGACCGACTTCAGCGTCTTGAATGTGCGGGAAGACGACCTGCGCGACATCGAGGAATACGGCCAAGACGAGGTCGACGAGATCGAGGACCTGATCTCGACCGGTGCGACCACTGCCGAAACCATCGAACAGCTGGAGATCGAGGTTCAGACCCTCAAGGGGCTGGAGAGCATGGCGCTGAACGTTCTCGGCTCAGGCCAGGACACCAAGTGGACCCAGCTCAACCGCATCCTCGATGACGACCTGATGGTCGATGCCGATGGTAACCGGCGCAAGCTCATCATCTTCACCGAGCCCAAGGACACGCTTCACTACCTCGTCGACAAGGTGCGGGCCCGTCTCGGCAAGCCTGATGCTGTGGATGTGATCCACGGCGGCGTGACCCGTGAAGAACGCCGCAAGATCGTCGAGCGGTTCATGCAGGACCGCGACATGCTGGTCCTCATCGCCAATGACGCAGCGGGCGAAGGCGTGAACCTTCAGCGCGGCCATCTAATGGTCAATTACGACCTGCCCTGGAACCCCAACAAGATCGAACAGCGCTTCGGCCGTATCCACCGGATTGGCCAGACCGAGGTCTGCCACCTCTGGAACCTGGTCGCGGCCGACACCCGCGAGGGCGAGGTTTATGGCCGTCTCCTGGAAAAGCTGGAAGCGGCTCGCGAGGCGCTCGGCGGCCGTGTCTATGACGTCCTCGGCGAACTGTTCGAGGGCACGGCCCTGAAGGACCTGTTGTTCGAGGCGATCCAGTATGGCGAACAGGAGGACGTCAAAGCCCGCCTGTTCCAGGTCGTCGATGGCGCCGTTGATCAGGACCACCTGCTGCGGCTGCTTGAGCGCCGGGCGCTCACCAACGACACCATGCCCCAGACCAAGGTGCATGAGCTGCGACTGGAAATGGAACGGGCTGAGGCCCAGCGGCTGCAGCCCCACCACGTCCAGAGCTTCTTCGTCGAGGCCTTCCAGCACCTTGGCGGCCAGATCAAACGCCGGGAGGAAGGCCGCTGGGAAATCCTCCACGTGCCGGTGGTCCTGAGAGAGCGCGACCGACAGATCGGCTCAGGCGCACCGATCCAGAAGAAGTACGAACGCATCTGCTTTGAGAAGAGCCGGATCAATCAGCAGCCGGTAGCGGCCTTCCTCTATCCGGGGCATCCGCTGATGGAGGCGGTGATCAGCGTCATCCGCGAGCAGTACGACCACCTGATGAAGCGTGGCGCGGTGATGGTCGACGATACCGACCCCGGCGAAGGCATCGAGGCCCTGTTCCTGCTCGAACACAGCGTCCAGGACAGCCGGCGGACCTCCACCGGCAAGCCGCACATCATTTCCGAGAAGCTGCAGTTCGCGGCGATCGACCGGGATGGCAACACCACGGACGCCGGGATCGCGCCGCACCTCAATCTGCGGCCGGCAACACCCGCAGAGATCGCCCTGGTCGATGACCTCCTGCATGAGGACTGGCTGCGCAACGATCTGGAGAAGACGGCCGTTCGCTTCGCCACGGTCGAGCTGGCCCAGAGCCATGTCGCCGAGGTCAAGACCCGACGCGTTCCCGAGATCGACAAGGTCGAACAGGAAGTCCGCGCGCGGCTGAAAAAGGAAGTGAACTACTGGGACGCCCGGGCCTTCGAGCTCAAGGAAGAGGAGCGGGCCGGCAAGAAGACACGCCTCAATTGGCAAAACGCCGAACGCCGTGCTGAGGACCTGGCTGAACGTCTGAAGCGCCGGATGGCCATCCTTGAGCAGGAGCGGTTCATATCGTCTCAGCCGCCGCGGGTGCGCGGCGGCATGATCGTCATTCCGCGCGGATTGCTGCAGGCACGTCAGCCAGAAGGTGACACTGGTGGTGGCTTTTCTGAAGACCCGGTTGCCCGCCGGCTGATCGAGATCGCCGCCATGACCGCCGTGATCGAAGCGGAAATAGCGCTGGGCAATTCCCCCAAGGACGTGTCGGCGCAAAAGGTCGGCTATGACATCGCGTCCTACGACCCAAAGACGGATCATCTGCGCTTCATCGAGGTCAAGGGACGGATCGATGGCGCCGACAGCGTGATGATCACGCGGCAGGAGGTGATTACCTCCCTGCACGAACCCGACAAGTTCATCCTGGCCATTGTTCAGGTCGAGGCTGGGTTCGCCCGAGAGCCACGCTATGTGCGCGGCGCGCTCGACACGCGTGAACCGCCGTTCGAACAAAACGCCATCCAATTCAACATAAAACGCCTGCTTGATCGGGCCGAGGCCCCCGCATGACACAGCCCTATAAGAAAAAACTGATCGAAGTCGCCATTCCACTGGAGGCGATCAACAAGGCTTCCGTTAGAGAAAAGGGCATCAGGCATGGTCATCCCAGTTCGCTGCACCTGTGGTGGGCGCGGCGACCACTTGCAGCGTGCCGGGCCGTTCTTTTCGCTCAACTTGTTGATGATCCATCAAGCCATCCTGAAAAATTCCCAACACAAGAAGCTCAGGAAGATGAGCGTAAACGCTTATTCGACATCATCGAAGAGCTTGTTATTTGGGAAAACTCAACAAACGAGGAAATTTTAAATCGAGCGCGGAATGAGATTCTCAAATCGTGCGATGGAGATGTGCCCCCAGTTTACGATCCCTTTTCGGGGGGCGGGTCTATACCGCTGGAGGCTCAGCGTCTTGGGCTCCCAGCATATGGAAGCGATCTAAATCCTGTGGCCGTCATGATCGGCAAGGCAATGATCGAGGTTCCCCCAAGGTTCAAAGACAACCCACCTGTCCATCCTGGCAGTAAAGATCGACATTTCTACCGAAATGCCGAAGGGCTATCCGAAGATGTAAAATATTACGGAGATATCTTACAAGAAAAGGCGAAGAGGGCTGTTGGCCATCTGTACCCCCAAGTCGATCTTCCCGCTGCCTACGGTGGTGGAAAGGGAACGCCCATTGCATGGATTTGGGCACGAACCGTGCCAAGTCCGGACCCCGCATTTGCTCACATCGAAGTTCCGCTTGTTTCGAGCTTCATCCTTAGCACCAAAGCCGGCGGGTCAGCTTGGATTGAGCCCCTCGTTGATAAGGTCTTGGGGAAAATTCACTTCGTCGTTCATAAGGGAGGGACAGCGAAGGATTTTGACAAGGCGCGTACTGGAACGAAGGCGGGCACGAGGGCTCATTTTCACTGCTTGATGTCTGAGAGTGCAATCACCCCGGAATACATCAGAGCGCAAGCCACGGCCGGCAACATGGGCCAAATGTTGATTGGCATTATTGCCGAAGGTCCTAAGGGACGTGCTTACGTCTCACCAACAGACGAGCAGATCCAGGCTGCATTTTCCCATGAGGCAACTGAAACGGCAAAGGCAGCGCGCGAGAGCTTTTTATCTGGCGGCACGCCACCTCGCCTTACAGGCGGCACCTGCCATGCTTACGGTTTGAATGAGTGGGGTAAGCTGTTCTCTGACCGTCAGCTTGCAGGATTGATGGCTCTTGTAGATGCATTACCTCAAGTCCGCGCCCAGATAGAACGCGATGCCGCGGCTGCAGGCCTAGGTGATGATGGCCAGCATTTGGTCGACAGAGGGAGCGCAGCGCTCGCCTATGGCGAGGCGATTATTGTCTACCTGTCATTCTTGATTAGCCAAGTAGCGAACCATTCAAGCACTCTATGTGGTTGGAATAGTGCAAACTCTCAGATGAGGGCTACTTTTGCACGACAGGCGCTTCCTATGAATTGGGATTTTGCCGAGTGTAACATTTTCAGCAACTCTTCAGGAAGTTACGCAAATTTGTTTGATAGAACCATCAAGGGATTTGCAACGCTTGGTGCGTCAACGGCAGACAGCAGCATTGTTCAACTGGATGCTCAATCTGTAAATTATCAAGATAATTACGTCGTTTCAACTGATCCACCGTATTACGACAATATTGCGTATGCAGACTTGTCAGACTTTTTTTATGTTTGGCTCAAGAAGAATCTGGGCGAGATATTTGGTAAACTTACTTCGACAATAGTCGTTCCGAAATCGGAAGAATTGGTAGCAACTGCTTATCGCCATGGCGGCAGAGAAAATGCAGAAGCGTTCTTTCTGCAAGGAATGACGCATGCCATTGGGCGCATCGCAGAAGGGAGCTCTTCTCACCTTCCTGTCACAATCTACTATGCCTTTAAACAAAGTGAAATTGAAGCCGAGGGGTTGGCATCCACAGGCTGGGCAACCTTCATTGAGGCTGTGATCAAAGCCGGCTTTTCAGTAGTCGCCACATGGCCAGTTAGAACTGAAAAACCGGGCAGAATGGTCGCAATTGGAACAAATGCGCTCGCGAACTCTGTTGTCTTAGTTTGTCGTCGGAGGGCATTCGATTCAGGGGTAGTTTCTCGAGCTGAGTTCACCCGTTCGCTCCGCCGTGAGTTGCCTCCGGCCATCGCAGAACTGCAAGCAGCTAACATTGCCCCGGCAGACATGCCGCAGTCTGCGATCGGGCCGGGCATGGGCGTTTTCTCTCGCTACGACGCCGTCCTCGAATCGGACGATAGCCCGATGAGCGTCAAGGCAGCCTTGCAACTGATTAATCGTGAGCTAGACGAGTACCTTGGCGGCATTCAGGGGGAGTTCGACGCCGACACCCGCTTTGCTATCACTTGGTTCGAACAGAACGGCCTGAAGGCGGGAGACTACGGCACCGCAAACAACATCGCCACCGCACGTGGGATCTCGGTCGAAAGCGTTAAACACGCGGGCATTGTCGAAAGTCAGGCCGGTAAAGTCCGCGTCCTCCGCCGGGATGAACTGGATGATCAATGGGAACCGGGGAACGATCAGCATCTGACAATCTGGGAATGTCTTCAGCATCTTGTGCGGCTGCACGAGAAGGATGGCATTTCAACCGCGACAGCCGTCCTGCTGAAAAAGATCGGTGACAAGGCCGAGGCCGTAAAAGACCTTGCCTACATCCTCTACGACATCAGCGCCAACAAGCGACAGGATGCCAAGGAGGCGACCACCTACAATGCCCTGATTGCCGACTGGACCGAGCTGTCCCGCCAAGCCGCTGCGATCAACGACACGCGTGGTGATCTTCAACAACGTCTCGATCTTTAAGGGAGACGGAAGATGGCCAAAACTACCCGTCAATATGTTTTCGACGGCATGGAGCTTCTTCCCGAGGCCCTGGTTCCGTTCGTAGAAAAGCGCCTGGAATCATCCCTGACCGGCCACTGGCAGGTCGAAGTGGTGCAGCGTGTTTCCGGCCTGAAGCCAAACTCAAACGGTGAGGTTGGCTGGGATCAGCAGGGTCTGTTGAAGACCATGATGGCGTTCTGGAAGGACGCGTTTTCCATGGTGCTTGGGCACCCGGAGCGCTCTTACGTCTCTGAACTTCTCGATGTGCGCAACAAGCTCTCGCACAATGAGACCTTCACCTATGACGACGCAGAGCGCGCCCTGGACACCATGCGGCGGCTCATGGAGTCGATCAGCGCAGGGGAAGTAGCGACCGAGATCGCCAAGATGCGCGACACGATCCTGCGCACCAAGTTCACCGAGTTGCAGCGCAACGAGGAGCGTCGGAAGACCCACCGCCTCGACATCTCGGTCGAAACCGTTGCCGGGCTCATGCCTTGGCGCGAGGTGGTTGAGCCCCACCAGGACGTCGCCACCGGTGAGTTCCAGCAAGCCGAGTTCGCCGCGGATCTGGCCAAGGTCCACAATGGCAGTGCGCCGTCAGAGTACAAAAACCCGACCGAGTTCTTTGCCCGCACCTATCTGACTGAGGGCTTGAGCAACCTACTGATCGGCGCAGCCAAGCGGCTGTCCAGCGCCAGCGGCGATCCTGTCGTTGAACTGCAGACCAATTTCGGCGGCGGCAAAACCCACTCGATGCTGGCGCTCTATCATATGGCCAGCGGCGCAGCGGCCCAGGACCTGCCGGGGTTGGACCAGTTGCTGTCGCAGCACGGCCTGACTGTTCCGAAGAAGATCAACCGTGCCGTCCTGGTCGGTACCTCGCGTGGCCCTCAGGATGTCTTGAGCGTTGAGGGTGGCCTGAAAATTCGCACCACTTGGGGCGAACTGGCCTGGCAGCTGGGTGGGGCCGAAGGCTTTGCCATGGTGGCCGACAATGACGAGCGCGGGATAGCGCCTGGGTCAAACCTGCTCGAAGCCCTCTTCAAGAAGTATTCGCCATCGCTGATCCTGATCGACGAGTGGGTCGCCTATCTGCGTCAGGTCTACAAGGTCGAGGGCCTGCCCTCAGGTTCCTTCGACGCCAACCTCTCATTCGTCCAATCGCTGACCGAAGCGGTGAAGGCGAGCCCGGGTACATTGCTGGTGGCGTCGCTTCCGGCATCTCAGATCGAGGTCGGCGGCGAAGGCGGGCAAGAAGCGCTCGTTCGGCTCAAGCAGACCTTCAGCCGGGTGGAATCGTCCTGGCGGCCGGCATCACAAGAAGAGAGCTACGAGATTGTCCGGCGGCGCCTGTTCAAGGAAATCCCCAGCGATCGGTTCCATCACCGCGACAACACGCTGAAGCAGTACGCAAAACTCTATCGTGAAAACCCCGATGATTTTCCGAAGGGATGTGCCGACGAGGACTATCGGCGTAAGCTAGAGAAGTCCTACCCGATCCATCCGGAGATGTTCGACCAGCTCTATACGAGCTGGGGCTCGCTGGAAAAGTTCCAGCGTACCCGTGGTGTGCTGCGTCTGATGGCCCAGGTCATCCACGAGCTGTGGATGGGCAATGATCCGTCGGTCATGATCATGCCGGGCAGCGTGGCCATCAGCTCGGCCCGAGTGGAGCCCGAACTGCTCCATTATCTCGACGCCAGCTGGCAATCGATCATCGCTGGCGACGTCGATGGCATTACGTCCACGCCCTATAAGATCGACCAGTCTGCGCCAAACCTGAACCGCTACTCGGCGACCCGCCGCGTCGCGCGCACCATCTTCATGGGCACAGCGCCGACCCACGGGCAGGAGAACAAGGGTCTCGACGACAAGCAGATCAATCTGGGTGTGGTCCAGCCGGGCGAGCGGCCAGCCATCTTCGGCGACGCGCTTAGGCGGCTCACCAACCAGGCCAAGTTCATGCACAGCGACCTGGGCCGCTATTGGTATTCCATGTCGGCGAGCCTGAACCGGATCGCCGCAGATCGCGCTGGGCAGATCGAGGAGGCGTTGGTCCTTCTGGAGATCGACAAGGCGCTAGGAATCTACATCAACGGCCTGTCCGATCGCGGGCATTTCGACGCCGTTCAGGTCGCGCCGGGCAGCTCGTCCGACGTACCTGACGATGCGGGCGGAGTACGTGCCGTCGTGCTGGGTGTCGCGTATTCCCATACCGGCAGCTCCGGCTCCGCGGCCCTGGCAGAGGCCAAGGATATCTTGATGCAGCGGGGCACGACCCCGCGCGTCTATCGCAACATGCTGGTCTTCCTGGCGGCGGAACAGCGCCAGCTCGACAACCTCAAGGCCTCCATGCGCTCGGCTCTGGCCTGGGCGGAGATCGTCCGTGAAATCGACCGGCTGAACCTGACCCAGAGCGACAGCGCCCTGGCCAAGGCCAAGCTCGTCGAGGCCAATGAAACGCTTAAGACGCGGCTCAAGGAAGCCTGGTGCTATCTGATCTACCCTGTTCAGGAAACCGCACAGGCCGATCTGGAATGGACGACCGCCAAAGTCCCGGCTCAGGACGGATTGCTGGCAAGGGCAAGCAAGAAGCTCGTCAGCGACGAAGGCCTGCTCCCCGAGCTCGGTCCGGCCCGCCTTGACCGTGAGCTTCAGAAATACATCTGGAACGGCAAGTCCCACCTGCATCTCAAGGACCTGTGGGAGTATCTGAACCGCTACACCTATATGCCGCGGGTCAAAAACCGCGAGGTCCTGGCCAAGACAGTTCAGGCTGCCGTCGGTGGTATGCTCCCGGGCCCGTTTGCCTATGCCGAGCGATGGGACGAGGCCAAGAAGACCTATGCCGGTCTGGCGATTGACCACGCAGGTGGGGCGCAGATTGTCATTGATAGCGAGTCCGTCATCGTCCAGCCGGATGTCGCTGAGGCCAATCGGCCCAAGCCAGCGGTTGTGCCGGAGGGTGGAGGCGTCACTCCGGGGACTACGCCACCAGTCCCCGGCGGTGGTCCGACGGGAACACCTCCAGTCGCACCTGGACTAGTGGTCGAGAAGAACCCGACACGCTTCTCAGGAACCGTGATGATCTCACCGGATCGGCCGGCGCGTGTCATGCACCAGATCGTTGAGGCCATTGTCGAGCAGTTGACGACGATGGCCGGCAGCGAGGTGACCTTGAGGCTTGAGATTGACGCGGAGGTCCCGTCCGGTCTGGACCGCGCGAAGGTCCGGACCCTGATCGAGAACGCGACCACGCTCGGGTTCATCGAGAAGACCATCAAATAGGGCAATCACACCAAGGCCAGCTAGATTCTGGTCTTGGTGAGTGTCGTACTTCCCGACGCGACCGTTGCCGCCACCGACCGCGTCGTCAGCGACCGCGTCGCGCTGGTCAGCGTGGGTGCCTTAGGCCAGCCCTTCCGCTGTCAGCGTCACCAGCCAGTGTCGGGTCACCCCACCGGCTGTCCCTGACACCGTCCACTGCGAAGTTCGCGGCACGAAGGTCGAGTTGTTCAGAGTGAACCGGATCGAACTCGCGGTGCCACCGGACGCGACGTTTGCCGCGCCAGCAACGCCTCCAGTCCTGCTGTGGGTCCATGTTGCAGGCTGAGAGCAGCTGATCGTGATCGTAGACCCGGTCGAGCGCTCATCTTCCAGAGCCACAGCTGTTTCAGCTGACACGCCGCCATCTGGTGTGAACGAGACGTTGGATTTCCCATAGAGGTTCGACAGCGAGATCGGACCGGACGCGACGCCGGCCAGAGTGCGGACCGCCGCCTCGCCAAGGGAGGTGGTCGCGGACGCAGCGCGCCCCAGCTCAACCGACACATTGGACAGCGAGATCGCGCCTGAGGACTGCAGCGTCATGGGCGCATCTCGAGCGTCTCGACCCTGGCGCCCAGTTCCTTGACCGCCTCGATCAGCACCCCGACCAGATTGCCGTAGGCGACGGAGAGCAGGCCGTCCGGGTTCACGGCGATCAGCTCAGGCGCCACCTCGCGGAGTTCCTGGGCGATGACGCCGATGCTTGCCACGCCCGTATCCAGGCGCTGATACCGGACCCCGCGCATCCGCCGGATCAGATCCAGGGCACCCGCGATGGTCGCCACATCGGTCTTCAAGCTGGCGTCGGAATAGGCCGTCACATCACCGGTCGCCGTGATCGACCCGGCCACCGAGATCGCGCCGGTGAAGCTCTCACCCGCTTTGTTGGCCGGGGTGTAGCCGAGCGCGGCGGTGACACCGCCCGAGGTGATCGCGCCCACCTCAACCACGGTCTCGGACCCCGAGACGTTCTTCTTCAGAAACAGCTTTCCGTCATAGGTATTGATGGCGAGCTCGCCGAGCGACAGGGCAGCCGTCGTCGGAACCACGCCCGCGGCCGTGGAGCGTTTGTGGCGTAGGGTGTTGGGCATCAGAAGGTGCCGCCATCCAGGGTGATGTTGTCGATCGTGCCGCCCGTGATGGCGACATTGCTGGCGGCCTGGCTGGCGATGGTGCCGAGCCCGGTGATGTCGGTGCTGGGAATGGTGGCCGAGGCCGTGAACGCCGCTGTGCCCGCGCCCTTGATATAGCCGGTCA
>Ga0247831_1008026_pt1 | contig 11416 bp, 17 predicted proteins | sample LaCruzMarch2015__9_FD_192406 | JGI IMG/M metagenome (GOLD analysis project Ga0247831, IMG submission 192406) | Freshwater microbial communities from meromictic Lake La Cruz, Castile-La Mancha, Spain - LaCruzMarch2015_1m | ecosystem: Environmental > Aquatic > Freshwater > Lake | place: Spain...
CCAAACTCTTGCGCTTTGCCAGTACCACCAGCGATACCGTGAGCGTTTCATTCGCGAACTACAAAGCCCGCATGAAAGAAGGCCAAGAAGCGATCTACTACATCACAGCAGACACCATGGCTGCGGCCAAGAACAGCCCACAACTCGAAGTCTTCCGTAAGAAAGGCATCGAGGTGTTGTTGATGACAGACCGCGTAGACGAATGGGCTTTGAACTTCTTGAACGAGTTCGATGGCACAGCTCTGCAATCGGTTGCCAAAGGCGCCGTCGATTTAGGCTCACTGCAAGACGAGGCTGAAAAGAAGGCTGCTGAAGATGCAGCAGAAACCTTCAAACCCATCTTGGCTAAACTCAAAGAAGCGCTCAAAGACAAAGCCGAAGATGTACGCGTGACCACACGCTTGGTGGATTCACCTGCTTGCTTGGTCGTGAAAGACCATGGCATGTCCATGCAATTGGCACGCATGCTCAAACAAGCTGGGCAAGAAGCGCCCGAAGTCAAACCTGTGCTGGAAGTCAACGCTGAACACGCTCTGGTGAAAAAACTCAGCGCGGATGCCAATCCGCATTTTCATGATTTGGCGCACATCTTGTTTGACCAAGCTTTGCTCGCCGAAGGTGGCTTGCCTGAAGACCCCGCTGCGTATGTGAAGCGGGTGAATGCTTTGCTCGTTTAAACCACCAATGCGGGCGCTTGCATAGCCTCGCATTGTTCTTCGAGCATATGGATTTGGCCAGCCCAGTAGTCGCTGCTACCAAACCATGAAAAATGTTGCACAAACGCCGGGTCATCCCGGCGTCTTGCTAACCACGCGCTGTAATGGATTAATCGCAAAGTGCGCAAAGGTTCTATCAAGGCCAACTCAGAGCGATTGAGTTCACGCATTTGTTCGTAGCCGTCTAACAAGACGCTCAGTTGGTAGGTTTGCTGTTTTCGGTCACCACTGATGAGCATCCACAAGTCTTGAATAGCAGGCCCCATACGCGCGTCATCCAAGTCCACGAAATGCGGACCGCCATTGGCTTGATCGGTCGGTGTCCACAAGATATTGCCTGGGTGGCAATCGCCGTGCAAACGAATCATCTGGCTGGGATGTTCTGCAAAAACTTCCTTCGCAATGGCTATCGCTTTGTCACACCAAGACGTCCAAGCAGCTTGTTGGTCGAGGGGAATCATGTTGTTTTCTAAAAGCCAATCACGTGAATCGATCGCAAAGGTTTGTAGATTCAATGTGGGGCGCGTTGCAAAAGCTTGTCTCTGCCCCACGCTGTGTATGCGCGCAATAAAGCGCCCTACCCACTCCAGCACTTCTACGTCATCTAACTCAGGCATGCGACCGCCTCTTCGTGGGCTAACGCTGAATGCAAAGCCAGCAGCGTGGTGCAAAGTATTGCCATTCAAAACCAACGGGCCAACCACTGGGATTTCTTCAGCCATTAGCTCTGCAGCGAACGCGTGTTCTTCTAGTATTTGCGCATCGCTCCAACGCTCTGGTCTATAGAACTTGGCGACCAATGCTTGCTCATCCTCGAGCATGACTTGGTAGACGCGGTTCTCGTAAGAGCTCAAGGCCATCAATCTACCGTCGACTGCAAGGCTCAAGTCTGACAAAGCGTCGAGCACCACATTGGGCGTGAGCGCTTCGTAAGCGTGTGCTGATTGCACCTATGCGCCCCAGACTACGTCTTTGTTTGCTTTGTGTGCGCGTTGCAGCATGTCGATGAAGGGGGCTGCACGTTGTCTCAAGCTGACTGGTCGCTCTTGTCCAGAAGTAACAGCCCCTTTTGTTTCTTTTGTTTCTTTTGTGTCTACTGAACCGTTTACGTTTTGTGCATCCAATTGCGCCCGAGTATCTTCCTCTTGTTGCACCGCTTGACGCAAAGCCTCTATGGCTCGCGGCATTTCTAACACTTCCAAAATACCTTTGGGCGTAGGCTCTTTGCCAATGATGCGCAATATCTGCTTGCCGTTAGGCTCAAGCATGATGAGGTCTGCAGTCGCTTTGGATTTGAATTTGTAGAGCATGGTGTGATTGTGCGCCTAGCAGTTACTTGATTATTTGTCTAAAAGCTTATCTACTATTTGGTGGAATGCTTCTGGCTTTTCGAACATCACCCAATGGCCTGCATCAGAAACCACCTGAAAAGAATCTAAACGGTACAGCACCTCTGGCACACGTTGAAGCGTGTCTTTGTACAAGGCATCTTTCGCACCCCAAATACCGTGAACAGGACAAGTCCATTTGTCTTGTAAACCCAAAAGCATATCGGTTCGCGCAATGCGTCGTTTGCGTAGACGGTCTCTGCTGACGTTATGGATTTGTAAATCGATGATTTCTTCGCTTACGCTGCTTTCATGGGCGAACATCATGGACATCAGATTGTGTCTATGCACAGCGCGTTGTTGCTGCTCGTCCATGCTGGGTGTCATGCCGCGCATGGGAAGTGTCTTTTCAAATAAACCTAACGCGGGAATCCCCACCATGATCATTTGTTTAAAAAGTTTGGGGTGCTCAGCCGCCAACAAGCCTGCAGTTAAGCCTCCGAATGAAAAGCCCAACATATCAACTGATTGCCCGTCAAACGCTTGTTGCAGTACTTCGCCCACGAAAGGCGCCAAGCTATCTGCATCGCTGACTAGTGACGGCAAGGCCGAGTCTCCGCACCCTGGTAAGTCAAGAGCCCATACACAACGCTTTTGAGCCAAGTGCTGCACATTGCGCACCCAGTGTGTCCAACTGCCTGAACCGCCATGCAACAACACCAAGGGGGTTGTGCTCTCAACATGCTCTTGGCCCCATACATGCCAGACCACATCACCCCATGCGTGAGTTTGCACCTTGCGTTGTGCATGTTCAAGTGCGTCTGCTATCAATGGCATGTGTGTCGTTCCATGAAAAATGCCCGCTGGAACAGCGGGCATTTAAAGTGGTTGCGCGAGGAGGATTTGAACCTCCGACCTTTGGGTTATGAGCCCAACGAGCTACCAGGCTGCTCCATCGCGCGACAAGAGGGTTAGTGTACCTTAAGAAGCGCTTGTTTCGCTAGTAGTGACGTCTTGTATTTCAGGACGATCGACTAATTCAACGAAAGCCATGGGTGCGTTATCGCCTACGCGAAAGCCCATTTTCAAAATCCGTGTGTAGCCGCCAGGACGTGTTTTGTAACGTGGTCCGAGTTCATTGAACAATTTGACGACGCTGTCACGGTCGCGCAAACGGTTGAATGCCAAACGGCGATTCGCCACAGTGGCCTCTTTGGCCAATGTGATCATCGGCTCGATAACGCGGCGCAATTCTTTGGCTTTTGGCAAAGTGGTTTTGATGGCCTCGTGCTCGATGAGCGAGTTCATCATGTTGCGCAACATCGCCAAGCGATGTTCGCTGGTGCGGTTGAGTTTTCTGAGTCCGTGTCCGTGACGCATGGTGTTTCCTTTAGTATTTTGCCGGCCGCCGTATCAGGTACGGCCAGGTGACGGAGTTTTAGGTTGCTGATGAAGCGATCAGAGGCGCTCTAAGCCTGCAGGTGGCCAGTTCTCGAGCTTCATGCCCAAGGTTAAACCACGTGAAGCCAAAACTTCTTTGATTTCGTTGAGTGACTTGCGACCCAAATTAGGTGTCTTAAGCAACTCGTTTTCGGTACGCTGGATCAAATCACCGATGTAGAAAATGTCTTCGGCCTTGAGGCAGTTGGCAGAACGCACAGTGAGTTCCAATTCGTCGACAGGGCGCAACAAAATAGGATCGTAGTTCTGGTTACCGCGTGGTGCTTCTGCCATCAGGCTAGAGATTTGATCGCCTTCTAACTGTGCAAACACAGCGAGTTGCTCAACCAAAATTTTGGAAGAAGCGCGCACTGCGTCTTCTGCCGTGATCGCACCGTTGGTTTCGATTTCCATGACCAAGCGGTCCAAATCGGTACGTTGTTCAACACGAGCGTTTTCAACGCTGTAGCTGACGCGGCTCACAGGTGAGAAGGAAGCGTCCAACACAATGCGGCCGATGGATTTGCTTGGCTCTTCGCCATAACGACGCACAGTTCCTGGCACATAGCCACGGCCGGTTTCAACTTTCAACTGGATGTCAATCTTGCCGCCTTGCGACAAGTTGGCGATCACGTGGCCTGGGTTGATGATTTCCACATCGTGCGGGGTTTGGATGTCAGCAGCAGTTACAGCGCCTTCACCATCTTTGCGCAAGCTCAAAGTGACTTCGTCACGGTTGTGCAATTTGAAGACCACGCCTTTGAGGTTCAACAAAATATTGACAACGTCTTCTTGCACGCCGTCGATGGATGAGTACTCATGTACGACGCCAGCAATGGTGACTTCAGTGACGGCATAGCCGACCATAGAAGACAACAACACGCGACGCAAAGCGTTGCCCAAGGTGTGGCCATAGCCACGCTCAAACGGTTCCAACGTCACTTTGGCACGGTTGTGGCCGATTTGTTCAACGTGGATATTTTTTGGTTTCAACAAATTAGTCTGCATTCAGATTTCCTCTCAATACCCCCGGCTCGTTACACCGGTAAGGCAGGTTGTCTGGAACCACGCAATATCGAAATACCGCATGGGGTGCGTTCGGCTGAAGACTTCAGCCTGAATTAACGCGAATAAAGTTCGACGATCAACGATTCGTTGATGTCGGCTGCGAACTCGTCGCGGTCAGGGGACTTCTTGAAAGTACCTTCGGCTTTATCGACATTGACTTCGACCCAAGCTGGCATGCCAACTTGTTTCGCCAATTCGAGGGCTTCGAGTACACGGCCTTGTTTTTTAGACTTCTCGCGTACGGCGATGACGTCACCAGCCTTGACCAAGTAAGACGGAATGTTCACTTGGTTGCCGTTAACGGTGATTGCTTTGTGTGAAACCAATTGACGGGCTTCTGCGCGTGTAGAGCCAAAGCCCATGCGGTAGACCACGTTGTCCAAGCGCGACTCCAAAATGAACAACAGGTTGGCACCGGTGTTGCCTTTTTTCTGGTCGGCTTGTGCAAAGTAGCGGCGGAACTGACGCTCCAACACACCGTACATGCGTTTGACTTTTTGCTTCTCGCGCAACTGCAAACCGAAGTCTGATGTGCGCTGTCCAGAAGTACGGCCGTGTTGGCCGGGTTTGGTGTCGAACTTAGATTTGTCTGCAATCGAGCGACGTGCGCTCTTTAAAAACAAATCCGTGCCTTCACGACGGGATAGTTTGGCTTTAGGGCCTAAGTAACGTGCCACTTGAATTTCCTTCTCTGATCATCTGCTCACTAAAAGTGAGGAGCCGCTGGTCGTAACCAGTGGCGGTGGGCTTTGGTTTGAAAGTTTTAAGCGCGAACGCTTAGATACGACGACGCTTTTGTGGACGGCAACCGTTGTGCGGTACCGGTGTCACATCAGCAATCGAATTGATGCGAATACCCAATGCGGCTAAAGCACGCACAGAAGATTCGCGGCCAGGACCCGGGCCTTTGATTTCAACGTCCAGGTTCTTGATGCCTTGGTCAACTGCTGCACGGCCGGCTACTTCAGAAGCAACTTGCGCTGCAAATGGAGTGGACTTGCGTGAGCCCTTGAAACCTTGACCACCCGAAGACGCCCATGACAATGCATTGCCTTGGCGGTCGGTGATGGTGATGATGGTGTTGTTAAACGACGCGTGCACGTGCGCAATACCGTCAGCAATGTTCTTGCGGACTTTTTTGCGAACGCGTTGTGCGGCGCTATTTGTAGGTGCTTTAGCCATGTGAGTGCCTCAATCCAATTATTTTTTCAGCGCCTGCGCTGCTTTGCGCGGACCCTTGCGTGTGCGGGCATTGGTGCGTGTGCGTTGACCGCGCATGGGCAAGCCACGGCGATGACGAAAACCGCGGTAGCAACCGATGTCCATCAAACGCTTGATGTTCATGGTGGTTTCACGACGCAAGTCACCTTCGATGGTGATACCAGCGATCTGGTCACGGATTTTTTCTAAATCCGAGTCATTCAGATCTTTGATCTTTTTTGCGTAGTCAATGCCGCATGCTTCGCAAATTTTGCGAGCGCGTGTGCGACCAATACCAAAAATAGCGGTTAAGCCAATTTCAGTGTGCTTGTGTGGCGGAATATTAATGCCAGCGATACGTGCCATATGCGTCCTCTTTAAACCAGTTCAATCAACCCTGACGCTGCTTGTGGCGTGGATCCGTACAGATCACGCGCACAACGCCTTTGCGTCGGATGACTTTACAGTTGCGGCAAATTTTTTTGACCGAAGCCGAAACTCTCATTTCACTCTCCTAAAACCCGTTGTGCCTGGAATTAACCAAGCGTTGTTTTAAAACTTGCTTTCTTTAGCAACGAATCATATTGCTGGCTCATCATGTAGTTTTGCACTTGGGACATGAAGTCCATAGTGACCACCACAATAATGAGCAACGATGTGCCGCCGAAATAGAAAGGTACGTTGTATTTCAAAATCATGAACTCTGGCAACAAGCACACAAAGGTGATGTAGATTGCGCCGACTAAGGTCAAGCGCACCAAAATCTTGTCAATGTATTTAGCGGTTTGGTCGCCTGGGCGAATACCAGGAACAAACGCGCCACTTTTCTTGAGGTTGTCTGCAGTCTCACGGCTATTGAATACCAAGGCGGTGTAGAAGAAGCAGAAGAACACAATCGCTGTGGCGTACAGCATGACATATACAGGCTGGCCAGGTGCCAGCGCAGCAGAAATGTCTTTCAGCCACAGCATGCTGTCGCCTGAACTAAACCAACTCACTACTGTGGCGGGTAACAAAATAATGGAAGACGCAAAGATGGGAGGAATAACACCCGCCATATTGAGCTTCAAAGGCAAGTGGGATGACTGACCGCCATACACTTTGTTTCCAACTTGTCTGCGTGCGTAATTCACCAAAATTTTGCGCTGACCGCGCTCAATGAACACCACAAAGTAAGTGACACCAGCAACGACCACTACGATCAAGATGGCAGCAATGATGCTCATCGCGCCAGTGCGCACCAACTCCAACAGGCCGCCAATAGAACCTGGCAAGCCTGCAGCAATGCCAGCGAAGATGAGAATAGAAATACCGTTACCCAAACCACGTTCTGTGATTTGCTCGCCAAGCCACATCAAGAACATCGTGCCTGCAGTGAGCGTGAGCATGGCAGTCAAACGGAATGCCATTCCGGGTTGGTTAACCAAACCAGCAGAAGCTTCCAAAGCAATAGCGATACCCATAGACTGGAACAAGGCCAAACCTAAAGTGCCGTAGCGAGTGAATTGGGTGATTTTGCGGCGACCGGCTTCGCCTTCTTTTTTCAACTGCTCCAGCGACGGCAACACATAGGTGAGCAATTGCATGATGATGGACGCAGAGATGTAGGGCATGATGCCCAACGCAAAAACTGTAAAGCGTGACAAAGCACCGCCAGAGAACATATTAAACAAACTCAAAATGCCGCCTTGCTGGCCTTTGAAGAGTTGTTGCAATTGGTTCGGGTCAATTCCAGGAACTGGAATGTGCGCGCCCACACGATAGACCACCAACGCCAACAGCAAAAAGACGAGACGGCGACGCAGGTCACCGAACTTGTCGTTGTTGCCGATAGAAGAGGTAGCCACGCGCTTAGTCTCTGATAATAATTAGTTAACCGAACCGCCAGCGGCTTCGATCGCTGCTTTGGCAGCTGCAGTGGCGCCAATGCCATTGAGCTTGACTGCTTTTTTGATCTCGCCAGTTTTGATAACCTTGACGACTTTGGCAATTGATGCGACCAATCCAGCTGTTTTCAAAGTCAAGATGTTGACTTCGGCTTCGCCGAGTTGCTCCAAAGCTGCCAATGTGACTTCAGCGTTGTACTTCAAAGTAGTAGATTTGAAACCACGCTTAGGCAAGCGACGTTGCAAAGGCATTTGACCGCCTTCGAAACCGACTTTGTGGTAGCCGCCTGCACGCGATTTTTGGCCTTTGTGGCCACGGCCAGCAGTTTTACCTAAGCCAGAACCAATACCGCGACCGACGCGACGCTTGGCGTGTTTTGCACCAGGTGCATGTTGGATGTCATTGAGTTCCATAGCGGACCTTTAGAGGACTTTGACCAGGTAACTGATCTTGTTGATCATGCCGCGCACAGCGGGCGTGTCTTGCAATTCACTCACAGAGTTGAGCTTGCGCAGACCCAAACCACGAACTGTGGCGCGGTGCGATTCTTTGGTACCAATGGGGCTACGCACCAATTGGACTTTGACGGTTGGTTGTGCAGATGTGCTCATCGAATGCTCCGATATCAGGCGAAGATGTCTTCGACGTTCTTGCCACGCTTGGCCGCTACTTCAGAAGCCGTGGTGGAATTTTTCAATGCGTCCAACGTGGCGCGAACCATGTTGTAAGGATTTGAAGTGCCATGGCTTTTCGCCACGATGTCGGTGATACCCATCACTTCGAACACTGCGCGCATGGGACCGCCTGCAATGATGCCGGTACCCTTAGGTGCGGGAATCATCATTACGTTTGCTGCGCCATGGCGACCGTGTACGGTGTGGTGGATCGTGCCGTTCTTCAAAGACACTTTCATCATGTTGCGGCGGGCTTCTTCCATCGCCTTTTGCACGGCAGCAGGCACTTCTTTTGATTTGCCTTTGCCCATGCCAACGCGGCCGTCGTTGTCACCAACGACTGTCAACGCGGCGAAGCCGAGAATACGTCCACCCTTCACCACTTTGGTGACGCGGTTGACCGCGATCATTTTTTCCTTCAGACCGTCTTCTGGTCCGTCGGTTTTGGTGTTTGCTTGTAATTTAGCCATGTGTGTTTTCCAATTCTTGTTCGATCAGAACTGCAAGCCTGCTTCGCGGGCTGCGTCGGCCAAAGCCTTCACGCGGCCGTGGTAGGCGAAGCCAGCACGGTCAAACGCTACTTTTTCAACGCCTGCGGCTTTGGCTTTTTCAGCAATGCGCTTGCCAATGACTTGCGCAGCATTGACGTTGCCGCCTTTGCCAGTTGCACCCAATGACTTGCGAACGTCTGCTTCTGCGGTTGAAGCCGCAGCAATAATTTTGGTACCACAGCCAGAAATCACGCTGGCGTAGATGTGAAGATTGGTGCGGCTGACGGTCAAACGCGCTACGCCTTGGTTGGCGATACGGATTCGGGTTTGACGCGATCTGCGCAGTCGCTGCTCTTTTTTGGTCAACATATTGCAGCTCCTTATTTCTTCTTAGTCTCTTTGATCGTGATCTTTTCATCCGCATAACGGATGCCCTTGCCTTTGTAAGGCTCTGGGGGACGGATCGCACGAATCTCAGCGGCTACTTGACCTACGCGTTGGCGATCAGCACCTTTGATGATGATCTCGGTAGGCGCTGGTGTTTCTACCTTGATGCCAGCAGGCATTTGTTTGTCAACCGGGTGTGAATAACCAACCGACAAGTTGAGCTTGGCACCGCTGGCTTGGGCTTTGTAACCCACACCGACCAAAGTTAGCTTCTTCTCAAAGCCTTTGGAGACGCCAATCACCATGTTGTTGAACAACTGACGCAAAGTTCCGCTCATGGCGTTGGCTTCGCGTGAATCGTTGGCGGGAATAAAACTGACGGAGCCAGCGTTGTTAGCAACGGTGACCAAAGCATTTGCGGCGATGGACAGCGTACCGCCCGTGCCTTTGACGCTGATTTGTGATGCATTGATGGTCACGTCCACACCTTGTGGCACGGTGACGGGCATTTTTCCAACTCGGGACATGTGTATATCTCCTTGTGTTGGGTTAAGCGACGTAGCAGAGCACTTCGCCACCGACACCGGTAGCACGCGCTTTGCGATCTGTCATCACGCCTTTTGGCGTTGTCACGATAGCCACGCCCAATCCGTTCATCACGGTAGGAATGGCATCGCGGCCTTTGTACACACGCAAGCCAGGACGGCTGACGCGCTCGATACGCTCGATAACTGGACGGCCAGCGTAATATTTGAGAGAAATCTCAAGTTCACTTTTGCCAGCGTCTTGTTTGACTTGGAATCCATCGATGTATCCCTCTTCTTTCAGGACTTGCGCGATGGCAATCTTGACTTTGGAAGAAGGCACCATAACGGTAGGTTTTGCCACCATTTGCGCATTGCGAATGCGTGTCAGCAAATCGGCGATTGGGTCACTCATGCTCATTGAATATCTCCTGCCCGATTACCAGCTGGCCTTGGTGATGCCGGGAATATTGCCTTGGAAGGCAAGTTCACGGATCTTGGCGCGGCCGAGGCCAAATTGGCGGAATGTGCCGCGTGGGCGACCGGTGATTTCACAACGGTTGCGTTGACGGGTGGGGTTTGCATTACGCGGTAGTTTTTGCAAACCGTGACGTGCAGCTGCACGCTCTTCATCGCTGCGTTTTGCATCGCCTGCGATGGCTTTGAGTTCCGCATGCTTTGCTGCGTACTTTGCTACCAGTCTGTCGCGTTTGAGTTCGCGTTCGATCAAAGCTACTTTAGCCACGTGTCACCTCAGTTCTTGAACGGGAAACGAAAGCCAGCGAGCAGTGCTTTGCACTCGTCGTCTGTTTTGGCTGTCGTGGTAATGCTGATGTTGAGGCCGCGCAGTGCGTCGACTTTGTCGTACTCAATCTCAGGGAAAATGATTTGTTCTTTTACGCCGATGTTGTAGTTACCGCGGCCATCAAAGGCACGACCGGAAATACCACGGAAGTCACGCACGCGGGGTAACGCGATAGTCACAAAGCGGTCGAGGAATTCATACATCTGCACGCCACGCAAGGTGACCATGCAACCAATCGGTTGTTGTTCGCGGATTTTGAAACCAGCGATCGCCTTCTTGGCCTTGGTCACCACAGGCTTTTGGCCTGCAATTTTGGCCAAGTCACCGACAGCGTTGTCCATGACCTTTTTGTCGGCTACGGCTTCGCTGACACCCATGTTCAAAGTGATTTTGGTTAAACGCGGCACCTGCATAGGTGACTTGTAGCCAAATTTGGCTGTCAACTCAGGAACGAGTTTTTCGCGGTAGTGTTGTTGTAAACGTGCCATGTTTATGCCACCTTAATTTCTTCGCCGCTGGACTTGAAGACGCGCACTTTGCTGCCGTCAGCCAGGACCTTGATGCCCACGCGGTCTGCACGACCGGTTGTGGCGTTGTAGATAGCCACGTTGGACTGGTGAATCGGCATGGTTTTTTCAACGATGCCGCCTTGCGAACCCGCCATGGGATTGGGTTTGGTGTGTTTTTTCACCAGATTGATGCCTTCAACCAACAAGTGGCTGTCGTCTTTGCGCAGCGACACAACGCCGCGCTTGCCCTTGTCACGTCCAGCGAGAACGATGACTTGGTCGCCTTTACGAATCTTGTTCATGGGCCAGTCCTTACAGAACTTCAGGAGCCAAAGACACGATCTTCATGAACTTCTCAGTACGCAATTCACGCGTAACTGGGCCGAA
>Ga0247831_1008029_pt1 | contig 11412 bp, 11 predicted proteins | sample LaCruzMarch2015__9_FD_192406 | JGI IMG/M metagenome (GOLD analysis project Ga0247831, IMG submission 192406) | Freshwater microbial communities from meromictic Lake La Cruz, Castile-La Mancha, Spain - LaCruzMarch2015_1m | ecosystem: Environmental > Aquatic > Freshwater > Lake | place: Spain...
AACGAAAGGGCGGTACTGTGGTTTGAAAGCTCATGGTGTGTTCTTCAGCAATTGTTGACGTGCGACCACGCCGCCGCTCAGGGCGCTGTCGTGCAAGGCGTGACGACCCGATTGAACCAGCAAGCGACCCCCCACCCACACCTGTGGCAAGGCCGATTGGCGGTGGCTGGCAAACACATGGGCCGACAACATGGCCTCAGGCGTTGGCAGATCGCGCAGCAATGGGTGCCCAGCGTCCAGCGCCACCATGTCGGCCTGCTGGCCCACGGCCAAGCCGGCCACTGGGCGCGCACTGGCCTGGGCACCACCGGCCACAGCCGCCAGTGTCATGGCGGTGGCCACCGAAGGCTGCTCGGTGGTGGCCAGCACATTGCGTTGGCGCGTGGCCAGGCGCTGGGTGTATTCGAGCAGCATCAGCTCTTGGGCCGCATTCACACAGGTGTGGCTGTCCGAGCCCACGCCCCAGCGCCCGCCGGCTGCAAGCCAGCTGCCTGCATCAAAAAAACCGTCGCCCAAATTCGCCTCGGTGCTGGGGCACAGGCCCGCCACAGCGCCGGTGCGGGCGGCGTGGGCACTTTCTTCAGCGCTCATGTGGGTGGCATGCACCAGGCACCAGCGGTCATCCAACGGGGCGTGGTCCAGCAGCCACTGCACCGGGCGCTGGCCGCTCCAGGCCAGGCAGGCATCGACCTCGGCCGTTTGTTCTGCAATGTGGATGTGCACCGGGGCCGTGGCGTCCATGGCATGCAATCCGGCCAGGGCTTCGCGCAAGCTGTCCGGCGGCACGGCGCGCAAAGAGTGGGGTGCCAGGCCCAGGCGCGCGCCTTGTGCTTGGCACAAAGGTTGGAGCTTGTGCAGCAAAGCCAGCATGTTGTTGGTCGAGCGGATGAAGCGCCGCTGGCCCTCGCTGGGCGGGGCAGCGCCAAAGCCACTGGTTTGGTACAGCACAGGCAACAAGGTCAGGCCCATGCCTGCGCGGTCAGCGGCTCTCAAAAGGCACATCGATAAGGCGGCGTCATCGGCATAGGGGCGGCCGTTGTGGTCGTGGTGCAGGTAATGGAATTCGCACACGCTGGTGTAACCGGCCTCCAGCATCTCCACATACAAGCCGGTGGCGATGGCTTCGAGTTGTTCGGGCGTGATGGCGGCGGCAAAGCGGTACATCAGGCTGCGCCAGCTCCAGAAACTGTCTTGCGCAGCACCCCGGTATTCGGTCAGGCCACCCATGGCCCTTTGAAACGCGTGCGAATGCAGGTTGGGCATGCCGGGCAACAAGGGGCCTGCGGCTTGCAGGGTGCCTGCAGGACAGGCGGCATCGGTCTTCACCTCGGTCAACACGCCTTGCGCGTTCCACGACAGTCCCACATCACACGCCCAACCCGTGGGCAACAAAGCGTGCGCGGCAAACAGGCTGCGCTCGTTCATGCCGCGCTCGTTCATGCCGCGCTCCGTTGCAAGCCCATGCCGTCGACCGCCAAACGGCCTTGGCGCACCACGCTGCAGGCCGGGCGCTGGCCCAGCCAATAGGCGAGTTCGGCCACATCGCCCACCGGCCAGAGCACGAAATTGGCGGGGCAAGCGACAGCGATGCTGCCGTGTGTGGCCTGCAGGCCCAGTGCCTGGGCCGCATGCCGCGTCACGCCGGCCAGTGCCTCGGGCACCGTCAGTCGAAACAGCGTGCAGGCCATGTTCATCATCAGCACCAGGCTGAGCACGGGGGAGGTGCCGGGGTTGTGGTCGGTGGACACGGCCATGGGCACGCCCGCAGCGCGCAAGGCGGCAATGGGCGGCAGGTGGGTGTCGCGCAGGGTGTAGTAAGCGCCGGGCAGCAGCACCGCCACGGTGCCCGCTTGCCGCATGGCGGCAATGCCTTCGGCGCTCAGGTGTTCGATGTGGTCGCACGACAGCGCGCCAAAACGCGCCGCCAGCGCCGAGCCGCCCATGTCCGACAGCTGCTCGGCATGCAGCTTGACCGGCAGGCCCAGCGCTTGCGCGGCCTTAAACACCTGCTCGGTTTGGGCCAGGGTGAAGCCTATGGTTTCGCAAAACACATCGACCGCATCCACCAAGCCTTGGTCGGCCAAGGCGGGCAGCATCTCTAAACACACCAAGCGGATGTAGTCGTCGCTGCGCCCCGCGTATTCGGGCGGCAAGGCGTGTGCGCCCAAAAACGTGGTGCAAACGGTGACGCCAAACGCTTGCCCCAAACGCCTGGCCACGCGCAGTTGCTTGCGCTCGTGTTCCAGGCTCAGGCCATAGCCCGACTTGATCTCGATGGCGCAAACGCCCTCGGCCAACAAGGCCTGCAAACGCGGCACAGCCGCGTCAAACAAAGCGTCTTCACTCAAAGCGCGTGTGGCCTGCACGGTGGACACAATGCCGCCCCCGGCTCGCGCCACCTCTTCGTAGCTGGCCCCCGCCAGGCGCATGGCGAATTCGTTGGCGCGTTGACCGCCGTACACCAGGTGCGTGTGGCAGTCGACCAGGCCTGGCGTGACCCAGGCGCCGTGGCCCTCGTGTGTGGGCAGTTGCCGGTAAGCGGCTGGCAAGTTGGCCTGGGCGCCCACCCAAGCGATGGCCCCACGCTCGACCACGATGGCCGCATCAGCCACGCCTGGCGCGCCAGCCCCCAAGGCCTCGGGCGCCAAGTGCAGGTGGTGCCAAAGGCCGTCGGCGCTTGGCCATGTGGGGGCAGTGATGGAAGCGTTCATGGTCTTGGAAGGTCCAGCGTCAAGGAGTGATGTTCAAAGCGTGAAGTTCAAGGCGTGATGTTCAAGGCTAAAAGGGCCGCATCGGGGCTTTGCGGGCACAGTCGCCAAGGCGTGTCCGCATCCGACCACCACAAGCCTTGCTGCGGCAAAAGCGTGTGAGTGCTGGGGCCTTCCACGCGCCAGCTGCCTTGCACCGCCATCAACAAGCCCTGCGCGGCGACGGGCCACTCGCAGGCGCTGCGCAAGACCTGCAGCGATGCGCTGCACACAGCGCGCCGGGTCATGAGGTTGAAGTCGTGACAGTCGCCCGCCAACAAACGGGCGTGGATGGCTGCTTCGCCCGCGAACACGAAGGGCGAAAGCGGCGTGTCCAAGCGGTGGTTGACCAGCCCGTCATCGCCCAGCAAGTGAACACCGCCGCCACTGAGCAGGGTGATGACGCGGTCAATGCCAGGGAAAGCTGAAAACGGCCCGTCACCCGCAATGTGCGCAATGCTCACACGCCAATCAAAATCGCCCATGCCTGCGCCGGGCGGCATGCAGACGATCTCGCGCGTCACACCGCCGCCGTTTTTCCAGGGCATGGCGGGCACATCCTGAACATCGAATCGGTGCAGTGTCATGGGCTTGAATCAAGCAGCAGGCGCAACAGGCGCCCACTGGGTTTATTTGATCATGGGCAACTTCAGTCCCTGCTTTTTGGCGGTGGCCACCGCCAGCTCGTAACCGGCATCGGCGTGGCGCATCACGCCCGAGCCGCTGTCGTTGACCAGCACGCGGGCCAGGCGCTCGGCCGCCGCGTCGGTGCCGTCGGCCACGATGACCATGCCCGAGTGCTGCGAATAGCCCATGCCCACGCCGCCACCGTGGTGCAAGCTGACCCAGCTGGCACCGCCTGCGGTGTTGAGCAAGGCGTTCAGCAGCGGCCAGTCGCTCACCGCGTCGGTGCCGTCTTTCATGGCCTCGGTCTCGCGGTTGGGGCTGGCCACCGAGCCGGTGTCCAGGTGGTCACGCCCGATCACAATCGGCGCTTTCAGCTCGCCCGTGCGCACCATCTCGTTAAAAGCCAGGCCCGCCACATGCCGCTCGCCCAAACCCAGCCAGCAAATGCGCGCAGGCAGGCCCTGAAAGCGGATGCGCTCGCGCGCCATGTCCAGCCAGCGGTGGGTGTGGGTGTTGGTGGGAAACAGCTCCTTGATCTTGGCGTCGGTTTTGTAGATGTCTTCGGGGTCGCCCGACAAGGCCACCCAGCGGAAGGGGCCCTTGCCTTCGCAGAACATGGGGCGGATGTAGGCGGGCACAAAACCGGGGAAATCAAAGGCGTTTTTCACGCCGTGGTCAAACGCCACCTGGCGGATGTTGTTGCCGTAATCCACCGTGGGGATGCCCATGGCCTGGAAGTCCAGCATGGCTTGCACTTGGGTGGCGCAGCCTTGTGAGGCATCGGCCGTCAAGCGGGCATGTTGTGCAGGGTCGTGCTGGGCGGCTTTCCACTGCGCCACGGTCCAGCCGGGGGGCAAATAGCCGTTGATCAAATCGTGCGCCGAGGTTTGGTCGGTCACCAGATCAGGGCGCATGCCGCCCGCCTGGGCGCGGCGCACCAACTCGGGCAAGACCTCAGCGGCGTTGCCCAGCAGGGCAATCGACACCGCTTCTTTGGCGGCAGTGTGCTGCGCGATCAAGGCCAGGGCCTCGTCCAGGTCTTTGGCCTGTTTGTCCACATAGCGCGTACGCAAGCGAAAGTCGATGCTGCTTTGCTGGCATTCAATGTTCAGTGAACACGCCCCGGCCAGCGTGGCGGCCAAGGGCTGCGCACCGCCCATGCCGCCCAGACCGGCCGTCAAAATCCAGCGGCCTGTCCAGTTGTTGTGGTAGTGCTGACGCCCAGCTTCCACAAAGGTTTCAAACGTGCCTTGCACGATGCCTTGGGTGCCTATGTAAATCCACGAGCCTGCGGTCATTTGCCCGTACATGAACAAGCCCTTGCGGTCGAGCTCGTTGAAGTGCTCCCAATTGGCCCACTTGGGCACCAGGTTGGAGTTGGCGATCAGCACACGCGGCGCGTTGGCGTGTGTCTTGAACACGCCCACCGGCTTGCCCGACTGAACGAGCAAAGTCTCGTCTTCGTTCAGGTCTTTCAGCGAAGCCAAGATCTGGTCAAAACACGCCCAGTCGCGTGCCGCACGGCCAATGCCGCCGTAGACCACCAGGCTTTGCGGGTTCTCGGCCACCTCGGGGTCGAGGTTGTTTTGCAACATGCGATAGGCGGCTTCGGTGACCCAGTTTTTGCAGTTCAAGGTGCTGCCACGCGGGGCGCGAACTACGCGGGTCGGGTCCATTCTGGAATCGATGTTGGTCGTCATGTTTTCAATCAGAGAAGTGGAAAAATAGTGATTCAGTGCATGCCAAGATAGGCTTCAGGGAGCTTGGGGTCGTTGCGGGCCGCTTCGGCGCTGCCTTGCCACACGGTGCTGCCCGATTCCAAGACACAGATGTGGTCGGCAATTCTCAAGACGCGCTCGGTGTTTTGCTCCACCAGCAGCACCGTCATGCCATCGCGCCTGAGCTGGGTGAGTGCTTGGTAGCAAAGGTCAATGATCTTGGGCATCAGCCCCAAAGACAGCTCATCGATCATGATCAGGCGAGGACGCGTCATCAGGGCGCGGCCAATGGCCAACATCTGTTGTTCACCACCCGACAAGTTGCCCGCCAGTGAGTTCAGGCGTTCGCCCAAGCGCGGAAACAAGGCCAGCACACGGTCTCGATCATGGGTAAACACCTGAGCGGGCTGCACCATGCCCCCCACCCGCAGGTTGTCCTGCACGGTCAGGTCTTTGAACAAGCGACGGCCTTCGGTTGCGCAAATTCATGGTCAAGTCCTTTCAGGTGATGGCGGTGCTTTGAAGTCGATTTTTCAAAACGGGTGAGGCTTCAGGCTTTGTATAGACAAATAAAAGCTTTAAGAAAATGTTGTCTATACAACTGTGCAATTACCAATGTAGTTAGAGCTAAGATTCATGTCAATGCTTGACACAGCAAGCGCGGGAAAACACCTAAAAAATGCCCAAAACAACTTTGCCAACCAAACGTCTACCTGCCTATCGGGCCATCAAGGACCATGTGTTGTCCAAGATCCGTGAGGGGGCGTGGACCGATGGCGACGCCATACCTGCAGAAGAAAGCTTGGCACGTGAATTTGGTGTGTCGCGCATGACGGTCAACCGTGCCATCAGGGAGTTGTCAGACGAGCAAATCGTCAAACGCATTCAAGGCTCAGGTACCTACGTGGCGCAGCACAAGTACCAATCGACGCTGGTTGAAATCCGAAACATTGCCGACGAGATTGCAGCTCGCGGCCATCAACACCGCAGTGAACTCCACTGCCTAGAGCGCGTCAAAGTCGGTGAATTATTGGGCCGACAATTTGGCTTGAAAGCTAGCCAAATGGTGTTTCACTCGGTGGTGGTTCACTTTGAAAATGAGCAGCCCATCCAGGTGGAGGACCGGCATGTCAACCCCAGTGTGGCCCCGGACTACATGGCGCAAGATTTCAGCAGCTTGACGCCCAATGCCTACCTCATGCGCACAGCGCCTTTGCAGGGCGTGCGCTTTGACATTGAGGCCTGCTTGCCACCCCTGCACATCACGGAAATGCTGAACATTCCCGCCACAGAGCCGTGCTTGGTGTTGCACCGGCAAACCCAATCGATGGGGCAGGTGGCATCGGTGGCCATGTTGTGGCACCCGGCTTCACGCTACCGTTTTACGGGTCATTTTTGAGGCCCAGGCCAAGCCAGCCTATGGGTCAATCTGGCCAGGGATGCGCTTGATCAAGCCAGGGCCTTGGCCTGAATGGACCTGGCATGGCTTGACTTGAGCTCACTTGGCCATGATGCCGCCGTCTATCGGTATGGTGGTTCCGGTCATGAAGCTGGACGCAGGTGAGCAAAGCAGCAGGACCAGGCCCTTGAGTTCCTCCGGTTGGGCGATGCGGCCCAGCGGCACCATGGAGGCAAACTCGGCCGCCACCTCGGGCTGGCGGATGCGGCCGTTGGCGATGTGGGTGCGAAACGGACCCGGCGCGATGCCGTTGACCATCACGTTGTAGGGCGCCAGTTCCATGGCCGCCTGCCGCACCAGGTTCACCACGGCGGCCTTGGTCGCGGTGTAGGCATAGCCGCACATGACTTCAGATTTGAGCCCCGCGACCGAGGCCATGGCCACGATGCGGCCCGAGCGCTGCTTTTTCATGTGCGCGGCCGCGGCCTGCAAGGTCACGAACACGCCTGTGAGATTGATGGCCAGCACGCGGTCCCATTGCTCGTCCTGCACGGCATTGATCTGGCCTATCTCGGTGCGGTAGCCGGGGCCGGCCGTGACGCCGGCATTGGCGACCACCGCATCCAAGCGGCCGTGGCGGCGGGCGATGTCGTCGATCACCGCGCGCACGGCTGCCCGGTCCGACACATCGAGCAGCGCTGTCTCGGACAGGCCACCGCTTGATGTGATGGCTTGTTTGGCCGCTTCTAGGCCGGCTGCGTCCACGTCCAGCAGCACCACCCGTGCGCCTGCACGGGCCAGCACCTCTGCCGTGGCCAGGCCCAGCCCACTGGCCGCCCCCGTCACGGCGGCCACTTGGCCTTGCATGTCAAACAGTTCCTTGATCATCGCTCATCTCCTCAAAAGGTATACAAATATACAGGTTCTTTCGCGCCGCTGGCTTGTGGACATAGTGCACTCACAGCCCATTTTTGGCTGAATCACTCAATAAAACAGCAAAACATCAGGGTTTCCATGAGGCTTTTTGGTGATCAAGGATCCGTCTCAAAGATGTACACTTTTCCCAAGTCACGCCAAATCACCATTGGAAAAAAGTGCAAGCTTCACCAGGAAACCCAGACCGACATGGCGCACAGGGAAACATTTGAAACAGTCACAGGCTGCCGCATCCGAATCATGCGCAAAGGTCAGGGCGAGCCCATGCTTTTTCTGCATGGCGCCGCCGGCGCTCAGCGCTGGTTGCCTTTCATGGAAACGCTGGCGCAAAGCCATGATGTGATTGTTCCTGAGCACCCGGGGTTTGGTGGCTCTGACATGCCCGATTGGCTGGACAGCGTGACAGACCTGGCCCATTTTTACCAGGACCTGATGGACCATCTTGGCCTGGAGAAGGCTCACTTGGTGGGAACCTCTTTGGGCGGCTGGATCGCAGCCGAGTTGGCCAGCCACAGCTGCGACAAACTCCAATCACTCACTTTGGTGGCGCCCGCAGGCTTGTCGGTGGCTGGCGTGCGCCGGCCAGACATGTTCATGTGGTCGCCTGAGGAGTTGAGCCGCAAGCTCTTTCATGACCCTGAACTCGCCAAGGCCGCGCCCAAGCCCACCACCGATGACGAGCTCATGAGGGCGCTGAAAAACAGGCTGACGACGGCCAAGCTGGGCTGGAGCACGCGCATGCACAACCCGCATCTGCACAAATGGCTGCACCGCATCAAGGTGCCCAGCTTGATCATTTGGGGCGATGACGACCAGGTCTTGCCCGTGGCTTATGGGCCGGCTTATCGGGACCTGATCCCTTCGTCCAGGCTGGAGATTTTTGCGCAATGCGGCCACCTGCCCCATGTGGAAAAGGCGCCAGAGTTTTGCCGCAAGCTGCTTCAATTTACCCAAGGCCTTGCACCTTGAAGAGCGGCATGGTTCACCAGACGCGCCACCAGCCATGCGGTGAGACCGAGCTCACTCAGGGTCTGCGGGTGCTGGATCGTTGAGGATAGAAAACAGGTGCGCACTCATCGCCGCTTCAGCCCAGTCCCGGTTGCGTGCCTTCAGCGCCGCAATGATCTCGCGGTGCTGACGGTGGGTGCGCGCTGTGCGCTCGTCAAAGCTTTCGGTGTAGTGGTTGAAGATGGAAGCCGGCAGTTCCAGGGACGAGGCCAGGATTTTTTCCAGCCGCGGGCTGTCGGCCGCACGGGCAATGATGCCGTGGAACTCGTTGTTGAGCTCATCAAAGCGCGGCAGGTGCTTGTGCCAGCCCAGCTCGGCAAAAACCGCTTCCAGCTCGTCCTCAATGGCCTCGAGCCGCTCGATGTCGGCGGCAGAAATGCGCAGGCAGGCGCGCCGCGCGGCGTGCCCCTCGAGCTTGCCGCGCAGCCGGAACACCTCGGCCACGTCGGCCATGGAAAAGCTCGCGACCTGGGCCCGCCGGTAGCGCCCCAGCACCACCAACCCTTCGTTGGCCAGGCGCGACAGCGCCTCTCTGACGGGCGTGCGGCTCACGCCAATGCGCTCGGCCAGGCGGGACTCCAGCAGGACCTCGCCCGAGCTCAGCTCACCGCGGATGATGATGCCCCGGATGTGCCGGTACGCGCTCTCGACGGCGCCGCTGCTCTCGCTGGCGCGGCTGGTGGCGTTGTCCTGTGGGGTCATGCGTCGGTGTGGCGTCGGCCATTGAAGGTGTGCAAGGGGCTGGCCAGGGCCTGGGGCCCCTTGGCGGGGCGCAGTATAGGCCGTGACTGTCCTGGTCCACGGCCCGGCAGCTGTGAGATTCAAAGGAGTGTTTCATGATCATTGAGCCTGGAATGGCGGCCTTTGTGACCGGGGCCGGCTCGGGCATAGGCCGAGGCATGGCGCTGGCGCTGGCGCGGCGGGGTGTGCAGGTGGGTGTCTGCGACATCCGCGAAAGTGATGCGGTCGACACCGTCCGCCAGATTGAGCTGGCCGGCGGAAAAGCCGTGGCGGTTGGCGTGGACGTGTCTGACCGCGCATCGGTCGAAGCGGCGGTGGTGGCTGTCGAGCGGGCCTACGGTGACATCGCCATCGCTTGCAACAACGCTGGCATCTCCCTGCACGGCGTGCCTCTGCACGAGATCAGTGCGGCCGATTGGGACTGGGTGATCGGGGTCAACATCCAGGGCGTCATTCACGGCATCCAGGCCTTGGTGCCACGCATGCTGGCCACGCAGCGGCCTGCGCATGTGGTCAACACGGCCTCCATAGGCGGCTTTCAGGTGAACCCGAATTTTTTGACGGCCGCTTACTCCATGACCAAGTACGCGGTGGTGGCCCTCTCCGAGGGCCTGCACAACGAGCTGCAGGGCACGCAGGTGGGCGTCTCGATTTTGGCGCCTGCCGCCGTCGACACCCGCATCCATTTGTCAGAGCGCAGCCGACCCGAGCGCCTGGGCGGCGCCACGGTCAGGCCGCAAAATCATTTCATGGGCGATTTGCTCAAGGGCAGCATGTCGCCAGACGCGGTCGGCGACAGGGTGGTCGATGCCATTGAGTCCGGGGACCTGTACATCTTTACCCACCCAGGCACCAGGCAGTGGTTGGACAGGCGGCATGCTTTGATTTCAGCCGCTTTTGACAAAGCAGAGCGGCTTGTCGCCACGCCAGCGGGCCACGCTCAGGAGAAGCGCTGAATGTCAGGCCCCTCGTTCATCAGTCGTTGGGCCTGCGGCGCCAGGTTTGTGAGTTCGGAGGCGCAGCAGGTGCTGCGCAAAAATAGGGAAGCGGCGCAGTCGAACGCCGTGGTCGGAGCCTGATGGATACGCAGCCTCTGTGCGCTCAATCAGCAGCAGTTCCGGTGGGGCGTGGCAGGTGAAAGCCTGCCACGCGCTGCCTGGTATTTAAGCAATCCCCCGCCTAGGCGGGACAACTGGAGACTTTGAGCATGAAATCTTTTCTTCTTCGCGCGGCCAGCCTGAGTGCGGCCTGCATGGTGGCGGGCGCGGCCTGGGCGCAAACCGTCAGCATTTCCACCTTGCCACCGGGCTCGGTCAACAATGTGCAGACCCAGGCGATTGCCAAGGTGGTGCAAAAAGCCACTGACATGCAAATGCGGGTGGTCACCTTCAATTCGCCCCATGCCTCCATGGGGGCCGTGCAAGCTGGCCAAGCGGCTTTTACCTTCATGTCCAACGACGAGCTGGGCATTGCAGTGCGTGGCAAGGACGAGCACCAGGGCAAGCCCATGGACAAGCTCCGCCTGGCCGCCGTGGTGTTTCCGTTCAAGGTCGGCATCTTGGTGCGCAAAGACTCCAACATCAACTCGGTGGCCGACCTCAAGGGCAAGCGCTTCCCCACTGGTTGGCAAGGCTTTCCGCAGGGCATCGCGCTGGCCAATGCCATGCTGGCCACCGCCGGGCTGTCTCTGAAAGACGTTGACGGTGTGCCCACCGCCAATTTGCTGCGGGCCGCTGACGACTTCAAGGCCGGCCGCTTGGACGCCACCTTGTTTGCCATTGGCGCGCCCAAGATGGCCGAAGTCGATTCCGCTGTGGGCATCCGCTTTTTGAGCCTGGACAACAGCGACAAGGCCAAGGCCGCCATGGCCGCCATCCGGCCTGAATACACCGTGGCCTCACAAACGCCCGCACCCCCGCTCAACGGGGTGATAGGCACGACCAACCTCATGCAGTACGCGATGACGGTGGGCACCAGCGCCGACGCCGATGAAGAGTCGGTCTACAAAGTCGTCAAGGCCTTGCACCAGAACAAGACCGAACTGGTTGCCACCCACCCCTCGTTCATGGCCATGGATCCGGCTCAGCTGGGCCTGCAGCAGCCTGGGATCAGCTACCACCCGGGCGCGATCCGCTACTACAAAGAAGTCGGCATCTGGCCGGTCAAGTGAACGCCAAACTCCACCCACAAAAACATCATTAAAAAAGGGAGCCCCCCATGGCCATGCCAGGAGAAG
>Ga0247831_1008030_pt1 | contig 11408 bp, 31 predicted proteins | sample LaCruzMarch2015__9_FD_192406 | JGI IMG/M metagenome (GOLD analysis project Ga0247831, IMG submission 192406) | Freshwater microbial communities from meromictic Lake La Cruz, Castile-La Mancha, Spain - LaCruzMarch2015_1m | ecosystem: Environmental > Aquatic > Freshwater > Lake | place: Spain...
TAGAGGCAAATAACTCCTTCCTCTCTTAAATGTTACTTACTCAAATGCTCCCAGTGATAAGAATGTAGAAGGAATCATCTTCTCTGAAACTCTCTTACCATTCACCTGGAAAGTATATCGTAACTGACCTTTTACAGTTTTAGATACTTTACAGGTGAGAACTATTTCACCATTTTTGAATGATGGGTTAGCATTATCCCAGATAGGAAAGTAATGATTACAAACTCCATCAAGGCGATAGTCAACAACTCCATTACGTTGTTGATAGTTTTCGAGTGCAAGTGTCTCGGTGAGTTTGATAGAATCGAAAAGGTCGTTAATGTTCATTTTGTTTCGGAAAGGAAGGTGTTCATACTATAGGGACACTTTGAAGGCCCCAAGAGTTATTAAAGTCCGTTGATAAAGTCAGCAACTGCATCGTTGTATTCGGTTTCAGTCTCAAAGATGCGACCGTGAATGTTTCTTGGATAGGTTACATTTAATTCACCAACAGCAGCAACATTGCGGCAGTCTTGTTCATCATAACCCATTTCAATTAGGTTTTGAACGTAAGGATTGTAGTGTGTCATTTTGTTTGAAGAAGGAAAGTGTTAGATAGTGTTAGAAGTGGTTTCAGTCAACTTGACCCTCAAGTCCCCAATCTTGTATAAGAAAAGTAGGATTGAGTTTTGCACATAAATTCCAGGCATCTTGTGCAGTGAGTGCCATGTAACCAAGGCGCGTAGAATAGTTTTTATCAGTGAAGATACCCCTGAAGGAGTAGGATTGTTCGGTCATCTTGTTTTGAGTAGTGTTCATACTATAGGGACACTTTGAAGGCCCCAGAGTTATTGTATCTCTGGAGATGGTCTTGATTGCAGTGCTCTCATTGCATCATAAGATTCATTTTGTTGTGAATCTCTTTGTGCCAGGAATACATTGAGACTCACCATCAAAGTAATACCAACAACAATCAAAATGTAGTGTTTTGTATTCATTTGACTTCTGAAAAGAATTTGTCAAAGTTGTCTACTACAATTTGGCACATCTTATCATTTAATTCCTGATCATCACTATCAATGAGAGTGAGAAGATCCTGTTGAATTTGTTCTCTGGTTTGGAGTAAATACCCTTCCAGAAGTCTTTGAATTGTGAGTGTCATTTTGTTTAATCAATACAGATAAATGAGTAATCAATAATGTCTTCACCTTCTTCAAGATTCAGACACTCATTGATTGCTTCAGGAATAAACTTGCGAGGATGACTATTCTCATCAATCTCAATTTCAAGTCTAATAACCCAAGTTTTAGTAGTCATTTTGTTGTTGATTGTGTGAGTAAATCAGAAACTTTATCTCTAAGGGGTTCGAGATCAATACCCCATACATCTTTCACTTCTTCATAATCATCGTGAAAGTCAATGAGTGTGAGAAGATCTTGAAGATCGTCGGTTGTGAGTGTCATTTTGTTTGAAGAAGAAGGAGTAGTGTTCATACTATAGGGACACTTTGAAGGCCCCCAGAGTTAGTGAACATGAGCATAAGAGTTGTTCTCAATATAATCCCATGCGACTTCAGTTGCATCCTTGCGAGAGAAGAATTTACCCTTAATTGTTAGGCACTTATAGTGATGTCGAATGATACCATCAGAGGGTATTGTGCTGTTTTTGTATACCCAGACATTGTAACCTTTCATTCCTTTGTTGACTTTGAAAGGAACAGCATTGTTGCCTTTGATAATCATTGGATTTCAGCAAGTTCTTGTTCAATAACATTAAAGATTTCAGTATAAATGTGATCGTACTCATCAAGATTACATAATACAGTTTCTGCAATCTCACGTTGAACAGGATCAGGATTGCCATCTTTATCCATCACAAATACATCTTCATTTGTGAAGATAAATGCACAAACAGGAGCATCTTCACCCTGTTGATCTATCAAACTCTGCACACGTTCTTTGAGTCTGAGAAGTGAAATGTTGGGAGTTGTGAGTGTCATTTTGTTTGAGAGTTTAGGATGGTTCTTTGATCTTGAATAAGACAATCTAGAAGAGCAACTAAATCTTGATCGTTATCATTGCCCCCTGAAAGATATCGAAGTTTGTTGTGCAACTTGATTGCTAATTCAAAGGTTTCGTTATCAGGACAATTCATTTGTTTAGTGGTGATTTGTAGAGAACATTATTCATTTTGGGCAGTGAGACTTCAGTACCCTCAGGAACTGATTTTAGCAGTCGATTGAGTAACCTTGTTCGGTTAGAGTTCTTTGATAGATCTAACTGAGTGTGAATGGGAATCTCTTCTGAAACTTTATTCTCATAAGAGAATCTAACGTAAATGGTTTGTGTCATTAGAAACGAATTACAGGGTGATCTACATCTAGAACGTTTTGTGCGTCAGTGGCAAACACTAACTCAACTTTATATCCATGATACTCATTGTCGTAATCTTGAATCATAACATCTTGATTGAGTTGTTCTTCGTTGAGTTGCTGTAACTGATCTAAAAGTTCTTTGTAAGTCATTTAGTTTGATTAGTAGTTTGAAACAACAGAGTGAATAGTTCCAGTTGAAGTGTATACTAACTGAACATCGCAAGAGTATTCTTCAGAGAGAGAATATGCAAGATCAATAGCACGATCTTCATCAGTGGTTTCGTTCTCCCAAGGGGCAGAAGAACATCGGATCGAGAGTTGCATTTTAGAAGTGAAAAGAAAAGGTGGTCATACTATAGGGACACTTTGAAGGCCCCAGAGTTGTTAGCAAACAAGATTCGGAACAAATAACCAGATATAATTACCATCTTCAGGTTCAATTCCACCAACAACAAATTCTGAATGAATTGCATCGGCACTGGCATAATCATCTCTACGAATCAGACACTCAAGGCGATTCGTAAATGTTCCAATCAATTCATCAATGCAGTCTTGTCTGTTCATTTGGAAAGTTTCAGTAGGAGTGATTTAAGTGATTGTTTGCGAGCAACAATTTGCCCCTTACACATACCCTTGGTTCGTTTACACTTACCAGAGTTATGTTTCCAGTTTGGAGTGTTCATTGTGGAAGAAAGAGATTGTGAATCTTTGCTCTGATCGCATAAACATCTTCGCACTCATAATCATCATTATCCAGAGCATTACCAATGAAATTGTAAATCATGTCCCATTCGGTTTCTGTGAAGAACTCTTGAATTGTTTTGGTCTTGAGTGTCATTTTGGTTGAAGAAGGAGTAGTGTTCATACTATAGGGACACTTTGAAGGCCCCTAGAGTTCTTTACTCATACTGCCACAGGAACAGGAATCTCTACTTGTTGTAGAAACTTATCATCCCAACGTCTGTTATTGTAACATACCCATTTGCCATTTGCGAATAGATAGGCAAACTCTTCATTATTCCCAAGATACTTACCAAAGGTAGCATCAAGACGAGGAGGGCAATCTTCACCCCTGGAAGAATAATAAAGTGGAGCAGTTTCAGGTAGAATTTCATTATTCCAACCTGCATTTGTCCACAGGCAACTTATATCACCACCATCAATTAATTCAGTGGCAGCATCATAAGAGTTGAAATGTTCTTGGAGTTTAACACCATTAAACTCAGGATATCCATCATAATGACAATACACTGAGAGAATAGATTCGTCGGCAAGTTGAATACCGATGCGTGAACGAGTTCCCATGATTTTGTTTGTTTGAAAAGGAAAGGTGCTTACACTATAGGGACACTTTGAAGGGCCCCCCTTTGTTTAATTGATAAGTGAATAACTCCATTTTGTGAGTTGATTAGTGATAGACTCAAAAGATTTAACAGCAGACTTTCTTGACTTTCCACGTCCTGAAATCTGCACAATTTTCATATCATCATGAATCGCAAATTGTGCGAATCGTGAATTTTGAAAGATACCATTTACCCAAGAGTTCTTATCATCCAGTGATACGTTAATGAACACAGAAGGAATACCTCCCAAATTCATCCACTTTACTGATGAATACTTAATTTCTGGAATTTGTGAGATTAAATCTTTCAGAGTTGAAAGATTCGATTCTTGCGCAAGTGAAACTGTATCCATAATCAATTGAGTTGCAGACATTTTGTTTGGGTTTGGTTTGGAGTGAAGTGGTTACACTATAGGGACACTTTACACGTCCCCCCTTTACTTTACTTTGTTGTAATCAGCAAGCAGCAATGTGATAGGTTTGAGGTGAATTAATGTTATCTCCAGTGAGAAGATAATCGTGATTCAGTCTATCTTGAATTTCACGTTGAGCATCACGATTGGTGCGCAACTTGGTGGAGATGGTATCAACTCCTTTCCAAGTTAGAACTTGGAGAGTGAAACGAGTAGAATCAACTACAGGATAAAAACTAACAACCATTGTGCCGTCTTTTGATTGTAGTGTGGGGAAGTCAATCATTTGAGTAGTGCTCATACTATAGGGACACTTTGAAGGCCCCCAGAGTTGTTATAACTCACTTAAAACTTACATTGACTCCGATTACTTTTGCAGTTGGGTTTCTTGCCAGTGCAGTTTCTCGGGCATCTTTTTGATTGTTTGCCTGCACTTGCTCCTTAAACACTTTACCACCAACATAGAGATCAACGATGAATTTCATGAGAAAACCTTTGGTAAACCAGCAACAATTAGAAAAGATAAAAGAGCAACAATGTCCCAACACTTATGGCGAATCATATAAGGAATGGCAAGAGAATTGCCCACCAGATATAATCGGCATCCTAAAGTTGTGTCGTGATACATTGTGATAATGTAGGCAAAACAAATAATAAAACTGGAAAGAATACGGGCACGATTTTCAATCATCGGTAAAGATATCCTCCAGACCAATCGGCATTTGCAAATAAGTATTCACGATCTTTGATCAATCGCAGGTCAAATCTAACACCTTTGGCAGGTGATTTCCAACCGGCAGACTTATAAACTTCACCCGTCTGTTTATCAATGAAGCAATGTACTGAGCGATTCCCACCGCCATCAACATAAACGACTTTGTGATACTTTTTACCAGTCACTATCTGATAATCAATGTCACACTTACCAGACTTGAGTTCATCAATCTTTTGTTGATGATAACCAGGAGTGGCATCAAAACGATTCAGAGAATGTTGATGACCACGAATTGAATACTCTCGGTAGTTATCTTTGAGAGACTCAATCAGCAGCAGAGTATTCTTGAGAACAGAATCTGCGATGGTTTGTTGTGCCCGTGCCTGAATGGTGAGTGTCATAATCAGTTAGAAGGTTCGGTGATCCAAATAGCACGGTCAGTTCCCATAGTGAACTGATTATCCCAGATAAAGTGACAAGATTCTTGCCGAGTCCAGTGAAACTTTTCAACGAAAAAGTCTATTGCTTCAGTCATACAAACAAAGCGGTGAGTTTGTCTCATTTTAGAGATTTGAGAAGAGGTGTTCATACTATAGGGACACTTTGAAGGCCCCAGAGTTACTAACTCCAGGATTTCTCCAGAGTGAAGTTGAGTCTGCTAAACTCTGTGCGATTCACAACTTTGTATGAACCATACTTATTAGTAATCACATAACCTTCGTGTTCACTACTGCGACCATCAATCTCACAGGAAATGTTTCTGTCAGCACGAATGTAGAAGAACAAATCCATCTTTATGCTCTCCACAAGTTTCCACAATCTAATCAAGTTTTTGTCGCAATTACACTTCTCGGCAATCTCATACTCACACACTTTGCGATTCTCACGAATACAAAGGTTGATCTCTTTCTTGATCTTGATTGCTTCTTTTTCGGACACAAATTCACACAAAGTGCTCATCTGTCGGGCAAAGTTACAGAAGTCAAGAATATCCTCACGATCCGCAGTTAGAGACACTCTAGGACGCACCCATAAGACTGTAGAACAGGCACGAACTTTCGCACCGAAGGATGCACTACAATCACGAAGATTGCTCCCAGAATAGGTTGTATGAGGGGCAAAGATAATCGGTTGAGTGATTACTTTTGGAAACTTGTAGGTGATAGTATTTGGGCAATAAGTGTCGGAACCACCATAACCAATAAAGTCTCCCTGAATAATACCAGAGATTCGTGGTAGATTGTGAAAGCAAGCAATCAGAATCTCTGAGACACGAACATTATTGCCGTGATTACGAAGAATATCTTCTACTGAATAGTTGATTTTGATCTTGACTTTATTGAAGACACTCTTGGTGCCCACGAAGAACTTACCGTTCTCTGGGTTTGTACCAAAAACTATTGCAGGAGCACCATCAATTTTGACGGTAATCTTTGATTTTGCAGTGAACCAATTCAGCACAGATAGGTCACCTGTGAGAATCTCATCTTCTGGGTGTTCTAGGTGTGTGTTCTTCATACTATAGGGACACTTTGAAGGCCCCCAGAATGTTATATTAGAAGTCAAGGTAGTTGTCGATTGCTTGCTTGATTTGCTCAGAAAGTGTAAGTGAAGGTGCAATAGCATTGACTTCACCAATATCACACTGATAATATTCACCAAGTTTCAATTCAATCATTGCACCATCTGCACCTTCTTGATACAATGAACGAGCAACTTCATCTTCCACAATACATACACGACGAGCAGAAAGATCAATCACCAACAAGTAATCATAGGTAGAAACTTTCTTGAAATCCTCTACAGTTTTGGTTTCGGATAGAAAAGATTTAACCTTAAACTTCTTTGTGGCATTGACATCTTTGCGTTTGTAGAATAGGTTTTGCCCCATCTTCAATTCAACTTTCTTCAGTTCTCCACTACCATTATCCCACACGAAATCATATCCATTCTGATCTACACGAACAATACCAGAAAACTTAGCAAGTGCTTTTTCTACACAAGTAGCACGAGCAAAGTTATCAGCATTGGAAGAGAATCCTTTATCAGAGTAAAGAGAATCAACAACACCGAAAACTTTATTCCAATCAACACCTGTTTCCAGATGATCTATAAAATGTGAAGTGGTCATCTGAATTGAGTTATTACATTATAGAAACACTTTGAAGGCCCCCAGAGTTATTATTATATGGGTAATTCTGCGACACTCTTACCCTTTCTCAAAGAATCAATATATTTCCTTGCTGAACTTTCAGTTTTACATAACTTCAACTGTTGCCCATCGTGTAGTATCATAAGTTGCCCCCCGAAAGGTACTGCTGCATACACACCCTTATCAATCAAGAATCCTTCATTCATTTGTGTTACTTTCCAAAAAATCGGTGTTTTCGTTTGTGATGAATGACCTATCACACCCTTGGGGTAGAATCATCAAAAAATTAGGTTTTGATCCCAGTGGTGGACTGGGGTCTCATTGAGTCTCACCTCCTCACAACCGAATCCAATAACTCACCACGTTCAAACACAGCATCAACAACATTCTGAAGTGCTCTCTCGGTTGCTATACCCACTTTGGAATATACTGGGACAACACATAGACCCCAGACCTTATCTTTGCCTCCCTTGCGTAGCACACGACCAATAGTTTGAGTAAGTTCAATCACATCCATATTGCGAAGAAAAACGACTACCTCTAATTCACTGACGTTGATTCCTTCCGATAATATACTCCTGTGAAGACAAACAAACTTCTTGGTGGTATCCTTACCCCAAGCATTGAGAGTATCAAAGAATACCTCACGATCCACTTTTTTACCATCAACTACTGCTCCTGTCTTGGAGGTGATATAAAGGTAAGAGTATCCACGAGATTGTAGTTTAGTGATACAATCAGTTTGTGATACCAGATTGATAAGTTGCTTTGCAGACTTCACACAAACTAGAATCTTCTTGCAATCAATCTCGTCAAGAGTTTCCAATAGATTGCTACTATCACATTCAGCAGTGATTTGTTTGCCATCCATAACTTGGAATCTTTTTGCTATAATTTTGGGAGCAACAATGTATCCACCCTTGACAAGTTCAGGTGCAGAAACACGACAGATGATGTTACCATAGACATCCACATCGTTCATTCCTGATTTAGAGGGAGTGACTGAAGTCTTACGAGTTGCAGTAAAGAAGTAGCAACGATTTGCATTTGCGGAGAAGTGCTCTGTTGCAGGGAAAAAGTTGCGTTTGACGGAATTGTGTGCCTCGTCAAAGTATATCGTATCCACATCAATCTCGGCATCAACCAAACGTTGAAGAGAGTTATAGGTTGTGAATACCAACTTGTGACGTGAGTTATGAGTATCCACCCAGTTGCGAATATCAAGTGGTTTGGTTGTGTTGAAGTGAGTTGTCTCTCCTGAATGCACATGCAACACAGCAGCATCAACGATGAACTCCAGAAACTCACTGGATAACTGCTCGCTCAAAAGTATTCTAGGAGAAACAACAACAATGGTCTGTGGAGTTTCTTTAGCAAACTCTTTGAGTGCATCAGCAATCATAGTAAGAGTTTTCCCTGCCCCAGTTGGTTTTATAAGTTGACCTTTGTTGTGCTTGGACATAGCATCAACACCACGAATTTGATGGGGTCTCAGTTCAATGTTCATCAAAGTTGTGCTCATATTATAGGGACACTTTCAAGGCCCCCAGAGTTTGTTTCTGTTCTGCTCTCAATCGGGCAGATCGTATCCTATTATACTCTCTTTTTTGTTGAATTTTATCTTCTTCTGAAGCAAATCTACTCTTACCTTTATTCCAAGGTTCTATTCCTTTTCTACTTTCACTTAAGTTTTTTCGGTGACTTTCGGATTTTGATTTTCCCTTTAATGCTTCTGATATTTTATTTGCTCTTTCTGGAGAAAAGTTCATTTTTAATCCTTTGTTCCATCCACCAGTATCATTTCTAGGAGGATTATCTCCTCCAAATGTTCTGTTGATTAAAATACCAGTTCCCAAATCCTTTCTACCCAATACAGCAATCATATAGATTTCGTGTCTAAATGCCTGTTCTTCAGTTAGATTTTGCTTTAAGCATAATCTTCTTTCTTTAGGTGGAACTTTTACAAACTTGGAATGATAATCGTTTATTCTATTTCCTTTCCCCTTACCAACATAGTAGGGTGTTCTATCTTCACGCAAATAAGCGTAAGTGTAGTATTCTTTCATCGTAAGTCTTGGCGTTGACTATTAGTATTTATAACACAAATGTGGGACTTACGCAACTAATCCGCCAAGACTTACTGTTGCTGCCCAGAGTTCTTATTTGGCAGATTCTTTCAGATTCTTAAGTTGCTCCTGAATACTGAGCATTGCCGAACGACTATATCCTGTCGCATAAGGATAAGATAGTTCACTACGTTTGGATTTGGAATCTACATTATAGCACACATTAATCGCATCTGCAAGACTCTCAATCAGAGTCTCCAGAGTTGTGATCGGAACTTTCACAGTTTTCATAATTTTGGAGTGGTTATACTATAGGGACACTTTGAAGGCCCCCACACAATTGTTTTCAAGATTTTATCAAACCTCAAGTGGATTTTCTAATCGGATTCTTTCTTGTATTTTGGTATAATATTCAACATCAAGTTCTGTACCAGTATATTCTCTATTGCAACGATTTGCTGCAATGGCAGTGGATCCAGAACCCATAAAACAATCGAGCACAGTATCACCTGGATTCGTATATGCACGAATCAGTTTTTCTAATACTTCAAGATTTTTGGTAGTCGGATGCCATCCAATGTAATCCTTAGAAGTTGTGTGATTATTTTTTTCCCAAATACAAGTTGGAATTGTACCCTGCTCATAGTCTTTGCCTGTGCGGAGATTCTTTTTGACTTTTCTTTCTACTCGCACATCATCATCATTGAATAGGAATGTTTCTCCCTTTGACCAACAGAAAGCATACTCATGTTTACGGGCAAAGTTATTCTTGGCACGTCCTCCCCAGTTATAACTCCAGATGATCTCATTCTGTGGTGTGATGCGGGAATCTGTGTTAGTTTGTAATTTATATTTCAAGAAAGACTCTGTTTTGAGTGTTCCCCAGACAATTAACATTCTGTTTGGTTTCAGAACTCGAATACATTCTTGCGTCCACAATGAACACCAAGATAAGTATTCATCTTCTGATTTCCATTGAGAATCCCATCCCTTACCACCATCAAAACCAATAAAATAGGGTGGATCGGTAAGAACCAAATCCACACTATTATCATCAATAGTTTTTAGGTAGTCTATACAATCAATGTTTGCTATCATACTTGCTTCATCCATACAAAATCGGAAGGAAATCCATCTAGAAAGAATGCACCAGAATTGACACGTTTTCCTCCATGTTGATTATACACCCAATTGCCATTTTTGTCTTGAACTTCAACAGCAGAACGTACAGTTTCTTTATCTGCCTCATATATTTCTAGGCGATCAGGATAAACTGCAATAAAAACTACATCGTTATAGTCTTGATCAGGGCGAATTTGTTGCCAGCGAAAGTGAGTGCCAACGCCCCAGAGAAAAGAACCCTTAATTTCTTTTTTGCGACCGTCAGTAATACGATCATGATCAGAGTTCCGTGGTTTCTCTACAACAGAACCTTTAGACTCCATATACTCTTGATAAATGTGCTCAAAGTATTTGCCCTTCTTTTTAGAAGAAAGATTTTTGAGAGATTTGAAAGAAGAATTTGAATAGGGATCTGTGCTCTGCTCTTTGTTGATTTGTGCAGAGACTTTGGTCGAAAGAAAATCGTTAGCGTTGAGCATAACCTTGATTTGTTTGGTACATTATAGGGACACTTTGAAGGCCCCAGAATAAGAGTTACCAGGTTCTATAGTCGTTCTTGAGTTTAACATCTTCTGGTTTTTTTCCTTGTTTTTGTGCTTCAGATTGCCTTACAAGTTTCTCAAGTTTCTCTTGACCTTTTCTTGTAATCTGCGATCTTTCTTTTCTGCTCATACCAACAACGGGTCTTTTTGGTTGATCTGCGGGTCTCTTATCTACTTCAGCAGGTTTCTTTGATAAAAGTTTTGATGCTTGTTTTATCAAATCTTTTGGTTTTGCTTTTGGTTTTTCTCCACCACTTTTTGCTGCTGCTCTTTCCTTTGCTAACTTTCTACGTTCTTCTTTTGCTGCTGCTGCTGCTCTTTCTCTTACAGCAGCACTTCCACGTTCTTGAGTAGGTTCCTGAGATTGTGAACCTCTTTTAGTTCCAGCATCTGCTCTCAACGGAGGATAACTTGTTGGTAATCTTTCTCCTTGTGCATCAGTTTTTTGAGATACTCTACGTATTTCGGCAGGAGTTTTCTTTCTCTCCCTACCGACACGTCCACCTTCACCAGTACGAATTACTTGTGCCCCAGACCTAAACTCAGCATCGTATGCTTCTTTACAAAATTCAGGAAAAGACTTCATTTTAGCAGTGTGGAGAACCTTTGATATATTTATACCATAAAGCACCTTCCTACCAAAAAGGCAGGAAGGTGGACACTTCTCAAACTGGTTTTTTAATCAATACTCTTCGTCTTCAAT
>Ga0247831_1008031_pt1 | contig 11408 bp, 10 predicted proteins | sample LaCruzMarch2015__9_FD_192406 | JGI IMG/M metagenome (GOLD analysis project Ga0247831, IMG submission 192406) | Freshwater microbial communities from meromictic Lake La Cruz, Castile-La Mancha, Spain - LaCruzMarch2015_1m | ecosystem: Environmental > Aquatic > Freshwater > Lake | place: Spain...
TTGGCGGCTTTGTAATTAGAGCGTTTCTTGTAGTAGAAATCGCCCATGGTCATCTTGCTCTCGGCGAGCAGGGCGCGGGCGCTGTCGAAGCCTTTGTTGGCGATGGTGACGTCGGCCTCGCCGGGGTAGAGGATGGTGTAATCCTGGAAGTAGGTCAGGGCGAGTTGGGTGGAGGCTTGATCGTAAGCGGGGCCTTGCGTGATCGAGGCCTGGGCGGCGGCTAGTTTCAGGTAGGCGTCGGGGGTGAGGAAGCTGTCGGGGTAGTTGTTAATCATCCGGTCGAGGGCGTCGATGGCCGCGTCGCGATCGCCGGAGCGGGTGTAGCCGGCGGCGACGTTCATGAGCGAAATGGCGGCATATTCGCTGTAGGGTGCGTTGGTTACGATTTGCTCGAGGAACTCCAGGCCCTTGTCGCGCTGTTTAAAGCCGGGGATGAGGCCCCAGTATAAGGGGCGGGCGCCTTGCACGAGTTTATCTGCGATGCGGTATTCGGAGCCCAGCACCTCTGTGAAGGCGGGGTAGGCCGGGTGTTCGACGATCACGCGTTGGAGGTTGCGGAAGGCCTTGGTGTATTGGCGGCGGTTTTCGTAGAGTCGGCCGGAGCGGTAGAGGGCCTCGGCGGCAAAGGGCGAGGTGGGATACTTCTTAAAAACCCGTTTATACCCCGATAGGGCGGTGCCGGCGCGGCCGGCGTCTTCGGCGCGGCGGGCATTGTCCATCAGGGACTTTGCGGTGTGGCCGGCGGGGGTGTCGAGGAAGGGCACGGGTGCGCCGCCTTCCACGCGCCAGCCGGTGCGGGTGTCCCAGACCAAGTCGGCCCGCATGGAAGGGGCTACACCCAGGGTCCAGAGCAAAAGCAGGGAGAGAGCAAAACCGAGACGGCGCGGCGCGAGGGGCATGATTTGAGTTACCAGCGAACCAGCGCGCCCCCGTAGGTCAAGCCCGCCCCGAATGCGACTAGCAGGATGAGGTCGCCCCGTTGCAGCCGGCCGGCGCGGCGGGCTTCGTCAAGGGCTAGGGGGATGGAGGCGGCGGAGGTGTTGCCGTAGCGGTCGACGTTGGCGAAAAAGCGATCGTGCGGCAGTTCCAGATACTCGGCGATGGCGTGGATGATCCGCAGGTTGGCCTGGTGGGGCACGATGAGCGCGACGTCTTGGGGGGTGAGGCCCCGGGGGGTGAGCAGATCGCGACAGACCTCGTCCATGGCGCGGACGGCGAATTTGAACACTTCCTTGCCCTTCATCTGGATGTGGCGAGGGGCGTCGGGGGCCAGGGGGGAGCTGCCGCCGCCGGGGATGAGCAACAGGTCGCTGGTGCCGGGTATCGCGCCGAGCTTGGTTGCGACGATGCCGGAGCCGGCGGGGGCTGGACCGAGGACGGCGGCGCCGGCGCCATCTCCGAAGAGCACGCAGGTGGTGCGGTCGCTCCAGTCGATGGCGGAGGACATTTTCTCCGCTCCAATGATGAGCGCGTGACGGTAGCGACCACTGGCGAGGAGGGCCCAGGCGGTGTCGAGGGCGTAGACGAAGCCGGTGCAGGCGGCATTGAGGTCAAAACAGGCGGTCGTGGCGGGCAGTCCCAGGGCGGTTTGCACGAGGCAGGCGGTCGCCGGCATGGGCAGATCCGGGGTGCAGGTGGCAACGATCAGCAGGTCGATCGCCGAGGCTTCGATTTGGGCATCGGCGAGGGCGGAGCGGGCGGCGCCGAGGGCTAGGCTGGTGGTGGTTTCGCCGGGGCTGGCCAGGCGGCGTTCGCGTATGCCGGTGCGGGTATGGATCCACTCGTCGGAGGTGTTTACCAACTTGGCGAGGTCATCGTTGGTGACGATGCGCCCGGGCACTTGGGAGCCGGTGCCGAGGAGGGTGATGGCGTGGATGGGGGGCGAGGACACGGCGGAAACGGGACGGCTTCAGGCTGCGGGAGGGGTCTCACCCGTGGCGGCGGGGGCGTCGGGGCAGGCTTCGATCAGGCTATTCAGCGGGGTGGTGTCGCGCGAAACTTGGGCAAGGAAATCGGCCCGAATCACTTTGTCGGCGGCGATGATGGCGGCGTGGAGGGCGTGGCGGTTACTGGAGCCATGGGCCTTGAGGACATTGCCGCGCAGGCCGAGCAGGGGGGCGCCGCCGTAAACATCGGGGTTCATGCGGGCCTTGAGGGCCTTGAAGGCGCCGCGCGAGAGGGCGGCGCCGGTGAGGCGGAGCGGGTTGGCCTTTAGCTCTTTTTCGAGGGTGGCTTTGAAGAATTTGGCGAGGGATTCCCAACTCTTCAGCAGCAGGTTGCCGACGAAGCCGTCGCACACGGCGACGTCGCAGTGGTCAGTGAAGGCTTGGAAGCCCTCGGTGGGGCCGACGTAGTTGAGAATACCCTCGGCGTCGGCGCGCTTGAGAATCTCGTGGGTAGCCTTGGTGAGGGCGTTGCCCTTGCCTTCCTCTGTGCCCACGGACAGGAGGCCGACCCGGGGGTGGGCTACGCCGAGAATGAGGCGGGCGTAATGGCTGCCCAGTAGAGCGTTATGGGCGAGGTGGCGGGGTTCCGCCTCGGGGTTGGCGCCGGCATCAATCAGGATAAAGAAGCCGTTCTCCCGGGGAATGATGGCGGCGAGGGCAGGGCGGTCGATGCCGTCAAGCGTGCGCAGGCGCAGGGTGCCGCCGGCCATGAGGGCGCCGGTGTTGCCGCAGGATACGACGGCGCCGACGTCCTCGGTTTTGATAAGTTCGATGGCCCGGGCCATCGAAGAGTCTTTTTTACGACGGAGGGCCTGGATAGGCTTATCCTCCATGGTGATCACCTCCGAAGCGGGGTGGAGCGAAAGGCGGGGATGCGAAGAAAGCCCTTGCTGCTGAAGCAAGGGCTCTAGAATCGCGGGTTGTCCCACCAGAGTGAGATCGCAGCCAAGACGACTATCGCTCAGGGCGAGTTGGGCGGCGGCTACGACTTCGGACGGGCCAAGGTCGCCGCCCATGGCGTCCAACGCGATCCGGCCGAGGGAACCGGTGGGTGCTCCCATCGGGTGGTGCGTGAGTGAAGCGGGGGCTGGACGAGGTGCTTAGACGGAGACGTCCAGCACTTGGCGCCCACGGTAGAGGCCGTTGGCCGGATTTACGCGATGGGGGCGAAAAAGGCTGCCATCGACGGGGTCCTTGGCGAATTCGGGGGCCTGGAAGGCGTTGGCTGCGCGGCGGTTGGCGCTGCGACGTTTGGATTGCTTGCGTTTCGGATTGGCCATGGGAGGAGGGCTTGGAGGGTGGGGGCGCGGCGGCGGCCGTGCGAGTTTGAGTGAGTAAAGGTTAAATGGAATGAAGGCCGGAAACGGTGCGGTCAAGCGTGATGTCGGCGCTTATTCACCGTGCCGGCGAAGGAGTTTAGTTGGCGAAAAAGCCCAGCAAAAGCAGGCCAAGAATTACCCGGTATATGGCAAACGGCACCAATCCGAGGCGGGTCAGCAGCCCCACGAAGAGTTTTACGGCGACGGCGGCGCTCAGAAAGGCAACTACGAGGCCGGCGACAAGAGTGGTCCAGCCGAAGGCGGCCACCATCGCCGGACCTCCATCCAGAGCGTCCTTGGCGGCAGCGGCGCCCAGCAGTGGCAGACCCAGGAGAAAGCTGAACTCGGCGGCGCGAGCGGGTTTCAGGCCGACGAAATAGCAGGATACCATCGCGGTCATGGAGCGGCTCATACCGGGCCACAGGGCGAGGCATTGGCCGAAGCCTACCAGCAGGGCCGCCAGGGGCGACAGGTCGGCGCCGGCGAGTTCGGCCCCCGGCGAAGCGAGCGCCCCGGACTGGCGGGAATGCGTGCGCCGGCGGCGATATTCGGTGAACAACATGATGACGGCGCCGACAAGAAGCGCCCAGGCGACGGTCTGGACGGAAAACAGGTGGGCTTTGATGTATTTTTTTAACAGAAGCGCGGTGATGACGGGCGGCAGGCAGGCGAGGATGAGGTTGCGCAGCAGGCGGAGTCCGGCGGGGTTACGGCCGGCGAGACCGGCGAACATGGTCGTCAGAGGCGCCCAGTAGAGAAAGGCGACGGCGGCGATGGCGCCGGCTTGGATAACCACCGCGTAGGTGTCAGCCGCGTCTTTGAGGGTGATGATTCGGCCGTGTTTATCGGTGCCGATCGGTGCGGCCGAGTCGAGTGCCAGCGCGTGGTTGGCGATCACCAAATGCCCGGTGGAAGAGACGGGCAGAAACTCGGTGATGCCCTCGACTAGTCCGAGGATGAGGCCGTCGGTGAGGGTGGGCCGGGTCTTGGTCTCGGCGGCCGGGGTATTTTCGGCGGGTGGCGGCTCGGGGGCGGCAGGCGAGGTGGCGGCGAGCAGGGCCAGGAAAAGATAGGTGAATGGGCGAGTCACGGGGAAATGCGTCACAGCTGACGGCGGGTGTCGAGTTTTGGCTTTCCCTGGGCAGGGGGCGCGGGCCATCTCTGACCAACCTCACTATGGTCTCGCTTGCCGAACTTACCCAGGGATTGCGTCAACGCTCCGATCTTGATGTCGCGGGGGTGGAGGCCGCCGCGGACGCGCTGGCGCACGCTGCGGTTCCGGATACCGAAAAGGCGGATTTTTTGCGGGCGCTCAGCGACAAGGGGGAGACGGCGGCCGAGTTGGCGGCGTTTGCCACGGCGTTTCGTGCCCGGGCGGTGGACCCGGGGGTCGCGGGCTGCGCGGCTCGCGCTATCGACGTGGTGGGCACGGGCGGGGATCATACCGGGGCCTTCAATATATCGAGTCTGGTGGTGCTGACGCTGGCCTGCGCCGGCGTGCCGGTCATGAAGCATGGCAATCGAGGCATCACTTCCAAGTGCGGCAGTGCGGATTTATTGGGGCCGCTCGGCCTCGGTTTCCGCCTGGACGCTCCGCCCGAGCTTTTGCGGGCGGCCCTGGCGGAGCTGGGATATGTGTTCTTTTTCGCCCCGGCGTTTCACCCCGCTTTCAAACATATCGGTCCCGCGCGCAAGCTGCTCGCGCAGGAGGGGCGGCGTTCCGTTTTCAACGTATTGGGGCCGCTGATTAACCCGGGGCGGCCGGCCCATGTGTTGCTGGGCGTTTTTTCGGAGACCTGGACGCCTTTGCTGGCGGAGACGCTTGAGCGGCTCGGAGCGGCGGCCGGGCTCGCGGCGCATGGCCGGCTGGATGCGCAGCGCGGGGTCGATGAGTTGACCAGTGCGACGGATACCCGTGTCCGGGGTTTTGGCCGTTTGCGCGACCTTGATGCTGTCTGGACGCCGGAGTCCCTCGGGCTGCGACGGGCTGATTTTTCCGAGCTGACTGGGGGCTCGCTGGAGGAGAACCTCGGGATCGTGCATGCTTTATTGGAGGGCCGGGGGCCGGCTGGTTTGGTGGATACGGTGGCGCTCAACGCGGCGGTGGCCCTCTGGATATGTGGAAAGAGTGTGTCACCGGTGGCAGGCTTGGCCGAGGCGCGCGAGTTGCTGCTGGGTGGGGCGGTGCGGGCCAAGATCGCGGCGACCCGCGAGTTTTTTTCCAGTCATCCATGAAACGCGAATACTTCGGCACCGACGGGGTGCGCGGCCCTTTTGGCGGGCCGGTTATCAATGAGGAGTTCGCCGCCCGCCTCGGTGAAGCGGCTGCCCTCTGGGCGGTCGGCCGGCAGGGGCCTGGTGGCGAGGTCTTGATCGGGCGGGATACCCGTGCTTCCGGGCCTGCGCTCGAGCGGGCGCTGGCCGCCGGCCTGAGGGCGGGCGGGCTCCGGCCGATCTCCCTCGGAGTCACTCCGACTCCCGCGGTGGCGCGGGCGGTGATCGCGCGCGGCGCCAGTCTGGGGGTGGTGGTGACCGCGTCGCACAATCCGGCGGCGGACAATGGTATCAAATTTTTCGCTACGGGTGGCCGCAAGCTCGCGGATAGCGAGGAGTCAGCCATTGAGGCCTTGCTGCCGCCGCAGGCGGCGGGCGGGGCCGCGGAGGAACTTCCGCACATGGAAGCGAATGCCGGATACGTCGTCGGGCTCGCCGCGCTTTTGCCGGCCGGGTCGTTGGCTGGCTGGAGAATCGTGGTGGATGCGGGACATGGCGCGACGGCCCGGACCACGCCGGAGGCTTTGCGCATAGCGGGGGCGGAGGTCGCCGTGATCGGCGGGGCGCCCGACGGGCAGAATATCAATGCAGGGGTCGGCAGTGAGCACCCCGAATCGCTGGCGCGCGCAGTGGTCGAGCATGGTGCGCATTTGGGCGTGGCCCATGACGGGGATGGCGACCGTTGCGTGCTTTGTGACGAGACCGGCTCGCTGCTTGATGGGGATGAGATTCTCACGATTCTCGCGCTCGACGCCTTGGCGCGGGGGGAATTGGCGGCCGGGACGCTTGTGGTCACGGTGCAGAGCAATCTCGGAGTGGATGCGGCGATTCGTGCCGCGGGAGGGCGGGTGGAGCGCACCGACGTGGGCGACCGGCATGTTTTGGAGCGTTTGCGGGAGACGGGGGCGCGGCTGGGCGGGGAGTCCAGCGGACACATCGTGAATCTCGCGCTATCCCCGACTGGCGACGGTCTCGGTGCGGCGCTGGGGGTCCTTGCGGTCATGCGAGCGACGGGCCGGCCGCTATCGGCCTTGCGTGCGGGGCTCACAAAATTTCCCCAAGGTCAGCGCAGTCTCAAGGTCGCGGCCAAGCGGCCCATGGCGGAGTGCGCCGCGCTCAGTGGGGAACTGGTTTTGCTGGCGAGCGAGATGGGCGATACCGGCCGGGTGATGGCGCGGTTTTCGGGCACCGAGACCAAGCTGCGGCTGCTGGCCGAGGCGGGCACGCAAGCATTGGTAGATTCAGCGCTGGAGCGTCTCACGGCCGCGGCCCGCAGCGATTTAGAACTGCTTTGAGCCGGGACCAGGCACATGGGGTCAGTCTAGCGTTGACCGGATTGGCCTACGGCAGCTTTTTAGAACGATACCCTATGCAGGAAGTTTCCCTCACCTCTCTAGATCTTCGCCTGCAGAAGCAGGTCGAGAATGCTCAAGTCGCTTTGCAGCGCGGCAATTTCGAGTATGTTTTTGAAGTCACCTCTCAAGTTTTAAAGCAGGCGCCTGGTTGCCTCCCGGTGCGTCGTCTGCAGCGTGCGGCGCTCATCCGCCAAAACGAGAACAAGAACATGCTGGTGGCCAAGGCTTTCGGATCGGTTACGATGGCAGGCTTTCTGTTTTCAAACAAGAAAGACCCGGTCAAGGCCATCGAGGCGGCGGAGAAAATGCTCCACGTTGATCCCAACAATATCACGGCCCTCAAGAGCATGGCCGATGCGGCCAACTCGCTCGGGTTGATGGAGACCGCGGCTTTCGCCTGGGAGTGCATCCGTGAGGCCCAGCCCAAGGACCATGATACACTGGTGCACTTGGCCGAGGCCTATTTGGGTGCTAAAATGAATAAGGAGGCGGTGAAAGTCGCCGACGAGTTGTTGAAGCTTCGGCCGCAGGATGGCGATGCCTTGGCTTTGATGCGCAAGGCGTCGGTCGCCCAGACCATGGACAAGGGTAATTGGGAATCGCAGGCTTCCTTCCGTTCCAAACTCAAGGACGAGAATCTGGCCACGTCCCTCGAGCAGGCCAGCAAGGTCGTGACCTCTACCGAGATGACCGAGCGGTTGATTGAGGAAGCCAAGGCCCGTCTCGCCGCCGAGCCCGCGAATGTTAACCATTTCCGCTCCATCATCGACGGTTATCGCCGTCTTAATGACCCTGCCTCCGCGCTCGACTATGTAAAGCAAGTGCGGCAGGTGCCCTCGGCGGCGGGTGACGCCACGTTTGAAAAGTTGCAGAACGATCTTACCATCGCGGTGATCGAGGCTCGGCTGAAAGTGGCGGAGACCGCTCTCGCTGCTGATCCTGAAAATGCGGGCCTGCTAGAGGCGGCGGCCGGGATCAAGGGCGAGTTGGCAAAAGCCAAATTAGACGATGCCAAGGCTTACGTGGAGCGTTACCCCAATGACTATGCCGCGCGTTTCACCCTGGCGAATCTACTGCTCGAAGCCGGCGACCATCAGGGCGCGATCGGGAATTTCCAGCAGGCGCAAAAGTCGCCCAAGGTCCGGGTGCCGGCGCTCGCCGGCATGGGGCGTGCCCTAAAGGCCCGCCGCATGTTCGATCTTGCGGTCCAGCAGTTCCAGATCGCCAAAGGGGAGATTCCCACCATGGACGATCTGAAAAAGGATATCATTTATCAGCTCGCCGAGTGTTTCGAGGGCATGGGACGGCAGGAGGATGCCATTAATGAGTTCAAGCTGATCTACAGCGAGGATATCGGCTTCCGGGACGTGGCGGACAAGATCAACGCCTTCTATTCGCGTTAAATCCGGTTATCGCGCTTATTGCGCTATCCGGGTATAAGCTTTTGGCGGTCTGGTGTTCGGTGGGGCCGGGAGGCAAACTTCCGGCTTGTGCGCCTCCGGCGGCGGAGTCTTTTCCGTTAACCGGTCGCATCTCTGGCGGCAGCCGGGCTGGGCTGCGAGCGTTCGGAGCCTTGATACCATTGGTAAAAGGCATAAATCAGGGCGAGAAACGATACGAACATACCGCCCAACTTCATGATGGCGGCGCCGAGCAGTTGATCTTGAGCAGGAGTAAACTCTGCGAACAGCCGGGGCGCATATTCGTAGGTTGGATAGAGGATTTCGCTCGAAAAGGCCAAGTAGGCGAAGAGCGGGGTCATCATGATGGTGACCGCGACCAAGTAGAGCATTTGCAGGGCGGGTTTGGCCGGCGGGAACTCGCGGCTGGGACTGAAGAAGGGCCACCAGTAAAGCAGGGCGGCGATGAAGAAAGTAACGTGTTCCAGGATATGGACGGCTTTATCGCGCAGGGCCCAATCGTAAAGGGCGGGGAGGTGCCAGATCGAGATGATGGCCGTGTAACCGAGTGCGCCGATGGCGGGGTGGGTAAAAATCTTGAAGGGAAGCTGGAGTTCGGGGCGGGTGGTGGCATGGCTGGCCAGCCAAGGGGGTATGCCGATGAGAAAGAGGATGGCGGCGGGGTAGATGATCAACTGGTGCTGGATCATGTGGGCGCTCAGCAGGAACCGTTCGCCGGCTTGGTCGAGCGGGGAACCTACGGCCAAATAAAAAATGACCAAGGCCAGGTAAAAGCAGATGGCTTTCCGCAGCGGATAGGCGGTTCCGGGGGGAGCGAGGCGCGAGCGAAAAGGGCCCGTGGCGAGAGCATAGAGCCAGCCAAGCACGATAAGGCCGCCGATCAGGTAGGGTTCGTTATGCCAGTGGGTCCAATCGATCATGAGATTCAGGTCCAGCTTGGGCAGAAAAAATCTAAGCGCAGCCCGTGGCGTGATTTTTATCCTACCTTCGCGGGTGCGCAAAAAAGGCACCCTGGGGGGGTGCCTGAAAATTGCATTGGCTTTGCACCGGGATCACTGGGCGGCGGCGGCGCGCTCGGCGTAGATTGTTTGCGCGGTGAGCGGCAGGCCATCCGAGGTCGAAAAAATCGCCAGCAGGGCCGCCACAGTGCCTCCTGCAAGAACTAACCCAATAAAGAAGAGGATGGTGCAGAAAAGCTTATCGAACTTCAGGTGCATGAACCAGAAGATCACGAGAAGGAATTTTACCAGGGAAAGGACCACGAGCAGGGTAATGAGCAGCCACTTCACGATAGGCAGGTAGATGAGCACGATCTCGACGCCGGTGATGACGGCGAGAATCATGGCAATCTGCACAAAGAGGTGGAATTTGCCCTCGTCGGCGTGGGCGTGCTCCTGGGTGGTTTCGGTGGTCGCGGAGGACATGGGAGGTGAAAGGCGTAAGGTTTGAAGGTCTCAGTTCGGAAGTCGTGTCCGGCACGGCCGGGGCCGGCGCGGGGAGGGATTGATTGGGGGCGCGAAGCGGGTGGCGACTTTCGACCTGAGACCTTTGACTTTCTGCGGCTTGGAAAGATCAGAGGTATTCGAGCAGGTAAACGATGGTGAAAATCACAATCCACACGACATCCACGAAGTGCCAGTAGAGGCCCATGCCCTCGACGTCGATGGCGTTGGCCTCGCCGAAATCGACCGTCCAGGCAGATCGGCCGAGGGCGAACAGAACGGCGGTGGAGGCAGCGAAGGCAATGGTTGCCCCGGTGGTCATGGTGTCGTGGTGGAGAGCGTGGACCACCGAAGAGAGCGAGTAGCCTTGTTCCGCGCCAACGTGGGTGACCGCGAGCATCACGAACATGATCGCGACCGTCGCCACCGCGAAGGCGGTGAACTGCACGACGGCGCGGGTGATCCAGGCCCGGCCGGCTTCGGCGGGTTTAAACGTGCGGATATACATCAAGACCAGCCAGAGGACGCCGATGGCCACGTGAACGCCGTGCGTGCCAGTAAGGGTATAAAAGGTGGCTCCGAACATATCGCTCTTCAGGGTGAGCCCCAAGTGCACGAAATGGGTGAATTCGTAGACTTGGCAGCCGAGGAAGACCAAGCCGAAGAAAATAGTGCCAAGCAACATCTTGCGAGTCGCTTCCACCTTGCCTTTTTGGCTCGCGCCCACGGCCAGGGCCATGAGCAAAGAGGACATCAGCAGGATGAAGGTGGAGAAAGAGGTCAGCTCGATGGAGAAGAGCTTGGTGGGGTCGGCACCTTCGGGGGTGGGGTGTAGCCGATAGATCACGTGGGTCGAGATCAGCGTGCCGAAAAACATGCAGTCCGATGCAAGGAAGGCCCACATGAAGAGCTTCTTGTTCGGTATGCCCGTCGAGGTGGTGTGATCGTGGTGGTGATCGATGGTGGCGGAATGGGCGGACATGGCTTGAAAAGAGGTCGAAGGGGCGATGTAGTCGAAGGGGCGATAAGTCTTGGTTTAGAAGGGAAATCGATTCCTCGACTTTTCGACCTATCGACGGTTCTGGGTTGATGGGTTTAGTGCGCGTCCTGCCCCTCGCCACCGGTGACGGTGCCGTCCTTGGCGATGTGGAGGTGATAGCCTCCCGGACCCTCAAAGGCCCAGCCGATGATACCGAGAAGCATCACGCAACCGCCGGCGATCGCCCCGAGGAAGTGGTGATGGGCGAAAAAGAGACCGCCGATCAGCATGCCCGTGGCGGTGATGATGGGGAACCAGGACTGGCTCGGCATGTGGATGCCACCGTGGGACTCCTCCGCCTCGGCGTTCTTGGCCTTTTCGGCGGCAATCTCTTTGGCATGGGTCTTTTCATACCAATAGGCGTCGCGGGCATGAACCACTGGAGTGATGTGGAAATTATGCTCCGGGGGCGGGGTGGTGGGCACGGACCACTCCAGCGTGCGGGCGTCCCAGACGTCACCGGTGGCTTTTTTCCCTTTAAGGTAAGTATATACCATAACGGTGAAGTAGGTGCCGATGCCAATCGCGAGGATGAAGGCGCCGATGGTTGCGGTGAGGTTGGCGCTGTTCCAGCCCATGTTGCCGTCATACACGGCGGTGCGGCGGGGCATG
>Ga0247831_1008041_pt1 | contig 11392 bp, 7 predicted proteins | sample LaCruzMarch2015__9_FD_192406 | JGI IMG/M metagenome (GOLD analysis project Ga0247831, IMG submission 192406) | Freshwater microbial communities from meromictic Lake La Cruz, Castile-La Mancha, Spain - LaCruzMarch2015_1m | ecosystem: Environmental > Aquatic > Freshwater > Lake | place: Spain...
CGACATCAATGACCTTTTTGCCTTTGAACATTTCGGGAAAACCTGCCTTTACGACATTGATAAAATCTACTTGTTGTTGGTGCATAACTTATTGGTTTAGAATGGTTTGTTTGATTTTTGAATAAATAGTGTACTCTTCGGCATACCTCTGAACCCACTCGTTCATCTGCTCAACGATAGGCTGAGGCCGAGTGCAGGTGATAATGCCGTTCACATTCTCTCTGGCAATGTGTGAGTTGGTGTAGTTGTTCAAAATGAGGGCAAACGGAATGTACTCAAGAACATCGGGCGCACCCACATAAATAGGGATGGCCCGGCAGAGAATCGCGTCAATAATCTTGTCGGAGATATAGCCCGGCCAAATGCCGTTCTCCATACATACCGAATAACGGTACGGAATAAGGCCGTCAGCCTTGTTCTGCAACTCGCCCTTACCAAGACCAAGGCCACGCCCATAGACATCGGCATAGGCCGTCTGTGCAAGTTCACGGGCCAATTTAACGCGGTTCAAGTAGAAGCCGTGGGAGATTCCGCTCGTAACCATACTAAGCACCCGGCTCTTGCGGTCAACGATGGACTCATCCAGGTAATCCGTGAGAGGGCCATCCATATGGTAGAACATCCCGCAGGGGAAGCCAACCAGGTTGCCGGGAATGCCGTAGGTGATTGGGTGAGCGCAGGTGTAAACGGTGGAGCAGTACGACCCGATATTGCGGTCAAAGAAATCGTGGTCGGGTGGCTCTTGGATAAAGCCGATAACCCTTTCCTTTGGTACGCGAGGCTCTGCGCCCCGCTTATCGTTAAACACCACAAGCCAATCGTAGGAATCGTCATCCACGAACTGAATGCCATCCGACTCCTTCCATAAGGATTGCTCCATAATCCTTCGGTTCAAGGACGCGGAATCAGTCCAATTACAAATCGCCCTTACCTTAATGCTCATATCAAAAGTTTTCGGGGATGCAACTCACAAAATTGGCCTGAATCCGCTTATGGTTGTTTTGATTGGTCTTGTATAGGTTCTTGTCCCGGTAAAAGCGAACCCTGTCCTCGTCATCGTGCTTAATGGTGCTTAGGCCGTTATGGAAGGCTCTTTGCTCAAATCCTTGAGCTTCAATGCGCCAATAGAAGTCCACATCGTCAAAGCCCCATCCATCAACCGCCTCGTTGTAACCCCGAACCCGGCTGAACAACTCCCTCCAAACCATACAGCATCCCGTCCCATCGCCAAAGCCCCAACCGGTCACAAACGAACCCCCAACCATAACCTTTTGCCGATGGTAGTTCACGAACGAATCGTTGGTCATTAAACCATCAGCGTCCATAAAAAGGAAGGTGTCAGCCTTCGGTGAAGCGGCCAAAGCACCCAGGTTCCTTGCGTGGCTCAAATTAAATCCTTCAGCCTCGTGCCTTACCGCCCGAACCCGGTGGTCGCATAGTTCCTCAGCATAATCCGCGCTCTTATCTGGGTCTCCGTAGTCCACCACGATGATTTCATAGTTGTTGCCTACTTGATTTGTCCAAGTGGGTAGTGCTTCCTCCAAGTGATGCATACGGCCCTTGCAGGTCGTTATGATAGAGATAAAGCCTTCTAATTCCATCGTATCAGCTGTTTTTGTTGTCCTGCGTGTTTTTGCTTTACAAGGCTATGCCATTTGTATTCGTGGGTCAAGCCCATATTTGCGTGGTACTGCCCCAAAAGCTTGCAGGACATCTCCCAGGCCGAATTGTGCGTAAATCCTACGCCTCCGTAAAGGCCGAGAATATAATAGTTCTCATAGACCCATTTAACAATCTTTCCCGTCATTGAATTGCGAAACTGAAAATAGACGGGGTTCAACCCGCACCACGGGTCAATGCGAAATTGAGCGCAGGCAATGTTGAAGGCAAGCTCGTCAGGGTATGTGCCACCCCAAGGCATCTTCAGCTTATCTACCGGGATGCCGTTGTCAATGTTGTCCCGAACCTGCTCAAAGAACTGAGTCAACTTCTCCCCCTTGCGAAGAAACATAAATGAACTGTTAATGGCCGTAACCATCGCATCGTCAGGCAGTTCGTGGTATTCCCAAATCACATCAAGCGTTGCCCATTGCATCTCTGGGAAGTCGGGGCCATTTTGCTTTAGGTTCGCCATTGGAGTTCTGCCCTCTGGATCAGTCCACGAAGCGGTTTGAGAGAAGAAAGGCTGGCCTTCGGGCAAAGCCAACATCCTCTCCACCAAAGGTTTCAGCGACTTGAGCGCAATGCCGTCAATGTCAAAGTACAGGTTGTTGTCAAAGGCCATATACTTGTCAATGCGGGTCTTGGCCTTGCCGGGGCTGAATGAATACGAGGTGTAAATGTCCTCGTGTTGGATAATGGTGATAATGTCAAAGACCCAATACTTGTGGGGGATTAAGACATCCCGCTTATCGCAAATCAACTGAATCGGAAGGTCTCGGTCAAAGTGTTTCACCGATAGGGCGAAGTTGTATGCCATTTCGTGATAAGCTGCCTTCCCGAAGGCCATTATCACTATGCCCGTTGTTTGTTCACTCATTTGTGCAAATATAGGTAAATCCCAAAAAAAATCCCCGACCATTGGCCGAGGATTCTTCTTTTTCCCGAGGATTAACTTACACTCCGAAGATAGCGTCTGCGTTGGAAGGCGCAGGGTACTTCTGGGGCAATTGGTCGGGGCCGAGGGAAGCACGAGCCGTACAGTTGAACATCTGCAACTCCTTGTTGGAAGCAGGGACATTCACCGGTAGGCAAACGTAGTTCACGGGTTGGAGAATCACCATAACCTCGCCAGAGCCACACAAGTAGAGAATCAACCCCGTCACGCGCTTGTTGAGAGCGCGATAAAAGTCAATACTTCCATCGGTTGTGTTGGCATCCATCCAAGTAGCGGTGAAGTCAAACCCGGCCAAGAGGCTTTGTGGGCCACAGCCAACGGGATTGTCAACATCTACGGGAGATGCGTCAGGGACAGTACCGCGAATGTTCTTGATAATCTTGAGGTCTCCCGCGGCAATAGCAGTAGCATATTTCGCGCCATTGCTATAATCGGCAGCAGTCGCAAAAGTTGCGCCCGTACCGAAAGCGTCTTCCTCAAGAATACCTATCGCAGAAATGCCACCGCGTTTGTAATTGCCGCAATCTACGAGTTCGTGGTCGGGCAAAGCGGAACAGCCATATTCTAAATAAGCCATTTGATTAAAATTGAAAGGATTTTGAGTTTGTCATTGGATGGCAGACAGGCCACAACGCACGATGCTACAAAGATACTCACTCAAAGGTGAAATCAAAACTTAAGTCAAAGATGGTGTCTTCTTCGTCTCCAGGTTCACCGGGAGCAGGAGGGCCATAGACCACATACTCCGATTCAGGCGCAGGAAGCCTTTGGTCATCGCCCGGCTCTTGCCCGACAAAGCCGATGCAACACAGCTCCTTCCTCAAATCCTGCTCCTTCACCTCAACCTCCAAGAACGCAGGAGCAATCAACCGGGTGCGAATCCAAGTGGGTGAATAGGTCTCCGAGCGGGTGAAGTAGTAAGCGTCCGTATTTCCATCGTGGATGTAAAAGAAGTCGTGCCGACAAGCCAAGCGGAGGAAGTTGTGAACCCACTTAGGAGCAAAGTTTATCACCATCTCCATAAACTCGCGGCTCTCCACATAGACAATCCGCTTCTTCCCACGGCTATCCTGGTAGGAAACGCTCTCCCCATCGTACTGCGGGTTTCTAAGCTCTCCGTAGATGCGTGTCAAGTGCAACCACTCCGTAACGCCTAAAGCCTCCGAAACAGTTGGGTAAGTGAACCCAAAGGCACAAGCCTCCTTGCTCTCGGAGGTGTCTTGCCCGGCTCCGATTCGCAGGGTGTTGCACGGATCCGTGATCCACTTGTAAGGCTCCGTAATGCAAAACTCAAGCGAGTCTGGGGTGGTTGGAAGGGTGCGGAATTGGTCTTGCGTGTCCCAACAATAGTCCTTCGTGATAAGGATGCGGAAACAAGCCTGCGGGTCGTAGTTCAACTCAGCCGTCCGGGTCTCAAAGTGGAAATACTCGTAGAGGGCGTTGGAGATGATTGGATAGAAAGGCCCGGCTCCCGAAAAGTCCTGCGATACCCTTGCGCTATCAATAATCGTTTGGAAGGTTGAAGAAAGGTTCAGCCTGACCGAAGGTATCAGCACGGGCGTGTATTCAACGAGGCGAGATACCTCAAGGCCCGAAATAACGTAGCTGAACGCATTGCCCACATTCCCTTCAATCAATAGCTTCGCAAAGCTGTTCCAGGATGAGTCGGTGCGGTAGTAGAAATAATGCGTCCCTTGAGCGGTTATCTCGCCCAAATAGACCTTGCTGTTTGTGTTGATTTGAGCATAGACCTTTACACCGCTCGTTATGTAAAAACCGAAATAGCTCTCCGTTGTAAGCTTTATACGATAGCTCGTGTTCGGCTGATTCATTATGGCGGTCAGCGAAGCGAGGCCCGGAGAAGAGCTTTGCAATATCGGAACAGAAACCCCAGAAAACGCGGCCCAAAGAGAGCTAAATACAACCTTATTGTAGGTCGGCCCCAAAGGATCTGGGGTGAATGCTGCAAATCTCCCCGACCACCCCGCAGAAGCGAATTTCGTAGTCGCTCCAATGCCAAGAGGGGCAAACGGAGAAGTCGTGGGAACTAAATCGGTAAACAATGGGTCGTAGAGGTACTGACCGCAGTAAGGATCATCAACCTGTACGCTCAACATCTCCGAGTTGTAATCGTTCTGCCCGGCCATTAGCGCGTCAAACCTCGCCTTGAACTCTGCCTCGCAAGGGCCGTAAGGCACAACGCTCAACGCAGGAATCGCCCCATCTGCATTCGCCCGTGTCTCGGTGATAGCCCAATAATCAATCGCCTCAAGCAACACCGGTTGCTCATAGTCCCCCGTCTTGCAGTCCGTGCAGTCCGTGCCATCGGGCGTGAAGCAGGTTATCTCAACAGCGTCAACGTCAAAGCGCACATAAGGCTCCGGGCCGAGGGACTGAATGAAGAAGTTTGGAGAAGCCCCCGGAAGAGGGGATGAGCCTGCTCCGAGGGGATTCAAGATGATAGGCAAGGAATACCACCCGTTGCCCGTAATGTCCACCCTGTTCAACCCAACGGCAATAGCACTACCATAGGTTACGGACTTGGTGTTGTAGGTGAAGTTGGAAACCCTGAACTTTAGCAGGGCGTAATCGCACTCGTTGCGAATGCCGTAGTCCACATAGACCGTGGCGTTCGGTGGGCCAATAAACGAAATGGTCTCAGCATAAATCTCGTACTCGCAAGAGGTGTCCTCCAACTCGGAAAGTTCGTAGAACTCGTTGAATACCGCGGTCGTACACGCGCTCGTTACTGAAGGGCTTGCGGGAGTCGCGCCATCGTAGGTTGCTCTGGCATTAAACCTCTGCCACGGGGTCATTTGGAAATACCCTGGATTGAAGGGATAGCCGGGAGAGTAATAGTTGTCGCTCAAAGGAATGGCCCCGGTGGAATCGGCCCGGCTGTTGTAGAGCGACCAAACCGTTAAGGCGTTGTAACCTCCCCAAAAGGTCAGCTTGGAAGCCGACAAAAAGGCCGCAGAGCCAACGATTCCGTAGTAATCCGCGTTCGTGAGAGCATCAAAGGGAGCAATGTTTCTCCCTTTGGTAGAGGGAACGCAGACAATAGGTTGGTTGGGACTTATCATTCCGTTAGAAGCTCAAAGGTAGTCATTCCTGTTTTAATGGAGAAAGAAATTTTCTTAATCCACCCCTTACGGCCATCGCAAAGGATATAGCCAAAAGGGTTGTCAATAATGTCATTTAATTGAGCAGTCGTGATTGGGTACTCAAAAGACAGCTCGTTCTTCATATCCGTGTCAATGCCACTTATGTCCCACCAAGGGAAGGTGTTATTGGTCTTTGGTATTTTCCTTCCAGATAGCAAATATCCATTCCTCGTCTTATTAACGTGGTTTCTTGCGACAAAGTGATTGATAACCGAAAAGCAGGTTTCCGCATCGTTATTAAAAGTAATCGTGGCAGGAGGCACTTGCTGACCTGCCATATTGTACGTTGCCGTAACGCCAAGCCTTTTTACGGGATAAAAGGCAACATTGTTGGGGTAGTTTGTGGACGATGGCAGTTTTTCAGCCATATAGATGTTCTCATCGGAAATGTTGTCCGACAAGTTGGATGTGTCGTTCCAATTAGCGGGGTAAAATATTGAAGTCGCATTTAGCGAACTGTCCGAGCAAGAATCGGTCGTAAAGCCAATGCCCTGATGCAAATAGAAGTTCGTCCTTGAACCCGTAAGCCCTGTTTGCAAGGCTGAAAAAACAAACGTATCTCCCCTTTTGAACATCAAGTCCTTAATATCCTCAACCTCAAATATCTGCGTTGAAATGTTAAAGGTTTCAGGCTCAGGCTCTATTTGTATGGTGTATGTTCCGTCTGGATTCTTCTTTGGGATAATACACAGGTTGAAAAGAGAATAAACCCCCGTGCTTAAATCGTCAAAGGATATGTTCATCAACTCTTCACGCCCCTCAAACGGTGGGCTTACAAATGTGTTTGAGGAAGCGTTCTTCGGGCCAGACTTCAATATATTCCCGGAAGTAAACACGAAATTGTGCGCCCCGTAATTAAACTGCGTTTGAATGGTTAGGTTGCTCGGAGAAGGGCTTGTGGCCGTAAAACTTATGCTACTCATATAGCTTACCTTCGTGGTCTTGTTGTAAAAGTCCAAACAAGTTATGGACTGAACATTCCAAGGGAATATCAAGACTATTGGCACTCCGCTTGGATATACTTGACCCGCATCGTTTATCTTATCCGGCACAATAACGCCAATAGGCAAATCCCCCTTGTTAACCGCGTTCCTGTTAAAAACATACACATCGGGCCAAGAAGGTGCGTCAATGTTAAATGTCCTTGAAGAATTTAAGGCTATCGCAAGATTTCTACCAATATCTCTATCGGTGATATTGCTTAATAAAGGGTTGTCTATGCCTGGAAGATTTATCGTTTCCTCTATAATTACATCATCACCAAAAATATCGCCCGATATTTTAATCTTAATTACATACTCGTCAAATTGCGAACTCGGAGGATAAAATAACGGAATAGGAGAAAGGATGTCAAGAACAACTCGCCAAGTGTCGGGCGTGTAGGTGTATGCGCTATTTGATAAATAGCTACTTGTCGCATTGCACTTGCCGTCCGTAATGTACTTCAGAACGTAATCGGTGGTTTCAAGTATCTTAAACCATCGCTTGTTTATCAGCGTGGGCGTATTTGTCAATGAATCATAATACGGTGTCGTTGTTAAAGCCCCTATGTTTGAAAGAGAAACACCGCCATCAACAGGAGCAGACATACTCTTGCCCCCGTTTACGGGAACTTTAGTTTCGCTGAACCTCGTGACTCTACTGATAATTGAATCGTCCTCAATAGAGCAGGATATTGTGCATCTTTCAAGGTTAACCTCCAAGTCCTCAACGTAAATAATCCCCTTGAAATTCAAGCCGTCTTGACATTGTTGAACTATCGTGATAGGAACGGTCTTGCATACAACGTCCGAGTTGAAGTACGAATAAAGAATATCATACCCATCGCCCCAAAACGTAACCTCCGATATAAAGGTGTTGAATATGCCGGGGTTTTGGCTGTCTCTGTAAACATCCACAGAGGCATCCAACAAGTCCATAGGCTCGTTCTTCAGTACAACGCCATCAAGCGTTACGATATAGCTCATTTGAATCTCCTCCTGTTTATGACCTTATCTGTCGTGTTTCGTTTTGACATAGCTTTAGCAAGCTCGTCCACATTCTTAATGGCTACCTTTCGGTTCTGCTTTAGCAAGGCCGCAAGTTCAGCGGTCTGCATATCAAACGAGTTGGACACATTGTCGGCAAATGAACCCCCGGTGTTCAATGCTACATCCTGCTTCTGCATTGCGCTCGTGTATCGCTTCGCAACAAACGCTTCAAACTCGCCATCCCGGATGGCTTGTAGGGCGGGCTTGTATTGTTTCGTTTCCTCTGCGGTCATCACCGACTCGCCACGGGATAGCCGAGCAGGGATGCTATCGGAGGTCTCCGTGCCTGACCCTTGCAAGTCAATAACCCCCTCTTTGAATCCCGGAAATTGCTGAGATTGAATGGTCGCAACTTGAATTGCGGTTGAAGCCGCAATAACGCCAAGATCCCACCAACGGCCTTTTCCAATCGCCTTCATAGCCCCCGAAGCTCCTTCAATTATCGCGGTTACTGTGGCAACTTGTTTTTCGTGTTCAAAACGTTTTCTGGCAAGCTCTGCCGCTTTTCGTTCGTACTCTTGTTCGCTTATCAACTTTTGGTCAAGCTGTTTCTTTAGGGATATAGCGTCATTCTCGTAGCTAACGGCCTGAAGCCTGGATAAATCGTTGTATAAGCCTCCAACACTATCAAGCACCTCACCGGCTCTCTCAAAGGAAATAGCGGAAGCGGCTTTTTTACCGGCATCCTCAACCTCTTTAAGCTTTTTGATTAGCTCGGCAAGCAGGTCAAAGTCGCTCGTTTGGCTCATCTCGTCCCTCAGCTTACTCGCCATATCCTCAAACATCTGGTTTGACCTTGCAATCCTTCTTTGAAAGGAATCGCCCTCAGTCCTCTCAATAAGGTCGTTGGCCTCTTGGATTATGTCGGTAATACGGTCGTTGGCCTCTTGGGTTTCCTCAACGATTTTGTCTTGAGCATCTTTTTGGTCTTTAACGTAATTAGCAGTAAGGCTTGTCAGCTTGTTGAATAGTTCGGTGTTTATCAACTTAATCTTTAATGCTTTCAACTCATCCGAGTCTGTTGATATGGTTACCTTAAACAGTTCAAGTTTTGCGACCTGACGGGCCAACTCCCTTTCGGCCATTAATCGTTCTTTTGTGCCTTTTTCAGCCGCATCAACAACTCCTTTAGCCGTTGAAATCGCCATATCAAGTTCTGCCTCGCGAAGCCTGTCGCTTTCTTTCTTGACGTTTTCGTTAATCTTTTTGGTATAGCTTTCAAGCTCTTTGTCAAGATTTGCGAGTTCAAGGCCCATTTGTTTGGGAGTACCTGCTCTCTCAAGCCTTACTAAGGCTTTACGGGCCTCAATGACCTTTGCGAATTGATTGCCATACTCGGTAGTCCCTTCGGTTATTTTTAACAATCGGGTTTGCTCAAGGGCAACAAGTTCTCTTGCGCCATCAATCGCCTTCTTTTGTGAATCAGTCACATCGCCTCCTCCTGTGCCACCTTGAGCGTCAGCAATTCTCTTTGTCTTTATCAGGTCAAGAAGCGTCTTGTCTTGCTCTTGCGATGCCTTGGTCGTTGCGATGATGTTTTTTAGCTCTTCTTTTTTCTGCTTCAGCCTTTTGTCAAACGAATTTGCCGCATTTAACTCTTGCTTTGTAACCGCCCCAGCCGCTATAAGATTTTCCTTTATTTTTTCCGCAATCTTATCCCTGACAACATCTCGGCCCGCTTCGGCATACATATTCCATTGCTTGGTCGTTATTCCAAGCACCTCTCCGATTTCGCTATACAAGTCCCTTATGGCCTTTGATTCGGTTGAGAGTTCGGATATGTCTTTGTCTGAAAGCGTAATTCTCATCTGAAGAGATGTTTCAAGCCTTGACTGCTCAATTTCTCCCAGCTTTTTGTAAGCCGCATATTGCTTCTCCGCTAAACTTATCAGCTCTTTCTCTCTCTTGGTCTGGTCTTCAATCCTTTTCTGGGCCTTTTTTTCCGACTCCTCCAAGACCCTTTGACCATCAAGGTAGTATTGCGCAAGAAAGCTCCCTTGTGCAGCGAGTTTTTTGTTTTTCTCTATTTCAAACTGATTGAGCCTTGTCCCGGCCCTCATAAAGCCATCAACCTTCTCTTTAAACGTAAGCTCCTCGTTGGTCATTACGTTGTTGATGTCCGTCAAAAACGTAGCCAACCCGCCAAAGGCGTTTTTTATGAAATCAAGGTTTCCAAGGTTTTTCTTGAGCTCAATAAACTGATTGCTAATCCTCGTTAAAATAGCGTCAAGTGAGTTTTTCTTCCCCGAAAGCGCAGGCCCAAATTCCTCCTGCAATACCCTCGCGAACTCTGGAAGTATCTCTGCGGAAATAATCTTGCCCTCCTCAAGCATCTTAGTGAACTGTCGGTTGGTCAGTTCTTGGCCCGGATGCAAGCGGTTGTATGCCCTTGTCATCAAGTCGGACGCACCGGGCAATGCTTCACCCAACTGCCTACGCAATTCTTCCGCTGCAACCACGCCCTTTGAAAGCATTTGTTGCAAGGCGTAGAAAGCTCGTTGTGTCTGCAAGGATGAAGCTCCGGCAGCGCGAAGGGCCGTTGCGACCTTGGAGAATATATCCTCGGCAGCTGCACTTGAAAACCCCGCCATCTTCGCGGCAATCGCAAAGCCCGAAAAGCCTTCGGTTAATTCTTGAATGCCAATACCGAGGTCGTTAGCGGTTTTTTGAAGCCTGCCGAAAACGGCCTCACCGCCCGTGGTCGTTCCTGAGACAAAGTTGATTCGGTTTTGAAGAATCTCAAAGTTTCGCTCAACCTCTATAACCGCCTTCCCAAGCTCAACGAGCTTATCAATCGCAATAAAGGCTAGAAGCCTGGCTTGAAGTTGGCCTAAAATTCCCGAAAAACCAAGAAGAGACCTTGTTGCGGAAACAGCCCCACCAGAATAGCGATTAAAGCTATCTGTGATGTTTTTAATGTACGTCCTGTTGTCCTCAATGTACTTGTTATTCTCAATGAACTTCGCGTTTAGCCTCGTAATGTTGTTCGTGGTCTGATTGAGCGTTCTGCTATAATCGTGGTGAACCTTGTTGTTTTGGGTTAAACGGATGCTGTTGTCTTGAGAGTTGTCGGTGTTTACTTTAAGCGCACGACTTTGTTCGTTTTTGGCCTTCGTTGACTTTTCAGTTGCTTGAGTGTTTTTTTCGGTTGTGCTTGTGGCCGTTTTTGTAATCTCCCTATTGTCAATGGTGACTTTGGTGACTTCATTCAAGATGTTTCTAAAGTCTTGGCTATTGTCAATGTTTATTTGGACTTTAGAGGCGTGTTTTTGAAGCGCGTCTGCCATATTTTTCAATGACTTCGTTGCCTCGTCAACCGAGCCTTTAACAAGGATGTTCTTCTGAATTATCTCATTCAGCTTATTATTAAGGGAGTCTACATTCGCATCATAAACTACGGTTATCGTATCAGCCATCGGGTTTTTGTTTAGCCTTGCGTTGCCTTTCCTCTTGAAAGTGCTTGAGCAAAGTTAAGACATCCTCAACGGATGTTTTCATATACTCCTTGTATAGAAAGATATCGCCATCCGCAAGGAAGACGAAGAACTCACGCCAATTTAGGTCGCTGAAGTAGAGTTCCG
>Ga0247831_1008042_pt1 | contig 11392 bp, 11 predicted proteins | sample LaCruzMarch2015__9_FD_192406 | JGI IMG/M metagenome (GOLD analysis project Ga0247831, IMG submission 192406) | Freshwater microbial communities from meromictic Lake La Cruz, Castile-La Mancha, Spain - LaCruzMarch2015_1m | ecosystem: Environmental > Aquatic > Freshwater > Lake | place: Spain...
TTGGCCCAGAATTCGTCGTTCCCTCGCTAAAAGGGTTGGGATTTGATATGATATGGGTACTTGGATCCTCGGGATATATCGGTCAGGCCTTCGTGCGGGAACTGAAGGCGCGCGGGCTGGATTTTTGCGGGCTATCGCGGGCGACCTTCGACTACATGGATCGCCGTCTTTTGGCGGCTGGTTTACCTAGGAGAAAATGGGGCCTTTTCTCTAGGATAGGTAGGACGCTTCTAAAACGACTGTCTTGCACGGGAAATCTTCGATTCTTGTGAGCATGAAAAGCAAAACCCAACCGTGCCCGGCCTGCAAGGGCGAATCGAATTTTGCTTTTCGTCATGGGGTCTTGCAGACCTTCACGGCCGAAGTTTTTCTTTGTTCGCACTGCGATTATCTTTTCGTGGCACAGCCTTGCTGGTTGGATGAGGCCTATCGTAGTGTCATCAATATTTTAGACACTGGATGTCTAGCGAGGACGGAGTCTTTGCGGGAGCAGACGGCTTTGCCCATTTATCTTTTGTCCGGAAGCAGGGGAGCGTGGCTAGATTACGGTGGGGGTCATGGGGGTTATGCTCGTCGTATGCGAGACACTGGTTTTGATTTTCGATGGCAAGACCCCATGGCCAAAAATCTTTTTGCAGGCGGTTTTGAGGACAAACATGATACCACTTATGAGGGAATCACCTGTTTCGAATGTCTGGAGCATTTTTCAGATCCCGTGGCGGAAATCCGCAGGATGTTGGCTCGGGCTCCGCGCATTCTTTTTACCACGGAGCTACGGCCTGAACGGTTGCCGTCTCCGGACCGCTGGTGGTACTATGGTTGGGAGCACGGTCAACACGTGGGCTTCCACAGCCACCGGTCGCTATCTTTTCTTGCGAAATCCAACGGCTTGTTGCTGATTTCAAATGGAAGATGCCTCCATGCGTTTGTGCCGCCCGGCGAAGCGGCCTCCCTAGGCGCCCGATTAATCAGGCAGGGGCACTTGCCCCTGCACGTGTGGGCTGCGGCCGAACTTCGGGGCCTTTTCTCACCCAAAAGCTTTTTACGATCCTTGATTAGGCGAAGAATCGTTCCCAAGGACTTTGTGGATCCAATCGAAAAGGTTTTAGGTTCGAAAATTTGGCTTGATCATGATTTACTAAAGAAGCCAGCCTCTATCCGAAAAATCTAATGGTTTTTCTTTCCCATCCTCATCACCGATATACCCAAAACTTTCAATGGTTGCTTGATGCGCTTGGAAAGCCCTTCAGTCGAATTCACGGTGACCAGGCCACTTTGAGTGAGTTTCTGCCGTCGTTGTTGCATTCCCCCCCACGATTGTTAGTGCTTTTTCAGTTAGAGCACTTGGCACCGTGGTGTTCTCTTTTTTGTCCAGTGATATTGTTCCCCATGCTTGACTGCACACGAGAGACTCCAGATGCCTTTTTGCAAGCCTTGCACCGAGTCGAGCTCGTATCCCTTTCCCGCCGACTGCATCAACGTTTATCTTCGCTAGGCCTTTCTTGCCGGCATTTACAGTATGCTCCTGACCCGGATTTATTTCCTGAAGTTTCGTGGGATCGGGGTGTTCGTGGTTATTTCTGGGAAAGGACTCCAGAACATCTGGATCGTGTGGCCGCAGGAAAAATATTTAGACGATTAGGAGTCCCAGAATTTGAAGTTCGGTCGCTTGAGGACCAAAAGTTTTCCGAGGGTAATTCCACAGCGGTGCGTTCTGCAGCCGAGCGTGCCTGGCATGATCACACCACATACTTGAAATACCTCAAAGATTTCCAGGTGTATCTTTCCCCTCGGCGCTTTGAGGGAATGGGTTTAACTTTTCTCGAAGCTATGGCAATGGGAATGTGTGTGGTGGCAGAAAACCAGCCGACAGCCGAGGAATATATTACAGCTGGACGAAACGGAATACTTTATCGAGGGGAGGATCGGGGAATCGGCCTTCCCCTAGCCTATTCATTTCATGAGATGCAGCACATGGGTCAGCAGGCGCGCCAGCATTTACGGACGGTGCACCATAATTGGTTGGAAACAAGGGGAGATCTCTCATCCTTGGTGGAACGATTGAGCCGGCAAACTTATGCCACGACCTCTCCGGCTCCCGACGGGTGGCTGGAGGCAACCTTAAATTTTGCCAAAAATCCAGGGCATCTACGGGACTTGGTAGCGGTCCCGCCAGTCCTAGTATATCGTTCTCGGCGCCAGGCGAAAGATTGGGGTTCGTGGTGGGGTCGCTTAAGGGCTTTTTTTCGCAGTCCCAGGCAGGTTCTGCTACAGCTTCTTGGGCGGGAGGGAATGTGAACCCCGCACGGATGTACGCCAAAAAGCCGAGCGGTTCCCGTCGGATCACGAAAAAACCCCGAGCTCTGATCCTCGGAATCTCAGGCCAGGACGGTGCGTATCTCGCCAAACTTTTGTTGGGGAAAAATTACGAGGTTCATGGATCTTCACGGGATCATGAGACCGCTTCCTTTGCACATCTAGAAAGCTGGGGCCTCCTTCGCCATATTCGCCTTCACTCCGTCTCCTTGGCGGATTTTCGGAGTGTGTTAACTACCCTGCAAAGAGTGAACCCAGTGGAGCTTTACAATCTGGCGGGACCATCCTCTGTGGGTCTCTCCTTTCAGAATCCGGTGGATTCATTTGAAGGGGTGGCTGTCGGCACTCTGAATATTCTTGAATGCTTACGGGTTCTCAAGCATCCGGCCCGATTTTATCAGGCTGGCACCAGTGAATGTTTTGGTGAAACGATTCGCCCAGCAGTTGAAAGCACTCCTTTTCGCCCCCGTAGCCCCTATGCGGTTGCTAAGGCGGCTGCTCATTATGCTGTGAGTCTTTACCGGGAGGCTTACGGATTGTTTGCCTGCTCGGGAATTCTCTTTAACCATGAATCTCCTCTACGGCTGGAACGTTTCGTTACGCAAAAGATCGTGGCTGGAGCCGTGCGCATTTACCGGGGTTCAGGGGAAAAAATCCGTCTAGGCAATCTTGAGGTTCGCCGAGACTGGGGCTGGGCACCGGATTACGTCGGGCTTATGTGGAAAATGCTGCAAGCCCAACGCCCTCGTGATTTTATTGCAGCAACGGGGAAGAGTCATTCGCTACGGGAGTTCGTTGAGGCGGTATTCCGCGAGCTTGAGCTTGATTGGCGTGAACACGTTTTGGTGGATCCGTTGCTTTTCCGGCCTGCAGATATCTTGCGGAGTTCTGGAAACCCGTCGGCAGCACTTCGTCATTTGGGCTGGAAGGCTAGCCTAGGTTTTCGCGGAATGATCAAGGAGCTTGTTAAGGCTCGACTGTCCCGGGAGGAGGCGTAATGAAAAAATCAAACAGATTTCTATCTTCTTTTCCCGCGAGCATTGGTTCAAACAAGATTGAGAAACGCAGGGAACACGAGCATGTCTGAAAAACCAGTACTCTATTTGGACTTTGCCGATGCTCTCGGTAAATTAAAGAAGAACGACAACTTTCTCCATAATTTGTTGGCTCGGCATTATGACGTTCAAATTGTGGACACTCCCGATGTTCTTATTTTTACTCACTACGGAACTCGCAACCGCCTCTATTCCTGTAAAAAGATATTTTATACTCAAGAAAGATATCTCCCCGATTGGAAACAGTGCGACGCAGCCGTTACCTCGGCTTATATTAACCACCCGCGTGCTTACTACTACCCTTTCTTTGCTGCACATCGCAATGGGAAAGATCTTGTTCGACCTGCAAACTTTGATTGTCAGCGTATTTTAAATGAGCCAAGAGGTTTTTGCTCGTTTCTGCACAAGTATGCGAATCGTTCTGTGCGACCAAGGACGGAGTTCTTTCATGAGCTAAATCGAAGAAAGAAAGTCGATTCGGGTGGGCTTGCGTTCAACAACGTAGGCTATGAAGTGCCAGGAACTGCAGGGAAGGCAAAGATGGCTTTTATCTCGCAATACAGGTTCCATATCGCTTTTGAGAACAGGATGTCTTCAGGTTGGACCACAGAAAAGTTCACCGATGCATTCGAGGCTTTTACCGTGCCAATCTACTGGGGGGATGAGCACGCACTCCAGTGGTTCAATCCGAAATCATTTATTAATGTTCGGAACTACAAAAGCTTTTCCGAGTGCTGTGATTATATTGTGCATCTGGAGAACAGCCCTTCGGATTATGCGAAAATACTCGCTGAGCCACCCCTCAAGGACAATCAAGTCCCTGAAATCTACTCCCAGGATAAGTTGCTTGAATTTCTGGTTCGGGAAATCGATCGGCAGGAGATTCCTGCGGCACGGCGTAGATGGTTCTGGCCGATCACCCGTTTGAGGTTAGTGAAACGGGATCGTATTCATGGGGAATAACCCTCAGCAGAACGCAAAAAAAGCGCCGTGCATCATTTATTTTCACGAGGGATTCAGTCCTTATCTTCCGTTTGCACTTAGGCAGGCACGCATAAGCAATCCGGATGCAAGAATTATCCTTTTGGGGGATAGCCATAATCAGATTCAGGGTGTTCAGTATGAACATCACTTCCTCAAGGACTACGAAGATAGACATCAAGAGTTTCTGGATTGCTACCAGCATTATCACACAGGGCATTTAGGAGACGAACGACGCTGTATTGAGCGTTGGATATATCTTTCCGAATTTGTTCAAAAAAACGATATTCATGAGTTTATATTCCTAGATAGTGACGCTTTGCTCTTTTCGGATATGGAGAGTCTCATCGAAAAGTGGCGTGGGCATGATGCAGCGGGAACGCCTTATTTCTTTGGGTTTTGTTATTTCGTGCGGCAAGGGTTAGTGACGGAGTACGCGGAGTGGATTTTTCAGCAGTACAAGTCGCCAGCCATTATGGAGAGATGGAAGAATCTAGTTGAGAATGGGAAGACTCATGCGACTAGGCTTAATATCACTGATATGACTTTAGCTCAGATGTTTATTGAGGCAAAAAAAATCAAGATGTTTAACGCTGGAGCAGCTCTCGATGGGAAAATGATAGACATGGGAATGTTGGGAGGGGCTTTTCTTCAGGGCAGGAAGGACAAAGATCGTCTATTTCAGGAAAAAGCAGGCGGAAAAGTATGGGCGTTATTGAAAGAGAATCCGTGTGAGGTAGTTGTCGTACATATTGCGGGATTTTACAAAAACCATATAGCAGGACTATGTGGCTGGTCTTGGCCTGTGGTGAAATCATTTTTCCGGCCTAACTACCGAAGGAATCTCAAGCAACTGTTTTGGTATGGTTGGAATGGGTTCCGGTTTCGGCATTACTTAGAAAAGAATTATGAGGAACTCCGATTCGGTGATAAGGGGTGCTAAGCTTCTGTTTTCAAAAACCCTTCCTAAAAAATAATGGAAATGAAATCATGCAAACGCTGGATTCGGTTATGCCGAGGTTGGCTTTATCGAAGACTACCTTCATGGAGCACAACTTGGCACCGTAAGAAGCTGGCAGGCTACGAACGGAGATGGGGGCTGGAGCAAGACGGTTTTACTAAGGGAGGATTCTTTAGAATATTGCAAAAGAACATGATGGCCAAGGTGCAGATTGGCGACTTTTATGAATTGGTTGTGGGGGACGGCTTGGTGGGGAGTTTAGGAACTTGGTTGGAGCGAGGACGTGGGGGATGGAGGGTGAAAGCATGGGAACACCGGGCCCATCCGCTGGCGGCCTTCTGCAAAAACCGTGTGGGGACTGAAATCCATGGAAGGCGCCTATTAGCGTGGACGGAAAAAGAGAGGAGCGCCAGCCCGGTTGGGATTACCAGTCGTGGGGCGCGGGAGAGTGCCGGGATTTGCAGGGAAATCCGAAGGGGAGGGATTCGGCCGAATTTTGTAGGAATTTGGAATCCCACCCGTCGTCCTGTCTGGATACATCGGCTTGCTCGAGAGGGATATCGGCTCGAAATGGTGTATGAGAGAATGGAGTTTTACCGGCTGAGCAAGCAATGAAAGTAGCCTTTCATAGCCGACTGCTGACGGAACGGGGATCTGAGGGGGCTATGCTGGATTATGCTCGGTTGAATCGCTCTGTGTTGGGGAATGAGCCGGTCCTCTGCCTGCCGGATCGGCCGGAATTCACCATAAACCCTTTACTTAACAAATGGATGGAGGAGTTTCCGGTGATTCTTTATCGGGATAAAAATGATCTGGGGATGAGGCTCGAAAAAGTGGGAGCAGAGTTAGTTTATATGACTAAACCTGGACCTTTTGACGGCTTTCTTATTCCCGGGGTCAAAAACTGTATTCACGCCCAGTTTTTGTGCGATGAATTCCACGGAGATGCGTATTCTTATCTCTCCTCTTGGATGTCACGAGTGATGACTGGTCGGGAGAATTCTTTTGTGCCGTTTTATGTTCCTCGGTTTATTTCCGAGGAAGACCTCAGGAGAAAACTGCGGATACCCAAAGAGGCTAAGGTTTTTGGACGACATGGCGGTTTGGATACTTTTGATATCCCTTTTGCACGTAAAGCTGTGATCGAGCATGCTCGGAATTGCACGGGCGATCATTTTGTATTTCTCAATACCGAACCCATTCGCGGGACTGAGCGGCTTTCGAATGTGCATTATCTGCAAGCCACGGTGGATGCAGTCGAAAAGGCGAAATTCATCGCCACGTGCGATGCCATGTTGCATGCCCGCTGGCATGGGGAAACATTTGGACTAGCAGTGGGGGAATTTGCGGTGTTGGGCAAACCGGTAATTACGTTTTCGGAATCAAGGGAAAGGGCTCATCTTGAAATGCTGGGAAATCAGGCTTTGCTGTACAGAAATGGGCGCCAATTGGCCAACATATTGGAAGAATTTGTGCCTCATAGTACGAGGGGAACCCAATATGAGGAATATGGCAACCCCCAAGCAGTAATGCAGATGTTTAGGGAGAAGTTTTTGAGTTGTTAAAGTCCGAGCTGGGGAAAAATCCGTGAGCGTTTCTCGACTTTTTTTGATAATGTAATCATTTCGTAAGAGGAGCGGAAAGGTCGAAAACAACCTCCTGATACTAGCTTCTTAAGGCGGAAGAGTAATTTAGCGGCACGCATTCGAACCGTTTTGCGGTCGATGTCGGCCAAAGCATTTTCTCCGTGTGGGCCGATGCGTTTTGCAATGTCGTCCTCGTGCCAGGTGAAAATGCCGATGGGTTTGCGGACGGAGACCAGCTTCAGGCCCAGTTTCATTTGTCGGCGGAACCAGACATGATCGCCCACGATGCGATACTCAGCGGGGTAGGGGCAACGCTCCCAAATTTCACGGCGAAAAAGAAATGAGCAGGTTTGGACAGGCATATGCCAGTCGGCGTCGATTGGGCGGGGAATAGTGATCTGGTTGAAGAGATATAGGAAAATTAGGTGTTCATCGAGCATGATGGTGGGGCCGAAGACGGCGTCGGCTCCAGTCTGATCAAGTTTTTGAAGGGCGTGGGCTAGGCCCGCGCGGTCGTACTGCTCGTCGGCGTTTAAGTGTCCGAGGATCCGACCACGTGCGGTAGCCATGCCTTTGTTTAGAGCATCGTACATTCCTTTGTCTGGCCCTGGAATGAAGTGAATGTCTTTCTGCTGGTTGAGATAGTCCAGAGTTCCATCCGTACTGCCCCCGTCCACCACGATATGCTCGTAGTTTCGACCGTGGAGGGCATGCCTGACTGAGCGAACGCACAGTTCGATCCAGCGGATCGAATTAAAACAAGGGGTTACAATAGAAATTTCCATCCGAGATCAATTAGAACTGATGCCCTGTTGAGCCGCCATTCCTGCAAAGAGGCCTTTTTTGGCCAGCAGGCTAAGAAAAGAGCCCCGTTCGGCGATTCGCCCGCCGTCTAGCACCACGATCTCGTCCATATTGGCCAGCGTGGAAAGACGGTGGGCGATACAGAGAACAGTCCTGCCTTCTTCGAGCTGATCGATTGTCTTTTGAACTTCCGCTTCCGAGTCGGCATCCAAGGCGGCGGTGGCTTCGTCGAGGATGAGGATAGGGGTGTTCCGTAAAAACGCACGGGCTAGGCTGATCCGAGCCTTCTGGCCGCCCGAAAGCATAACGCCTCTCTCCCCCACTCGCGTTTCGTAGCCATTGGGAAGAGCTTTGATAAAGTCGTAGGCGAAAGCTTTCCGAGCCGCCTCCTCTATTTCAGCGCGGGTGGCCCCTAATCGACCCAGGCCGATGTTCTCCGCAACCGATGCGTCAAAAAGGACTACATCCTGGCTGACCAAAGCGATTTGGGAGCGAAGATCACGAGAGTGAATTGTGCGAAGATCTCGATCGTCCCAACGAATATGACCCGAGGTGGGCTGGTAAAAACGGGGGAGCAGATTGATGAGACTGCTTTTGCCAGAGCCACTAGCTCCAGCAATGCCGAGCTTAAAACCCTTCGGAATTTTGAGAGAAATCTCCTGCAAAACGTGGGCATGTCCGTAATCGAGATAAACCTTTTCGAAAACCAGTTCTTTGGCGAGCGGAGCAAGGGGGGAGAAAGAGGCTGGCTCCCGAACGCTCGGCGTCAGGGCTAAGAACTTTTCGAGACGATCACAACTGACGGTGGCTGAGACCAGATCGACATGCATCTGGGCGAGGCGTTTGACTGGGTTGGGCAGCATGACCAACCCGGTCAAAAACCCTACGAAATCGGAGACTGACTGGTGGGTCGCAAAGACCACGATGATAAAGATGCCTAATCCCAAGGTGCTGATCACCTCGATGACCGGGTTGACCAGTTTGCCAGCCTGTGTTTTCTTAACCTCAAGGTTGACCAGTTCCAGGCTCTCCCTTCGATACCGGTCCAGCTGGAAATTCTCCAAACCATACGCTTTGATTAGGCGGATGCCAGAGAGGGCTTCGATCAGGCCGCTACCTTGGCTGATTCCGACGCTGACCGTTTGACGGGCCAGGCGCTTTATACGATTTCCTACAACTAGAATAGGAAGAATGACCAGTGGAAGAATCACCATGGCGGCAAGAGTGAGACGAGCATCAATGATGATCATACCCGCCAAAATACTTAGGATGGTGAAGGGTTCTTTAATGAGGTCGCTGAAGCCGTTATTCATAGCGTCAAAAATGCGGCGTGTATCACCCGAAATGTGGGTGGTGAGGTCCCCCAAAGTGGATTTATTAAAGTAGTCCAAGGAGAGTGAGTGAAGTTTTTCCAAAACCCGAATCTGCATATCCCGAACGACTCGGGTGCTGACCCAGGACATGCAGTAGGCACTGAGATAGCTTGTGCCAGAGCGTAGCAGCATCAGCAGTGGCAAAAACAGAACGGCACCAGCGATTTGCAGTGGAGTGATCGGTTGTCCCGACCGGGGGAGAACTTTTTCCATGATTTCGGCAAATTCGTGAGAAAAACGTGTAGCCAGAGACTGGGGATCGACTTGCCCTACCACGACAGGAGAGGGGCTTAATCTTTCAAACAAAGTCTTCGTCGCAAGAACAAAAACACCATTGCTGACTCCGAAAAATAAAGCCAACCCAACTGCTGCGAGGAAGCGGGTTCGATAGGGGCGTAAAAAGGGGAGGCCAAAGGCCAGAACGCGCCGTATTTGGTTCACTAATTCAGGCTAGGTAAAAAGGATCCGAAGGTCGAATGCGTAAGCCAAAGGAATTAATGGGCTTTTCCCAGATATTGCCCCAAGGCGCTGGAGGCTTGTTCGCGATAAAAAAACCAAGCGAGGTAGATAAAATTCAGGCCGCCCCAAAGACCGAGGAGACCCAGGTAGTGTTTGCCACAGGGGCCCATCATGGGAAGAAGGCGCCAGAGGGCAAAAGCCGCAAGTCCGAGCCATAGCGTGACCCAATGGAAGGTGAAGAAGCTGAAGAAGCGAAGCGGGGTCGAGGGAACAAAACCGCCGATCTTGGGGGCGTCGATGGGATAGAAGTAGAGGTCTTCGATTTCGGATCCAACCAAGGTTGATTTGCCCAGCGCCTGATTCAGGCGACCTTCGACAAAACGAGCGTGGATGCGGGCGAAGTCGACAAAGTGGAGATAGAAACAGGACTGCGTTCCTGCAGTGATGACGAGGAGTGGGACAAGGGCCAAAGACACAGGGCTGTCCCAAAGAAGGCAGCCAATCACGAGAACGAGAAAGAGGTAGAGACCGTGGAAGAACTTTTTGTGGTAGGCGTACTGCATCTCGCGCATCCGGCGAAGCTGATCCATCCAAAGGGCAATCTTGTGGTCGGTTTGTGGCATATCTCCTTTATGCCCAGCGCACAGCCAAAGGACAACCTTGTGACTTTCCTGCAGCGGGCTTTTGGGAGAAGGTAGAGAAGTGAATCCTATAGAAAATAAACCAGATTCCCGCGTCCCAGGGATAGTCGGGGTAGGGCTTCTATTGGCCTTGGCCTTGGGGTTCGGGCTGGGGCAGAAATTCGGAACGGGTGGGGTTGAGCCTGAAAGGTTGCCCCCCCCGTCAGCACCATCCCTTTTTCAGCTTCCATCCAAACTGGTCGTTTATCAGGAGGGACCTGCGATTCCTGCTTTGTGGCTGGATACCTTTTCGAGTGGATCGGGAAACCCAAAGATAGATTTACGGGTTTTAGAAAGGAGTTCAGACGGATCCTGGCCGTCGGACGGAGACGTGTACTTGATCAAGGCACGGACTTTCCAGCCTTTGAGCCAGATATTTTCTTGGGCTGATCTTACAGGTCGAGTGCCTATGGACGGAATCAATCCTGTATTCCAAGGACAAGCTTTCGACCCCACCGGGGTCAAAAGTCGGCCTTGGAGAATTAGCCCATGGTTTTTTATGAAAAAAGTGGCGCCTGGAACTCCGCACAAGGTGGCTTTGGCCGCTCCCGCGCGTTGGGCTGGAGAGCCCCAGTCGCTTTTTCCGAGCGATCCAGATCTGATGGGCGCAATTTGGCTTAAGTCACAGGGCAAACCGATCAATCTGGGCGGAGAGACAACTCAGCAGACTGCACGGCAGCAGGTCGAGGCCACATTAAGCGGCAAATTGGCTTCAGAGCAGGAGTGTTGGGACGGATTAAAGAATGGAAGCGTACAGTTGAGTTATCTCCCTGCCTGGAGGCTTGTCTTAGATCCACAGGCGGGTGGGGGTCTGATCCGCTGGTCTGCGTTGCCTGCGGGTACGGTTGTGGATTTTGAAGTGATGGGAGTAAGAGAGGAGTCATCAAAAAAAGAGATCGCGTTCCGTTTTTTGGAGTTTTTGTTAGCAGGGCCTCAGCAGTTCGCCCTACTTGGGGCAACGGGTTATTTTCCCGTTCGCTCGAAGGTAGGGGCGGAGTGGGTGGGATCGGCTCTGATTATGCCCTCGGGACCGTGGTTTGACCGAAGCGAGTTTATCATGTGGCCGTATCCGCGAGCCGCAGTGACTCCTCCACAACCAACTTCTGATACAAACGCAGTTTTCCCTGTAAGTGGCGGGGAGCAGAAAAGTGAGTAGTTTCCGATTGCTGTGCGATAT
>Ga0247831_1008045_pt1 | contig 11388 bp, 13 predicted proteins | sample LaCruzMarch2015__9_FD_192406 | JGI IMG/M metagenome (GOLD analysis project Ga0247831, IMG submission 192406) | Freshwater microbial communities from meromictic Lake La Cruz, Castile-La Mancha, Spain - LaCruzMarch2015_1m | ecosystem: Environmental > Aquatic > Freshwater > Lake | place: Spain...
TGGTGCCACGTTTCGCCTTGGACAAAATGGGCATCAACCCAGACAACTATTTCGGCAAAGTGGTCTACACCGGCAGCCATGTGAATGCCGTGATGGCCCTGAACCAAGGCACTGTGGATGCCGCCGCAAACTGGTGGAACAACGAAGAAGACTCTGAGCTCATGCGCATGGTCACCAAGGGCATGGTCAAGAAAAACGATTTCCGCATGATCTTCAAGTCCGACCTGATCCCTGCTTCGCCAGTGGCTTACCTTGACAGCTTGCCAGCCGATCTGAAAGTCAAAATCGAGCAAGCCTTCTTGCAAGCCCATGTGAAAAACAAGACTGCTTTTGACAAGTTGTCTGACGGCAAAAACGAACCCTTCGTCAAAGTGACCCACGCCGAGTTTGAGCCTGTGGTGGCCATGAACAAGTTCGTGGACAACCTGCGCAAGAAGTAATTCCTGCCATACCAGCACTCACCATGGTCAATCACCCCGAACACAACGCCTTGTTGAAGGCCTACGAACTGGCGACCCATCGGCGTCGCCAGCAATTCGGAAGTGGTGTGGCCATGGTTTTGTTGCTCTCCATGTTGGCCGCATGGATGGCCGAAGTGGACTTGGAGAAGTTTTACGACAACATCGGCAACTTCACCAGCTACATTGGCCGCATTTTTTATTTGGAATCCGGGCAAGCGGTCATTCGCGACCCTTCTGAATGGTTTTGGGGCCTGAACAAGTGGCTAGCGCTCTTGGGCGAGACCTTGATGATGGCTTACGTAGGCACGCTTTTAGGTACATTGGGTGCCGTGCTGTTTTGCTTCACGGCCAGCAAAAACGTGACCCGCTCGGCGACACTGATTTTTGCCACCCGCCGCTTCATGGAGTTTTGCAGAACCGTTCCGGAATTGGTGTTCGCATTGATCTTTGTGGTGGCTTTTGGCTTGGGACCCATGGCCGGCGTTTTGGCGATTGCCATCCACACCATGGGTGCTTTGGGTAAGTTGTTTGCCGAAGTGGTCGAAAACATCGACATGAAACCCGTTCACGGCGTGGTGGCCACGGGTGCCAACTGGGTGCAAAAAATCCGCTTCGCGGTGATGCCCCAAGTCTTGTCCAACTTTGCCAGCTACGCCCTGCTGCGCTTTGAGATCAACGTGCGGGGAGCCGCCGTTTTAGGTTTTGTCGGTGCAGGCGGCATTGGCGAGACTCTGATCTCGGCCATTCGCAAGTTTTATTACGCAGATGTCAGTGCGCTTTTGATTTTGATCATCCTCACCGTGGTGGTGATTGACAGCTTGACAGAAAAACTGCGTCACCAATTGATCGGCTCGGGCCCCGAAAGCAAAGCATGACCACGGACGCCCAAATCACCAAATACCCCCAGCATTTCCGCACGGTGACCCGTCACCGCGTGATCACCATCACGGTGCTGGTGACGATGTTGGCCTTGTTGATTTTGAGTTTTGATCGCCTGGATTTCAGCCTCGCGCGGATCTTCAGCGGTGTCTCGAAACTGTTCGACGTCACCCGCCTGATGTTCCCACCGGACCCCGGTTGGGGCCCTACTTTGCTGCGTTACCTGCACGCCATGGGCGAGACAGTGGCGATTGCGTTTTTGGGTACATTGGTTGCGGCGATATTGGCTTTTCCACTGGCCTCATTGGCGGCCCGGAACACCAGAATCAACCTCGTGATGCACTTTTTGGCGCGTCGCACCTTTGACACTTTGCGCGGCGTGGACACGCTGATCTGGGCCTTGATCTGGATCAATGTGGTGGGTTTGGGTCCATTTGCCGGTGTGCTGGCCATCATTTGCTCCGACCTGGGCTCCTTTGGCAAGTTGTTCTCTGAAGCCATTGAGGCTGCTGATCGTAAACCGGTGGAAGGCATCACCTCCACAGGTGGCAGTCGCATTCAGCAGATTCGCTTTGGCATCGTCCCGCAAGTCTTGCCGGTGTTCTTGAGCCAAGTGTTGTATTACTTTGAATCCAACACCCGCAGTGCCACCATCATCGGCATTGTGGGCGCTGGCGGCATCGGACTCATCTTGTCAGAGCAAATTCGTACGCTGGAGTTTCAGCAAGTTTCATTTGTCATTTTGATGATTTTGGTGACCGTCTCGGCCATTGACTGGCTCTGCTCAAAACTGCGTTTTAAGGTGATTGGTCAGTCCCAGCACTGATGGGCAATCATCTCCTTTGAGGCAGACGCATGGCTGCTGGCTAGGGCTTACTGAGGCGACTCGAAGGCGTGCACAAAAGCCTCTTGCTTGAGTGTTTCAATCGCGCCGGGCCGGTGCTGGCGGACATGCTTCACCGCCTCTTCAGAGGACCATCCCCAGGCTTTGAAAAGGGTGGCGACCAAGGTCCCGGATCGGCCCTTGCCGTGCGCACAATGGACCAAGACCGGGCCTGATTGCAAGGTTTGCGTCAAGGCCGGAATCAAGCGTCGCCATTGGGCTGTGACCGCCTGGGTAGGAACGCCAAAGTCCACCACAGGCAGTTGGTGCCAAGTGATGCCGTGCAAAGCCAAATGGTGCGACAGGCTTTTGGCACCCAAGCGTTCGAGTTCAGCGGTTTCGAGCAAGCTGACCACTGTGCGGATGCCGTGCTGTTTCAAAAGACCGATGTCTGCGGCCAAAATTTCTTCAGGCGCAGCGGCGGCATCGCCCCTTCCAGGACAGGAAGACATGGCGATCTGGCCGTGCCAAGGCGTGGGCACGAAATCCATGTCAAGCGATGAAAGGTTTTTGCTGATCACTTTGCTTTTGTAGCGTAGCTGTGCGACGCCCAAATGACAGGACGCAGACTCGGTTGACAAAGGAATACATTACCCTTTGTGGTCCACAAACTGCGTCTGCCCGCTGTGCATGGGCAACCAAGCCCAAGTGCGCGAAGGCGCCACGGTGGTGTCCACCAGCACCCGCAACTTCCCCAACCGCCGGGGCAAGAACACCAACGTGTTTTTGGCCAGTGCCGAGTTGGCCGCCATTGCGGCCAAGCTGGGCCATATCCCGACAGTTGCCGAGTACCACGAAGCCATGGGCATCGTGAACAAGGACAACGCAGCGATCTACAAATATCTGAACTTCAACCAGATTGAAGAGTACGTGGAGAACGCGAAAGGTGTGACGGCCTGAGCGTTGATTTGCTGAGACCCAGAAACGGCCCGGGGAGCGATCCCTGGGCCGTTTTGCTTGGGGGGAGGCCATGAGGGAGGAGGCTGGAGTGCCACCGAAGCCCGAGCCCGCTCAGCCCAAACGCCCCGCCTACATCTTGTGGGCGGCGCTGATCGACCGCATCTACGATGCGTTCCCGTTGTTGTGCCGATCTGCGGAGGCCAAATGGGCGTGATCGCGTTCATTACCTACAGCGCCGACATCCGCCACATGCTGGACCACATAGGGCTGGGACAGCGCCGCCGCGCATCACAACTGCACGCGGGCCGCCGCTGTGGGGCGCGTGTGATGTGCAGATGAACGATGCTGTCGATGTGGGGCCGGACTGGGACGATGCGGCACAACCGGCACCAGAATTTGAGGTCGATCAGCGCATCAGTTGGTGGGGGTGGCAACAATGGTTTGGCCAATGCTGCAAGGCCGGCTGCACCTGTCGCCGCCCAAAACGGGTCGTACGGAAAAATTTCGGGCAACTGGCCCAGAGCAATCACCCAAGCAGACCCCAATATGCAGGCTTGCGATGTTCCAACCGTGTGCCATGCTTGCACTCATGCGGTTGGATTTTCTATCCTCAAATTATTCAGAAATTTTCAAAGTTTTTACATTCGGATCTCGAGAAATTTCATCTTCGCGGTATGGGAAACTCACGGGAATTTTCTTGACCAACAGTCGCGTCAGGTCGTCGACATGAGGGGACCGAGGATCGGCCGATTGAGATTGCGCTAAGAAACTCCAATTTCTAGGGCCTTCAGGACCAAACTCCACCGATTGAATGTGCGTACCCCCCCCAATTGCTCTGCGTTCACCTGGCTTTGCGCCAGCAGCCGTGTAAGGGATGGCATCGTAGCGATTGTAAATTCCGGTACCTTCGGGGCCACCAAAAATTGGAATGCGTTGGGTACCTTGCATGACAAATTGATAATCTTTTAATTGAGCATTCAAGGGCATTTTTTGCTGTTCAAATGTTTTCAAAATGTCAGAAAAAACTTTGGTGATTTGATTGCGTACCGCATTGTCAGACAGGCGCAAACGCATGTTGGTACTCAATGGATCCTTTGAATCGTAGGGGGTCCATGCGTTGTCTCCAAGGGCTGCAATTCCCAGCCAAATTTTTTCAAACAACAAATAGCCAGAACTGTTCAGCTCTGCGCGGCGATCCCAATTTTTCAAAATCTCACAGGCATTTTGGAGGTCAGAGTTTTGTGAGCAAACTGAAATAATTTCATCCAAATGACGCTCGGCTGTCAGTACTCGGTGTCGCATGGCCAATTCGATCCAACTCACGGGGTCTACTTTGCCGTCTGCGTTCATGCCATCTTTGGCGGTGAAGCGTTCATTGATTTGAGTCAGGTTCATTCTTGCGCGCCAGCCCAGAGATATATCAGAGCGGCTGACAACTTGTGGAAATCCGACCAAGGGCTGTTTTGGCTGGGTGTACCAAGAGCTGTCATTTGAGTTATGTACAAAATCAGTTCGCTGCAAGTGCGGCATGTTCGCAGCTGGCACAAGACCTGGGAATGGCGAGTTAGGGGCGACTTGCCAATTGCAAGAACTTCTAGAACCATCGAGCACAGGAATGCCAGGGCCTTTTTTAGGATAGGTTCCCATGGCAGCCATCAAGGGTTTGAACTCTGGCACCACGCATGTTTCTAGTTGCGTATCGCTTAAATTGGGAGCAGGCGTGATGTTGCTGAACAAGGTTTTGCCTTGATCATCGGCTGAGGTCACTTGCAAAACATAACTTCCCAGAATGCGAGTCATGGACGACTTGAGGTCTTCCGTGCTCTTGACCATGCTGATGTCTCGGTATTGCTGAAGAACTCGGAAGTTGTCAATATTGACATCGCGAATTGCGAAAGCTCGCGACTTTGTCCAAGCGAAGGGGCCTTGCATGGCCAATACAGGTCCATAACGAGTTTCCCAAATCGTGTGTTCAGATGAAGTAGACGCGCCACTTTCGGCCAATGATTCAACTTTAACCCGAACAGGTTTCATGTTTTCAAATTTGCCGTCTAGCTCATATTGAGTTGGATCTTGCGGGTTGAGTTTGAGTGCAAAATAATTGAATCGTTGGATGGATGAAATGGTGCCTGTCCAAGCAACATTTTGGTTGAATCCTACAAAGGGGAAAACATAACCCGGCAACGTAGAGCCCAAAACATCGTACTTGCCTGGCAGTTTCAAGTGAACGATGTGCAAGCGTGTACTCCCTTGCCAAAACAGATGGGGGTTGCCATAAAGCATACCCGTGCCATTGCGGGTATGTTCCCGTCCAAACGCTACAGCGTTGCTGGCACGTTCTTCTGGAAGCTCTGGCAAATTACTTGCAATTTTGCGCTGGTCCATGTCCAACTCTGCTGCACTGCTTGTCGAGCTTCTTGGAGGTCGGGCTGTCGCGACTGCAGTGGCAATGTCTTTGCTACTGAGGCTAAGACCTACAACGCCTGTTAGGTGATGCCTGGCTAAATCGTCCGCGCTGACCCTGTTCAACCAAGGTCCTTTTGCGCATTGCGGAGATCGTTGTTCTGGTGTGTGATCACGAAGATAGCGAGAAATGCCTTTGGCTGCACCGTCGAAAACATGTTTGACTTCTGGGGGTTGTGCTTTCCAAAAAGCAGCAACTCTCTCTTCGCTGCCGATCCATTTCTGAAAGACGTCAGAACTTAAGTTGTCTTGGCCCGAAGCAGTTTTTCCATTCGCCCCAAAGTATTTGGATCGCTCACCTCTGGCCGTCATCAGCATTTCGTTCAAATTGCAACCGTGATCTTTTGCAAGGACGTAGCCATAACCATATCCAATCCCAATCTCTGAATCTGACTGAATGTGAGGAATACCATAAGACGTGGTTCGAATTTCTGCGCTTATTTTTTCACCCTTAGGCGAGAGCATGGCGCACCCACTGGCCATCACAATTGAGCTGACTGAAAGACTCACGATGGATAATTTGATCATTTCAATTCCTTTAGAACTAAGAAAATAGAACAAGGGCGTATAACAAAAAAATGATTATTACAACCTTTGAACAAAACAATAATCACATTGGAGACTGGTAGATTCCCTAGTAGGTGAGGGTTTTTGAAGCGGCCAAAGCAAAAAAACGTGTTCTATTGAATTCATTTCAACTGACGCTCTAGTGAAGAGGGCAAGTCAATCTATTTTTTTTAAGTCGGTTAAAAAGTGAATAAATTCAACTGACTAACAACGTCTGGGCTGTGGTTAGTGTTTCTATCGAGCTGCAAGGCGCTTGAAACCTCAGTTTTCTCGAAAAGCGAGACCGACAAAATTTGTAGCAGTGTGAAGAGCGCGAGGCGTTCAAGTGGAGTGCCTTCTCAACGATGGCAATGAGCACGTAGGTGGACATGGCACACCAAATTTTCGTCTTGAACTCGTTCTCGCTGTTGCCCAAAACTGCTTGATCCATTTGAAAAACAACTCGACTTGCCAGCGGCTTTTGTACAAAGCGGCAATGGTCAAGGGCGGCAAGGCCGTGTTGTTGGTCGATAAGACCAAAGTTTTTGGGTTTCGGAATCTTTGTTACCGATACGGCGCAATTGCTCCGGATAGTCTTGAGCAACATAGTGTCCGTTCAGCACAATGGCCTGATCGCAGATGATGCCGCTGCTCCTGTCCACTTTGGCAGAGTAAACGAGCCTGGCGTTCATATTGCTTTTGGCACGGGTCACAAAGAAGGCGCGCGCCTAATGCATTTGGAGCAGGCGAGTAAAGTCCAAGTACCCCCGGGTGAAGCGCCTGCGGCAAGTGCCATACACCCTGGTGGTTATTTTTTCAAATGGCGCGCTGTCCAGCCAGGGACGTGGTCCATGCGCCATTGCCACCACCTTGGCACGGGCTTGATGGCACGCTGTACGTAGTACGGCACCATCGGGCTGAACCAGTCCCACAGGCGGCGCAACTCGGCTTCAGGTTCGTCGTGCAAATCCACCCGCAGATCGACGACAGGAAAGGGCTGGTCACCATAAACCAACAGGGCCGCTGAGTTTTGCCCTTCGGGCTGACCCCCGGCATCGCGCCCGGCCTCCACAGCGCGCACCAGCCTTTCGGCCAGTGCCTGATCGGTCCCATCTTCAAAGGCCTTGGCCATGGCCTTGACCACGCCTTCGCCCGCCAGCACATTGCCTGCAACGGCAAAGCCGTCTCCCACGATGTGTCCTGCCCAGACTGGGTTTTTTCCCCCCGTGAATGCGTGGGCACGCCCATACACATCCACCACCGCAATTTGACGTGTTTGGGGATAAGGGTCAGAAGCCAGCAATTCGTCGACGATTTTTTCAGCCGACAACGCTGACGCCATCAACCGCTTCGCGATGGGCAACAAATAAGGGTTGGCCACTGCCTGTAGGGATGCCGCCCCGCGCTGGGGCACCACCACAGGACAACGTACACCCACATTGGGGGAATATGTGGCGATGCCAACGCCGTATTCACCGGTTTTGGGGCAACGGGCAACGATTGAATATGTCATTCATTCACTCCATGCGAATACCGGACTCGGCCGACATTCTTTTGTAGGTTTCAAATTCGGCCATGGTCAACTTGCCCAGGGCTTCGGGACTGCCTGGCCGCGTGATGCAACCTGTTCCTTCAATTCGCCGCACCACATCAGGGTTGGCCAAAATCTTCAGCAACTCTGTAGACAAGCGTTGAATCACCGACTTGGGCGTTCCTGCAGGCGCATACAGCGCATTCCAGGATGTGAAGTTCAAGCCGGTCAGTCCTTGTTCGTCCAGCGTCGGAATGTCTGGTGCCGTGGATGCTCGGGCTGGCGATGAGATGCCAAAAATCTTCAACTTGCCCTCTTTGGCAAGGGGCAATTGGGTGGGCAGCGTGCCAAAGTAAATCTGGATGCGGTTGGACAGCAAATCGGTATTGACCTGCGGTGCCCCTCGGTAGGGAATGTCTGCGATTTTGGTCCCAGTTAGCCGGGCCAGGGACAGACACGCAAACTGATTGCTCGAGCCATTGCCATGGTGCCCACAATTGAGTTTGCCAGTGTTGGCCTTGACGTAGGCGAGAAAATCGTTGGCGGTAGTGCCCGGAATTGACACGTGCCCTGTCAGCACGATGGGCAATTCGGCCACATAGCCGATTGGTTCGAAATCCTTGGGGCCATAAGACACATTTTTGTTGAGTGCAGGCGTGGCGGCCGTAGGCGCGCTGCCCCCCATGATCAAGGTGTAGCCATCTGCGGGCGCTTTGGCTACAAATGTGTGCGCAATGGCTCCGCTGGCCCCCGTGCGGTTTTCGACCACCACAGCTTGCCCGAGCGCCCTGGACAACTCGTCAGCCACGATACGACACAGCAAATCTGTGATGCCGCCTGGGGGGTAAGGCGAAACAATCGTCAGTTGCTTGCTGGGCCAAACGTCACTTGCATGGGCCCCCCAGGAACTTGCCAGAGATCCTGCGCCGACCACCAGGGCCTGACGCCGTGACCACAGTTTTTTAAGCATGGTGTCTACTTTTTTGAAATTGATTTCATAACTTTAGACAATAAAAAATTTAAGTCAACGAAAATCATAGAAAAAATCCATTAAAAATACAATGAAACGATTTCATATTGGAACCTTTCATGTCCAAAGCCCCCGCCAGGCCTGCTGCGCCCGTTTCGGTGTCCGATGTGGCCCGACTTGCCGAGGTCTCACCCGCCACGGTGTCGCGCGCCTTCAACAACCCCGGTCTTTTGGGCGCGCCCACACTGGAGCGGGTCCAACGTGCCGCCAAGCAATTGGGTTATCAGCCTTATGGGCTGGCGCGCTCATTGCGCAGTCGTCGCTCCATGGTGGTGGGGATCGTCATGCCTTCACTGCGCTATGCGTACTACTCGGGCACGCTGGAGCTGTTGCAAAGTTTGCTGGCCCGCGAGGGCTATACCTTGCTGCTGAGTTCTTCCAATCACGACCCGCAAATCGAACTGGAAGGGGTTCGAGCCATGATGTCGCAGGGCGTTGATGGGGTCATCTTGTTCGGACGCCCCTTGAACGATGAGAGCGCCCCCCTGCTGGCGCAGCGTGGTGTACCGTATATCCGTTGCTGGGCCGCCTTGCCCAACGAAGCCTCTGTGGCTTTTGACCACAGCGCAGCCATGGCCGATGTGGTCGAGCTCCTGGTGGCTTTGGGGCACCGTCAATTCGCCATGGTCATGCCATTTGTGGCCTTAGGTGACCGCTTTCGCGGTCGCCTGACCGCCATTCGCGAAACGCTGGCCAAGCATGGTCTGGCCATTGCCAATGACGCCATCGTCGACGACGGCGGACTGGATGCCGAAGCCGGGCGTCTGGCCTATCAAACCCTGCAGGCACGCGGCGTCCAAGCCACCGCAGTGATTTGCAGCAACGACCTCATTGCTGCGGGTGTCATTTTGGCCTGTCAAGCTTGTGGCTTGCAGGTGCCAGCAGATGTATCGGTCACAGGGTACAACGACTCAGGCTTGGCACGCGCCTTCGAACCCGCCATCACATCCGTCGACACCCCGGTCGATGTGCACGCCCAGGAAGTGGCTCGCGTCATGCTTGCTGTCTTGCGCCGTGAAGCCCCCGCCCCGACGATCAGGCTGCCCACCCACCTTCGGGCGCGCCAAAGCACTGGGCCGGCACCACGAAAGCTGTGAGTCGCAAAATATTTGCGAATAAAAATTCAGGGCTAGCTGTTTTAGAGATTATTGACGCAACCTTCATCCAGGTACACACCGGCAATGCTCACATGGGTTTCGTGAACAATGACAACGCAGTGATCTACAAGAACCTGAACTTCAAGCAGATTGAAGAGGACGTGGAGAACGTGAGGGGCGTGACGGCCTGAGTGTTGATTCGCTAAGACCAAGAAACAGTGCAAGGAGTGATCAGCGCATCAGTGGGTGAGGGGAAAAACAGCGAGATGGCCGTCGCTTGGCGTCAGGCTGCGCCTGCCATTGCCCAAGCACGGGAGAGTCGACACATCTCGGGCAAAGGCTTTGAATAAACGCTTTTTTTAACGCCGGTTGGTGGGCCTGTAATGCCCAAAATTTGAGCCATCATCGTGCACATGCGGTTAGATTTCCCATCCTTTTTGCCGCACCCAAACAAGTCACAGCGCTGCCTCGATTGGCGTTTGCAAGTTGATCCTGCGTCGATCACAATGCCAACAGGGGACGATGTCCACAGCCGCAGAGTGCTGAAGCCCCGCCAAATAACCATCTTGAAAAGGATCGACATGATTGACGTCCCCCCACTGATTCAGCGCCAAACCTTCACCCGCCCCACGCCCGACCAAGTAGAAGCCTTGCGCGGCACACCCACCGGGTTTATCGTGGACGCTATGGGCGGCAGTGGTGCGCTGGACTATCGGCTGCGGCCCGCGATCGCAGAGCAATACGCGTTTTGCGGTGTGGCCTTGACGGTGGACGCTGGGCCGGGCGACAACCTGGCATTGGTGCATGCCTTGCAGGATGTGCAGCCCGGTGACGTGCTGGTGGCCACCACGGGCGGCTTTACCGGCTGCGCCATCACCGGAGACCTGGTGCTGGGTATGGCTAAAAACTGCGGTGCCGTGGGTTTTGTGACCGACGGCTGTGTGCGCGATCTGGTGGGCTTGCGTACCGTGGGTCTGCCGGCTTGGGCGGTCGGCGTCACGCCTAACTCGCCCCAGCGCCACCGGCCCGGTACCATTGGTTTTGCCATTGCACTGGCCGGGCACCCGGTGGCCTCGGGCGACATTGTGGTGGCTGACTTGGATGGCGTGGTGGTCGTGCCGCAGGCACGTATCGCTCAGGTGTTGGCCCGGTTGCCACAGATCCGGGCGGCAGAGGCCCTGGCCGATGCGGCGGTGCGTGAGGGCGCCAGGCTGCCGTCTTTTCTAACGGTGGACACAGCACCGGCGGCATCCAAGCCATGAAAGTTGCCCTGATTGGCACCGGCGCCATGGGTTGTATTTTTGGCGCGGCATTGGCGCGTGGTGGAGCCGAGCTGGTGTGTCTGGACCGCAGTGCCGATGTGGTGACGGCCCTTCAGCAGCACGGCATCTTGGTGCGTGGCGTGTTGGGTGAGCAGACCGTGCCGGTTCGCGCCACCACCGACCCAGCGCAACTTGGCCTGGCCGACATGGCCTTGGTGCTGGTGGACGCGGCGGCCACGTCGGCTGCCGCAGCGATTGCCAAGGGCTGCCTCAAGCCGGACGGTTTTGCCCTGTCGCTGCAAAATGGCATTGGCAATCTGGAGGCTCTGGTTGACG
>Ga0247831_1008048_pt1 | contig 11384 bp, 9 predicted proteins | sample LaCruzMarch2015__9_FD_192406 | JGI IMG/M metagenome (GOLD analysis project Ga0247831, IMG submission 192406) | Freshwater microbial communities from meromictic Lake La Cruz, Castile-La Mancha, Spain - LaCruzMarch2015_1m | ecosystem: Environmental > Aquatic > Freshwater > Lake | place: Spain...
TGGGGCACATGTTAACTTGACACGGTGTTTCAGCAAGGCGGGTCATAGCAAGAGATAATTGTGCATTCTCAGGCCGGTTTTCAAAGCCTTGATTCAACTCAACTTGATTTAAAAATGAAAAGTCATTCGCTTCGCATGGACGGGGTTGATACCCCCATCATCCCCACCATTGCGGCCTTGGTTAGAAACAACCCCGGCACCATTTCATTGGGCCAGGGTGTTGTCAATTACGGCCCGCCAGCAGAAGCCATTGCCGCATTGCCCGGTTTGATGGGGGACGGCAGTTTGCACAAGTACTTAGGTGTCAGTGGACATCCTGGTTTGGTTGAAGCCATTCAAGTCAAACTGTCGAATGAGAACCAAGTTCAATTGGGGTCAGAAGCCATGCTCATGGTCACGGCAGGCAGCAACATGGCCTTTTTGAATTCGGTATTGGCAGTAGCCGACCCCGGTGATGAATTCATCTTGCCCATGCCCTTTTATTTCAACCAAGAAATGGCCATTCGCATGTGCGGTTGCGTCCCTGTGCCAGTGGCTACCCATGACGACTTCAGTCTGAATGTCGAAGCCATGGCTGCAGCCATCACGCCGCGCACGCGCGCCATTTTGACTGTATCCCCCAATAATCCGACAGGGGCTGTTTATTCCGAAGCTTCACTGCGCGCCATCAATGCCCTTTGCGCGCAACGCGGCATTTACCACTTCAGTGACGAAGCCTACGAGTACTTCACCTACGAAGGTGTGAAGCACTTTTCACCCGCCAGCATTCCGGGTGCCATGAAGCACACTCTGTCTTTTTACTCCATGTCCAAAAACTACGGCATGGCCAGTTGGCGTGTGGGCTATGTGGTGTTTCCAGCCGACTTGTTTGACGCCATGAACAAGGTCCAAGACACCAACCTCATTTGCGCTCCCATGCCCTCTCAATTGTTGGCATTGCAAGCTTTGCAAAAAGGCAAGCCATGGGTTGAACCTAAAGTTCAAGCACTGAGCCAAGTGCGTCAAACGGTTTACAAAGCTTTAGAGGGTTTGGGCGATTTGGTGCAGTTTCCCAAAACGCAAGGGGCGTTTTATGTGCTGATGAAACTGCCTGGTTTAAAAGTAGGCATTGAGCCCATCGCCTTCAACCGCGCCATGACAGAGAAGTTCAAAGTGGCGTCCATTCCTGGCTTTGCATTTGGATTGACGCAGACACATGAGGCCAATTACCAGCGCTTGTCTTATGGCGCGCTAGAAGCCGCCAGCGTGGCAGAAGGTGTACAGCGCTATGTTGAAGCTGTACAAGATTGGTACAGTGCTTACTGAAGCCCACCCTTGAGTGCATCAGGCACGGGCAAGGGCATGACCTCAATGCCCTCCTCGAGCAAATCTTGCGTCTCTTCTATCGAGGCTAGGCCCCGAATATTGCGCTCTTCCGATTCACCATAGTGCATCTTGCGTGCTTCTTCTGCAAAGTTTTGCCCCACGTCCTCTGTGTTGGCAATCACGTGCTTGACCATCTTCATCCAGGCCTCTTGCACCATTTGCACCGTTTCAGGATGCACCTGCGCCAAGCTGGCAGCAGCGGCCTCTGCAGCTTGAGTTGTCACGGCAGGTAAATGGGGCGCAGGTGCCGCAGTTCCAGCACCAGCACCAGCATTTGCAGAAACTTCTTCCGTTTGGATCTCTGGCTTTGAATTTCGCGGCTCTGCAGCTCCTAGGTTCAAACGAGGCGCAGAGGGCAATTTGCGCACTTGCGTATTGGCACACAGCGGGCAAGCCACCAAGTCCCTTTCGCGTTGCGACTGATAATCTTCTTCCGAGCCAAACCAGCCTTCAAAATTGTGCTTGCCAGCGCACTGAAGGTTAAGGACTTTCATGCAGGATTTTTGCCCCTGTTCAATTGGCCAACATCTGGGACACAGATTGTGCGCACAGTGACATCAAAGCGCCAGGCACAATACCCAAGACCAAGACCAACAAGCCATTGAGAGACAAGACAATGCGAACATCTGCCCCAGCTGTGACGGTAGTGGCCGTGACAGCTTCATCAAAGTACATGACCTTCACAACGCGCAAATAATAGAAAGCACCGATAAGCGACATGAACACAGCAAAAACTGCCAATGCAATGTCTGCCGTATGGCCAGATGCGACCAGCGCCTGCAAGACAGACAACTTGGCATAGAAACCGACCATGGGTGGAATGCCAGCCAAAGAGAACATGCAGATGGCCATGACGCCTGCATACAAAGGGCTGCGATTGTTCAAGCCAGCCAGATCGGTAATTTCTTCGCTCTCAAAACCTTGACGGGCCAACAACAAAATAATGCCAAATGTTGCCAAGGTCGTAAGGACATAACCTACGACATAGAACATGGCCGAGCTGTAGGCGTTGGCACCCATGGCCGCATTGCCACTGACCACGCCAGACATCAAACCAATCAGTACGAAACCCATTTGGGCAATGGTGGAATAAGCCAACATGCGCTTGAGATTGGTTTGTGCAATGGCCGCCAAGTTACCAACCAACAATGAGGCGATGGCCAAGAGGGCCAACATCTGCTGCCAATCGATGGCCATCGGCAACAAGCCCTCGACCAGCAAACGAATGATGATGGCAAATGCCGCGAACTTAGGCGCTCCCGCAATCATGAGGGTAGCCGCTGTAGGGGCACCTTGGTAAACATCGGGTACCCACATGTGGAAAGGCACCACACCCAGCTTGAATGCCAAACCAGACACCACAAACACCAAACCAAACACCAATACTTGGTGTTTGACTTGGCCGCTGGCAATGACTTTGAAAACAGTCGCCAAATCCAAAGAACCTGTCGCACCATACAGCATGGACATGCCATACAACAAGAAGCCAGAAGCCATGGCACCTAGGACAAAGTACTTCATGGCCGCCTCAGTGGCCTGTGCGTTGTCGCGGCGCAATGCCACCAAGGCATAGCTAGACAAAGTGAGCAGTTCAAGTCCCAAATACAGAACCAAAAAGTTTTGGCCTGAAATCATGACACTCATGCCCAACAATGCAAACACAGAAAGGCTGAAAATTTCACCGCCGCGCAGCATGTCGCGATCGGCTGCGTAAGGACGTGCATACACCAAGGTCACCATGACGGCGATGGTGGCAAAACACTTGAGCCAATGGCCCATAGGATCACTGACCACCAAACGACCAAAGCCATAAAGCGTGTGACCTGAATCAGCGTAGAAGGCATGCAGCAGCGCCACGCCGCCAAGGGACACCAAGCTTAAAACATAAGTCACAGTGCGCTTAGGGCTTGTGACCAACAGGTCAACCAGCGCAATGACGCAGGCCATGACCAGCAACACGATTTCCGGGTAAATCGTCATCCAGCTGGTTGAGTCAATCATGTCTATTCTCTCTATCTTAAAGTTTCAGCTGACCACAAGCGATCAAGGTAATTTGGAAACAGCGACATGCTCTAACAAATTGGCCACAGAGACTTCCATCACATCGGTGAATGGTTTTGGATACAAGCCCATGTAAAGCACCGCAACGGCCAGTAAGGCCATGACTGTGAACTCACGCGCATTGATGTCTGTGAGTTCTTTCACATCGTCGTTGGTGACCGGGCCCAAGTAAACGCGCTTGTACATCCAGAGGGTGTAAGCAGCGCCAAAGATCAGGGCAGAGGCAGCCAACAGACCCACCACGAAGTCAAACTTGACAGCACCCAAAATGACCATCCACTCACCCACAAATCCTGCAGTGCCTGGCAAACCGCAATTGGCCATGGCAAACAGCAAAGCGAACGCTGCAAACTTGGGCATGGTGTTGACCACACCGCCGTAGCTTGCAATTTCTCGCGAGTGAACACGGTCATAGAGCACGCCAATTGACAAGAACATGCCAGCCGACACAAACCCGTGCGCAATCATTTGCACCAAGCCACCCGACACGCCAAGCGGGCTGAAGATAAAGAAGCCCAAGGTCACGAAACCCATGTGCGCCACGGATGAATACGCCACCAGTTTTTTCATGTCTTGCTGCACCATGGCCACCAAGCCCACATAGATCACGGCCACCAAGGACAACACGATCATGAAGGTGCCCCATTCGTGCGCTGCATCGGGCGCAATGGGCATAGAGAAACGCAAGAAACCGTAGGCACCCAGCTTCAACATGATGGCCGCCAGCACAGCAGAGCCGCCTGTAGGCGCTTCAACGTGCACGTCGGGCAACCAAGTATGAACGGGCCACATCGGCACCTTGACCGCAAAGGCCGCAAAGAATGCAAAGAACAAAAAGTTTTGTGCTGTGGCAGACAAAGGCAGCTCATGCCAAGTTGCAATGTCAAAACTACCACCCGATTGGATGTACAAGAAGATCAAAGCGATCAAAGTCAGGAGAGAGCCCAACAAGGTGTACAAGAAAAACTTGAAGGCTGCATAGATCTTGTTGGGGCCACCCCATATACCAATGATCAAGTACATGGGAATCAGCGTGGCTTCAAAGAACACGTAGAACAACAAGCCGTCTAAGGCTGAGAACACGCCAATCATCAATCCAGACAGGATTAAGAAAGCGGCCATGTATTGGTTGACTTTGCGTGTAATGACTTCCCAACCCGCAATGATCACAACCACATTGATGAAGGCCGTCAAAATGATGAGCCACAGAGAGATGCCGTCTACACCCAAGTGGTAGTTCACATTGAAACGTTCAATCCAAGAAGCTTTTTCGACAAACTGCATGTCAGCGGTATCGAGTTTGAAACCCGCATACAAAGGCAGCGTGGCCAAAAAACTCACAATGGCACCGACCAGCGACAACCAGCGCACAGATTGCGCTTGTTCATCACGGCCCAAGGCCAATAAAACAATGCCGAACGCAATAGGCGTCCAAATGGCAAGGCTCAACATTCCCATTTTGTAAATCCTTATTTGTTGAGCCAGACGAAGTACGTCATGAGCAAAAAGATACCCAAGATCATGACCAAGGCGTAGTGGTACAGATAACCCGTTTGCAACTTGCGCGTCCAATTAGAGACCATGCCCACCAACTTCCAAGAGCCATTCACAAGCAAGCCGTCGATCAAGGTGCGATCGCCGACTTTCCACAGGCCACTGCCCAAGGCACGTGCTCCGCGCGCCAAGATGTTTTCATTGATCCAGTCCATGTAGTACTTGTTCTCAAGCAGAACCACCAAGGGACGCAAGGCACGGCCCATGGCGGCAGGCACTGCAGGATTGATCAAGTACATGTACCAAGCCACCACCACACCCGCCAAGGCAAGCCAAAACGGTGCTGTGCTAACTGCGTGCAAAGCCATGGCCACAGGGCCATGGAAGGCTTCTGTCAATATTTTCATGCCAGCATGCTTTTCAGCATCGATGAAGATGGCTTCTTTGAAGAACTCGCCAAACAGCATGGGTTGGATGGTCATGAAACCAATGACCACCGACGGAATGGCCAACAAAATCAGAGGCACTGTGACCACCCAAGGCGATTCGTGAGGACTGTGGCTTTCGTGGTCTTCGTGGTGATCGCCATGGTGTGCATCGGGGTTCTGGTCGTAGCGCTCTTTGCCATGGAACACCAAGAAGTACATGCGGAAAGAATAGAAGGCCGTGACAAATACGCCAGCCAACACTGCAAAGTTGGCAAAGCCAGCAGCAGCCAGGTTGCTTCCGTGCACGGCTTCAATGATGCTGTCTTTGGAGTAGAAACCTGAGAAAAATGGCGTGCCGATTAAAGCCAAAGAACCCAGCAAGGAAGTGATCCAAGTGATGGGCATGTACTTGCGCACGGCGCCCATGTATCTAATGTCTTGGTTGTGGTGCAGGCCCATGATGACCGAGCCTGCGCCTAAGAACAGCAGCGCTTTGAAGAAGGCGTGGGTCATGAGGTGGAACACAGCCACCGAATAGGCTGATGCACCCAATGCCACTGTCATGTAGCCTAATTGAGACAAGGTGGAATAAGCCACCACCCGCTTGATGTCATTTTGGATGATGCCCAAGAAGCCCATGAACAAGGCCGTGATGGCACCAATGATCATGATGAAATTCAAGGCAGTTTCAGACAACTCGAACAAAGGTGACATGCGTGCCACCATGAAGATGCCCGCCGTGACCATAGTGGCGGCGTGGATCAATGCGGAGATGGGTGTAGGGCCTTCCATGGAGTCTGGCAGCCACACATGCAAAGGAAACTGAGCTGACTTGCCCATGGCACCAATGAACAAGCAAATACAAATGACCGTGATCAACATCCACGAAGTGCCAGGCAATGTGAGGGCACTGAGGTCTGCTGCTTGGGCAAATGCTTCTGTGTAATTCAGGGTACCCGTGTAGGCGGCAATGAGGCCAATGCCCAAGATAAAGCCAAAGTCGCCCACTCGATTCACCAAGAAGGCTTTCATGTTGGCAAAAATAGCGGTGGGTTTGTTGTACCAAAAACCGATGAGCAGGTAAGACACCAAGCCCACAGCTTCCCAGCCAAAAAACAACTGCAACATGTTGTTGCTCATCACAAGCATCAGCATGGAGAAAGTGAACAAAGAGATGTAGGCAAAGAACCGGTTGTAGCCTTCGTCTTCATCCATGTAGCCAATGGTGTAGATGTGAACCATGAGCGACACAAAAGTGACGACGCACATCATCATGGCGGTGAGGCCATCGACCATGAAACCCACCTCCATTTTGAGGTCGCCCACAGCCATCCAAGTGTAAAGAGTTTCGTTGAAGCGCGCGCCATCGATGGCCACACTCTTCAATGTAGAGGCTGACAAAATGAATGCAATGAGCACACCCAAAATAGTGAGCGAGTGTGTAAGGCGGCGACCGATCCAGTTACCACCAAATTGTGTACCTAAAATGCCTGCCAATACGGCGCCCACCAAGGGGGCCATAGGCACTGCAAGCAGCGTAGTTGCGTTGAGGGTTTGGCTCATGTTGTTTTAACCTCTTAACCCTTGAGCGAATCAAGTTCATCTACATTGATGCTGTTCATGTTGCGGAACAAAAGCACCAAAATGGCCAAACCGATGGCGGACTCGGCGGCTGCCACTGTCAAGATGAAGAACACGAAAACTTGTCCGTGCATGTCACCCAAATAGTGAGAGAAAGCCACAAAATTCATATTGACAGCCAAGAGCATCAGCTCAATGGCCATCAAAAGCACAATCAAATTCTTTCGGTTCAAAAAGATACCGATGACTGAGAGGGCAAACAACATAGCGCCCAACGACAAATAGTGTCCCAGTGTCAAGGTCATGATTTGGTCTCCTTGGGGGCATCAGCATCAGCACCAGCAGGCACTTCTGGCGCTTTAGGCGCCTCCCCTACTTTCACAGCATCCATTTTCACAACGACCAAACGATCGCTGGGAAGGACATTCACTTGCTCGGAAGCGCTGATGGCTTTGCTGTCTTTGCGCTGACGCAGCGTGAGTGCAATGGCTGCAATCATGGCCACCAACAAAATAGCCGCTGCCACTTGAATGGGCATGAGATATTCGGTGTAAAGCAAGATACCCAGCGCCTTGCTATTGGAAATTTGCGGCCCAATTTGACCCACGGCAGCGGCCACTTTAGGCGCCTCAGAAGTTCTAAAACCACTCATCAGCACAGCCGCCATTTCGAGTGCAATGAGGGCACCCAAAGAAGCAGCCAAGGGAAAGTGTTTCCAGAAGCCTTGACGCAAAGTGTCCAAGTTAAGGTCAAGCATCATGACCACAAACAAAAATAGCACCATCACGGCACCCAAGTAAACCAAGACCAAGACCATGGCCAAGAACTCAGCTTGGAGCAGCAACCACAGCCCCGAAGCTTGGGAGAAAGCCAGCATCAGAAACAACACAGCATGAACTGGGTTGCGCGAAGTCACGACTCGGAATGATGCAAACAGAAGCACCACCGAGAAGAGATAAAAGAAACCAGTTTTGACGTCCATGGGTTGTCGCTTGTTAGTTTTTGTAAATCAACCGATCAACGGTATTTGGCATCGGCCGCTCTGGCCTGAGCAATGTCTTTTTCATAGCGATCGCCGATAGCCAAGAGCATTTCTTTGGTGTAGTGCAAATCGCCACGCTTCTCGCCGTGGTATTCCAAAATAGAAGTTTCCACAATGGAATCGACAGGGCAGCTTTCTTCGCAGAAACCACAGAAGATGCACTTGGTTAAATCGATGTCATAACGCGTGGTTCTGCGCGAGCCATCAGTTCGAACCTCAGACTCAATGGTGATGGCCATAGCTGGGCAAACAGCCTCACACAATTTGCAAGCAATGCAGCGCTCTTCGCCGTTTTCATAGCGGCGCAAAGCGTGTAAGCCCCTGAAGCGAGGAGACAAGGGTGTCTTCTCTTCGGGGAACTGCAGGGTAACCTTGCGACGGAAAGCATAACGCCCCGTCAAGGCCATGCCCTTGACCAACTCAAACAGCATGAAGCTCTTGAGAAAGTCTTTGAGCGAAAAATTGGATACAGCCACAGTAGACATGTCTTAACCCGGTTATTTCCAAATGTTCCAAGGCGAGTGCAACCACGCGCCCACAATCAACAGCCACACCAAAGTGACTGGAATAAAAATCTTCCAACCCAAACGCATGATCTGGTCATAACGGAAACGCGGGAATGTAGCGCGAATCCAAATGAACATAGACACCACGAGGAAGGTTTTGATGCCCAACCAAATCCAACCAGGAATGAAGTTGAACAAAGCACTGTCGATGGGTGACATCCAGCCGCCCAAGAACATGATCACAGCCAAGATGGACACCAGCCACATGCTGGCGTATTCGGCCAAGAAGAAGATGGCAAAGCCCATGCCAGAGTACTCAACCATGTGACCCGCCACAATTTCGGCTTCACCCTCTACCACGTCAAAGGGGTGGCGGTTAGTTTCAGCCACACCTGAAATAAGGTAGACCATGAAGATCGGAAACAAAGGCAACCAGTTCCAGGACAAGAAGTTCAGGCCCATGCTGGCCATTTCGCCTTTGCCCTGAACCAACACAATTTCAGTCAAGTTCATGCTGCCAGTGACCATGATGACCACCACGAAGCAAAAGCCCATGGCAATTTCGTAGCTCACCATTTGAGCAGAGGCGCGCAATGCACCCAAGAAGGCGTATTTTGAATTTGAGGCCCAGCCCGCAATGATCACACCGTAAACCTCAATGGAGGTGATGGCCATGACCAACAACAAGCCTGCGTTGATGTTGGTGAGCGCCACTTCGGGTCCAAAGGGAATAGCCACCCAGGCGGCGAGGGCCGGCATGATGGCCATGATGGGGCCTAAACGGAACAAGCCCAGGCTAGCAGCCGAGGGGTTGATCAGTTCTTTGGTGAGCAGTTTGATGGCATCGGCAAAGGGTTGCAACAAACCAAACGGGCCGACGCGGTTGGGGCCTATGCGAACCTGCATGAAACCCAGCAGTTTGCGTTCCCATAAGGTGAGGTAGGCCACAGACAACAAAAGGGGCAGCAAGACACACACAATCTTGAGCAAGATCCACAAGACGGGCCACACCAAAGTAGCCCACCATGTTTCCGAAATGGCGTTAAGGCCGCCGTTGTAAAGAGCGTCGATCATGCGTGCACTCCTTCAGCAAGCGACTTGGTATTTCGAGCGTCTGCTGTCAGTTGCAAGGACGGCGCGCGTCGAACCAGGCTGTCGAGTTGGTAAATAGAGGCCACGCAAGGTGCATCCATGCCACCCGCCAAACGAATTTCTGAACCACCAGCATTGCTCAAGTTCAAAGGTGTGGCACTGATTTGCTTTAGTACATCTTGAGATGTTTCGAAAGCCAACTGCGGCAAGCCGAGCATGTTGGCCAACACACGCAATACTTTCCAAGCCGGACGGGTTTCAGCCAAAGGTTTGACCACCGCGTGGAAGCTCTGCAAGCGACCTTCTGCATTGACGAAGCTGCCAGATGTTTCGGTGAACGGCGCAATGGGCAACAACACGTCTGAGAAAGACATATTGGTTTTAAAAGGACTGAGTGTGACAACCATTTGCATGGCGGCCAAGGCAGCCGCAGCTTTGGCGCCCGCAGCAGAATCTTCAACAGGCTCCGTGTTAAGCAACAAAGCCGCTTTCAAACCACCCGCCAGCATTTGTGCCGCATTCAAGCCACCGGACTGAGGCTCTGCTTTGGCCCACTGTGCACCCACAGTGTTAGCAGCTTCTGTGAGGTAGCCATAAGTTGCGCCAGTTTGTTCAGCGATCCACTTGGCCAAACTCAGCAAGCTGGACGCATTGGCGTGGTGTGCTGCTGCATTGCCCAACAGAACAGCTTTGCGGTCGCCACCCAAGAGTGACTTGGCAATGGCTTGAGACTCAGGTGTTGCTTGACCTTGAGCAGGCGCTGTCACGCCCTTCTCTGCTGCAATGGCAACCGCCACGTTGGCCATGCTTTGCGCCCAACCACCAGCCTCTTGGACATCAGCCTGCTTCACAGGCATGGCCCATGCATCAGCACCATTGAACAGGGCTGTAGATGTGATGACATTGACTTGTGCACCATTGCGTTGTGCTTGGCGAATGCGCTGAGCAAAAAGCGGATGGTCTTTACGCAAGTTGCTGCCCACCACCAATACACGCTGGAGTTGTGTCAGGCTGGCAATGGAGGTACCCAAATAACGCACGCCTTCGGCTTTGGCAAACTCGGCATTGCGCAATCGGTAATCGATGTTGTCAGAACCCAAAGAGCGAACCAAGGTGCTGGCCAAATGCAGTTCTTCCAGTGTGCTGTGTGGGCTGACCAAAGCGCCAATGCTGCTGGCACCATGGTCTTTGCTGATTTGATTCAAACCATTGGCCACATATTCCAAAGCGGTTTGCCAATCAACTTCTTTCCACTCACCACCCTGCTTGATCATGGGGACGCGCAGACGGTCGGCACTGTTCAAGGCTTCGTAAGAGAAACGATCTCGGTCGGCAATCCAGCACTCATTGACTTCTTCGTTTTCCAAAGGCACCACACGAAGAACTTCGTTGTTTTTAACTTGCACCACCAAGTTGGCGCCAGAAGAGTCGTGCGGGGCAATTGATTTGCGGCGAGACAATTCCCAAGTACGGGCGCTGTAGCGAAATGGCTTGCTGGTGAGCGCGCCTACGGGGCAAATGTCAATCATGTTGCCAGAGAGTTCTGAGTCAACCGATTGGCCCACGAAGGTTTCAATTTCGGCGTGCTCGCCTCGGTGGGACATGCCCAACTCCATGACACCGGCTACCTCTTGGCCGAAGCGAACGCAACGTGTGCAGTGAATGCAACGGCTCATCTCTTGCATGCTAACGAGGGGACCCACATCTTTGTGAAACACCACACGCTTTTCTTCTTCGTAACGTGAACCCGAGCCACCATAACCTACGGCCAAATCTTGCAATTGGCACTCTCCGCCTTGATCGCAAATGGGGCAA
>Ga0247831_1008052_pt1 | contig 11378 bp, 7 predicted proteins | sample LaCruzMarch2015__9_FD_192406 | JGI IMG/M metagenome (GOLD analysis project Ga0247831, IMG submission 192406) | Freshwater microbial communities from meromictic Lake La Cruz, Castile-La Mancha, Spain - LaCruzMarch2015_1m | ecosystem: Environmental > Aquatic > Freshwater > Lake | place: Spain...
AACCACCAGTTCCAGTAACGGTGTATGTAATTGTTGATGTTCCTGCAGCAACTGGCGAAATTACACCAGTAGAAGAATTAATCGTTGCAAATCCAGTAGAACCTGATGTCCAAGTTCCACCTGCGTTACCGTTTGTTGTGAAAGTTGTTGTTCCGTTTGAACAAATTGCTTGCGTTCCGCTTAAAGTTCCTGCGTTTGGTAAAGCAGTAATTGTTAATAAAACTGAAGTTGTTGCATTTGAGCAACCACCAGTTCCAATTACTGTATATGTTATGGTTGTAGTTCCTGCTGAAATATTTGTAACTGCACCAGAGAAAGAGATAGTTGCAACATCCGTTGAACTAGAAGACCAATCTCCAGAATCAGCGGTACCATCCGTGTAATAATTTACATAACCATTAAAGCAAATTGATTGAGCACCTATAATTGTTGTTCCTGAGTTTGGTGCAGTTGTAACAGTAACTGTTCTCGTTGCTGTTGCGTTTGAACAACCTCCTGTTCCTGTAACTGTATAAGTAATTGTTGATGTTCCTGCGGCAACAGGCGTAATTTCACCAGTAGAAGCATTAATCGTTGCAACTCCTGTTGAACCTGATGACCAAGTTCCACCTGCGTTACCGTTTGTTGTGAAAGTTGTTGTTCCGTTTGAACAAATTGCTTGCGTTCCGCTTAATGTTCCAGCGTTTGGTGCGGTTGTAACTGTAACTGTTCTCGTTGCTGTTGCGTTTGAACATCCACCTGTTCCAGTTACTGTATAAGTGATTGTTGATGTTCCATTTGCAACTGGCGTAATTGCTCCAGTCGAAGCATTAATTGTTGCAACTCCAGTAGAACCTGATGTCCAAGTTCCACCTGCGTTACCGTTTGTTGTGAAAGTTGTTGTTCCGTTTGAACAAATTGCTTGCGTTCCGCTTAATGTTCCTGCGTTTGGTGCTGTTGTAACTGTGACTGTTCTTGTTGCTGTTGCGTTTGAACAACCACCTGTTCCTGTAACGGTATAAGTGATGGTTGATGTTCCTGCAGCAACTGGCGAAATAACTCCTGTCGAAGCATTAATTGTAGCAACTCCTGTTGAACCTGATGTCCAAGTTCCACCTGCGTTACCGTTTGTTGTGAAAGTTGTTGTTCCGTTTGAACAAATTGCTTGCGTTCCGCTTAATGTTCCTGCGTTTGGTGCTGTTGTAATTGTTACAGCAACACTTGTTCTTGTTACACTTTCACAACCTGATAATGTTTGAGTAGCGTAATAAGTTCCCGTTGCAAGGGCTGTACCCGTTGCTAAAGCTGTACCTCCAGTTGAAGCTGAATACCATTTAATTGCAGTTCCAGTTGCAACTAAACTTGCCACAGTTGCTGAAGCTGTTGAGCAAAAACCTTGAGCGGATGCTGTTGGAGCTGAAACTGTACCACATGGTTTGATAGAAATATCATCTACTCCGATTCCTTGTGAATTAGAACCTGTTGTATTTATATTCCATCTGAAATAGATATCTGTGTTATTAGCTATTGATAAACCAGTTATCAAAAACGATTTTTCAACTTCAGTTGGTGTAAAAGAATAAGCTGAAGTACCAGTTGGAAAACTACTTGTTGCAATTGCACCATCAGCTACAACCGTCCAACTTGTTCCATTAGTTGAATAGTAAAAATCAACCGACGCTGCAGCAGAATTTACTCTGTAACGTTCTCCAGTATAAGAAATTGTAAAGTTTGTAATTGAAGACCCTGTGCTATTTGTCGTTTTTACTATCAAATTATTAGGACTTGCAAAACCTGAAGATGTCATTGCGCCAACTGCTCTTTCAGATGCTGATGAACCCCAATTGTAAGTTCCACCTGTATTTGGAGAACCCGAACTTGCTTGTTGAGTAACAGAAGAAGAAGCACCTGACCAAGTTGGACTTGGAGTACTTGCGTGCATTTTCCAAGCGGTTGGTAATGTAGTTGTTGCTGCCATAGCATCAAAATTTTGGGTCAGAGCTGTCCCTAGAGTTGAAAATGACAACCCATCCGACAAGGTAGCATATCCAGCACTAATTCCCGACCAAGCCGAACTTCCACCGGCATTGTTCGCTCTCACTCTGAAGTAGTAAGTTAAACCACTTGTTAAACCAGTAAATTGATAAGTTAAGGTTGCAGATGAAATACTACTTTGAGTTGCAAGGGTTGAAGAAAAATCAGCAACAGTTGAAATTGCAACTTCATAAGTAAATGTTGCTGAACCTCCACCTGCTGGTGCTGTCCAGTTGGCATTGATAGCTGTTTGTGTTGCTCCTGAACCTGAACCGACTGTTGGTGCATTGTGTAAAGTTGTGAAAGTTAAGTTTGAACCGTAGTTTGTAATAGCATTACTATTTGTTGCATACGCTCGGTAGTTATAAACTGTATTTGCTGTTAGCCCAGACAAAGAAGAAGTGAAAACTGCTGTTCCTGTACCATTAGAAGTTGTGGGTGTCGTTGGATTTGCACTTGTTCCATACGCAACTCCTTTAGCAGTGATTGTGCCACATGTAGAAGAAACTGCTGTACCACCTGTTGAAGCTGTTGTTGTTGTTATTGAACTTGCTGTTGTTGTTGATACAGCTACAGTACCTGAAGTTCCATCTCCAGAAGCAGCAACGTTTACGTTAGATGCACCACCTCCTCCAACAACAATGTTGCCTGAAAAAGAGGTTGCAGATGTAGGTGTGAATTTTACATATATTGTTTGAGAATAGGCACCGCCAAGCTGAGTTAAGCTCAAGGTTGAAGTATATGTTCCTCCAGAGGTGGTTGAGAAAGTATAACCTGTCAAGGATGCAACGGTTACGTTGGCAGTAGTTAAACTTGAACCTGTTATCGTAAAAGAATTTGGACCAGCTGTAGTATTTATACAAACTGAACCAAATGCTGTGAGAGAACCACAAGATAATGTTGGAGTTGAAGCTGCATTAATCGTTAATGTTCCTGTGTTATAAGTAATTGAATAATTGAAGGTACTTCCAGAAGATAAAGTTAAAGCTGATGGAGTAATAGTGTAAGTTCCAGGTGTTGCAGTTGCAAGATTTCCAGCAGGCGAACCCGAATAAGCCAAAGTTGCTTGATTAGCTGTATTTCCGTTTACTAAACCAGATACTGTGAAATGAGTATTAAGTGTACCTGTTGTTGGTGAAGTTGAACCTTCTGTTTTTGTTTGAGCTGAAGCAGTGACGGTTAATGCTTTTGCACTAACAGAACTTGAAACAGTTGCGACGTTTACACTTGATGCTCCTGTACTACTTAAAACAATATTTCCTGAATAACTAGCAACTGCTGATGTTGCTGCCAAACGAACATATACCGGAGTGCTTGCAATTGTTCCAGCTGCTCCAACTGTAATTGGAGAACCGTTACTTCCAACATTAGCTGAGAAATCAGAAGTTGTTGAAACTTGAAAACCAGCTGGAGGATTTACGGATATACCAGCTGACATATTAGCTCCAGAAACATTAAAAGAAGTATTAGTAGAGGCTGTACCGTAAGTAGTTGAAACAGCAGAAAGAGATCCAGATGAAGAGATTGTTGGAGTTGCAGCTGCGGTTAAAGTACCACCAAAAGTAAAATTTCCATGTAAACCTCCTGTACCACCTGAAGCCTCTGCACCATAAGCATAAAAACGAAAAGTAATTGTTGTTTTACCAGAAGTTGTTGTAGTAATTGAATTACCTGTGAAACCAGAATTAGCATCAGGTGATTGTAATACACCAGATGTATTTGTTAAACTTGCATTTGCTGTACCAACTGTTAGTGGTGTTCCATAAGTATCAACATCCCATCTCCATTGAAATCTTCTAGGACCTGTAGCACTTCTTCCGACCCCAAAAGATAAAGTTGGGTTTGAAATTGTATACCCTGCTCCAGCTGTTATAGAAAATTGATAATATTTACCTGTATTAACGCTTCCTCCTGCTGCACCGCCGTCTGTACTACCAATATCCCATACTGTTGCTCTCGAGTTGCCAGAACTCGAGGAGGTTGTAACCCCTGTTTTAACTAACGCACTAACAGTTAAATTAGAAATAGCTGTACCATTGTACGCCAAAGAAGCTACATTGCCGGTTGTTCCAGAAAAAGAGTAAGTTCCAGTAAAACTTTGCCCCCATCCACTACTCCAACTCAAAACAAAAATTAAACTCAATGCAACTGTTACTGGAGAAAGAATAAATTTTGTAAAAAGTGCTTGATAGCGATTTTTAGAATTTTTGAAATAAGAATTTGATGATGGCTGGTGATTTGATTTTCGGAAATAAGAGAACATAACTATAATTTTGTGCAAATGTCGGCACAAGGTGTTACTAGCATTTTACTTAAATATTAAGTTTGAATGAATACAAAAAATTTAAAAAGCTAATCAACTCAATAAGAACAATCTAAAACAATACTCAATTAACCTTTGATAGTTAAATACTTGAAATTTTAACAAAAAATGAGAATCAATTAATTTTCAAATCACAATCTTCGCAATTCAGTTTGAATAAAATCTGCCAATTCTTTCAAGTAAACCTCTGAAAAATCAAACTTCACATTTGCAGTTGCATAAATTTCTGGAATTGATTTTGTGTAGCCCAGTTTCAAAGCTGCTTTGTAGTCAGAAACTGCTTTATCGAAATTGTCAATGCTATTTTTCCATACGCCCAAAGCACCTAATTGGGCAATTCCATATTCAATGTAATAAAACGGAACTTCAAACAAATGTAATTGACGTTGCCAAGAGGTTGCAATTTGATCTTCAAAACCATTCCAATTTGTCAAACTGGTTCCAAAATCGGTAGAAAGTTGTTGCCAAAATGCATGACGTTCAGCAACTGAATGATTCACATTTGTATAAATCCAGTGTTGAAAAGCGTCTATTTGTGCGATCCAAGGTAAGATTTTCAAAATTCCCTCTAATTGTTCTCTTTTTGCACGCTTCAAATCGTCTTCGTTCGGATAAAATGCATCCCAATAATTCATAGTCAACATTTCCATAGACATCGAAGCCAATTCTGCGACCTCAGAAGGTAGATTTTTAAATCCAGTCAATTTCAAATCGCGACTTAAAAACGAATGTAATGCATGACCTCCTTCGTGAACCATCGTCACTAAATCACGCTGTGCACCAACTGCATTCATAAAAATAAACGGAACACCAATTTCGTACAATGGATAATTGTAGCCTCCAGGAGCTTTACCCGATTTTGAATCCAAATCCAAATGTCCCATTTCGTCCATCGTGCGCAAACAATTCCCGAAATACGAATCAATTTTATCAAAAATCCCAATTGTTCCTTCCAACATTTCTTTTCCAGTTTGAAATGGTTTCAAAGGTTCTTTTCCTTCTGGATCTACTTCAAGGTCCCAAGGTTTGAACTTGTCTTTTCCTAAAAGTGCTAGTCTTTTTTGCTGAATTTCTTTTACAATTGGAACAATCAAGGTTTTAATCGCATTGTGAAAAGCAAAACAATCTTCCTTGGAATAATCAAAACGACCTAAAGCTTGAAATTTATAATCAACAAAATTCTCAAACCCAGCATTTATAGCTAATTCGTGACGTTTTTGGATTAATTCAGTGTAAAGTTGGTCTAGTTTTTCTGTGTCTTCTCTTCGACGATTTACAATCTTTTCAAAAACATCTTTTCGTAAACTTTCATCTTGTTCTTTTAGTAATTGAGCCGCTTTTTGCATCGTCAATTTTTCACCCTTATGCTCGATGGATTGTGCTGCACTTATTGCTCCGTATTGTTGTGCTTTTTCATTTAATTCAGCTTCAATTGCAACGTTTTCCTCTCTAAATAAATTCAATTGAACTTCTGTTGCACGAAAATAAATCTTATATGCTTCATCAGAATTAAATTCACTTTTGAACGGACAATCAACCAATTTTCGATTCAATTGATCGTCTAAAGGAGCAAGTTCAGGTTGAATTTTGGTAATAAATAAGTTGTAAGCTGCAGAAAAAGTCTCATTAGTAGTATCAATTGACATTCGAATATACCGCCAAGCCATATCTTCTTCAAGAACTGCATCCAATTCACTTCTGTCCTCTAACCATTTTTCAAAGTCAAATTTCGTATTTAATTCACGATTTAATAAATTATCAAAAAAAGGTTTTATATCTTCCCATGCATTGATTTTCAACTCTTCAGCGATAAATTTTCTAGGATTTTTTTCTATTTTCATTTTTAATATTTTTTAAATCTACTCTTTCTTAGCTTAAATAAATAATGATTACTGTTTTTAAATTTCATTTTTTTCTTTCTTGTTAATGATTAAAAAGAAACACCACAAAGTAGCCAAACTAAAAAATATTGGCTCTGAATTTCTCTTTCCGCTGTGGCAGAAGCAAATTATTAAACTAATAATAGATACAACTCGTTTCGAACAATTTTAACAACTTTTTAGAACTGAATTTTAGCATTTTTTTCTAAAGAAATTTTAGGCAAAGTAAAGAAATCTACAATTTTTTGGATAGAATTTTTGTGTTAAAAATTTAATTATTAAACTATAAAAAAAAAGAACTATTCTTTCTCGGTAATTGTTTTGACGATTCGAGCAACTGCTGGACAAATAAGTGTATTCTCAGCTGTTAATTCTAAAATTTGAAACATGTTTTTTCGATTGGTGTGTGGATATTCTCTACAAGCCAAAGGTCGAACCTCGTAAATAGCACATTTATTGTCAGTTCCTAAAAAAGTACAAGGAGATTTTTGAAGAACATAATCGCTTTCTTCGTCCATTTTCAAATAATTATGAATCAGGTGCGATTCTTTAATTCTCAAATGTTTTGCAATTCTTCTAATGTCAGCATCACGAAAAATTGGGCTTGTAGTTTTACAGCAATTTGCACATGTTAAGCAATCCATTTTTTTGAATTCCGAAATATGCTCTTTATGAAATTTTTGATCTAAATCCTTCGGTTTTGTTTGTTTCCATTTCCGAAAAATCTTTTTGGTTTGCTCCAATTGAACTTTTGACTCACTTAAATCTTCGCTGTCTTTTGTTGTCAAACTCGTTTTTATTTGTGTGAAAAAGCTGAATTAATTACCTTGTAAACTTATGATAGTACCGCTTCTTGAATTTTTAAAAATGAAAACGGAACTTTTACCATGTTTTCGTAATCTCTCCCAACTTCTTGCATATCAACATCATTTGAATTAAAAAACCAAAGAACTTCTGCTTCTAATCCTCTTTCTTTTAATTCGTTTAATAGGTATAATAAATACAAAACCTGTTTTGAAGATGAAATATTCAAATAATCTATTTGAAGTTTAAAAATTGTTTTTGAAGCCGGAGTGTACATATACAATTGAAACCATTCACTTACTAAATTCCAGAAATTTGATTCAGCATCAGGAACAGATTTACCTTGAATTTCCATAATTCCATTTATTGAAAATGAAATTCTTGGAGTTGTTGAAGTGGCATTAATGCGTAAATCTTCCATTTATTTTAGATTAGAGTGGCAAAAGTTACAAATTTTAAAAGCTAAGAAGATAACTTTAACAGATTTAGTGATATTTTCTTGAAAAAAAGTTTGAAATTCATTCCAATAATAAAAGAACTGAATACAAATAAAATTAATTCAGTAATATTTTAGGTTGAATAGATGATATTTTAAATATTTGTTCTAATTTCGAGCCGTTAAGTAGTATTCAATCAACAAAATAGACGTTTTTATTCTTTTATGACCAGTATTTTTGTAGCCAAATTAGATTTTGGTTTTTCTAGCGAACAATTAAGAGATTTGTTTGCGCAACATGGCAAAGTTCTTAAAGCAAATGTTGCAACTGACAGAGAAACAGGCAAATCGAGAGGTTTTGCTTTTGTTGAAATGGCAGACAGAAACGAAGCAATGAATGCTATTAGTGCGCTTGATGGTCACCTAATTAATGGCAGACCAATAGCAGTTAAAGAAGCAGAACAACGTGAAAATCGTACTCCAAATCCAAGAACTTCCAACGGTGATTTCAATCAAAAACCAAGAGAGCAAAGAGATTCAAAAACTGAAGTAAATACAAATACTGGATTCAGAGACCCAAATGTTATTCCTCCAATTTTAGACATTCCCTTAATTGAGCCCAAGAAAAAAATCAATAAGGACAAGGAAAAAGATAAAAAAACAACTGATTCTGATTCAAGAAGCAAAAAACCTAAGATGGATGCTTTCAAAAAAAGCGGAAAAGAGAAAAAGTTTTTTGATGACGACGACGATTTAGATGACTTAGATTTATTTTCTTACAAACGAAAAGACGAAGAAGATTTTGATGACGAAGAAGATGAAGATTAATTTATCTTTCATTTCTAAGTTATATCTTTGTTTTTAATGTCAACTAATTACGCGCAAGCACTCAAACATCCTGTTTTTAAAGTTATTTCTAAATACATTGGCGAAAAAAACCTTGAAGCCTACGTTATTGGCGGTTTTGTGCGCGACCTTTTGTTAGAAAATCCTTCCAAAGACATCGATATTGTTGTTGTTGGCGATGGACCTCAATTAGCTTACGACGTTGCAAGTATTCTTAAAGTTAAAAAAGTAAGCGTGTTCAAAACCTACGGAACAGCTCATTTTCGATATAAAGACATCGACGTTGAATTTGTAGGTGCTCGTAAAGAGTCTTACACTTCTGATTCTCGAAAACCGCTAACTCAACTTGGGACTTTAAAAGACGATCAAAATAGACGAGATTTTACGATAAACGCACTAGCTTTAAGTCTTCACCCTTCCAATTTTGGGGATTTAATTGATCCATTTAATGGAGTTAAAGATTTAGAAAAAGGAATTATCAAAACACCGCTAGAACCAGAAATTACCTTTAGCGATGACCCTTTGCGAATGTTGCGAGCAATACGTTTTGCAACGCGATTAGATTTCAAAATTGATTCCGTTTGTTTAGAAGCTATTTTAAAACAATCAGCTCGAATAGACATAATTTCTAAAGAACGTATTGCAGATGAACTCAACAAAATCATTCTAACAAAAACACCTTCACGCGGGTTTAAGTTATTACAATCAACCCATTTACTCGAGCGCTTCTTTCCAGAAATGACTGCACTTCAAGGAATAGATATTATTGATGGTAAAGCACATAAAGACAATTTCTTGCATACACTGGAAGTTTTAGATAATATAGCTTTACATACTGACGATTTATGGTTGAGATGGGCAGCTATTTTACATGATATTGCAAAACCACCTACGAAAAGATTTGATACAGAAATCGGTTGGACCTTCCACGGCCATGAAGACTTAGGAGCTCGAATGGTTCCTAAAATTTTTAAAAACTTAAAATTACCTTTGGATAATAAAATGAGATATGTTCAAAAATTAGTGCGTCTTCATTTACGTCCAATTGCGCTTGTGAAAGGCTTTGTGACAGATTCTGCTATTCGTCGATTGTTAAGTGAAGCAGGAGACGATATTGATGATTTGATGAAATTGTGTAATGCTGACATCACTTCAAAAAATGAATTTAAAGTTAAGAAATACAAAAACAACTTTGAATTAGTTGCACAAAAACTAAAAGCAGTTGAAGAAAAAGATAGAATTAGAAATTTCCAACCGCCTGTTAGTGGTGAATTAATAATGACGACCTTTAACCTTCAACCTTGCGCAGAAATTGGGATTATTAAATCAACAATTAAGGAAGCAATTTTGGATGGTCAAATAGAAAATTCGCCTGAACAAGCTTTTCAATTGATGTTAGAAATTGGACAAAATTTAGGATTAACGAAAAGCAGCTAAAAAAACTTAAAAAAATTATGCTTTCGTTTCATCTTTCCTTTCTCAACTTTAAACTATACAGATATTAATTTTAATTTTACACAGATTGAAAAATCAACAATATGCCAGGACTTAAATTTAGAGTTTTACTCGATTCAGAAAAAAAAGAAGAAATAGTTAGAGATATTTTAATTTCTGACACGGACAATTTTGAATCGTTTTATCATGCTATTTTAAAATCCTTTAATTTCAAAGGAGATCAAATGGCAAGTTTTTACGTTTCAAATGACGATTGGGATAAAGGTCACGAAATCAACCTGATGGACATGACTTACGATGATGATTCATTGGATGCTCCTGCTGCAACGATGAAAAATGCGACCATTAAAGATTTCCTAGAAGAACCAGATCAAAAGTTTATTTTGGTGTACGATTTTATGCGCATGTGGATTTTTTTAGTTGAATTAATTGGTTTTGACCGCAACGAGCCTGAAAGCCCTGAGCTATTATTATCCTTAGGAACAGCACCTTCCGAAGATTCTAGAAAAATTATGGACGATGAATTATTCGATACAACTGACGACCAAAGTTTAATTGATGAAGATGAGGATGATCTTGGTTTGGATGAATTTGACGACGATTACTCAGAAGATGATTTAACTGACTTTAACGAGTACGAATACTAATATGACACAAATTTCTGCCGACCCAATCGGTGATGCGATTTTAGATTACGCATCTAATCACAAACCTTTTGATATAGTTGTGAGTTCTGACTTATGCGAAGATGATATTATTCCTATCGAAGTGCTATTTCGCTCGTACAAAGAAATGCCCGATTTAGAAAAACGTGCGCTTACTTTGTGTAAAGGAACAGTTTTAGACATTGGAGCTGGAGCTGGAATCCACTGCCATGAGTTGATTAAAAAAGGACATAAAGTAACAGCGATTGATTCTTCAATAGGAGCTGTAACCTATCTTAAAGAGTCTGGAATCAATGCTGTAAACGCTAGTTTTGAAAAATTCGAAAGCACAGAAAAATTCGATACGATTCTGATGTTAATGAATGGAATTGGGATTGCAGGTCGTTTGTTGAATTTAGAGAAAACTCTCTTGAAAGCAAAAAAACTATTGAATTCAAAAGGTCAAATCATTTTTGATTCGTCGGATGTGAAATTCTTGTACGAAGATGAAGACGGCGCAATGTGGGTTGATTTGAATACAGAATATTATGGTAATTTTAAGTTTCAAATGCACTATAAAAAAACCACAGGCGATTGGTTCGATTGGCTTTATGTTGATTATGATACGATGCACGAAATAGCAACGAAACTTGGTTTTAAGTGCAAGCGTGTAATGGAACAAGACAATCATTATTTAGCACATTTAACTTTATAGTATGTTACGTTTACTATTTTTATTTGTACTTCTTTGCCACTATTCAGTTGGGCAAGTAACAAAAAACGCACTACTTTGGGAGGTAAAATCTAAAGATGGTAAAACAACATCTTACCTTTATGGAACAATGCATTTAATGGATGCTGATTTGTTTTATTTTCCTAAAAAATTAGAAAAGTTACTTTTAAAATCAGATGTGCTTTGCATGGAAATTGCTAATGTAAATGATCCTGATATTTCTCCAGATGCGCTTTTTTTGAAA
>Ga0247831_1008056_pt1 | contig 11375 bp, 10 predicted proteins | sample LaCruzMarch2015__9_FD_192406 | JGI IMG/M metagenome (GOLD analysis project Ga0247831, IMG submission 192406) | Freshwater microbial communities from meromictic Lake La Cruz, Castile-La Mancha, Spain - LaCruzMarch2015_1m | ecosystem: Environmental > Aquatic > Freshwater > Lake | place: Spain...
CACTCGCCTGTCACGGTGCAGCCACGAAGTGCGAAGGTGGATCACTGCGTAGCTCTTTCGGAGCTACGCGTGTTTTTCGCAGTCTTGAAAGCTTGGAGCGGCTTTGTCTTTGGCGGAGAGAATCGGCTCGATGCCGATTTCCAGAGGCCAGTCGATGGCAAGGTCGGGATCATCCCAGCGCAGCACGCATTCGGCCTGTGGATTGTAAGGCGTGGTGACTTTGTAGTGGAAATCCGTCGTATCACTCACCACCAAGAAACCATGCGCACAGCCAGGCGGAACGTAAAGGCGTTCGTGGGCATCAGTGGTCAGCATATATCCGTCCCAGACTCCGAAGGTGGGCGAACTTCTACGCAAATCGACGAGAACATCGAACACGGTGCGGGAGGTCACCCAAACCAGCTTTCCTTGTGCCGCATCTCCATACTGATAGTGCAGCCCGCGCAGAACGTGCTTGGAAGATCTGCTGTGGTTGTCCTGCACGAAATCAAGATCGAGCCTGATCTCGCGGAAAGTCTCGCGGTTCCACGATTCGAGGAAGAATCCGCGCGCGTCACCGAAGATCTTCGGCTTCAAAAGCCACGCATCGTGAATTTTGGACTGTAGCTTTTTCACTAGTAGCAGGTTGGTGCCTTTCGGGCGTCACAATAGCCCGCACAAGCAAATGAACAGAGCAGAAGCTGGGTTATTGATGGGTGATTTCCTTTCAGATTTTCGCTTTCGTGTAAGTAGCTACCAAACAATATTGTTTGAGTCTGCTTGAGATAACCCGACTTTTGAACAGAAACGGTGTTGCGGTCATCCCTCGTAACTTCCACTCGGGATGCAATGAGCTTAGTTCTTTTTCACCATAGAACATTTTGTGATCAGCATCTGCTTGATATCCACGGCTGCCTGGAACGGCAACCACCAGCCCCCCCTCTGAAGTCGTTACGCGACAGCATTCCTCGAGCAACAAGGATGGGTTCTCCAAGTGCTCTAAAACATTATCGAGCACGCACGCATCAAATGCACCTTCCGGAAAGGGCCAGCGATTGTCTGGCGGAATAAGATGCGCGTTAAGCCCCAGTTCTTGGCAATATTCCACAGCCAAGGGATTGATATCCGCGCCGACGACTTTTTTTCTATAAGCGCCCAAAATACCAGCCCCGATTCCTGATCCAACCTCAAGAATTTTTGGCCCAAAAGATCGTGCTCGGGCATAAAGTAGAGTCGACGTAATCCACCTCTTGTATAGCCGCCCGAGAATGGTGATTTTGCACAGGTGACGGAAATACTCAGCGTAATGCAGATTTTCGCTACTCATCTGCGGAGCATCGTTTCGAAGGATTACGCGAGCTTGCTACGTAGGATTTGAGTAAGTCATCACCCAAATAGACGCATGGCTCGAGCGCAGCCCCCTCAGACCACTCATTCCAAGCATTACACAACATGGGGATATCGTCACACACGATTTGGTTACGTTCTGCAAGCTTAACCATCTCGGTGAACTGAGAGATATCTGGCGCGCTTAATTCAGTGAACCGATCTGCATAGCGTGGCACATTATTCCATCCAGCGGTCAGGACGTTTTGCGCAGGACAGCCCAACCGCCTGAGTAAGTCATTTCGTCGTTCTGAAGCGAAGTAGTCCAAAAATTCGGTAAAGGGATATCGTCTTGTCTTGCCGAGTAGCAAACCCCGCGTCTTTTCAGCGATTTTCTCCACAGTCCCATAGTTTACATGACGGAGAAGCAACCGATACAACGCGGTGATGCCCACGTTGCCACTCAGACCATGGGCGTTAAAAAAGAGACGTGGCTCAAAGAGATAGCAAAAGTCGAAATATCGGTAGTAGCTAAGATCAGAGTCACTTTTGAGAAAAAACCCTATCTTCGTATTGAGTCCAGCCCGCTTGAACTCCTGCCGATACAGTTCCACAGTGTGAGCGACATCGCTGAAAAATTCCGGACGGTAGATAACAAAAAGGGGCTTTCCTCTCCAATTGGTGTGGGATTTCTGACGCAAGAAGGGGGCTAGATATCGGACGTGACGTTGCACTTCCTCAGCGGTGGGGGCGGTCTGTGCCTCCTTGAGCAAGACGTCATGTTTACCCGCCCATCGCTTTGACCAGCTCTCGTTGGCCCAAATGAAAAAGTAGCTGAAGTTTTCTGGCAGCATCGCATCACGTAGATAGTTCTCCACGGCGCTGAGCTCCGGACCATCCTTGAACCAGTAGTGGTAAATGCCGAAACCGTCCAATCCGTAGTCCGCGGCCTGTTGAAATTGATGGGCAGCAGATTGCTTGACCGACAAATCATAGAATCCACAGCGTGGCGCTCGTCTGCTCCATTTGTCTAGTGCGTTGGCAGCTGCAATCAAACACCAGTCAGTGAAGCCCGCTCCCCAAGCCTCGTTATTGACCTCCGCTTGGTGGAACTGAGGAAAGAATATGGCAAATTTTCGCACTTCGCTTTGGGCCTACCAGTGAGGCGTTTCGTTACTCCAATTCGCGTATAATCCTAGCGGGCACGCCGCCTATAAGCGATGCTTTCCGCGTCTTAAGGCTTACAACACTATTGCCACCGACTATTGATCCCGGCGATATGTTTGCCCCCCCCAGAATTAATGCGCCATCTCCAATCCAGCAGCGATCGCCTATGGTCACGGTGTCAATGTTGAGTAGAGGTCTTCGAACAGGATTCCGGAGCATAATCTCCGGAAGCAGGTCTTTTGTCGGACCGTGTGTGTGGTCCCCAATATAGACCTTGCTACCAATAAGGCATTCATGGCCTATGTTTATCTGGTGACAGCAGGAGATATGAACGAAATCTGCGGTGCTAATGTCGTTTCCGATGGATAGTTCGGGCTGATAGCACTGGCCCGCAAAGACTTTCAGAGCTTCAAACCAGCAATAATTGCCAATACTTAAGTTGCGCCCCATCTTCATCCGATCAGTTCCGAAAAATCGGCAATGAACGCCAACATTTCTGAAATCGACGCCGAGGACCGCTCCAAGCACCTTGCCCCTCAATCTTGGCAAAGCTCTGAGTAACAACTCGTATCCACCCTGCAGCAACGGAACCCTAAGGCTCAGGTTTTTGGTTTTACGCTGCACAGTTACTAAGCTTTGTGCTGGGACATCGAAAAAGTCGACGGTAGCCAACTATGGCTCTGGCGCGACATTTTAACCAAAACAGGTAGCACTTTGGTAGTATTGCGATTAACTCGGCGACATACAGTGGGGTTGTAGCTATGGGGCGAAGAAGAAATTTATAGGACAGTGTTTTGGTTCCCAACTCTTTCAAATCATCGAGGCTTTCTGGTTCGTAAGTGACTAGTCTTGTTTTTCTATAGGCCAAAATCCATAAAGGCAAATAATACCAAAGCAAGCTTCTTAGTATAACCTTTCCTTCTCGTGATGTGTCCGAAATCGTAGCGCTTACTATCTTGGGCAGGTTGTTTCCGAATACTGTTACTACGCCGTAGCCTCCGGAATTCCCTCTTGTTGCTAACAAGCATTGCTTACTGCTTACCGCAAATGATCGCCCGATTTTAAGCGCTTCAAGAGTCCAGCCAAAGTGAATAAGTCGTGATCCTTCGAAACTATCCTGTATTAGGTTTGGGACATCTTCCTTTAGTCTCTCCCAGTTCAGGATCACCGAGGAGATAAACGTTAAGGAGATGTGCGCACATTTCGCCACATCCAAGCGGGTGACAGATACGAATTCGAGCCCAGCTCCGAATGGCGCTTTTTGCTCATGACTCGTGTCAGTGACCCACTCCGATTCGAGACAAATAAGATCAGGCTTGGGCCCTTTTAACACTTCGAGCAGCGGCTTCAGACTACCTCTCATCGGCAGGTCATCGTCCCCTATGATCCACAAAAACGTACCCGCCACAAAGGAGAGGCATTCAAGGATATTTTTTTCTGGGCCACAATCGTCCACATGACTCACAACGACGGTGTTCGCGTGTTTCTGTTGGAATTCCGCAGCAATGCGGTCGGTGCCATCGGTAGAGGCATTATTGCCGATGAGGACTTGAACGCTTTCACGACATCCCGACTGCTCTATTTCATCCGAGATCCGCGAGAGAAGCCTCCGCAAGTGCTCCTCTCTGTTGCGAGTCGGAATGAGTATGCTTAAGTCTGCGGAGTCCATTGATCCACGAATCATGCGGGGTGATGCTGCTCACCGCAGGCGTTCGAACCAGCCGACCTTTGGCTATACAAGAATCCGAGTGATTTGCTCCGCCATTGAATCCCGATCCAATCCGGAGGCTTTGCGGAGGGCGTTCTGTGAGCCGGTTAGTCCTGAAACACTCACTGGCACTGAAAACGCGTGGCATCTCGCCTTATGCCCTAACTGTCCCGCAACAAACTCGCCAAAGCCCCCAGGACGGACATGTTCCTCAACAGTGAATATGGTATCAGAGCAAACAATTGGGTGGTCTTGTGTCACATCCACTTGGTTTATCAAAGGCCAAGAATAAACGCTTAAATCTATACCCTTTACACTCAGCTGTTCCGCAGCCTCCAAAGCACATAGCAGCACCGACCCGGTGGCAACAACTGAGTGATGCGGATTTCCTTCGCGAATAAGCAGCGGGCTCTTTTCTATGCCGCGCTTCTCATGCAGATTCATTTCCCCCGCCTTCCCCAAACGCAGGTAGGACGGATGTGGATTTGCTACCAGCCACTGAAGGCACTCGCGGGCTTCGCCTGGGTCAGCTGGACTGCAAATTGAGAGGTTCGGCATGCCACGTAAAGCGGCTATGTCTTGCACACCATGGTGCGAATAGCCCAAATTTCCATAAGCGAGGCCCGCACCCACAGAAACAACCGTGACTGGCAAGTTGTGGTAGCAGATGTCATTCCGAATCTGCTCGAGACAACGCAGAGTGGGAAAGTTGGCAATTGAGTAGGTGAATACATGGTAGCCTTCAGAGGCCAACCCGGCCGCAACTCCAGTCATGTTCTGCTCGGCAACGCCCGCATTGAGAAATCGATCCGGAAACTCCTGCGCAAAGGGTTCCACGACTGAGTAGCCCAGATCACCAACTACCAAGAAAATCGAGGGGTCGAGCCGAGCTTGGGCAATGAGTTCTTCGATAAATGCGGTTCTCACGTCAATTGCCTTGTATTTGCAACTGTTCCAACGCGGACGCCAGCTGGTCAGAGTTTGGTGTAGAGTAGTGCCACTTAAGGGTGTTTTCCATAAAGTCTACCCCTTTGCCTTTGACGGTGTGCGCGATCAAGCACGAGGGCCTGCCTTCTTCGAACGGAATTGTCGAGAGGGCACTCTTTATTGCCACGTGGTCGTGACCGTCGACTTCCTTCACAGCCCAGCGAAACGCGCTGAACTTATCAGCTAGTGGGTGCAGATCTAGAACGTCACAAACTGTTCCGAGGCTCTGAATTTTATTATAATCTACGATGGCTACTAAATTGTCCAGTTTGTGCTGCGGCGCGAAAAGAATAGCCTCCCAATTTGAGCCCTCATCGAGTTCTCCGTCGCTGAGCATCACAAAGATACGGTGTGACTTCCCTTGTCGCTTGGCAGCAAGCGCTTTCCCACAACCAAACGGAAGACCATGTCCTAAAGACCCAGTCGAAAACTCCACTCCGGGAACTTTATGGCTAACATGGGCGAGCAGTCGCTCTCCATCTCGTGCGTAGTTGGTTAGTTCCTGCAACGGAAAAAAACCTTTGAGCGCGAGTGTCGCGTACAACGATGAGCAAGAGTGACCCTTGCTCAAAATAAACCTATCACGCTGGGGCCAGCCAGGGTCACCGGCATCGTAAGTGAGAACATCGGAATACAGCACAGCCAAAAGATCGGCCATAGATAGCGCTCCTCCTAAGTGTGAACCCTTGGCCTCCGCAACCATCTGGATGCAGCTCGACCGGATCCGCCATGCTAATTCCTTTGCCATCACTATGAGGATAGAATTTCCTGAATCGATCGGCAGACGTATTCCACATCACTCCTGCGTAGACATACACCAGAAGGTAAGTTGACCGCGCTATCGCCTATTAGTTTCGCTGTAGGCAGCGGCGCTTGTTTGGTAGGCCAAATCGGGTATTGACTGATCGCCGGAAAGACCGGCCTCGTGTCAATGTTTCGCTGCCTAAGTGCTGAGATGAACTCATCTCGCGTGAGGCGCGCCGACTTCTCAAGAAGTGCACTTGTCATCCAGTAAATGCTGCGCGTTCCCTCCGGTTCCCGGCAGAGCCTTAGGTGGCGAACGTTCTGCAAATAGTCATCATACCACTCGAAGATCCTCCTTTTGGCTTCGACCATCGAGTCGTTGCGTTGTAACTGAGCGAGACCTATACCCGCCTGCACGTTGGACATTTTGTATTTTAAACCATTATTTTGAATCCAGAAGGTGCCGGGTTTCCTTCCCTGATCCCATATCGAGTAAGCGCGTTCGCGCAACGAATCATCGTTCGTGACAAGCATTCCCCCTTCACCGGTAACTGCCAGTTTTGCTCCCTGAAAACTGAAACACGCAAAGTGTCCAAAGCTTCCCGTTCGACGTCCGTGATACTCGGCGCCTATCGACGGCGCCGCATCCTCGACAACGAAAAGATTGTGCTCCTTCGCAATTTGCATGATTTGGTCCATTTCGCACGGATGGCCATAAAGGTGGACAGGCATGATTGCCTTGGTTTTTGCGGTGATTTTAGATCGGATGGACTCCGGGCTTAGAAGCCACGTATGCCTGTCAATGTCCGCAAAAATGGGTGTGGCCCCCACGTAGAGCACGGCATTGGCTGTCGCGACCCAAGTGATGTCCGGAACAATTACTTCATCTCCTGGTCCTATACCGAGAGCCGTTAAAGCTATATGCAAAGCACCAGTGCAACTTGATGTTGCAATGGCGTGCTTGACGCTCACATATGTTGCAAAAGACGACTCGAACTCCTTGAGGTATTTGGACCAGTTGTTATTCCAACCGTAACGCGCAGCATCGTAGGCGTAAGATGCTTCACGAGACGAAATGGATGGCCCGGCGGTCAAAATAAGTTCCTCTCCAGGCTTAGGGCCAGGCTCCTCGCACAACTGCATACGAACAAAAAAGTCATCAGGCGGTTGCTCGTCATCCGTACCGACAGCATCAAAAAAGGCGACATCGCCCGTGACTTTCATTCTAAGTGCGGTTCTATTCGTTTCCCTGAATCCTAAGTCCTCATAAAAGCCAATTGCATGAGTATTGCTCGCGAGAACGCGCAAGTAAAAGCCTTCGGGCCATAAGGTGGTCCGCGCCCACTGCAAGATTGAGAGCATGGCATCACGCATGATGCCAGGAGCCGTGTCTTTCACCCCTCGCACAACGTTATCTACCTCCATCATGCCATCATCGTTCACGCAATTCGCGAAACCCAAGTGGCCAACGTCATTGCCATATCGGTCTTTGACGAGGAAAAGAATCCGATCTGGGACGTCGAGGAGTTTCCCACTTAACCACTTTTCTGTTCCCTCGATCGTCACGGGAAACCTAGTTGGATAAGCATCGAGATTATCGCCGCGCCAACAAGCCAGTGTCTTTATTAAATTCTCATCACCACACTGAAGACGGCAAATAGGCAGAAGCATACCTCCGGTTTTTTCCAGCCTTATCCCGCGCGTATAGAGCTCCTCGAGATGGCTTGTTTCTTTAAGAAAGTGAAAGCTTGATTTGACCGCGTTGTTGAAGATCTCAAGGCGCTTCATGATGTTTTATCTTTGATGAAATTGGTAATGGACTCGATCTCATATTGTATCATTTCAGGTGTAAGGCCTGGATAGGTTCCTAGAAACAAGGCCGTATTCATAATTTTGTCGGCGCCAGGCACAGCGTCACCGATGGAGGCGCCGTCAAGCTTAGCGACCGCTCGGCCGTCGCACCCAACGACTCGAATGGCGGAGGGATTATCTTTCCGTAACTGCACGAAGACGGGTTGGCGAAGCAAGTTGCCCCCAAACAGCATGCGACTTCCAATGCGATTCTCATCCAAGTAGCGTCCAAGTTGGCTGTGGGTAAAAGGCGCTGACGACCGCACACGAAGCATGAAACCAAACCAACTGCAATCGGTGCGACAACCAGAGGAGTCCCATCCAAACGAAGAACTCACTTTTTCCAAGCTGCTACCAAAAGTCGGATTCCAGTCAAGTGCGTGAGTCGGAAGGCTAAAGTCAAAGAACTCTTCCAAATTGGCAAGTCCACTACGAAGCATCTCCCAATTGCGCTTTCGGGCTTCAACGAAAGATGGAAGTCTCTTGAGTTGGGCTCGCCCGATGGCAGCCTGCGTATCGAGGGGTTTAAGATTGTAACCCAAATGGCTGTAGATATATTTATGGTCATATCCGTCAGGCAATTCGCCGAGCTTCCAGCCAAAGCGTTTTGCACAGGTATTGTCCTTGCCGCTTGGACACCAGCAATCCCGACCCCAATCCCGGAAACTCTCAGCGTAGGTCTTAAGGGGAGCGCGCCGTATAATATTAACCGCGCCCCCTTCTCCCATTGTCAAATGGTGAGGAGGGTAAAAGGATTGTGTTGAGACATCTCCCCATGTGCCTGTCGGCGCAGTGAGCGTTTGTCCGCCATCATCAAGCCGGATGGATGCATGGTCGCCTTTTTCAGCAATTTTCAAAAGATGATCTAGGCCTAGAGCTTTTGCTTTCGCCACTGGCATGGAATAGCTGCATCCCAACGCGTCACAGTTGTCCTCGATCAACCAGAGGTCATTTTGTTGACAAAACTCCAAGACAGCTCCGATATCAAATGGATTTCCTAATGCGTGGGCCATCATCACGGCTTTCGTTTTGCCCGGCCGAAAGGCCGCCTCCAGTAAATCTGTTCGTGCGTTGCCCGTTTTAGGATCGTTATCTATGAAAACGGCCACTGCGCCATTTTGCAGAATGGGAGCCACGGTTGTCGGGAACCCAGCCGCTGCCGTAATAACCTCGTCTCCAGGCCGTATGCGTTTGTGTTCGGGTAATTTGTGCGTTGTCAGAGCGGAGAGTGCGACGAGATTCGCCGAGGACCCCGAATTAACTAGGAGCGAATGTTTTACACCTAGCAGCTGTGCAAACTCTTTTTCGAACGCCTCCCCCTCAGGCCCAAGAGTCAGCCAAAAATCGAGTGTCGCAGATACGGCAGCTTCTACCTCGTCTTCGGTGAACACGCGACCTGCATAGGGAACCGACTCGACGCCGGTCACAAAGCTTGAGCGCAATGGGTCATCTCCCGGGCGATTAGCCGCATGCGTAAGGCGAGAATACTCTCTCGTGAGTCGTAGTATTTCTTTTTTAAGTTCGGGTGCTTCCATCAGGGATGTGTTTTTTAGGGTAACTCAAATACATGTGCCCAGACTACGGTCAACACTCTTGGTATTTGTTTATCTGTCGAACCGTGAGTTCTCGAAAATCGGAGGCTGCGCTTAACTTACAGGATTGCTTGTACCACTCTGCAGTTCGCGCGACTGTTGAGGAAAAATCCCATCGTGGCGACCAGCGAATCGTATGAAATGCTTTGTCCGTGGCAAGGTTAAGTTTTGAAGCTTCATGCGGTGCTGATGCGTCAGATCTGTCTTCCCATTGACCAGGCCAGTGCAGTAGAAACTCGCGCACAAGATCGGCAACAGTTTGATTAGAGGCCAAATGAGGGCCAAAGTTGAATGCTGCAGAACTTAAGCCGGGTTGGAACCTAGCTTGCTGCAAAACTGGATATTTGGAAATGTTAGAGAGAGCAGCGGCCAACGAGAGATAGCCGCTTAGCGGCTCGAGAACGTGCTGCCATGGTCGAGTCGATGTCCTGTTTCGCACTGGGATCGCGCGACCCTCATTCAAGGCTCGAACGGTGTCTGGGACAATACGATCATCAGCCCAGTCACCACCGCCAATTACATTGCCGGCCCTTGCCGAAACTACGCGAACGGGCGAGTCAGCCGAGTTGAAAAAGGACCTGCGCATCGAATGAATGGCAATCTCAGCGGCACCCTTGCTTGCACTATAAGGATCATACCCTCCGATAGCATCGCCTTCGCGGTAACTACTGAGCCACTCATTATTTTCATAGCATTTGTCCGTAGTAATCATAACCGCCACGCAAGTGCGCTTGGACTTCTGAATTTGTCGCAATGCATCAAGCACATGCAGGGTTCCGATAACATTTGTATTGAACGTCTCAACTGGTATTTGGTAGGAAAGCCTTACAAGTGGCTGTGCCGCCATATGAAAAACGAAGTCGGGCCGACAGTTAGCAATAGATGCAGTAACAGCAGCAGCATCACGAATATCCCCAATTTCATGATGCATACGACCAGCTAGTGCTAGTTGATCAAAAAGAGCCGGCTTTGTGTGCGGAGGCAGTGCAAATCCGTGGACTTTGGCCCCGAGCGCGATGAGCCACTCAGACATCCAAGACCCTTTGAAGCCTGTATGACCAGAGAGCCAAACTTTTTTACCCAAAAAGGTTTTTACCAGATTTTCCATGGAGCCTTTCCCGAATTCCAAAGATCCTCAAGACTGAGTTTGTCGCGCAGAGTATCCATTGGCTGCCAAAAGCCATCGTGTCGAAAAGCATTAAGTTCACCGTTTCTTGAGAGCTGTTCCAGCGGCTGTCGCTCCCATACAGTTTTATCGGTTTCGATATGATCTAAGACGGCCCGCTCTAGGACAAAGAAACCGCCGTTGATCCAACCGCCATCTCCGTCTGGCTTTTCGTTAAAGCCTATCACTGAACCATCGCAGATATCGAGCATACCAAATCTACCCGGCGGCCTGACCGCCGTGACAGTTGCCTTCTTTCCGGAGGTACGATGACTCTGGATGGAAGCCTTTATATCAACGTTCGACAGTCCGTCGCCATAGGTTAAGCAAAATGTTTCATCCGAAAGATGTGCATCTATTCGTTTAAGGCGGCCGCCTGTCATTGTTTCATCTCCCGTATCAACCACAGTTACTCGCCATGGCTCAGCCTTTTTATGATGGACGTGCATTGTATTAAGAGACATGTCAAAAGTAACGTCTGACATGTGTAAAAAATAATTTGCAAAATATTCCTTAATTACATATCCGCGATACCCGCAACAAATAATAAATTCATTGATTTCATGAGATGAATACAGCTTCATGATGTGCCATAATATCGGTTTGCCGCCGATTTCTATCATTGGTTTTGGCTTTAGTTGCGTTTCTTCGGAGATACGAGTTCCGAGACCTCCTGCAAGTATAACACACTTCATGGTTGTAGAGTAGAAAAGCTTGATTAAAAATCTCAAACAGGAATAGCGAGCTTCCATAAGCGGCCAAAATGACGTTTGAAGAACAATAAACACTTACATTGATATAGACGGGCAATTGCACCTAGGCTCAAACCGTAAGCGGTATTTAGTTGCAAAATCTC
>Ga0247831_1008057_pt1 | contig 11374 bp, 9 predicted proteins | sample LaCruzMarch2015__9_FD_192406 | JGI IMG/M metagenome (GOLD analysis project Ga0247831, IMG submission 192406) | Freshwater microbial communities from meromictic Lake La Cruz, Castile-La Mancha, Spain - LaCruzMarch2015_1m | ecosystem: Environmental > Aquatic > Freshwater > Lake | place: Spain...
ATCTTGTCTATGACCACGCGTACGTGTATATCTCTTTTTTGGACGAGTTTTTAAAACAGTTATTTTTGGTCCTTTTACTTGTTGAATAATTTTTGCTGGAATTTGACTATTTACTAAAAATGGTTTTCCTATTTGAACTTTATTATCTTTTCTAAAGAATAATACTTTATTTAAATAAATAAAATCGCCTAGTTCTGCATTATTAATAAAATCAATGTCATACCATTCACCTGGTTTTAATATAAACTGTTTTCCAGAAGTTTGTACTATAGCATATTTCATAGTTTTATTTTTTATTGTTTTTAAAATTAAAAATATATGTTTATTTTTAATAAACTTTTAACTTATTATAATAATTATAATCAATTATCTTATAAAAAGAAAAGGTCATATGAGTGAAACAACATATTTTTATTTAATATTTTCTCAAATCGATTTATTAAAAAGTGAAGCGATTGAAGAATTACTTCGTGAAAGAACAACATATTATTGGAGTAAAGAACAAAAAGATAGAGATTTTTGGATAATTATTAGTCCTAAATTTGTTAATTCGATAGAAATTAATAAAAAAATTAAAGAATCGCAATTTTATCAAAAAAACGTTAATAAAATTTCAGTATCAAGATCAAAAATTTTGAAAGATTCTAATAAATTATTTTTAGAAGAAAATGAATTTTATGCAGCTATTGTTTCGACAAATGAAAATTATATTAAATGGCTAAGTTTAAGAATTGGTTATTTTGAAAAACTTAAAATAAATACTAAAGGTGAATATTTTTTAGATTATGGTGAAAATATTCCTTCTAACTTTTTTGACGAAGGATTTAAATCGAATGGAATATTTGGGTTTATAAAAACATCTGATAAGAATTATATCAATCCCTTATTAAATAATAAAAATTATTTACATCCTGATCTTTTATCAGAACAGTATTCTACAATTGTTTCTGAATATTATAATTCTAAATTAATTAATTAAAAAAAATAATAGCCAAATATAAATATTTGGCTATTTTAATATTAAGATGATGGAATACTTTTTTTAATTAAGAAGAAAATATTATAAATTGCCCAAGATGCAGCTAAGATAACTGGTGTAAAAGTAAGAAATATTCTCATATGAATTAATTTTATTAATATATAATATTTTTGTAATTATTTTCCATATATTATAATTGAAAATAATTACAAAAATATTATATATTAGTTTGACAATTTTTTATAATTATTACTATAATAGTTTTCAATGGTAATAAAATTGCGGATATGGCGTAATTGGTAGACGCGCCAGACTTAGAATCTGGTGAAAAGCTTCGTGAGAGTTCAAGTCTCTCTATCCGCATTAACTGTTTTAAAAACTCGTCCAAAAAAGAGATATACACGTACGCGTGGTCATAGACAAGATTATACGCGTGTTCAAATTGATACATTAAATTAATTGAATTAAGAATCGGAGATTGAAAAATGGCACATAAAATGGGAGCTGGGAGTACGAAAAATACACGTGATTCTCAATCAAAACGTTTAGGAGTAAAATGCAGTGGAACTCAAAAAGTAAAAAGTGGTTATATTATTGTAAGACAACGTGGAACAAAATTTAAACCAGGAGTCGATGTTGGTTGTGGACGTGATCATACATTATATGCCTTAAAAGATGGGGTTGTAAGCTTTACACGAACTGGTTTTGTTAATATTGTTTCAGAGATGGTAGAATAAACGGAAATATAAAATTTCCGTTTATTATTTTTTCTTAGGTCCTTTTCCTCTTCTTTTTCCATATTTTTTAGCCATACGCATTGTTGGAGTTTTAATTCTAAGCCAAAAAGCTACCGAATCCGTTAACCATTCTAATCCTGCAATCTGAACAAATTTCCCACTTAATGCTCTAAAATAAAAATAAATATAGCCTAGAAAGAAAGCCATAAAAGTAAAATAAAAGAAAGTATTCGCTAAGTGCTTATCCATATTAACAATCATTCCACGGTCATATGAATATTTTAAAACCGGTGATGCGATTGCACGATTAAATAAAAAATCCCAATATGTAATTGTCAAACCTTGCATCATTAATACTGTAAAGATAAGAAGAACATTATACCTAACTAATTTTGAAAATTTATTAGGACGATTAACCATTAATTCAAGAATAAGAAATGAGAAGAAAAATATTCTTTCAGGTGCGGTTAAAAGACGAATAAGCGGATTAGTAATTACAGATTTGATCAAAGGGTAATATGGTTCCAGAAAAACGGGTAAATAACCCATTGTGACCATTGCCGTAAAAATAGTATTAAAAAGATCAAGCATAGCGAACATATAAATAAATGTAAGCTGGATATTTTGATTCGTAGATGGAAAATACTCATCTATTAGAGCTGAAATATTTAAAAGTAAGTTCCAAATTGGAGAAAAAATTCCTTTTAAGAAATTTATCCCCTTTTGTAAAAATGATAGTTGTGTCGAATTATTATCTGCCATTAGTTTTGTTTTTTGTTTTAATTGTCTCTGGTAATTCTAGTAGAACCAGTTTTTTAAAATTCTATATTAGTTTATATAATATTTATATACATTATTATATCTATTTTTTGATTTTTTTCTAATAAGTAAAAATGAGATAATCAATCTTTAAATATTATTAGAAACAGAATAATAGTATTATTTGTAATAATATAATAAAGATTCGCAAAATAAAAAATGAAAAAATTTATTTCTGATATTAAAACAGAATCAACTAAGTTAATTCAAAATACTGATGATGAATTAAACCTTAAAATTGAAAAAATTAAAAAACGTAGTAAAAAAGAATCTATCGATAATGTAATTATTGAATGGTTTGCTCTTGTTCAAGAAATGTCCTCTCGTAAAATTGGATTAAAACATTTTGATACACAGTTAATGGCAGGACTATTACTTCATGAAGGGAAAATAGTTGAAATGAAAACAGGGGAAGGAAAAACTTTAGCATCAACTTTACCCATTGCTTTAAATGCATTAAGCCAGAAAGGAGTACATGTTGTAACTGTTAATGATTATCTAGCAGAAAGAGATGCAAAATGGATGGGTAAAATCTATAAAGGATTAGGATTTGAAACTGGTCTTGTCAAAAATAATAGTCGAACAAATGAAAAACGTCGAAATTATAATTGTGAAATTACATATGTAACAAATTCTGAATTAGTTTTTGATTTTTTACGTGATAGTTCAGCCTATAATTTAACGGAAGTTGTTCAACGACCATTTAATTATTGTATTATTGATGAAATCGATTCGATTTTAATTGATGAAGCAAGAACACCTTTGATTCTTTCTACTTTAAAAGGAGAAAATAATATTAATAAACTATATTTAGCAAAAGCTGTTGCAAATTCACTTGAAAAAGATAAAGATTTTCAATTAGATGAAAAACGAAAAGATATTAATTTAACTGAAACAGGATATAAAGTTGCAAAAGAAAAATTAGGAAAACGAAGTTTGTATGATGCTGATGACCCATGGATTTTAGAAATTTTAAATGCTCTTAAAGCAAAATATGTTTTTAAATTAAATAAAGATTATATTGTTTTAAATAATAAAATTTTAATTATTGATGAATTTACAGGACGTATTATGGAAGATAGACGTTGGAGTCTTGGTATTCATGAAGCGGTAGAAGTTAAAGAAAATGTTGAATTAGGTGGAGGAACGAAAACAAAAACATCAATTACTTATCAAAATTTTTTTACTCTATATCCTAAATTAGCTGGGATGACAGGTACAGCAAAAACAACCGAAAAAGAATTTCAAGATATTTATAAACTAGAAGTAATTGTAGTTCCAACTGCTAAACCAATGATGCGACAAGATCTTTCTGATTTTGTTTATCAAACAGAATTAAATAAATGGAAAGCGGTTCTTAATAAATCAAAAGAATGTTTTGAAAAAGGACAACCTTTATTAATTGGAACAGCAAGTGTAGAAAAATCTGAATTTTTATCAGATCTTTTTAAAATTTCAAATCTTCCTCATCAGATATTAAATGCAAAACCTGAAAATGTTAAACGTGAAAGTGAAGTTATTGCACAAGCAGGAAAACGCTCGGCAATTACGATAGCAACAAATATGGCGGGACGTGGTACGGATATTATTTTAGGAGGTAATCCAACATTTACAGCCAAACAAAAAGTTTTTGACTTTTTAGAATTTAACAAAAATATTAAAGAAAAGAATGTTGAATTATCTTTATATGATAAAAATTTAATAGATTTATTTGAAAAAGTAATAATTGAATATACGCAAAAAAGAAGTTTAGAAGATTTAGAAACAGAAATTTTAGGTCTTCCATATTCTTTAGATAATAGTTTAAATTGTTTACAAGATTTTTATAAATCGATCTACGATAACATTTATACAATATGGGAAAAAGAAAATAAAGTTGTAAAAGAATTAGGGGGATTATTCGTTTTAGGAACAGAAAGACATGAAACAAGAAGAATTGATAATCAACTACGTGGTAGAGCGGGTCGTCAAGGAGATCCTGGTATTTCACAGTTTTTTGTTTCATTAGAAGATGATTTAATTAAAGTATTCGGAGGTGATAGTATTAAACGATGGGTAGATTATTTAATTCAAGATAAAGATGTACCGTTAGAATCTGATCTTTTAACAAAAAGTTTAGAAAACGCACAAAAAAAAGTTGAATCATATAACTATGAAGTACGTAAAAATGTATTTCAATATGATGATGTTTTAAATATTCAACGTAAAAAGTTATTTCAAGCTCGCAATGAAATCTTATGTTTAAATATTTTAAATGATTTATTTTTGCGTTCAGCTGAAAGTTTTTTTGATGTTGAGTGGGAAAAATTAGAAAAAGAAAAATTTAAAAGTGAAAATTATTTGAAATTAGAAAAATCGTTAGGATCTTATTCTATATATTCAAATTTTAATGAAAATAGTTTTAATTTAAATAAAAACAATTTCTATAAAGAAATTTGGATTAGTCACGATTTACGATTATCCCATTCAAATTTATATCAACTAGGATTCTTAAAAAATACGAGATTAACAATAATTTTATCAATTATTGATTTTTATTGGACAGAACATATTGAAAGAATGAGTTATATACGTGAAACAATCAATTGGCGTTCCTATGGTCAACAGAATCCATTATTAGAATACAATTTAGAAGCCTTTAAATCTTTTAATTTAATGTTCGAACAAATTCGAGCTTGTATGCTATACTATTCACTAAATAATGCAATTAATTATTAAATAATAATATGTCAAAACATACGTTAAACGGACGTCGAAGAAAAGTAATCAAAACTTCAGGATTTAGAGCACGATTATCAACAAAAAGTGGAAGAAAAATATTAAAAAACCGAAGACGTAGAGGACGTTGGAAATTAACAATTTAACCAAAAATGAAATTATTTCGAATTCAAAATTTTTTAAAAATTGTAACAGATTTACGATTTGCAATTTTTGTTTTAGCAATTATTGCAGGTATAAGTTCATTAGGATCTTTCATTGAACAAGATGAGTCATTAGCATTCTATAAAGAAAATTATGCTAAACCTATTTATGGGATTATCGATGCAAATTTCATTTTAAATTTAGGTATTGATCATGTCTATAGTACTTGGTGGTTTTTAAGTTTATTATTATTATTAGCTATTTGTTTAGTTAGTTGTACAATGACTCGTCAGTTTCCTCTTTTAAAAAATTCAAAAGAGTTCTTTTTTCGTGGAAAAAAGAACTCTTTTTTAAAGTTACCATTTTCGATTAAAATTAAAAATATTTCATATTTAAAAGAAATAATTTTAACAAAAGTTCAAAATCGTAATTTTTATCTGTATCAAAAAGAGAATTTAATTTATGGTTATCGTGGGTTAGTGGGTCGAATCAGCCCAATTTTGGTACATTTAAGCTTAATTATTATTTTAGTAGGATCTTCTATTGGAGCTTTTCAAAATTTTAAGGCACAAGAAATATTACCAAAAGGTGAAATATTCCATATTCAAAATCCTTTAAAAGTCGGTTGGCTAACTGCGTTACCATCTATTAATACACGTGTTAATGATTTTTGGGTAGAATATGAAAATAATCGAATTCACCAATTTTACTCAAATCTTTCTATATTAGATGAGTTGGGAAATGAAATTAAACAACAAACCATTTCCGTTAATAATCCTCTAAGATATAAAAATGTTGATTTTTATCAAAGTGATTGGAATTTAATAGGAATTAGAATAAAAAATATAAAAACAAATATTATTTACGAATTTCCATTATTTTCTTTTAATAATAATTCAAAATCTTGGATTACATGGATTAATATTAATGATTTACCTAAACAAAAAAGTCTAGCATTAGTTTTTGATCAACTACAAAATATCGTTTTTATTTATGATGAAAATGGAAATTTTATTAATTTTAAAAATACTGGTGATTTAATTGAAGAAAATTTAAGATTAATAGATATTTTACCATCCACTGGATTATTAATTAAATATGATCCGAGTATTATAATAATATATTTTGGATTTGGATTATTAATGATTACCACATTATTAAGCTATTTACCTTATACTCAAATTTGGATTTTAAATGAAAAAAATAACTGTTGGATTGGAAGTTCAACTAATAGAGGAAAAATTCAATTAGAAATTGAATTTGAAAATCTAATACGTTCATTAGAATATCAAAATTTAAATAAAAATAAAATATATTCGAAAAAATAATTTTTTTGAATATATTTAAATATTAAAAAAACAAAACACTATTAATTCCATTTGTCTTTATTTTCTAATAGCATTTTATTGTATGGAAAAAATAATGGTTTTATATTTTTTATAATAAAATTATCTAAATCTTGTAATTTATCAGAATTTTTACTAGTTGTTTCACTTAATTGTATTGGTTGCAAATAAAAATAAAGATCCACAATACTAAAATATAAAATATCTATTGAAAATTTTGTAGGTTTAAGACAAAGATGATAATCAATAATTCCAATAAATATCTCCAATTCTTTATTACCTTCATAAATATCATCATCATAATAATCCAAAATACTATATTGACATTTAACCAATGGGTTATTATGTACTTCTTCTAATTCAAAAATATTTTCACCTTGATTTTTTAACGGTTTAATAGTTCGTTGTGTAACAATATCACAATATTGGTTCCAAATATCTAAATTATTCATTTTGCCATCAAAATAATTTATAGTTAAACCTAATGATTTTATTAAATAATCTTCTTTATTCAACTGAAAAAAATATTGAACCGAGATATCAATACTGTTAAATATTTTTAATGGATTCTCATTCGTAAAATCATTTTTGACAATTTGATCTGGAAATATTTCGTTATATAATGAAAATAAATCATTTATATTTATTAACAAGACAAAATAATTATTTTCTTCAATTACTTCTCTGAGTGGTTCATCTTCTTGTTGGGTGTCTGACAAAAATTTTTTTAATTTTGATAAATAAATTTCATTTGATTCATTGATTATTGATTTTTCAACCATAATTTGAATATCTGAAATCTGAATAGAACTAATAAATTTTTCAAAACTTTTATCATTAACAGAAGAAAAAAGAAAAAATTTTGTTCGAAAAGACTTATTAACATATGAAATCATTTTAGAAAATATTAAAATTAAATTTTTTAATACAAAGAAAAAATAAGAAATAATTAATTGTTTATAAAAATTCATAAAATTTTACCTTTTTTATTTTAATTTATTACATTAATACTCCATTGAATATTTTCACTAAATTAAAATATAAAATATTATCTAATTTCTTAGATAATATTTTATTCCATTAATTAACCAACAATAACTGGAGCAGTTACAGCTAAGTCTAATGGGAAGTTGTGAGCGTTACGTTCGTGCATAACTTCCATACCTAAGTTAGCGCGGTTAACGATGTCTGCCCAAGTGTTAATTACACGACCTTGGCTGTCAACAATAGATTGGTTGAAGTTGAAACCATTTAAGTTAAATGCCATAGTAGAAACACCTAAAGCAGTTAACCAAATACCTACAACTGGCCAAGCAGCTAAGAAGAAATGTAATGAACGAGAGTTGTTAAAACTTGCATATTGGAAGATTAAACGACCAAAGTAACCATGAGCAGCTACGATGTTGTATGTTTCTTCTTCTTGACCAAATTTGTAACCATAGTTAGTAGATTCACCTTCAGCAGTTTCACGGATTAAAGATGAAGTTACTAAAGAACCGTGCATAGCAGAGAATAAAGATCCACCAAATACACCAGCAACACCAGCCATATGGAATGGGTGCATTAAGATGTTATGTTCAGCTTGGAATACTAACATGAAGTTAAATGTTCCAGAAATACCTAAAGGCATACCATCAGAGAAGCTTCCTTGACCGATTGGATAAACTAAGAATACTGCGCTTGCAGCTGCTACTGGAGCAGAGAATGCAACGAAGATCCAAGGACGCATACCAAGACGGAAACTTAATTCCCATTCACGTCCCATCCAGCAAGAAACACCAATTAAGAAATGGCAAACAATTAATTGGTAAGGACCACCATTGTATAACCACTCATCAACAGATGCAGCTTCCCAAATTGGGTAGAAGTGAACACCAATTGCGTTTGAGCTTGGAATAACAGCACCAGTAATGATGTTGTTTCCATACATTAAAGAACCAGCTACTGGTTCACGAATACCATCGATATCTACTGGCGGTGCAGCGATAAATGCAATGATAAAACAAGTTGTAGCAGTTAAAAGTGTAGGAATCATTACTACACCAAACCATCCAATATATAAACGGTTTTCTAAACTTGTAATCCAAGAACAAAAACGTTCCCAAATATTTAGGCTTTCATATCTTTCTAAAGTTGCTGTCATAGTCGTCCCCTCTTCCAAAAGAAATATAATGTTAAAAGTTATTACTAATTTCCAACTAAATAAATAATAAAATTTTTAAATAATATAAATGTTATAATATGGTAGGATTTCACATTTTTATTCTCTAACTATGAAACTACTAATGATAAATGATTACCAATTTCCGGTAATTGCATGTTTTTCACTTTTTTTTGGAATGATAAGTTATTGGGTAAGTTTAGCGCTTCCAAAAAATATTTTCAGTTTTACACTAGGAAAACGCTGTGTTTTTTTTAGTAATCTTCTTTTTGCTTTAACTTTAGTTGTACGTTGGATTGGAGAAGGTTATTTCCCATTAAGTAATTTATATGAATCTTTAATTTTCTTAAGTTGGGGGATTTCATCAATTCATTTATTTATTGAATCAAAAACACGAAGTAGATTAATTGGGGCAATTTCCGCACCAATTTTATTTTTCCTTTCTGGATTTTCAAGTTTAACACTTCCAACAGAAATGCAAAAAGCTCTACCTTTAGTTCCATCATTACAATCTAATTGGTTAATGATGCACGTTAGTATGATGATGATTAGTTATTCTACACTTATTATTGGATCTCTTCTTTCTATTTTATATTTGGCTTTTTTAAATTTTATTACAGAAAATAAAAAAATTAATTTACAAATTCAAAATCAAGAAAGTTTAGTTTCTGCTGCTACAAATTCTAAAATATCATTATTACAAACAGTAGATATTTGGAGTTATAGAATTATTGGACTTGGATTTCCTTTTTTAACAATAGGTATTATTTCTGGTGCAGTATGGGCAAATGAAGCATGGGGCTCTTATTGGAGCTGGGATCCAAAAGAAACATGGGCACTAATAACTTGGCTAGTTTTTGCAATTTATTTACATTCACGTTTATTAAAAGGATGGCAAGGAGAAAAAGCAGCTGTTTTAGGTTCATGTGGGTTTTTTGTCATTTGGATTTGTTATTTAGGCGTTAATTTCTTAGGAAAAGGTCTTCATAGTTACGGTTGGGTATTATAATTTAAAGATGATTTCGGTTAAATAAAACATTTAACCGAAATTATCTTTAAAACTTACTCAAATTAATAAGCAAGTCCCATACTACGTGTAGTTTCACCACCTAAATAAACTCGTACGCTTAAAAAGTCAGTAGGACATGCACTTTCACATCTTTTACAACCAACACAATCTTCTGTTCTTGGTGCAGAAGCAATTTGACCAGCACGACAATCTTCCCAAACTACCATTTCTAAAACATCTGTTGGACAAGCACGAACGCATTGTGTACAACCTATACAAGTATCGTAGATTTTTACTGTATGACTCATAATATTTATAATCTCCTTTTAAAGCTGAATTTATTGATGAATAATATTATAATATTATAATAATTCATAGTTTTCAAAAATTCTTTAAATATACAAAACTTTTACTTTTAATTTATTAAAATAAAAACTCCTCAGGTTGGGATTGAACCAACGACATACCGGTTAACAGCCGGTCGCTCTACCACTGAGCTACTAAGGACATAAAATTAATATTACTTTTTTTCACATTATAAAAGTATTTTACTTCAATTATAAAATGCTTGTCAATTGACAAGCATTTTATAAGGAGATAATTTGTTTAAACTTTAAATTACTTGAGCTAATTTTTTAATTTATCATTTAATTATTACTACAATTTTTTATTAATCAATAAATATATTTAAATAACAGAACCAAGTTTTGTTGCAGTCAACAAATTTACCTTTTTGATTAATTGACGATTTTCTGTCACATATTTATATTTTTTATTGCTGATTCTTTTCTAAAACTAATTAATTTTAAATAGAGATTTAATTATTATTATTAAAATCAGAAATATGAATTACAATGTGTAGTCAATTAGTTCTTATAAATATCTATTTGATAATGTTGCTGCTTCATAAATAAATATATTTAAGAAAAAATATTAGAATGTTTTTTATTAACAAGGAGAAAATTAAAAAAGAGTAAAAAATATCTTTATATGTCTTTAGAAATTTTATATATAAATTCTAATAAAATAAGTAATTTAAACATATAAATATTATAGTTAATAAACGTAAAAAAAGAATTGAACAATTAATTTTATTTAAATTTAAAGGTTAGAAAATTTTGGCATCGTGCTATTTTTCCGAGGGACTACTCCCTAAGTATTTTCGCCGCAATAACGTTTCACAATCATGTTCGGAATGGAATGATGTGGGACCATTATGCTATAAACACCAAAATTGAAAGTTTTTAACTAAATGTTGCTTAAGATTATGGTATATTAGTACATCTAGGCTGAATATATTGCTATACTTACACCGGATGCCTATCAAGCGGCTCGTCTTGCCGCAACCTAAGAGTACTCATCTTGAGGACGGCTTCCCACTTAGATGCCTTCAGCGGTTATCCTAACCATACATAGCTACCCAGCATATACCGATGGCACGATAACTGGTACACTAGAGGT
>Ga0247831_1008058_pt1 | contig 11373 bp, 8 predicted proteins | sample LaCruzMarch2015__9_FD_192406 | JGI IMG/M metagenome (GOLD analysis project Ga0247831, IMG submission 192406) | Freshwater microbial communities from meromictic Lake La Cruz, Castile-La Mancha, Spain - LaCruzMarch2015_1m | ecosystem: Environmental > Aquatic > Freshwater > Lake | place: Spain...
TGACCTTCTTCTCGGGCTTTGCCGACGAAGGGGCGCATTCCTTTGAGTTTCTGCAAGCACCAGTCATTGTTCTGTGGTGGGGAAAGAAAGACAGGCGATTGTTTGATTGAATGAGTGAGGGTGAAGAGTGAGTGAGGGTGGAGTGGATGATAAACAATGACAACCATCGAAGGCGACTCACGAAAAGGAGTTGTTGGGATTGATTGCGCAAAGAGGCAGGAGTCGAAATAATGAGGCGAGCAAAACGAAAACCGAGTCGAATAAAACTATGCTCGCGCATGGTAAATTTAAACTCCTGGATTATGTCAGTAGGGAATCAATTGCTCAACTTTATCAGCTTACAACAGTTTCTGTGCCGAGATGAGAAGTGAAGCAAGAGAGCTATATCTGTGCCTTAACCGAACCGAACTAAACTTTGATAGCTATTATCTTAGCTTTGTTACTGGGTTGCTCTACGATAACTACTTCTAATTCAATCACTTATGTCAACTAAATGATTGATATTTATGTAGACTCTCCTCACTCCCTCACGATGACAAGATTCCTCTTGGCCGTTCTGTTGATCCTCGGTGGCTCCAATGCCGCAGCGTTTTCGTTGTCTATGATGGGTAATAGTGGTGGTGAATCATTATCATTATTCGATCAATTTGGCAGTCGACGATCATTCGCCGCATCCTCCTGCACAACCATAGCCGGAGTGACATCAATTCTAACGTCAAGGACACAACCATCCAACGCAGCTGCTGCAGCAGCAACTGTCAAGGAAATAATCACAACGCCAACTGGGATTAAATATGCAATCACCAAGGAACCTGCTGATAGTAAGAAGGCTGTCGTTCCATACAAAGGTGAGAGACCATTTAGTAGAAATGCATATTTTGTGAGGATTGTTGTGGCATAGAGTTAAAATCTACAATTGCGACGATCTCATATTTTTTCCTTGCTCGTAGGAGACTTTGTTGCTATCGATTACACTGGATACCTCACCAATGGCCAAGTGAGTATCTACCAAGATACTTAACATGCTCATAAATTTTCTTCCCTGGAAATAAATTCTCCACGTATGTCCTTTCATTTTCATAGATCTTTGATGCCACCCATGCCGAGGGCAAATCAAACTCGTTACTATTTAAACTTGGTTCTGGATCAGTCATCCCCGGCCTTGATGATATAGTTGCACGTATGGTTGTTGGCCAAAAAGTCCAGGCCATTATCCCACCCTCACTTGCGTACGGCAACAAGGGTGTGTGTTTGGATGATGGAGAATGTTTGATTAAACCAGGATCTACCTTGGTATATGATATCTTTTTGAAACGAACATCCATTCCACCTCCGTAATATATTTGATGATAGAATGGCAATGGGTTTGTGAATGGTTTGGGATGGGGGGGGAGTGCAATCGAATAAGAGGGCGACATTTATGGACTTTCTATTTGTACTCAGCGTGTCTTGAGTGCCGCTACCTTGATCAGAAATGCTTAGAGTGGATTCGAATGAGTAGATGATGCAGACTTATACGTTAAAGCGATTAAAATTAAGAATATAGTAGATCGTTGACTTAGGTTGACTTCGTTTGCAATTGCACACCTGTCTAATTCAGACCCTGTCGAACCGACTCACAATCTCCCTCCGAATTAGTAGTAGATACAGGCCATTATCTCCTTTATCTGAATCTACTATATGCCCATCGAAAGAAAGTCATAAAGATGAGGGTATACCAAACCTCTCGTCCGATAAGCCATACACTAATCGTAGAGTGAGTGAAAAGCAAACTTTCACCCAACTCAAGTAGTATCCTCAAAGAACAGTAATCTACCCATACTTGTACTGCAACTTTGATAGCCGTGCCATCATCTGCTACCGACGAGGTTGAATAACTACGTTGTCGTAATGCACCAAGTATCCAAGATATACTCATTTTTGAATCTCTATCAATAACATCCAATAGTGATGTGGACGATAGTGTCATAGGTTGACTGAAGCCACCACTATACCAAAAGTTGGGCTCACCTACCTCATTGGCTATTTGGAGTAGGAAATTAATCATTAGTATGAATAATAAGTCTCCTGCTAATAATTTCGGGTCAGGTATTTCAAACATTGCATCGATAAATGATGGAAGGGCTGCTAATTGTTGCTTCTTTGGTTCATCATTTTTCTTTGGAACTTTGAGACGATGATGCTTTTTGAGCTTGTCATTGCCGTCATCATCATCATCATCATCATCATCGTTGTCGTTGATGTACTTTTTAGTCATGTAACTATTCGTAGTGCATGATGATGATTTGAGTCGTTTCCCCGCAGCACTCCTCGGTGAATATTGCGCCGACCAGATAATACTAGTCGTGGTGCGTTGATGGCATCGTGTATCAACATTATTTTGAAAAGCTATCGTAACACAGGAGTTTAAGAAGAGGACAGTGACCACCGATGACAACAGCACCGTTGATCTGATTACTAACATATCACCTCCAAAGAGTAGCTCTACCCGTCCAACATGAGAATGACCTAAATGATTATGAGGCCCCCTATAATTATAGGTACTATGACACCATATTTTAGGCGGGTCGCAGGGGGGACGCTGATACGATTTCCACGGGAGGGGCAGTAATATTCGGCATAACGCCATTGAGTAGTAGAAACGATGGAGCACGGCAACGGCAACCATGCCGGTGTTGAGGCGGAGGACGGGCGTGGTGAAGATGATGTTCTCGATGAAGAAAATCATCTTTCGGATGACGATGATATCTCCGATGCGATACTTTCCGACGAAGGAAGCGAGGATGACAATGACGATTTTTTTATGCTCATTGAACGGAACGACCCAGATCTTCAATACAAGTTGTATTGTATTGAACGGAACGACCCGGATCTACTAAAATTTGATATTGGCACAGAGCCATCACGTGGCTGGGAAGTGCTAGGAGAGCGTATTGGGCGGAATACAATGTTGAATGAAGTCAATATTATCTATGAGCCACTTTCGGAGCTAGGGATGCACTTCTTTCGAGGGCTCGCAAAAAATAGATCAATCAAGAAATTGAGTTTTTTCATTAGTAGCCGTGTTTGTGGGGACCTACTTCTCTACCTGATCCCATTCTTCATGAATTACACATCCTTCGAGTCTCTGCGTTTAATATATCTCAATGGCTCCGAGGCGCCGAGTGAGGGGCGCTTTGACAGTCTTGAGTATGCGCTTGAGCAGTTCAATTGGTTGAAAGAATTGAGAATGGAAATCGATGGTAGAATTGAGGGGGCGGAAAATGTCATACAAGCACTCTCTGGCCATACTGGTTTAAGAGAGCTTCATCTGCTTGGTGCTCAGATGGGGAAAGAGGGATTCAACAACCTTGCTGCCATGCTTCTAAACCCAAGTTGCTCTCTCTCAACGCTTTGTCTAAACTCCGATATTGATGATGAAATGGCGATTATTCTTTCATCGGGTTTGAAAGAAAACGGCACACTCACAGAGCTCGACCTCTGTACACGCCTTACTGCAACTGGCTGGCAGGCAATCTTTAGTCCGTTGAAGAGTGCAACTTGCATGATAAACACCCTCAATTTAGGTTGCAATCACATCAGTGATACAGCGTTGCCCTCTCTCGTGAGTGTATTGAGCAACAACAACACCATAAAGGTGTTGCAATTATCCATGATGCAAAACAGCAATGCCTTTTTGCAGGCTATGATTCAGTTTCTACAGAGCCCAAGTTGTATGATACAAAGTATGGATCTCTCCTATAACAGTTTTGACGATGAGAAAATTGAATCTCTTACAAATGCGCTTGCCAACAATTGTCGTCTAAAGAAGCTAAATCTTTGTTGTAAGTGTCACTGCTGCAGGATGGCAAACCTTGTTTCAGCTCTTACAGCGTCCATCATGTGAACTAGAGAGTCTCGACATTGGGGCGAACGATTTGACTGATGAGACAGTAGAATCTCTTGCCAGTGCCATCTTCAACGGCATCAGATTGAGAGAATTGGATCTTAGCTGTAATAGAAGTGTATCTTCTGCCGCATGGCAAGTTTTGGTTCATGCTCTACGCCTTCACGCCCCTGCATTAGAAATGCTTGGTATGCACGCTGTCGACAATGGATTAATTGATTCCTGTGCTGTCCTCTTGATGGACAATCACAAATTGAAAAAGCTAAGAATCCTCGACAGGAATAATGACAGACAAGTTCGCAACGTCTATATGGCGGCATTTACTCGCATTTTGAATGACACATCCAGCATTCTCAACACTTACAATTCAAATCACGTAGTTATGGAACTTTGCCACAAGGACGAGTGTTACATGTTGCCCACCCAACTTAGTTCATTGCTGAGGATCAACAAAGAGAACAGTTCGAGCCAGGCTGCCCGCATCAAGATCATTAAGGCTCATTTCAGTGGAGGCGACATCAACACGGAGGTCTTCAACCACATGGAGTCAAATGTACATCCAATTGCTATTGCATGGATGGGAGGTAGTAAAACAAATGATCTTTTGTTTTCATTCTTGAGGAGTATGCCATCGGTCTGTGATACGAAACGCAATATCAAAAAGAGGAAAGATGTGGATAAAGTATAGTCGAATGATTCATGGTTTGCTCCGTCTAGAATTCATACTTGTTGATCATCATCTGAATGTGAGTGGATCTCACCTACGATAACCAAGATGCAACAAATTCATAAGCCACAAATTCATAATAACTGCCAGTTTGCTCAAACTCTGCTTACCAGAGTTCTTGTTCCAAAACACTCACCCTTCCAGCTCAAACGTCGTCACTTTCTTAGAGAGACTCCTCCAATCATGAAGTTCACCGTTCTGACGCTACTGATGTCATCAGTCGGTGTCGAATCATTTACAACTAGCCTGTACAATAGTGCACGTGTCTCAACCATCGTCTCACCGTCGTCATCGTCTTCTTTTGATGTTAAAAGTGAAAGTAGCAAACGTCATATTATGAAATATTCTACACAACAACTACGCATGACAATTGTTTCTCCCTTTGACAATGCAGATGATACCACCGCTGACAGCAGCTCTACGTCAACTACTACCACCACAACAGCAGGCTACAATCCATTACCAACGAATGATGAACCACTCGAATTAACATGGGAGAACGTTGATATGGTATTAGAAGAAATGAGACCGTACCTATTACAGGATGGGGGGAATGTTGCCATTAGTGAAATTGATGGACCTGTTGTTCGGTTAGAATTACAGGTGTGTTCTATATAATGTGTTTATGTTGATGTGTGCGTGTATTTGTTTCAAATGGAATTATAAATGACTCATTTCTCTCTCTCTCCACTCTCAACAACAACAAATTATGATTATCATCGTAGGGAGCATGTGGAACATGTCCTAGTTCAACACAAACAATGAAAATGGGATTAGAACGTAAGTTACGTGAACGCATACCCGAAATACAAGAGGTAGTTCAATCCCTCCCCGACACGCCTGATTTAACTGATGAACAGATTAATATAGTGCTAGATTCAGTACGACCATTCTTACAAGTGGCCGGTGGGACGATTAATGTACAGAGTATTACTGGCGAGGGTGGCGTGCAGCCGACTATTACTTTGAAGATGGAGGGTGCGGCATCATCATTAAATAGTGTCAAATTGGAGATAGCACAACGATTACAAAGACATTTTATGATTTCGGGATTAAGAGTGGAGTGGGGGTGAGAAACGAAAATGAGCGACTCCAACAGAATGTGCTTGCTGTGTAGGAGGAGTATGAGGTCGTGAATCTTATGGTCCCTACTAATCACAGTAGATATCTACAGCACAGACTGAACCTAATATAAAATGTTTGTTATTTAGTATCAAATATATTGCATCGTTGCTTGGATCTATAATTCAAAGGCATTCACAAGATTGGCAAACTTTTGTGACAGACTTCTATTCCCCTTTAAACGTATTGGTGGCTCGACCTTCTTTATCTTTTCTCTTAGCTTACCTGCAAAGTCAGAACTGTTATTACTTTTGGAGGAGGATGCGATACTTGTTGACTGCTTCTTACTGCTGTTTGTGGTATCATTCATTGTCGTATGAGTATTGTTATAATTTTCTACCCATGTTGTGGATAGGTATTCCAATTGCTTCTTACGTTCATTAACAGTTCTACTATTCCCCTGCTGTTGCTGTTCATGAAAGCTAATATCAACATCTGAGAATGCTTTGGCAATTTCCTCCGGAAGAGACGCTGTACCAGGAGTTATGGGCTGCTGTTGTTTGTGATGATGAATAGTTGGTAAGGGTGTTTCGAAGGTGTCTGCATCCGACTGTAGAGATTGTAATGGTGGAATTTCAGCGGCGGGCACGACATTACGTGACTGCCGCTGCGGCTGCTGCTGAAAATTCCTGGAAGGATATGTCGTATCAAGGATGCGGTCGAGAAGTCGATCGTCCGTCGTCATCGTCTTCATCTGTGTTCTTGTTTTCGGGGTTGTCTCCCACCCCTTGGCTACAACCTTGTTCCAACCATTCTGGTTGTCAGTGAGTGTCGAGGAAATGCATGTACCGGCATTGGTGTTATTGTTGAATATGTCTCCATTTTGTGGAATTGGAATCCATGCACTCATTTCTAATGCATGACTGTCACTCATCCACTCTAGGTCCTTCACGATGTGACTCGGCGTTAAACGCCCGAATAACTCATCGTCAGGGGAATTATTATCGATAATATACGTTGTTGGTGCCTTCACGGCGGTACATTTTTGTTTGATAACATCCCACGATTGCTCCGACATTACCGGTGGAGGATCCCTCTTCGACTGAAAGGTAGATGATACTGGTGGCGTCCTAGGCTTGGGTCGAATCGTGGTGGCAGGAATTACTGCTGATGGCGTCACCTTATATTTAGTAGGAGCATTCTGGGCTGAATTTGACTGATATGTTGGATTAGTCATGGAAGAAACTGTAGACTCGTCAGATGAGAGTAAACTGTCATCATTGTCATCAATTCCAAATTCTCCACCCTTCTCTCGCACACCCGGCGGGATGGCAGCCAAGCTACAACAACTCTCTTCATGACCAAGGATATCATTACCAACGATGGGGTTACCACTGTCCACCAAAGGATGATTATTGGTCGTAGCATTAGCATTGACCCCGGGTATGTCAAGCCCACTACTCCTACTACTACGATGATCATTGACGATGCGACGAACAATTGGTACACTTGTGAATGTCTCTTGAGGAGCCGCGGATGCCGATGCCATAGTCTTTGTCAATTTTGTCAACGTTCTATCCAAATTCAGGCCCTCTAACTTCTTTTCCAAGTTTTTGAATGTAATTGTTTCTGATGCAGCAGCAGCAGCAGCAGCCGCACTCGCTCCGCTGCTACTCCTAGGTGCATTCATGCCTCGATGGTCCCTGACAACGACATTGGGTTGATGATCAGTCCCGTGCACGCCACCACCCTCTTTTTGTATAATGGAGTCAATCGCAGCCAAGGCCTTTTGTGGATCAGACCTACTCACGGCATTAATCCTTGCGATTAAATTTGCCACCGAGGTTGTTTGACTTTTCTGCTCTTGTTGTTGTAACGTAGGCGTCGGAACGACAGCTTGCTCATCAATCGGTGGCATAGCCAAGGAATTGTCACGAGTAGTATGATTTATTCCTCCCCCGATAGGACGTTTTGGAGGTGATGGTGTGACTTTATTAGATAAAACACTTGATGAGTTATTCTGTAATGTAGCAGCACGATTCCTTGGAGAGGAAACATTACTACTTCCATCTGGTGTGGACATAATATCTGCTGTTGTTTCTGCGGTGGAATCGGTATAATGTGATGACACTGGAGAATTCTTTTTCTTATGAAGAATGACATGTTGCTGTTGTTGATGTTGATGATGCTGCTGACGCTGATGCTCATGTTGTTGATGCTGCTGGCTACTTGACCGTTGATGTTGACTGCTTATATTTACTTCTCGTTGCGGTTGCTGCTGCTGTGTCTTCAGTGAAAAATTCATATCATCGCTATCACAACTTCGTTGCTGTGCCAATGCTGCGGCATGTAAATATTTCGTCTTGAATCGACGAGATGATTGTGAAGTGTTACTTGGTGATTTATGAATGATTCGAAGTTTTTCTGTTTCATCATCAGTCCTGTGCTCTAGCCATCGACCTCGAACATCATTTAATTTTATTCGTTCATGCTTTGGCAATACAGCAAGTAAACGTTCATTCTCGTCCCATAACATTCGTCGTGCATCCTGTGGTGTAATTGCATCGTCATCATATTTGTCTGATCGAGGAGCAGATATACTCCGCCGTTCTTCTACTTGATGTTGAGATGTGTTAGTATCTCTTCTTTGTCGATTATTCAACCAGCGATCCTCGGTTCTACTATTTCCTCTCTGCCCGCATTGACGCTGTTCGTGTTGATAGGCCTCCTCCTGATGCTGCTGCAAGTTAGTACTAATGTGGGCTTTATCCTGCCATTTCTTACGTATTGATGCAACACTATTTGATGATGGACTCTGATGCCGAGATGATCGATGTCGTGGCTCTGATTTTGATCGTGGATATTGATGTGAAGATGGCAACTTGTGCTGAGACGCCAATTGTTGCTGCTGTTTATGCTGCTGACGCTGCTGCTGCGACTGTTGACGATATTGCTGTTGTTGCTGTTGCTGCCGAGGATGTAAATATTGATTATTCTGACTCAACATACGTAATTGATTATTCACACCTGCCACATTATTCAGTACTCCAATATTATTAGTATTAATTCGTCGATCCACCGCTGACGACGACGTTGGATTATAATATATATCATCATGATAATTACGAGTTTCAATATCATCTTCTTCTTCTTCATCGCCATCAAATGAAAAGCGAACATGTTGTTGTTGTACTTCTACATCATCCTCGCCATCCATGCCTACTACTATCCTACTCATTCCCCCATCTCTTGACCTATCGACAGCAATGTGATGATTTTGACCATGAGGTGCAGCTGCTGCTGCAGATGACAATGATTGTCTATTACTGCTACTATTATTATATCGAGAATCTCCTCCCGTCCGTTGTAGCATGGGTGGTGAAAGTATATAATGGTTTGGTATACTTAGTTCTGTTGAATAATATTTTGACCGACGTTGTTGATGTCGCTGTTTTTGTTGTTCTATTGAATATTGCTGTTGCGATTGTGACTGCTGATGCAATAGTTTCTGCTGACAATTGTATTGTTGCTGTTGCTGTTGCTGCTGCTTTTGTTGCACATTATGAAATTGGTATTGTTTTTGATTCTGCTGCTGTAGTTTTTGTTCATGTACTATTAATTGTGATTGTCTATCATTTCTTCCCCCCTGCGGCGAAGGATAATTCTTAGAATAATCATTATATTGCTGATGCGATGGATGTGACATTGTTTGTGAAAAATAATTGATCCCATCTTCGTCGTCGTCGTCATTGTCGTCATCGTCGTCAAAGTCATTCTTTATATTATAAAGACTGTTGTTATGATGCTGAGACTGGCGTGGATACTGCATCTTTGACTGTGACTGACTTGACAGTGACAGTCCTCGTATAAGGCGCATTTGCGGTTGTTGGGGTTGTTGTTGCGTAATTCTAATTTTCTCATCCTCCTGCTGCTGCGACTGCTGACGTCTCATTTCAATCCGACGTTGCATCATATTCTTCCTCCGTCCAGTTAACTGCCTAGAACTCCCCGGTGTCGACGAAGTAAGCGATGGCGCGATGGAACTAGTGGGCGATTTATTCATGGCAGATGATGAAGGAGTTGACAGTGACGAGGCGGGGACTCCGTATCTCCGCTGGCGTTGCGTTAGTACGACTCCTCCGCCTCTGCCACTGCTGACTCCCGACGAGTTCATCGTATAGTTGCCATCACTGACATACTCTCTATCATCATCCGCCGCACCTGTTCTACCCTCATGGTTGATTTCCAACGCCATTTCATCGACATTATATTCATGGGTGCCGTCATCGTCATCTTCATCATTCGACATTAAAGCAAACTGGTGTTGTTGATGATGCTGATGACTATTAGTTTGTCGGGGAGCCGCACCTAAATGTCTGTCACCACGACTACTGCCACCACCAATGGCCGTGGTATTCATTGTTTAATTATGTACCAGACCCCCTCCATGCTTCCTGTCAACTCCTATTTACGACGACGACGAGTTGGGTTTGTTTTGAATGACACAAAATTGAAGGAAGAAAATCCAACGCACAAGAAAGCCGTTCACGACCATTTGGCAAAGTCCTCATCACACCAGCAACGATATGTTAGTGGGTTGCTATTGAAAGAAAATCGACCTAACCCTTTGTGCACCGTGGCAAATTTTTGGCAAATTTTTTTCAGTACCGAGCCTACGTAGGAACTAGTGGCCCATTCAAGAATCTTAAATAGGGTCGATATTGAGATTAGATAAATGTCACAAAAAACGGCCGTCATATATTAAACTATTAACATCAATGGATAGACGACTATCGGAGCTACCTAATCGCATTTCTACCCAGGACCTAACTCATCGTAGTAGGGGCGATATTCATGGTCAAAGTCCATCGCCCGAAATTTAGCGGGAAAAAACAGCTAAATTGTCTACGTAAAGTACGTCCGGTGAACAAAGGGTTAAGAAATCGACCTTACCGCTAAAAGGTAGATAAAAGTGCCTAAAGTCGAGGAGGGCAGGAAAAACCGACCTTACCACGTGGAACCTTCTGCCCTCTCGACTCGACCTTCGAGGGCAGGCCAAACCGACCTTAAAAATCGACCTTAAAAATCAATGTCGCGTCTTCATAATCGGCTGCACTCCAAAGCTCTAGCTATCGTCACCGACCGTGACACGTCATTACCATCAACACTGTTATCATCATCGCCATCGTACGATAGTACTTCCTATTGGTGGTCATCGCCAGCATCGGCCATGCCGAATCATTCTCACCATCATCATGACGACGTGGTGTTGTCATCATACGACGACGTCGAGAGTTGTTTCCCCATCTCCTACTCTGTGCGTCGTACCGCCTCGTTCACGTGAATCGAACTGGGAGGATGATACCAAGTCAAGTCGAACGAATGCCGATGTTACCGACTATGTCCCTCCGTGGCGTGATCATCAGTCTACTACTACTAACAAATCAGGAGTGTCCGTGGGTAATAAGAATAGTGACACGGTGTTGCAGAATAATATGCCATTTCGGACGGTATTTGCAACGAAGCAGAAATCAGACAGTGTGTCGTCAGAAGGAGGATCATCATCATCGTCAACAACAAGCTCAGGCACAACAACGAAGACAATGCTGCATAGTATAAAATGGCCATTAATACGTGATCCACCAGGAGTGAGCTCCGACTATCCACTACTACCCACACGTATCATTATTACGGTATT
>Ga0247831_1008060_pt1 | contig 11372 bp, 10 predicted proteins | sample LaCruzMarch2015__9_FD_192406 | JGI IMG/M metagenome (GOLD analysis project Ga0247831, IMG submission 192406) | Freshwater microbial communities from meromictic Lake La Cruz, Castile-La Mancha, Spain - LaCruzMarch2015_1m | ecosystem: Environmental > Aquatic > Freshwater > Lake | place: Spain...
CCACGCGCGCTCCAATCGCCCACCATTGATCCTGGCCCCGCCGCTTGCCACCACGTCCAGAACACCGCATACGGAGGCAACGCCGCCGCCACCACAGAGAGCGCGAGCAGCAGATTTCCCCTGCGCGCAGAGCGAATGGCACGACCAACCGGCCACCCCACCACGGTGGCGCACGCTGCCGCCAGCACTGACCAACCAAGCGTTGCAACGAGCGTCCGAGTGCCGTCAAACGTGGCTGGAATCTGTCCGCCCATTGCAAAGAGTCGCGCACCCGCGACCATCGGCCACGCCACTGCCACTGCAAAGAGCACGATCGCTGCGGACACCAATATGCGCGCGCCGAATCCCCCCGACACCTACTTCTCCTCCTCAACCGCGCGGACTGCTGCAAAGAATGCATCAACCGCCGCATCGCATTGCGCAGCCACAAACTGCGGCGGAATCACCAGAGGATCCGGAACAACAAAGTCACTCGCAGTGGCTGGATGAACAAGCGGCGCGTGCTTTGCTGGCATCGCGGCGAGTTGCCGCTCCGTCTCAGGGGTGAGCATGAACTCCACAAACGTTCGCGCTGCATCAGCATGTGGCGCGCCGTTCACCATTCCAACCGTATTGGGAATGAAATAAGTACCGCCCCCAGCGGTGGTCACTTCGCGCGCATGACGAGGCAGAACCATGGCAACCTTGAGTCCACGCGCCTGCGCTGCAAAGACATCGTCACTATCCGTGAGTCCAATGTCTGCTTCGCCGCGCGCCACTGCATCAACCACGCCAGCGTTTCCGGAAGTCAACATCTTGGGATGATTCTCCGCAAGGCCCTCGATGAATGCTTCGTAATAGCCGGGCATTGCAAACGTATCCCAGTACGTCTTCATGGCGCCAAGATGACTGCGAGTGGTGCCAAAGCGCGGATCAGCCATGGCAATCTTGCCATTCCATCGCGGCGCAATCAGACCCGTCCATTCGGTGGGAGGCATGGGAACGCGGTCCGGCGCATACACGATGACACGCGCCCGACCAGCAAGCGCAAACCAACGCCCGTCCGCGTCGCGCCAGGCTGCAGGCCATTGCGCGGCACGCGAAACAGTAGCGCCATCACCCACCGGCTTTGCCGCCGCCCCGTTCCCTTGCAACGGCGCAGTAATGCCCTCCGCAGCAAGCGCCACATGCGCCGCTTGTTCGTTCGACCAGAAGACATCCGCGCGCGGACGATCCCGCTCAGCGCGGAGCGTGTTGGCAAGCCCCGTGGTCTTGGTGGCCTCCGTATCAAACTTGGCATTGACATGAATGCCCGTCTCCTTCTCAAAGCGATCGAACACTGGCTGCGCCACCGACTCATCGGCGCTGGCATAGACCGTGACCGTGGGCGTGCGATCACATCCGCCAGCAATGAACGCCAAGACACCTGTCGCCGCACTCATGCACGCAGCGATGAGCGCCGTTCGACTACTTCCCACTGGCACCTCCAGCGGGCTTCTTCGCTTCCACGCCGCGTTCTTCGAATTTCTTGCGCAGGTCACCGAAGTACCGCTTGTGCACATCGCGCAAGTGCGCGGGCACCGGGTCTTCCTCGGAACCACGCTCGTAACCAGTGGCAATGGTTCCGGCCACTTCCTGCAAACCAACGCGACTCTCACCCACCGGTGATTGACCCGCGACGAGTTGCCGCGCGATCACGTCGCCATCCTGCTTCTGGCCCTTCTCTTTCTGGAGCTTGGTGCCAAATCCAGTTTCACGGAACGCGCGGTCTCCACCACCCGCCTCCGCACGATTTCCGGATGACCCCTGCTTTTTGCCACCACCGGTGCCACTCTTGGCACTCTCAGCACTGGCACTCAGCGCGCTATCCGCCTCCGCTTCACTCATGCCGCTTGATGGTTGTCCACCCTGACTTTGACTGTTGGCACTGTCGGCAGCCATGGCCATCTGGCGATCGGACTCTGCTTGGTCAAGCATCTGTGCCATGTCGCCGCCATCCTTGCCGGACTTCTCACCTTGGCCGCTTTGCCCTTGCGATTCACTGCCCTGATCGCCCTTCTCACCCTTCTCGCCGCTCTGACCCTTCTGACCCTGTTGACCCTGGTCGCCCTTCTGTCCTTGCTGCCCAGGATTCTTGCACTGCGATGCCATCTGGTCCATCTGCTGACTCATCTGCCCAAGTTGCGACTGCGCATCCTTGACGGACTGCGCCATCTTCTGCAGCGCTTCCTTCTGCGAATCGTTCAAGTCCTTTGATTGCGCGATCGCCTGCTGCAGCGCCTGTGCATTGTTGGCAAGCGCCGGGTCCATGCCGGCACTGCGCAGCGCCTCCGCCATCTTGGCGGGATCCTTTGACAGCGTTTCCAATTGCTTGGCGGTGTTCTCCAACGCCTTGGCCAACTTCTCTCGATCTTCCTTGGAGAGTTCGCTTCCAGCAGCCGCCTTCTTCAATTCTTCGACCGCTTTCTTGGCCGCTTCAAAGTCACCCTGTTTAAGCGCTTCGGCAAGATCACGCGCAGCGTTCTGATCCTTGGGCAAATCCAGCTTTGCAAGGGAGTCTCGCAGTTCGCGCGACGCCTTCGATTCCTTGCTGTCAGCCACTTCCGCCAAGCGTTGCTGCAATTCCGCCATGCGTTTCAGACTCTCGCGCGCCGCATCATCCGGGCTACGAATCGGCCCATTGGCGGCTTCATCAAGCGTGCGACGCGCTGTCTCCAATTCCGCGTCAAGCTTGGCAGCAAGTTCGGGCGTTTGTTCAACGGTCTTGAGTAACTCCTCAAGACGCTTCTCTTCCGGACTCTTGGGGCGCTCCGTAGCCAGCGCCGCATCTGCATCCTTCAGTACCGCGGTTTCCGTGATGCGCTGCGGAATGAACCACCACGCTCCCACCACTGCAACCAGCAATGCTGGAGCGACCCACCAACGATCACCAAGCCGCACCGGGAATGCCTCGCGCGTCCGCCCGATCAAATCCGGATCACCCGCATACGCCACGGCATCAGCGATCGCTGCACGCGCGAACGCGTCACTGGACAATGTTTCATCCGCCGAGAGTGCCAATGCAGTGGAGAGTCGCTCGCCCGAACCAATACGCGCATCAAGTTCCAAGGCCACCTGTTCCATGGTTTGCTGACGCGCGCGCACTTGGAGCCAACCAATGAGAGCGGCCAATCCGCACGCCAAGGCGATCGAGCCGACCAACCACATCGCGCTGCGACTTGGAACACCAATCACTGCGGACGCGCCAATCACCCGGCGCTCAATGATGATGAGGAGCACCACTCCCACCACGATGGACAGCACAAACCAGGAGGCAAGCATCCACTCCTGAAGTAGCAGTCGAAGGCGGGCGAGCGCCACGAGTGATCGAATTCGGTCCATGCGAGGCTCCTATGTATAAAGTGTATTCGCGCCACCCGGCACATTGCTGCAGATTGTTCGGCAATTGCCCCTACAGGCGCTCCGGGCGTACCCGTTATAATCGCCCTTCTATGCGCCTGAAGCGGTCCGCCCTCATCGTCTCGACCCTTGCCCTTGCAACCCTGACCATGGCGACCGGTGCGATTGCCGCTCCGGAACCGGCGGGCGCATGGCTCACCAGTCCCGCGACGCAGGACCCAACCAGTGAGTCAATCAGTGATCTCCGTCAAGAGATCGATCGACTGCGCTTAGAGTTGGCGAAGAAGCAAGCTGACCTTGAAGCGGCACTGCAGCGGATCAAAGCGCTGGAGGCAGGCACCGCGGATGATTCGGCGCCGGCAACTGAATCAAAACCTGCCCCGACGCCAGCAACCGCCACTTCGCCTGCAAAGTCAAAGGCTCCTACGACTCCATCGAAGCCGCTGACCAATCTCATGCCTCCGGCACCGATGCCGGCGCCGATTCCTGCAGACCCCACCATTGGGCCAGGCGGATTGATGGCTTCGATGCAAGCGGATTACTTGACGGCCTACCCCACCGTGCCTGATGCGAGCGATGCCAAGCAACTTGCCCTCCACCTGCGCGGACTGCCGAGTTGGTGCACCAAAGCCAATCGCGAGAACACGAAGCAATTCATCTGGGTTGGCCGCGTCGATCAAGGAACGATTCAAACCAACGGCAAGAACGTTTCGTTCATGGCCACGTTTGTGAACAGCAATCGCTACTTCACGGTGCCGATCACCGTCGACCAAAGCGTGATTGCACGCGTCCGAACCCGTAATGGCATTGATCCTGGCGATCTGGCCTTCAGCGGTATTGTGACTCCGCGCGTACGAGTCAATAACAGGCGGCCCGCGCCGAGTGCGTTCGAAACGCCTTACATGCTGGCCCCGTACATTGAATTCTTCTTCTCATTCAATGTGAAGAGCATCGTGCCATCTGCTGGTCCGTCTCGCTGATGGCATGCGCCAGCAACGGCGCGCTGACTCATGAATCCCGATGACCATGTGTGCCTCTGCTTTCGAGTCAGCCAGCGCAAACTGGTGAACTTCATGGAGCGGGAACGCCCGCGGGTAGCCAGCCAGCTGTCCGAATGCCTTGGAGCAGGTACCGGATGTCAGTGGTGTGTTCCGTTTCTCCGAAAGCTGCATGCGCAATGGGAGCGCGGCGAGGTGCCGCAACTCACCGTGGCACCTGCCGAATACGCCGCGCGACGATCCCAGTACCGAAGCTCCGGCATTCGGTCGGAGCCTGCTACGGGCGAAATCGACCCTTCTGCCCCGGTTGACGTTGCAGTTGAGACTGAGTCGCAATATCATTCCGGCAGAGCATCCATGCCTGGCCGCACCGACCCATCCCAGCCCATTCGCGTCCCGCTGACCCAGCTTCGGCGCGGCCAGCGGGCGATTGTCGATTGCTCGGAACTGACCGACCTGCCGGAGGGCGATCGCTGCCTGCTCCATGCCATGGGCATGCACCACGAATGTGAAGTGCGAGTCTGCCGACCAGGGACGCCGTGCATTGTGCAAATCGATAACACGCGCTTGGGAATCTCCGGAGATGTTGCTCGGAAGATCTTCGTGACGCCGATTGCCGACTCCCCGGGTTCGTCCGGCGCCCCGGAAACGCGCGCGTGACTTCTAACACCACCGCACCCGGCGCCGGTGGCCGCGACGGAATCCCGCGCATTGCGGTCCTTGGCAATCCGAATACCGGCAAGACCACACTCTTCAACCGACTGTGCGGCATGCGTGCTCGTACTGCAAACTTTCCGGGGTCCACCGTCGAGGGACGCATCGGCACACATCGCGCGCCGGATGGTCGGGCCGAGTTGCAACTGGTTGACCTTCCGGGCACCTACTCGCTGACCATCGATATGCCCGAAGCGCGCGTGTGTCGCGACTGCCTGAGCGGCTCGCTTGATGGCATTGAACCGAACGCCATGCTGGTGGTGGTGGATGCCACCAACCTCCGCCGCAACTTGCAATTTGCAGCACAAGTACTGCTGCACCGACATCCAGCAGTGGTGGCGCTCAATATGTGGGATGTGGCACGCACGCGCACCTCGCGGGTTGATCCGGCGGAACTCGCGCGTCGACTTGGATGCCCGGTCGTTCCCGTTTCTGGCCGAAGTGGCGAAGGGCTCGCAGCGCTTGACGTTGCACTCGACACCGTCACCACCCTGCCATTTGAAAGCGATGCGCTGATTGCGCGCTTACAGAAGTTGCCGCCCGCGGAAGCAACCCCCGCTGCACTCGCGGCGTGGTCCACCAACGTCGTGCGCGCTGCAACTACCGAAACTGCAGCCATTGATGACGATCGCGGCGCGCTCATTGATCGCATCGATGCGGCACTGACCCATCCGTTGCTCGGAATTGGGGTGTTTCTTGCCATCATGGCGGCGCTCTTTGCGGCGATCTTCTTGGTGGCATCGGTACCGATGGACCTGATTGACTTTCTGTTTGGGCGTGTGGCGGACGGCGTGCGCGCCGCGCTGCCGAACGGCATCATTGCCGATCTCCTAGCCGATGGCGTGCTGCGCGGTATCGGCGGAGTGCTTGTGTTCCTGCCGCAAATCTGCCTGCTGTTCTTCTTGGTGTCGTTGCTTGAAGATTCCGGCTATCTAGCGCGCGCAGCGTTTGCGGTCGATCGAGTCATGCGCCGTTTCGGCTTAAGCGGGCTGTCGTTCGTGCCGCTTCTCTCCAGTCATGCGTGCGCGCTCCCGGGAATCATGAGTACCCGGCTGATCCGCGATGATCGCGAACGCCTGGCCACCATTCTGGTTGCGCCGTTCATGAGTTGCAGCGCGCGACTGCCGGTGTACGTGTTACTGATTGGGATTCTTTCCATCGGCAAGCCTGCGTGGTTTGCAGGGGTGGCCTTTGCGGGCTGCTATGCGCTGGGCGCAGCCGCCGGACTCTTCAGCGCGCTGATTGCGCGGCGCACCATTCTGCGCGGTCCCGCGCGCGCTTTGGTGCTGGAATTGCCGCCCTATCGACGCCCAAGCATTCGAAATGCTGCGCTGGTCACCTGGGACCGCGCCAACGTATTTATCCGCAATGCTGGCACCACCATCTTGGCGATCTCCATTGTCATGTGGTGGCTGAGCGCATTCCCCCGCGTGAACGGCGATGCGCACCAGCAACAGGCGGAAAGCTTCGCTGGACAGATTGGCGATGCGCTTCAGCCAGTCTTTGCTCCACTCGGGTTCGATAGCCAACTGACCGTCGGAGTGATGACCAGTTTCATGGCGCGAGAAGTCTTTGTCAGCACCATGGGCGTGCTGGCCGGCGCAGGAAGCGGCGCGGATGTCAGCGATCAAGGCGTGATTGAACAGGTCGCCACCATGGCTCGTACCGACGGCACGCCGGTCTTTGATACAGCAACATCGGCTGCCGCCTTGGTGTTCTTTGTATTGGCCATGCAGTGCCTGCCGACGCTTGCCGTCACCCGGCGAGAAACAGGATCATGGAAGTGGCCGGCGTTGCAATTGGGTTGGATGACCATCGTTGCGTACGGGGCGGCGTTTATCGCATACACAGTGGTCCACATGGCCACAGGAGTCCACTAAATGCCTTGGAATGACTGGCAATTTCTAGTTGCAACTGGCGGAGCGGTGCTGGCTCTTGCGTTCGTCATCAAGCCACTCTTGGCGAGTCGTAAAGGCGCTGCGTGCGGGGGCTGCGGACCAACGCCGACCAACCGAGCGAAGCGGACCGCGCTCACTATTGGTAATACTGAGCAAGACCAGACCCGTTGACACTGCACGTGCACGTGCGGTGCTGCTCCCGGTGATTGCGTAGTAGCAACTACTCCCGGTGATTGCGTAGAACCAATTACTTCTTCAACAGCGCGCGCACCATCAGCAGATCTGCCGGCGTGGTCACCTTGATATTGCGCGGATCGCCATCAACAACGATGACTTCTGCGCCCAGGCGCTCCACCAGCATGGCGTCGTCAGTGGCTCCATCAAGCCCCGACTGCGCGTAGGCGCGGCGCAACAGTTCAGCGCGGAACACCTGCGGAGTCTGCACCGCAACCAGTCGTTCGCGCGAAATGGTGCCCACGACTTTGCGGCCACGAACCTTGGTGGAGTCAGAGATTTCGCCAAGAATCATGTCAGAAATGGCGTCTGCTTCCTCGGCGTCCACTGCGTCTTCAGAGACCTTCTTCAAAGTGGAAGTCACTGGATCGCCAGGAATCACCGCATCATGTACGCGCGCTGCATCAAAGACCCGGGCAATCAACTCTTCACTGGCCACCGGACGCGCACCGTCATGAACAGCTACGTGCGTGCAGTCGGCTGGCACTTCGGCAAGCGCATTACGAACGGTTTCCCAACGCTCGACGGTACCGCCTGCCACCACCTTGGCACCGTGGAAACCCAATTGATTGCCATAACGATCGCGGAACGCATCCACTTCATCGGGCGGTGCTGCAACAATGATCACTGCAACGTCTTCGCGCCGAGTGAAGAGTTCAACAGTGCGCAGGATCATCGGACGCCCGCCCACATCTTGCGCAAGCTTGTCGACGCCGCCAAATCGGCTACTGCGCCCCGCTGCTGGAATGATCACGGCCACGCGGAATGCGTTCATTTGCTACTCCATTGCGCGGGTGCAGGAAATTGTGGGCATTGCAGCGCCATGAGTGTCATGGCAGTACCAAAGTTTCGGGTGCGTGGAAAGACACGGTCGTCCCACGTTCCGTCTTGGTCACGCACGGCAAACAGCAATTGTTCGAATTGCCGGCGATATTCCGGGCGTTCTGCGGCGGGGAGCAATTCAACCGCGTCGCAAGCGTTATAGAAACCGAAGAAGAAGTAGTACGGCGCAACACCGTAAGGACCAACGTGTGTTCCTGATTTCTTACGGCGGATTTCTAATTGCCGCCAGTTATCAAGAAACGCGTCCACCGCGCGGCGAACACTGGCAACGTCTGAGCGCCCCGCACGCATGAGCACGCTTTCGCTGCACACCATGCGTCCGATCGCTCCAGGAATGGAACGAGCCGGCTCACGGGTCTGCCGCTGTGCGCTGTATGCAAAGTTTCCGTCTTCAGTACGACAGCGCTGCAACGCATCAAGGGCGCGCGTGACCACTGCCCCGTCCACTGGCAATCCCTGTGCCTTTGCTTCAAACAGCACTTGCAAACACGGGGGCGTCATGAACGGCGACGCGGGTGAAGGTGTCTCAATACCGGGCTGACGCGCGTAGTTCCAGCCGCCGACTTCTGGAATCTCAGTCTTCTGTATGGCATCCAAATACCAGCGCAGTGCTGCGTCCGTTTCCATCTCCATGCCGGCGGGTACCACTTTGGCGGCACGCAGCACTAAGAGAAATCGCGCGCCGTAGCAGTAGCCCCAGCCACGCACGTCGTAGCCAGCCTCGTACACCGGGTTCATGAGCGGCTCGCGGATCCCGGCGCAGATGAACATGCACGCATTACGAACCGCTTCTTGCCGTGCGGCATCCGATGAATATCCGGGCGTGCGTACCAAGCATTCTCCGACGATTCCAGTTCCGCCGATGCGGTAACCAACCGGAATCTCGCCGCCGACGCGGTACACGCCTTCGTACGGCCACTGTGCCTTTGGGGTGCCTTCCTGCGCTGAAAGGAGGAAGGCAATTCCTTTCTGAACCGCTGACTCAATCGCGGCGGCATCGGGTGGAACCGGTGGCCCGAGCGGCGCAGCGGCGGCCGCATCACGGGCCGTGACGGGCTCCGAATCGCCAGCAACCGCGCGCGCATGCAACACGCAGAGTGCGGCAACGCAGGCAACGCTTGTAAAGGTGGCGATACGCCTCAACGCAGCGCTCTTCATGTTGACTCCTCTGGCGTTTCATCCACCTGCACCGCTGCAGCCCCCGCGCGCGGTGAATACAAGTGCACGTGCATGTCCCCAAATGATCGAACTTCTGGACCGTTGAAACCAGCGATCGTGCGCTCATCGCCTTCTAAGACGTACGGCAAACGCAACACCATCCAACCGCGGTCACCCATCGCGCCACGCAGGCGCGCACACTGATCCAAGATGCGGCGCTTGCCGCTGGTCTGTTCCGCGATCGGATACGGCGGATCGACAAAGATGATGTCGACTACTTCCTTCACTTCCGCCAGGAGCGCGGGCGCAAGCGCGTCCGCTTGCAGGGCTCGTGATCGCGCGCCGAGACCAAGCATGTCAATATTCTTGCGCATGCAGTCATAGACGCCGCGGTCGCGTTCGACAAAGATTGCAAACCGAGCGCCGCGGCTCAACGCCTCAAGACCCATGGTGCCGACGCCCGCAAAGAGGTCAAGAACCACGGCATCCTCAAACCAACCACGCAGGATGTTAAAGATGCTTTCCTTGACCCGACCCGTCATCGGGCGCGTCACTTCCTCGCCGCTGGGGGTGTGGAGAATCCGCGATCGATGCTCGCCGCCCATGATTGTTACGCGTGAATGCACGGGTTGAGGATACGTCCTGCTACATTTCCACGCGCGTGCCGCAGCCTTTCGACCAACTTCCATCGAGCGTTCTTGCCCTCTCGCGGGCGGTACGGATTGGGGGTGGCAAAGTCCCCGCGCTGCTGGTGCATCCATACTTTGATCGCAACACCGGCACAGTGCTGCGCCCCGCCCCGGTACTGGTTTGGATGCACGGGCGAACCGTCACCAAAGAACTTGACCCAGGCCGTTACCTCCGACTTGCGCGCGCGGGCATCGCCACCTGTGCTGTTGATCTGCCCGGGCACGGCGAACGCCTGGATGCGCCCCGACAAGCGGCCGAGGAAACGCTTGGAGTGGTCGAGCAGATGGTTGGCGAACTTGATGCCGTTGTTGCCGACCTGGACGCTTCCGGCGAACACCTGGGTTGCAAGCGCGCTTTGGGTGGTATGAGCGCGGGCGGCATGGCGGCCCTGGTTCGCCTGACACGACCGCACACCTTTGATGCCGCCGTGGTGGAATGCACCACCGGCAGCTGGCGCTGGCAGCAACACCGCGCGATGTTTGATGCAGCCCGAGTGGCAGCCATGAATCCCATTGACCATCTGCAGAATTGGCGGGAAATTCCGCTCTTGGCTCTGCATAATTCCGAGGACGAATGGATACCCGTGGACGGCCAACGTGAGTTCATTGAAGCAGTACGGGCACGTGCAACTCACCCAGAAGTGGTGCAGTTTCATGTGTACGGGCCAACGGGCGCGCCGTTTGAACATGCCGGATTTGGCCGGATGGCTTCGGACGCCAAGGAGCGAGTAACCGGATTCCTGACCAGTGCCCTCTCTGCGACTGAATGACCGCTCAGACAGAATTTGAGCAATTCAGCAACGGGATGCTGCCGTAAATGCCGTATCTTCTACGGATCCATGCTTACGCCGATGACCACGCCAACGACTTCGCCGAACTTCACGCGCGCGCTCCGCACCCCCACCCTGCGTGCGTTCACCATCGTTGAACTCTTGGTGGTAGTGGGCATCATTGCGCTACTCATGGGAATCTTGGTCACTGGCGTTCGCGGAGCCATTGGAAGCGCGCGCAAGACGCGTGAGCTCAACGGCCTGCGCGGCGTGTACGCAGCGTGGTACCAGTACGCCAATACCTATGAAGAACAGTTGCTGCCCGGGTTTCTTGACGAAGCCACACAGGCGAACTGGAAGGTCAATTACACCAACGCCTCGTCCGCCACGATTGCTCGATCGCTGTCACAGACCTATCCGTGGCGCCTCGCGCGTTTCATGGATGATCCATACGGAACGCTGGTGAGTTACATCGAGTCTGAAAACGCAGATGCCAACAGCGACACGTGCGGTGAGTGGACCGGCGAACCCACGCATCCGAGTTGGATGTCCACCGCATTCGGAGCGCCAGGCAGCACCCTCGCCCTGCAGCCCGCCTTCGCCTACAACGCGTACTACATGGGTGGCTGGTACCAGTCCTCCAACGGTGTTTCGTCACCCGCATTCGCTGACGCCGCATGGAGCACCGCT
>Ga0247831_1008062_pt1 | contig 11370 bp, 8 predicted proteins | sample LaCruzMarch2015__9_FD_192406 | JGI IMG/M metagenome (GOLD analysis project Ga0247831, IMG submission 192406) | Freshwater microbial communities from meromictic Lake La Cruz, Castile-La Mancha, Spain - LaCruzMarch2015_1m | ecosystem: Environmental > Aquatic > Freshwater > Lake | place: Spain...
AAAAGTTTTAGTTTACTTTCAAATTCTATCCATTCTGCTTGATTCTTCAAACTTTCAGCTGTCAACTTTTGAATTTTCGTTTTGACTTCCAACAAGTTTTTAGCAAGATCTTGTACCGCTTTTAACTGCAGGCGTTTAGGTTCGTTATCAGCAATAAACTGTTGTAATTCAAGCTCTTGTTCTTGTGTTAAAAGTACGATTTCACCCATTTTTGTTTTATGGATTTTTACTTCATCTTCTGTTTTTTTGAAGCGTTCATAAACTTTCATTCCAATCGTTCGGTAAATCTCAGAACCTGTTATTTTCTCCAATAACTTGTTGCGATCGTCTTTTCCAGCGAGTAACAACTTTGAAAATTGACCTTGCGCTAAAATCAAGGATTGCACAAATTGATCGTAGCTTAAACCAATGATTTCTTCGTTTTTTGCAGGAACTGTTTCCTTTCCTTCAACAATTATTTCACCCGTTACATCATTGATAAGTTCTTGTTTTCGAGATCGTAAAGTATTTGTTCGAGCTCTACTAATCGACCACGTTGAACGGTAAACCTCCGCTCCTACTTGATACGTAACCTCTGAGTAACAATCTTCGGTGTTTTTGGTTAGAATAATTCCTTCATCTTCGATTGTTTTTTCGGAAATTTTTGTGTTTCCATTTCTCGGAATACGGTTGTACAAAGCCAAGGTAATTGCATCTAAAATGGTCGATTTTCCAGAACCAGTTGGACCAGTAATCACAAACAAACCAGCATCAGCAAGGATTCCATTCGCGAAATCAACTTCGTGCTCGCCTTTCAGCGAGTGGATATTTTTGAGTTTAACTTTCAGTATTTTCATCGCTTCGACCTATTTCACCTCGTTGATTTGTTCCATAATTTCCTTGAAGGCATTGACCAAATCCGAACGATTAATGATGTTTTCTTCCAAATCCAAACGCTTTTCAAACAATTGCTCCGGCTTGAAATCGGAAACATTTTCTCCTTCTCCCATAAATGATGAAGTTCCTAAAATCTTGTTTAAAAACTCCAATTTCCCTTTAACAATGTCCAAACCATTTTCCGTTTCACGCGCGAGTAAATCGTCTAATTCTCTGATTGTTTGGACGTTTTCATTTTCTTCTTTTACAATCAATTCTGCCAAATCTGTTAAAGGTGATTGATGTTGATAATTGGCAATTTGTTCTTTCACTTCTGCAAGCGTTCCTTCAAAGGTGACCAAACGTCTAAAAATCGGAATTTCAAGGGTCTCAGTGTTTAGTTTTCCATTTTGAATGTCCAAAATCACGACTTGCTTGCGGTCCAATTTTTCACTGAAACTCAATGAAATCGGTGAACCAGAATAACGAATATGTGGCAAACCAACGATTTGTGGTTTATGAATATGACCTAAAGCAACGTAATCAGGAGCTTCGCCAAAAATCGCAGCTTCTATTCCAGCTTGATTTCCAATTTGGATTTCGCGCTCACTTTCGGAAGTTTGTGCTCCTTGTGCGAACAAATGCGCCATTACCACATAATTAAAACCTTGATAATGTTCTGAATAATAATTATTTACAGCTTCAAAATACGCTTTAAAACCTTCTTTGATTTGTTCCATTTTGTCTTCATACGATTCTCCAGGTGCAGATTTACGAATGTCCTTATCTCTCAAAAAGGGTACAGCGGCAACTACCAGTTTTTCGCCATTAGCTTCAATTTGAATGAACAATTCAGCTGAATTTTCAGGTGCGCCACCAATCACTTCAATATCTAAAAAATGCAGTAATTCTTTAGGCGCATTCAAAACGTGTGGCGAATCGTGATTTCCACCTGTAATTATGATTTTACACTCCAATGGAATCATTCGCTTCAAGAATTGATAGTATTGCGTCAAGGCAGCTTGTGACGGATTTGCTTGATCAAACAAATCGCCCGACATCAATAACATATTTATTCCTTCGCTTTCAATCGTTTGTATTAACCAATTGAAAAACAATTCCATATCTTCATTGAAATCAATTTTCAGTAATTGTTTACCAATGTGCCAATCAGAAGTGTGTAGGATTTTTAGGGGCATTGTTTTTAGTTTAACTTAAACGTAATTTATTATTTTAACTCATTTAGAAGATTTTCAACATTTTGAGCTTTCAATTTACCTGTCTTTATCAGCTTAAGTTCTTCAACCGCATCTTTGATATCATCGATAATAATGTCCTTTTCTTTTCTTAACTTAACTTTTTTCTCCAACTTTTCTTTCGTTGTAACCTCAAAATCCATTTTCAAAACTTTAGCTAAACTTCTCAATGCAGCTAATTGTTCATTATTACTAGGTTGAAAAATTACTAATTTGTTTAAGCTCATATTTTATTAATTAAGTAATTTTTGGAATGTTTTTTTTAAAATAAATAGATAAATCATCTACCTACCAATTCCCATTCTCTGATTGTACAACTCATTAAACCACATCATTTTTAGCATTTCATTGGCTTTGTTATCTGTGAGTTTATTGTATAAATCCAGTTTCACATTGATGAAATTAATGAGTTCTTCGTCAATTGTTTCGTTGAATTTTTCTTGAATGTTGTCCTTAGAATTATTCGGGTTAAAGAATGACATTAATTCCAAGTTTGAGTTTACTTTCTCTCTCATTTTTTGGAATTCTACTTTGTCTTCTTCAGTTAGTTCAAGTCCAAAAGTGTCGTTTAGTTTTTGAATGATTTTGGTCAATAAATCGTAATCTTCATCTGGACCGCCAATTTTGCCATCTGGACTAAGTCCTTCCATACCTGTATTGCCTGAAACCAATTGCAAGGAGGTCGTAAATTGATGTTGCACTTTATAACTGTCCAATTCAATATCATTGATCACATCTAAAGGTAAACCTTGACCTAAATAGGGTAGTTTCTTTAAAACAGCTGTCAAAAAGACGTAGGCTTTTTCTAAGTCAATATCTGTGAAAGTTATGATTTGACTCAAAAAACGATAAATTTTGGTGAACGATTTAGCTGCTGATTTGAACTCTAATTGGTCTTCAGGATTTAAATCGTTTTCAAAGCGTCTTGCAACTTCTTGTAAAATGGGTTGCAACTTCTCGAAGTTATTATTTGGCTTGAAAAATATTTGTGCAAAGGCTTCAATATCATTGGGATAGTAGATTTTAAAAGCTTCTACTTTCACAAGGATTTCATACAAAGAATTGGGATCTGTTGTATTTTCTTCCTCCATATAATTAACCCCATAATACGATTGAAAATCTTCACGAATGAGTTCTGGGTCATTCACAAAATCAAGAACCATTGTTGAACTTTTTCCTCTTGTTGTTCTGTTGAGCCTTGAAAGGGTTTGAACAGCATTTGCTCCACCCAATTTTTTGTCCACAAACATCGTGTGCATCAGCGGTTCATCAAATCCAGTTTGGTATTTGTTTGCTACGATTAAAAGCCTAAATTTTGGAAGTTTCAAAGCATCGGGAATACTAATTTTACCCTCCAGATTATTCATGCTTGTTTCGGTGTATTCTTCGTTTGTTTCTTCGTCGTAAACAGTTCCCGAAAACGCCACCAAAGCACGATAAGGCAAATTCATTTCGGTCATTACTTCATCGAATTTTCGTTTGTAACGCACCGCATGTAATCGTGATTTAGTAACCAACATTGCTCGCGCTTGACCTTGGATTTCATGCTGCGTTTGACTTACAAAATGTTCAATCATTATGCGCGACTTGGTTTCAATTGCATGTTCTTGTAAATCTACATAGTTGGAAAGCACACGAACGGTTTTCTTTTTTTCGTATTCTTTGTCCGGAATTTCAGTGCGTTTTACTAATTTATAGTAGCGTTGAAAAGACATGTAGTTTTGCAAAACGTCTAAAATAAATCCTTCTTTTATGGCTTCTTCCATTGTATAATGATCGAATGGAACGCGCTGACCATCAATAAGTGATGCAAAAAGTTCAATCGTTTTTTGCTTTGGAGTTGCTGTAAATGCAAATTGAGAAATGTTTTGCTGTTGTCCTTTGCGTTTGATTTCATCGGCAATGATTTCATCAACAGTTAGTTCCTCTGCATCTAAAGCGGTTGCTGCATCTAAACTCATGGATTTACGCATGTCTTTTGCTGCATCTCCAGATTGTGAACTGTGCGCTTCGTCAATGATAATGGCGTATTTACGATCTGGGAATTTCGTTACTTCATCTGCAATGATTGGGAATTTTTGAAGCGTTGTAATAATAATGCGTTTGCCGTGTTCGATTGCTTTTTTTAAATCTTGGCTCGTTGCTTTTTCATCGATGTATGCCACAACTCCAGGCGTATCGTCTAATTGGCGAATGTTGTCTTGAATTTGTTTGTTCAACACACGACGATCTGTTACGACAAAAATACTGCTGTACATTGCTTTTTCGTCGGTGTAATTTCTGTAAAAATTAGCCAAACGATAAGCCAACCAAACGATTGTGTTTGATTTTCCTGAACCTGCGGAATGTTGAATCAAGTAGTTTTTTCCTGTTCCGTCGATTTGAAGTTGCTCCAATAAACGGGTGACTGCTCTACGTTGGTGAAAGCGTGGAAAGAGAAGTTTGGTTGATTTTACTTCTTTTAATCGCTGTGTTTGTTGGTCAAAAATAGTTTTGGAATCTTCTTGAATGCTGATGAAGTTCTGCAACAAATCCATTACAGAAGTTTTTGAAAGTACATCTTTCCACCAATAAGAAACGGCGAAATCGTCTTTGTCTTCATTGATTAATCCTTTGTTGAAAGGTAAAAAGAAAGTTGATTTTCCTTTTAATTCGGTGGTCATGAATACCTTTTCGGTGCCAACTGCGAAATGTACCAAACAGCGTTTAAACTCTAAAAGTGGTTCGCCTGCTGCATCGCGGTCTTGCATGAATTGTTTGATGGCATTGTGGTGATTTTGACCTGTTAATGCGTTTTTTAATTCTGCTGTGAAAATCGGGATTCCGTTTACGAAAAACACTAAATCCAATTCATTTTGATTTTTTCTTGAATATTGCAATTGGCGAATCACTCCCAAACGATTTTGCTCATACCACGTTTCGTGTTCGGGTGTTTTGCTATTTGCAGGCTTGAAATAAATCAAATTTATTTTTTGACCGCGGTCTTTGATTCCATTGCGAAGGACATCTAAGGTTTTGCGTTGTTGCAAATTCTTAGCGACATTTTGTACTATTTTTTCATTGACTGTAACGCCGTATTGCTCGCACAATTCTTTGTAAACCATAGGTTGACTTTCTTGTATGAATGCAATTAAAGCACCTGCGTGAAGGCATAAATCTTTATCATACTCCTTTGGGCTAAGCACCCAATATTTATCTTCTTGATAGAGGTAATTTTCGATGTGTGCCTCAAAATCTTTTTCAGTTATGCCTTCTGCCATGCGATTCCAATTTAAGTGAAATTTTGCTTTCTCAAAAATACACTATTCCTACTCGTTTTCTAATTCTCTACGATTCAATTTATTTTTCGCAAATGTAATCGCTTGATGTAATTTTTGTTTTAATATTTCTTGAGATGGCAATAAAGTTAAATATTCTGCAACACGAATGTTTGATTTATCCAATTGTAACAATTCAATGTGTTCTTCATTTTTACCAGTACATAATATTAGTCCAATTGGAGGGTTTTCTCCTTCCACTTGTTCGTATTTTTCCAAATAACGTAAATACAATTCCATTTGACCTTTGTGTGCAGCTTCAAACTCACCAATTTTTAATTCAATGGCTACCAACGATTTAATTCTTCGGTGATAGAACAACAAATCAATGTAATAATCTCTTTCGTCAATCGTGATACGTTTTTGTCGTGCTAAAAATGCAAAATCGCTTCCCAATTCAATGATAAATCGTTGCAATTCAGAAATAATTGAAGTTTCTAAGTCTTTTTCTGAAAATGTGTCTTTAAGACCTAAAAAATCCAAGACATAAGGGTCTCTGAAAACTAAGTCGGTACTTAGTTGCTGTTCAGTTTGTAATAATTTTAATTCATTCGCGATAACGTGGTCTGGTTTCTTGCTGATTGCTGTACGCTCATATAACATGGATTGAATTCGTTCTTGAAGTACACGCACACTCCATTTCTCCACCTTACTAATTTCGATGTAAAAATTTCTTTTCGATGAATCTTCGATGGGAATGATTAGTCTCAAATGCGACCAGCTTAATTGTGTACACAGTGTGTGCACAATCTCTGAATCAGGAATTGTTTCTGCAAAACGAATACAATGATGTAACTGTCGTTTACTCCATCCTTTACCATAATCAATTGTTAACTGAGTAGATAGTGATTGCACAATTTGTTCTCCATATTCTGCTCGTTTATTCTTGAGTATTTCATCATGAACTCGCTTTCCAATCTGCCAATACAACATACTAAGCGTAGCATTCACAACCACGGCAAGCTGTTGTTTGCTTTGCTCGATTAGGGTTTTTATCTCCGAAACCAATACGATATCTGTTGTGTTTTTCTCCATTTGAACCAATCTATTTTGCTTACGAATTTGAAACATCAATTTTATCCAATCACAGCTTGTTAAAGATACGAATTAGTATTTCTAAAGTAAAGGAATAAACTTCTTTTTGACAGATTTGGAGTTTTTCAAACAATTTAATAATTCTTGATAAAGTTCCTTTTTTAGTTTTCCGAAAATCTCATAATCTGTACCTTCAATTCTATATAAATCTAAGAATAAATCAACTGAGTAGAAATCGAGTTGATGCCCATAAACGAAGGTGTTAAAATCAAAGTATTTTCCACAATCAGTTACTTCCGTTGAAGTATCAAAAATGAATGAATTTAAATTGATTTCTGGCAACTCAATACACCCAGTTTTCACTGGAATTTGACTTGGTATTGAATCAACTCTGGTTGGAAGACTTGCTATTATTGTCTGCCCATTTACAGATTTTAGTATAATACAATATTTTGGTTTAGCTGCTGATTTTCCATTTTTGAAGTAAAATGGTGTAAAATATACAATATTGCCTTCTTCAAACATTGTTGTGTTGTCTGTATTCTTCGTAAAGTGCCAACTTTCTTTCATCGTATTTCACCAACTCGCTCATATCCACTACAAGTTCTGTATTGTTGATTTGCTCATTTTGCAATAATTCTAAAACAGCATTTCTTTTAGCGGTGATGTACCAAGGAGCATTTTCTCGATGCGTATAATTGATTAATTCTTTAGCCGTTTTATCCCCAAATTCTTTAATTACGAAATCCATTAAATCCAAATCATTTTGCGAAAATTCATCATCACAAAATTCTCCATTAGGTAAGATGTATAAATGTTCACCCTCAATTCGTTTATGGAAATAATCTCTTAAAAAGGAAGGTTCAGACGATAATTCAACAAAAATATCTTCTGAAACAGGACCAAATTTCCACGTTTTAAATTTGAGATTTAAAATTGGAATTCCACTTTTTTTAATTGAAATTTCATCTAAGATGTATAACAACTTGAGTAGTTTAGTCTTAGAAAGTTTTTCGATGTTTTTACTCAAATAAATGATGGTGTTACCAATTTTTGATATCTGATCGTCACTATATTGAGTATAATATTCCGATGCCTCCATACTTTTTTTTCAAAGATACTATTTTTAATTTAACCATCAATTTAAGCCTTGCTTCCTAAGGCTTGCCAGTCCCGAACATCAATCTTCCCTGTCACTGCCTCTGAAATCAAGGACTGACGGTATTCTTTTAGCTTTTGGATTTGGGTTTGAATTCTGAAAATCGTAGTTTCAAAATGTGAAATTAATTCACCTAACTTATCTATTATTATTAACTGTTCATTTTTCTTTGGTAATGGAATTATGAATGTTTTTATAGCCTCAGCTGTTAGTCCTTCTCTGTTTCCGCCAGAGGATTTTAAATTGACTTGCAATTGTCCAATACTCGATTGCAAAACTAAATTTAAAAAATAAGGAAAGACACGTTCATTTGTTCTTAAGATAGAAACGTGCTGATTTACATTAATTTCATCATCAACATTAACAACACAACATCTACCAATTGAAGCTCCCGTAATATTTAACAAAACATCATTTCGTTGAACTTTTGAACCCGACATATTTTCATGTGTTTCAATATCAATTCTAACAATATCCTCTAATCTCAAACCATCAAAATGAACATTCTGACTTCTTACAAAAATGACACCTTCATCATAATAAACTTCACCACCTCCTCTTGGAGTTACTCCACTGCCTACTTTTGAAACCAAATACTTCAACTTCACAACTTCCCAATCCTCAGGGATTTCGCCCAACCAATCGATTCCGCTATTTTTAACTTTGCTTGCTTCTGTCCAAGTGTTTGTTTTTGGATTCCAAACTTTTTTTCCTGTTACAACTTCATTAATCGTTGCTTGGCGTTTGGCTTGTAAAGTTTCAATTAACCGTTCTTTCTTTGCAATGATTTCGTCAATTAATGCTGTTTTTTTATCGAGGAAAGAAGCTATTTGGATTTGTTCGGAGAGTGGGGGAATTGGAATTTTAATTGAAGCTAAAATTGATTTATTGATTATACCTTGAGCACTTCCTTGAGCTGAATCATTTAAACTTATATAATTGAAACTTAAATAATAAAACAAGTATTTTTGCAAAACCAATTTTTTTGGTCTTAACGCAGCTATACTTCTAGAAATAGTTCCATCAATTCCAAGATTAACCTTTCCACAAGTTGCTCCAACAACACAAATAAATACATCATTTTTGGAAGCATATACAAGAGGAGTAGTTGTATACCACTTTACAATTGGAATTAAATCGGTAAAATCCCCTGTTTTAATAAAAACTGTTCCACTTCCCTCTGTATTATAACTATCAGAATGAGGAGCTTGACCCATAATAAATTCAACAACATGATTTAAAGAATAAATATTCCAATGATATGGAACCTCATTAATCCAAGGAAAATTTGATTGCTTATACCTCTCGTATCCTTTCATCCTAACAATTCCTTTAGCAAATCCGTAATACCTTTTTCTTTTTTATCGCCAAATTCAAGCACTTCAATTTCTGCTTGCAATTCTTTCGAAGATCGCAAAGGTGTGTATTCATAGAAGTATTTGGTGAAATTGATTTCGTAGCCAATGCGGGTTTTGTCGTAATCAATCCAAGCATCGGGAACATGAGGCAACACTTCTGTTTTGAAATATTCTTCCACATCCATTTTCAAAGGAATGTTTTCTTTGTCGCGCTTTTTAGAATCGGGTTTTGGGTTGCCGTTTTTGTCTTTTTGAACTTTTCCTTTTTCATCGTATAACGGTTGTTCAATGGTCATTTGGTAGAATCCAAAATCGTCGTTGTCGAAAATTTTCGAATATTTATTTTCTTCAAAATTCGCATACAAGGTTTTGATTTTAGCAATGTGTGCATCCGTAATTTCGTTGCGTTTATTGCCCAAACTTTTCTTATTCGAATGGCAAAATCCTTCAATTCCTTTTGATTTTTCGTCCATCAAGGTCGCATCAATCAATTGAATTTTTCCTTTACGCTTTTTCTCTTTCTTATTGGTAATGAACCAAATATACGTATTGATTCCTGTGTTGTAGAACATGTCTTTTGGCAAGCCAACAATGCATTCCAACCAATCGTTTTCAATGATCCATTTGCGAATATCGCTTTCTCCAGAACCTGCATCACCAGTAAACAAAGGCGAACCGTTTGTTACAACTCCAATGCGGCTTCCGTCTTTCTCCATTTTGGAAATCATGTGTTGCAAAAACAACAATTGACCATCTGAAGAGCGCGGAGTTCCAGCAAAAAATCGTCCCGCAGGATTCATCGATTCGTTGAGAATGTATTCTTGTTCTATTTTCCAAGTCACACCATACGGCGGATTTGCCATCATGTAGTGAAAATGTTTCCCTTGAAATTGGTCGTTCGTTAAGGAATTTCCTAATTTGAAATTATTTGCATCTTCACCTGTAATCAAGGCTTCTGATTTGGCAATTGCATACGATTGTTCATTCAGTTCTTGACCAAAAGTCAGAATAGTTGGTTTCGTGTTTTGACCTTTACACAAATAATCTAAAATGTAGGTTTTACCGAGGTTTGTCATACCACCCGTTCCCATTGTTGGGTCAAAAATCGTACGAATAACTCCTTCTTTTTTGAAAACGTCTTTATCCGTATCAAAAAGCAGAGTACACATCAAAGCAACTACATCGCGTGGCGTAAAATGTTCCCCAGCAGTTTCGTTTGATTGCTCGTTGGATATACGAATCATTTCCTCAAAAACGTAACCCATATCGTGGTTATCGACTTTGTTTTCGTGTAAATCAATTTTACAAATTGCATCAATCATTTGATACAGCAATCTGTTTTTTATCAAGCGAGAAATTACCTTGTCGAAGTGGAAATTTTCTAAAATATCACGCACTTCAGGATTAAACCCATTCAAGTAATTATTGAAATTGATTTCAACGTTTTGAGGTTCGTCTCGCAGCGTATTGATTGTATGTTTAGAAATATTATAGAATTTCTTGTTGCCAGCTGCTTTTTTCAGAATCGGATCCAATTTTTCATCGGCGATTTTGTCGCGAAATTTCTCATATTCTTCACGCACTTTCACCTGGTGAGGTTCAAGTATGCAGTCCAAACGGCGAATGACAACAAAGGGCAATAGCACATCACCAATTTCATTTTTCTTGAAGATATTACGCAACACATCGTCTGTAATGCGCCAAATGAAATCAACGTCGGCTCTTTTGTTATTTTCAAACATGTTTAATTGTTTATTTTGAGTTGGAAATGTAAGTTGTAAATGTAGAAAGAATTAAAAAAACTAATTTAATATCCTACACCCCAAAAACCTTCTTCAAATGGTCATTCAAAAAGACACCATTTGGATCGTGTTTGGCTCTAACTTGCAAGAAATCATCGAATTTTGGGTAGGCTTTTCTGAAGAAAGCAGCGTCGCGTGTGTGCATTTTTCCCCAATGAGGACGACCACCAAAATCGACGAATAAATCTTCTAAATCTTTGAAGTAGCGCTTGTTGTCCATTCCTTTGTAAACGTGACTTGCGATGTACGCCGACTTGCGATCATGTGCCGGACTTAAATAAATATCATCTGCCTGAACGAAACGATGCTCTTGTGGGAAACTGATTCGGTAGTTGTTTTTGTCAATCAATTTCAATAGTTCTTTGACCACATCTTGATAGCTTTCATACGGAATATTGTATTCCATTTCTGTGAATTTCACGTTGCGAACCGTACTGAAAACCTTGTGACTTTGTTGTATTTTTTTCTCGTTTGAAATAAAAGAGCCAATTAGATTAGAAATCGTTTTTGAACTCGAAGGAATCGTTTTATTGATAGAACACAAAAGTTGTAAAGCCCAGTTTTCCAAAACGATATCGTTGATAAACG
>Ga0247831_1008063_pt1 | contig 11368 bp, 8 predicted proteins | sample LaCruzMarch2015__9_FD_192406 | JGI IMG/M metagenome (GOLD analysis project Ga0247831, IMG submission 192406) | Freshwater microbial communities from meromictic Lake La Cruz, Castile-La Mancha, Spain - LaCruzMarch2015_1m | ecosystem: Environmental > Aquatic > Freshwater > Lake | place: Spain...
CAGGGGGACAACCGCCTCGGCTTAAAGTCATGGATGCCAGTGTTCTGGTGGATCTGCAGATGCAGAGGATGTCCTTGTGGCTTCTCAATGTTGCCTTGGAAACGGCAATATTTCGAGGTTCCCTTATGAATATCCAACTAGTATGCACTCACTTAAAGCGCGAACATCAACCCAGTGGGCGGCAATGGATGGGGAGTGACGTCGTCTTCAGTGGGCAGCGCCACCCAAACCCATCCGACCTGACACCCATCGGAATCCCCACGGCACCTCGCCCCGGCGGGCTCGGCGCCAACAGACGGTCAGTGATTGGAAAGGGGAGTTCAGGTTTGGAGCCGGGTTGTCTCAATGGCCCGCCGGCGCAGTTCCATCAGTTCGCCCAGGTCTTGTGCCAGCTTGGGGGACTGCTCCATGGTTGCCTGGAGCGTCACGGTATCGATGAGGAGAACGCGGAGATGATCAACGGCCTGAATCACGCTGTCGCTGGTTTGATCCGACAGCAGGGAGGCCTTGACCCCGAAAAGCTCACCGACAGAGAGGACACCGACCAGGCGCGCCCCCCCCGGGAGGCCCTCCAGGATCAGGTTCACCTGGCCCTCGAGAATCAGGAACAGTCCAGGAAGGTTGGCGTGCTGGGTGAGCACGCGCTCCTGGGCCGCGTATTCGAGCACCACACTCTTCTCCACGATGTGCTCCAGGAGGGGAGCGCTCAGGCCGGCGAAGCATTGGTTCCTGTGAAGAACGCCCAGCTCCTCGGGTGCAAGCGGGCGGGTTTCATAGGGGGCGCCCTCCTGGGGAGGGAAGGGCATGGTGAAGGCGTTGCGTCGTGAGGCATACCAGATCCTGGTGTTGAAGGCCTCAACTGCCCGCAGGCCACTGGAGAAGTCGGGGCTGTAGAGACAAACCGCGTAGGAGATGGCGGTTTCTCCGTAGGAATCGAGGACGGCAGTGGGTTGTGGCGCCGCGAGCACCTCCTCGATCTCTTCGGCCACCTCCAGCAGGAGCTGCACCACCTTGCTGGGGGGGTCGTTGTAATCGAACGAGAAGCAGAGTCGGTTTCCTCGCAGTGCTGTGGGGCGGCTGAGGTTGGTGAAGGTACCCTTCGCCAGCTCAGCATTGGGAACCACCATCAGATCGATGTCGGCCGTCAGGATATGAACGGAACGCCAGTTGATCTCGATCACCTTGCCCTGAACCTCCCCCAGCCGAATCCGGTCACCGAGTTTGATGGGTTGCTCAAACAGCAGGGAGATGCCCGAGAACACGTTGCCAAGGCTGTCCTGCAGAGCAAGCCCAAGCACCAGGGAGCCAACCCCCAGGGCAGTGAGCAATCCGCCCAGATCGGCCCCCCAGACCGTTGAGAACACGATTGCCGCTCCGATGCCCACGAGCACGAGGCGGCCGAGGTCCCGGAGCAGCTGCGGCACCTTGGCCTGCCAGCTGTCCTGCTGGGCCCCGGTGAACAGAATGACGTTGAGCAGGGTCAGCGCCGCGTAGATCACCGTGATCCACAGGAAGGTCTCGGTGAGGCGGACGAACACCTGCGAACGCTGCAGCCGCAGCACTTCGACCAGGATGATGAAGAGGGCCAGGGAGGGGAGCACCCATTGGCGCAGGATCTCCAGCGGAGCCGCCAGTTGGGCCTTGCGACGCTCCAGGCGCAGGATCAGTTCCCCCAGCAGGATCATCACCAGGGGGAAACCCAGCACCAGTGCCAAGACCCAGCCCAGGGTGTTCGGCGGAAGGGCGGATTGGACCATGGCTTCAGCCCACCTCTGCCAGGGGAGCCCCGTCGGTGGCCGTCTCCTCCAGGGGTGTCACTTCCCAGATCGTAAGGGAGCCGATCTCATCGGCCTCAACCACCTTCACCTTCTCGAACCGGTAGAGCCCATTGAGGGAGTCATAGAGCGATCCGGTGGCCTGGATCACGTTCTGCTTCGGGGATTGGTGGATCTGCTTGGCGATGTTGATGGTATTGCCCCAGATTTCATAGTTGAATTTCGTCTTGCCAACCACCCCTGCTGAGACAGGACCCGAGTGGATTCCGATGTCTAGGCTGAGATCGAGGGTCTGGGACTGGCTGAAACGGCGGATGATCTTGAGCATCGCCAGGGCGAAGTCGACCGTTCGCTTGGCATGGTCGACCCGGGGCACCGACAGGCCGCAGATCGCCAGGTAGGTGGAGCCCATCGTCCGCATCTTCTCCACCCCGAAGCCTTCGGCGGCCTCATCGAAGGCATCGATCAGCTCATTGAGAACCACGAACGCCCGTTCTGAAGAGAGCTGGGCGGCGAGGGCATCGAAGCCTTCGACATTCGCGTAGAGCACCGTGACGTTGGGGAAGATGTCAGCCGTGTCCTCCTGGCCGCTCTTGAGGCGTGCGGCGGCCATGGGGGGCAGGATCGTCGCCAGCAGGCGATCGTTCTGGCTCACATGCTTCTGGATCTGAACCTCCTTCTCGTCCAGCGAGCTTGCCATTCGATTGAAGGAAGTCGTGAGTTCACCGAATTCATCATCGGAGCGAACCTCCACCTGGACCCCGCTTTTGCCGGCGGCGATCTCCTCCGTGCCGGCGATCAGCCGGCGGATCGGCCTGAGGAAGGAGCGCGACATCCGGATCGAGAACAGTGTGATCAAAGGAATCAGTATCGCGGTGGCGATCAGGAGCAACCGGCTGAGATCATTGACACCTTTGAAAATTTCCGCCTGATCCATCTTGGCGATCAGGGCCCAGTCGAAGTTGCCGAACTTGATGGGCTGGTAGGCCCCGAGAACGGGGACGCCGCGATAATCGGTGTAGCTGATCAGCCCGCTCCAGCCAGCCAGTGCCCGCTGGATCGCGGTGGTGGCAGCCCTCTGGATCAGGATCGGGGTGTCAGCGGTCTTGATCAGGGCCAGAGTGTCGTCCTTCACCCGTTGATCCTTGAGGGTCTTCAGGTAGGCGCTCTTATCTTCAATGAAGAAACGGGTGGCGGAGCGCAGCAGGTTGTCCGGGCCCACCAGGAAGCTTTCACCGGTTTTTCCCAGGCCCACCTCCTGCCACTTCCTGTTGGCATTCATGATCGCGTCGATCTTTTCGGAGCTCAACTGAATCACCAGGGCACCCACGAACTTGTCACCGTCGAAGATGGTCGTGGTCATGAAGGCCGAGGGCTTTCCGTAGCTGGGTTTGTACTGTTCGAAGTCGACCAGACCCACGAACTCTGGATCCCTTGACTGGCGGGCCATGTCCCAGGCTTTGGCGAGGGCAGTATCGGCGAATGGACCTGTGCGAAGGTTCGTGCCGAAATCGACTTCCTTGGAGACGTTATAGAGCACAAAACCACTGTCGATGTCGATCAGGAAGATGTCGTAGTACTTGAATTCATCTGCGATCACCCGGAAGCGGGGGTGGAAGGATTCGTGGATGCGGCTGTAATCGCTGCCATCGCCGGGGTTGTTCAGCCTGGATCTGCGGTCTGGGGGAAGATTTTTGGCGGTGTACCAGTACTTGAGGTACTGGGGTGCTGGTGTTGGTGGAAAATAGGTGGCAAGCTTGGGATTGCCACCTATATTCTTCTTTAAATTCGCCAAGAATTCGTTGCTATAGTTGCCTTTTAGAGTATTGAGTTGCTCAGGTGAAAGTTGGCTGGATTCGAGTTTCTCGATCGCCGGTTTGAAGGAATTGATCGCATCCACCACCATTTTCTGATAGCTCATTGTCAGGGTCTGGGCGCGGACGCCTTCGAAATAGCTCCTGATGGCCTCGGCGCGAGCATTACGCAGGCTGAGCAGTTGCTGGTTGGCGGCTTCCACCATCGAGTGGCGGGCGCTCACGTAGCTCAGCAAGCCGGTGAGGGTGATCGAAATCAGACTCACTCCCAGCACCAGAGCCAGCAGCTTGGACTGGATCCCGAGTTTGCTGAAGAAGGTCACGGAATCACCCCAACGCACAGAGGATACCCCCAAATAGCTTGCGAGGTTGTACGCGGCCGGACGAACCATTCAACACAGCCAGGCAGATTCTGGCTTCTGCCCGCTATCAGGGCCAAGGCTCACGAGAACCAAGCCTTTGGATGGTTGGGGGTTAAGGAATCCCTAAGCCAATGACACCCATGTTGTTAATCTTTCAGGCGAGGGCGACCCCTGCAGGGTTGGCATGGCGATCCCATCAGGAGGTGGTGAACTGCCTCTGAGCAGGATCCAACACCGGCCAGGTTTCTCCATCTCCGGGTTCTTCTTGACGCTCGAGACTGATCTGCACGTGACTGCGAGCTTTCCTGACGGACGTTAAGATTCGCAGGCCGCAAGGCCAAAGGGTTTCAGGTGCCCCTGACCCGGGACCTCCTCCGGTGGTGGGCATCCCGTCAATTTGCTCTCGGGGCATCGCTACCGAGGGGCAAATCCGATTCTGCTGTGCCTGGGGATGCACCTCAGGGGGTCGGCACTGCCCTGCTGGCGTGGGTTTGGTGAAGCCCGAGCGCTGGGGTCTTTCCTTGAGCTGGCAGGCAAAGCGTCAGGGTCAAGGGTGCCGCAAGAACGCAGGTGTAAGTCCTTGATTGAGAGCTGACCGTTATGCTGCTTTCGCTACATGTGTGGCCATTATCCGTGGCGGCAATCCGCGATTGCCGCGTCCCCTGCCAGTTTTCGGCTTCCAACCGCTGAGACCATTTGCAGCGCAGTGGATTTGCCTTTTTCTGGAGTCCCTGACTACTTAACTCTTAAAGGTGGGTTAGTTCATTCTTAACTATTTAGCTGTAAGGTGATATCTACTTTTCAATTATCATGGTCGAATTTGTAAATTACCTTGAGCATGGGACTCTAGAGAAAAAATTACAGGATCACATTGATGAAACGCCCCCACGCCCCCTAAGCTCAACCCAATGGAGTATCTGGGGATTGGCTGCTGCCGGCAAGCTTTTTGAGGGTATGGTTGTATTCCTCACTGGTGTAGCGCTTCCTTTAATTGAGAAGGACTTAGGCTTGCCAGCCACACTTAGAGGGGCTGTTGGAGCTGCAACTCTTTTTGGAATCCTGATTGGCGCTTCATTGTTTGGTAATTTAGCGGATCGCTTAGGGCGGAAATTCGTCTTCGTTCTAGAGATGGCCTTATTTACTGGTTTTATAGGCTTAACCGCATTAGCATGGAATGTCTCGTCTCTAATCTTTTTCTTATTCTGTGTTGGCGTATCTTTGGGCGCTGACTACCCCACTTCCCACATCATCATCTCCGAAGCCATTCCCAGTAGTTTCCGTGGTCGTATGGTCTTGGCTGCCTTTAGTTTCCAAGCGGTTGGCTCAATTGGAGGTGTCTTAGTAGGAATCTTAATGCTTAAGATTTACCCAGAAATGGCCGCTTGGCACTTGATGTATGCAGTCCTTTTCATTCCTGGAATTATCGTAACAGTAATGCGAAGCAATCTGCCTGAAAGTCCCCATTGGTTGCAGGCACGGAACAACCTAGAAGAAGCTTCAAGATCCGCGTCACAACTACTTTGTCGTCCTATTAAGTTACTGCACCAAACCCTAGAAGAGCGACTACAAGAACCTAGGCTTAAGTTTAAAGACCTATTCTCCCGTCGCTATATCAGAGTTACAATTCTGGCCTCGGTTCCTTGGTTTCTACAGGATCTTTCAACCTATGGAATTGGAATCTTTACACCAAGTATTCTTGGAACCTTGTTTACCAAAGGTCAGCCAGACTTTATCCTCCGAGACCTAACTGCAGCAGAGGGGTCTGGCATGATTGACCTTCTCTTGATAGTTGGCTTTTTAGCATCAATACCATTGGTTGACCGAATTGGGAGAATCCCCTTGCAGATCGTTGGATTTATAGGTTGTGCTATAGGCCTGGCAATCGCATCCCTCTCTAGTGTCATTCCAGACGGGCATGAATTGAGAGTACCTCTTATCTTTGCTGGCTTTATGTTGTTCAACTTTATGACAAATCTCGGCCCTAATGCAATGACATATGTTTTAGCGGGTGAGGTCTTTCCAACACAAATAAGAGGAGCTGGTGCAGGTTTTGCGGCTTCTTTTGCAAAGATTGGTGCTGTTTCTTCTGCCTTTTTCTTTCCAATTCTACGAAAGGAAATAGGAACTGAAGCTCTTTTGCAATGTTTAGTGCTAACAGCGCTTCTAGGTGCGTTGATAACTTATGTGTTTAGAGTCGAGCCCAAAGGCAAAAGCCTTGAGCAGATGGGCTATGGACAACCTACGTTCAATCCACGCTAGTCACGCATTACTCAATTTTCGAATAATTACCCTATTGCTATCTGCCTGGGCTCAGCCTTAAATATATTTCCAAGAAAATTAATTGATTCGCAACGTCGAAGTTTAATGGGAGATTCCTGCTCTTAACCGGTCAATCGTGATTAACCAAGTCTCCTGTTTAGCCAGAGAAGGCCCTTAGAGTCGAATGGGAGGCTAGCTGAATTTCGCGTCGAATCTTTTTCAACCCTTGGAGGCTTCATGGCAGGTTGCTACGAACTGAATCAAAACGAGAAAGGCCAGTACCGGTTCACGCTCAAAGCGGGGAATGGCGAAGTCATCCTCTGCCGAGAACGGCATTGCTTCCGTGCAGGTCAACAGTCCTTTAGAAGAACGCTACGAGCGCATGGAAGCTTCTGACGATTGAGCCTACTTCAACCTCAAGGCTGGCAACCACCAAGTCATTGGCACCAGCCAGATGTACCAATCGACGTCAGGCCGGGATAACGGCATCGGGTCCGTCTAAACAAGTGGCCCTACAACAACCGTCAAAACTGCTGGCTAGCTGCGGTTTGTCCTCAGACAGATCGGCTCCATAGGAACGCCAAACCCCGACCCGATTCTCCACCAGCACCCCACCAGCCCGTCACTACGTTCCGGGGGAGGGGCCAACAACCGGCAAGGGCTGCTACAGCCGGTGGGTGGGGACGGGGTCGTCCGTCGTTCCTCCTGTGGAGCCATTCTCCCCCGCCCAGCCATCCTCAGCTGCCCGACAGCTTGCCGCTGCGATCGAAGCCTGGGAGCTGGCAGCCAGCCAAGGCTGAATGCTCGGTCCCGCTTGACAACCAACCAGCGCTGACCCTGACCCGGTTGGCAGTTGTGTTCTTTGGCTGCGCCTTGGGAGGGCTGCGGCCAGGCCCGTCAAGGGCTTACGCAAGGACCTTGGGCCCCCTTGACGGTCCTGCCGCCGTGGCGGTTGGTCCAGAGAGGAGGTTGGTCAACCATTGAGGGCCTGGCGGTGGCTCTGGCCTTCGCCTTGCGGCCGGCCTTTCCCGACGTGTCCTGCTGCGCCAAGTTATCCGCGTCCGCCAGAGAGACGGTGTCACTGAGGCCCCGGCCGCGCGTCACGATCCGGCGGGCCACGAGCTCTGTTCTCACCTTCCCATAGGGGGGCCAATCCCAGCCGACCGCCTCAAGCAGGTCCGGGTTTCGGGCGCTGCTGCCGGCCGATACCAGGGCTTCAAGGACGTCGTCCAGTCCTTGCTCCTGATCAGGCATCGATCAATCAGGTCATCACCGATGAGGGGAGCCTGCCTGCTGTGGGGCGGATGTGGGGCACGGGTTCGGGGCGGAACGTTTCAACATGGGCCCCCATGTGCTCAGCGCCGTTTCCGGGAGCAGCAGATCGGGAACCCTGACCAGCCCGCCCTGGCCCAGCCAGGTCAAACGGCCATCGAGCGCAGCGGTGGTGGGGTGTTCACCCCGGCAGCCAGCCGTGCCGCTGCTCTTCAGTGATGAAATCCGCTGGCCTCTGCAGGGGTGAGCACGGCATGGTCCGGGTGGCGATCGAAATAGGCCAGAGCCAGGCGGATGTCGTCGAGCAGCAGTTCGGCGAGATCACGGCTGACGCCATGGCGCACCAGGATCCTCTGCACCGTCAGTTCCTGGCAGTGGGCAGGCAGGGTGTAGGCGGGCACCTGCCAACCCCGAACCCGCAAGCGATCGGCGAGGGAAAAGAGGTTGAAGTTGGCGTCGGCTCCCTCCTTCATCGTCCAGCAGAGGGCAGGAATGCCCGCGGCAGGATCGCCGCCGTAGATGATCTCGAACGGGCCCAGTTTGGAGATTTCGGCGGCCAGGTACTGGGCCGTGGCATAGCAGGCGGAGTGCACCTTGCGGTAACCCTCCATCCCCAGGCGCAGAAAGTTGAAGTACTGGCACACCACCTGCCCCCCCGGACGTGAGAAATTCAAGGTGAGATCACGCATGTTGCCGCCCAGGTAGTTCACCCAGAACACCATCTCCTCCGGCAGATCAGTAGCCTCTCGCCAGAGCACCCAGCCCACGCCAAGGGGTGCCAGGCCGAACTTGTGCCCCGATGCGTTGATTGACTTCACCCGCGGGAGGCGGAAATCCCAAACCAGATCGGGGGCGCAGAAGGGGGCCAGGAAGCCTCCGCTGGCGGCGTCCACATGGATGGGAATGTCGATGCCGGTGGATTGCTGATAGGCATCGAGGGCGCTTGCGAGTTGCTGCACCGGTTCGTAGTGACCCGTGAAGGTCACCCCCAGGGTCGGCACCACGCCGATGGTGTTTTCGTCGCAGTAGGAAAGAGCGGCTTCGGGCGAAAGGATCAGCTGATCGGGTTCCATCGGAATCTCCCGATGCTCGATGTCCCAGTACCGGCTGAACTTGTGCCAGCAGATCTGCACGGGGCCCGTGACCAGATTGGGCCTGTCGGTGGATTGCCCGGCCTTTTTCCTGGTGGCTTCCCAGCGGCGTTTCATCGCCAGACCACCCAGCATCGCCGCCTCACTGGAGCCGGTGGTGGAGGCGCCGATGGACTTCTCAATCGAGGGCGCATGCCAGAGGTCGGCCAGCATGTGGGTGCAACGGGCCTCGATCTCGGCGGTCTGGGGATATTCGTCCTTGTCTTCGATGTTCTTGTCGACGCACAGGTCCATCAATTGATGGACTTCGTCCTCCACCCATGTCTGGCAGAAGGTGGCAAGATTCTGGCGGGAATTCCCATCCAGCATCAGTTCATCCCGCACTGCTGCGAAGATGGTGCGCGGGTCCCGTTCTCCTGAGGGAAAATGGAGCTTCGGCAGGCCGCTGGAAAGATCCTCAGAGGCATAGATGTCATCGTCCGTAGGTGCGTTCGCCTCAGACTTGCTCTGGAGGGTCATGGATCAGGAAGACGGTGATGGTCTGACGCCCGACGATTCCGCAATCGGAATCATCTGACGACGCGAGAAGAGATCCTAAGAGGCCTTTCAGAAAGGTGACCCTGCATGGCTGGCACCAGCGCGCCAGGCTGGGGCAAACCCCATGCTGCCGGAGACGGCTCCACGCCGATGTGTTTCTCCAGCAGCGCCAGCTTCGTGGTGGCGGCCGTGCTCTTGCCCCTGGGTGTGGCCTCCGTGCGCTACTGCCAGGCTCAGCAACGCAGCGACCTGCTGCCCCTGGCCCTCACACCGGTGTTCTTCTCGGTGCAACAGGCCCTGGAGGGTCTGGTCTGGCTTGGCCTCGAACCTGGCGGCGCCGCCTGGCTCGTGCACCCCGCCGCGCTTGGTTATCTGTTCTTCGCCTATGCCTTCTGGCTGGCCTGGCTGCCCTGGTGCGGGTTGCGTCTGGGCGTCCATGCGCCGCCTCCCCTGCGGCGATGGGTCCTCCGGAGCCTGCTGGTGCTGGGCCTGCTGGCGGGCGCGGGGCTCTGGTTGCCGCTGCTGATCGACGGTTCCCTGTTCCAACCCGCCGTGGTGCAGGGATCGCTCGACTACCACACCACCCTGCTGGCGGATCGCTGGATCAACCTGGGCTTCGGCAGCACGGTGTATGGGCTGATCATCGCCATGCCGTTGATGATCAGCGCTTCGGTGCGCCTGCGCTTGTTCGGCGGCTGCCTTCTCGTCGCTTTCCTGATCTCGCACCTGGCCTACGGCTACGCCTTCACCTCGGTGTGGTGTTTCTTCAGTGCGGTGCTGTCTGCTTCCCTGCCCTGGATCCTCAGCGATCCGCAGCCTTTGGTGATTCCGGCCAGATCGCGATGGGATCTCCAGGTTCCCTCCCGATTCGCCTCAGGCCCCCCTGGCCAGACTTGAGACGATCCCTTTCGCTCTGAATGTCGTCCATCCCGTGCTGTTGTTGGGCTGGCAGGCCATCCGTGGGATCACGATCGTCCAGAAGCTGCTGAGCTCATGACCTCCGCCCTCTTTCTGATGTTGCTGGGGCCGATCGGCGCGGAAGGAGCCATGATCAGACGCCCTGCAACTGCCGAAGCTGGTCCTCAAGCCGCTGCTTGAGACGACGCTGCACCAGGTTGCAGAGGTCATCCACGAGGGGGTCGGCCACCGCGTAGATCAGGCGTGTGCCATCCCGTTCGCAGCTCACCAGGCCGGCGCGCTGCAGCTGGCCGAGTTGTCGGCTGATGTGGGACTGGCTGAAGCCGGTGGCCTCGATCAGGGAGGCCACATCCATGGCCCCGCTGTGCTTGAGCTGGCAGAGCAATTGGAGGCGGGCCGGCTCGCTCAGCAGACGGAAGAAGGCGCTGAGTTCATCAAGGAGTTGGGGGCTGGGCAGGGTCTGGGGCGGGGTCCGGCGCATGGATGGGACTATGTCGTTCCACGCATTATGCACGAAGTGCGCAGGGCGTGGACCTGAGGCGGCCAGCGACCTGCTTAGTGAGTATGACCCTGATGCCCATAATGCGGATATGTTCATACAAGTTGGTGATCGATCACCCATGGCCGTCGCTCCCGCTCCCGCCTTGTCCCTCTCGGCCGCCGCAGGCGGTGGCTCCCTGCTCTTCCGCCAGCTGTTCGACGCCGACACCGGCACCTTCACCTATCTGTTGGCCGACGTACCCAGCCGCAAGGGGGTGATCATTGACACGGTCTTCGAGCAGCACGGCCGCGATCTCTCCTTGATCCGCGAACTGGGCATCGAGTTGGTGGCCTCGATCGACACCCACGCCCATGCCGACCATGTGACCGGCAGCTGGCTGATGCATGAGGCCACAGGCTGTGCCATCGGGCTGGCCGCCGCCGCCCGCGCCGAGAACGTCACCCGGCCCCTGGCCCATGGGGATCGCATCGACTTCGGCAGCCGCGCTCTGGAGGTGCGTGCCACCCCCGGCCACACCGACGGCTGCATCAGCTTCGTGCTCGACGACCAGTCGATGGCGTTTACGGGCGATGCCCTGCTGGTGCGTGGCTGCGGCCGCTGTGACTTCCAGCAGGGCAATGCCCACACCCTCTGGAACTCCATCACCGGGCAGATCCTCTCCCTGCCCGAGCGCTGCCTGCTCTATCCCGGCCACGACTACACCGGCCGGAGCGTCACCTCCGTGGCCGAGGAGAAGGCCTTCAACGCCCGCCTCGGCGGCGACGCCAGCGAGCGGGATTTCGTGGGCCACATGGAGAACATGAAGCTCCCCCATCCCCACAAGATCGCCGAGGCCCTT
>Ga0247831_1008064_pt1 | contig 11368 bp, 15 predicted proteins | sample LaCruzMarch2015__9_FD_192406 | JGI IMG/M metagenome (GOLD analysis project Ga0247831, IMG submission 192406) | Freshwater microbial communities from meromictic Lake La Cruz, Castile-La Mancha, Spain - LaCruzMarch2015_1m | ecosystem: Environmental > Aquatic > Freshwater > Lake | place: Spain...
AACACGCTTACTATTTAAAGTACCAATCTGAAAGAGCGGAATATGTTAAGAATATTTTCAAGGTTATCAATTGGAATTACCCGAACACTCTTTTAAAAAGGTACTATTAACACCAAGCTAACAGCCGTTTCAATGGCTAGTAGCAACTGTTATAAGGCATCAAAATTGCACCCACTAAAAATATTTTTTTAAAAATTTGGTGGCATCAAATATAAATTATATGTTTGTGCAATAAAACGAATAAGTATGCAGAACACAACAGAATCCAGCTCCGAAAACAAGATAGGCTTATTGAATATGCTTGTCCTTGTATTATCAGTTTATGTATTGGGTGCGCTTTTAATTGATACATTTTTCAAGCTACCGCCCGAAACCTCGAAACTACTGAATTACATAGATAACATTGTCTGTGTATTCTTCTTCATTGAGTTTTGTATCCGCTTTAAAAAAGAGGAAAACAAGCTAAAATTCATGCGTTGGGGGTGGTTAGATTTACTTTCAAGTATTCCAATGCTAGATTGTTTCAGGGCAGGTCGTTCAATTAGGCTATTGCGCCTTTTGAGGGTACTAAAAGCGTTCCGTTCTACAAAGAACCTAGTAAACCATATTTTTGCTAATAAAGTACAGGGAGCGTTCGCATCCATATCTACGATTGCGATATTGTTAGTTATCTTTTCAGCACTAGCAATTTTACAAGTTGAAACAGACCCAAACAGTAATATTAAAACAGCAGAAGATGCTATTTGGTGGTCGTATGTAACCGTTACAACAGTTGGCTATGGAGATAAGTTCCCCGTAACAACGGAGGGTAGAATAATTGCATCGGTGTTAATGACAGCAGGTGTAGGTTTATTTGGTACTTTTACCGCATTTGTAAGCTCATGGTTTTTAGCTGAAAAGAAAGAGGAAGAACTAGAAGTAAAATAAATAATGAAAATGAAAGACTGGCAAAAACAGGTCTTGAAAATGACCAAAAACGAACCGTATAATTTAATAAATAACCTAGAAAAAATGAAAACAACAGAAAGAGATTACACAGGCTTAAATGAAAAAATGACAAGTTTGGGATTTTTAAAATTAGAAAAAGAGGGATGCTACTTTCACCCTGCAATTGGATTGGAAATGTTAGACTTGTCTGCATCAAACCACGATATAGTAAGTATTATTATAGAGATTATTGTGCATAGCAAATCAGTTGGTTTTCAGCAAGGACAAGAGGAGGTTCAACAAAATATCAGAACGGCACTAGGACTTTAATTAACTATAACACGAATCAGTATGGAGACTTTGTTTGTAACAAAAGTAACAAAAGTGGAAGCTATTCAGATAACTTCTAATATATCAATAAGAAGCCTGAAACAGTTTTTTGATGAAATTGGATATGAGCTTGTTCGGGTAAAAAAAATAAGCGAAAGCCCGTTTTTGGACTACACAACCTACTTCTTATTGGATTTAGTTCGCAATCAAAATGAAACGACCATTATGGCTAAATTAGATTCATACATTTGTTTCGAGAATGGAAAACTAGTAAACAAGGAGATAACAGAGTTTGAGGAAACGTTTGAGCCAATAGAACCTATTTTACAGGAACTTGAAAAGGAGTTGTTTCAAGCATAGTTTATAAGTAAATAGATGCCTGAAAAAATTCCGACACCTATGGGACTTTTGATAACTACTATTCAAAAGAGAATAAGTAATTTTGAGAAAATTCTGAAAGGTCAACAAATATCGGAAAACAACAGGTATGCTATTACACAAATGAAAAAAGAGTTGGAAAGTATGAAAAATGTAATTTCAGAAAAATTCATCCCTTTGGAGCAGAGAGAAATAATAAAGGCGTACCGCGAATCCACGCTGGAGCAATGCAGGGATATTCCGCTTTTGTTTAGTGAAACAGAAATGACAATAACGGAGGACGAAAGAGCATTGATTGACCAAATTTCGAAAGAGTATTTTAAAGATACCTATGACAACAATCCACGAGCTTAATCAGGTTCTAAAAGTAAACACCCCTTTTGGAATAGCCCAAGTGTTGTTTTTAATGGATTACGGAATCCATCAGAACACCATTTGGATTTGTGCTTCAGAGCAGGACGGGAAGATAAGACATTTTGACAGTAATCAAATTAGCGTTACCGCCAACCATACGATTGAACTGAATGTAAAACCAAATTAAAATGGAAACTAAACAAAAAATTAGGACACTTGACGAAATTAGGACTGTTTCAGACGACAACGGAAACTTGCTAAAGTGCATAAATAATGGTAAAAGAATAATAATTTCGTTGAAACTCGCTTCCGAGAAACGCCATAGAAAGCTAGGAACAATAAATTTAAAACAAAAGACAATTCAAATAGAAAGAAATAGGGCAAGGCATTTAATGAGAAAATTTGACGGCTACGGGTTCAACCATAAGCTAATAGCAGATAGTAAACTGTTTGATACAGTTAGATTGACTGATGATTTTTCTGAATGGAAAATACCTAAAAAATTTATTTTAGATAATGGAATGTTTTTGAATTTTAAAGGACAAGGCTTCGAGGTTCAAATATTTGTAACACTAAATCAAATAGAGCAATTTAAAAAAGAGCCAAAGTTTTAATGACAAGCTATCAAAAGTTTAATAGTATGAATATCAGAGACAAAGTTTACAATTATCCAACGAAGCATAAAGAGGGTTTTGTACAAGCAGAAGTAAATTCCCTGCTTAATGAATATCAGAATATTGATAGGGAGAAATTCAATTGCGCATTGATGGGGAATACCGTTATGGTAATTGATAACGACATAATCCAATACCATTGCGATATTGAAAAGGCATTGCTATTTGGAATTGAAAAATGAAACTTTTATGTCGGAGCAAATTTTGATTATAACATCAAGCTAACAAAAGTTTTAATTTTTGTTAGCGACTGTTATTCACTCGAAGATAGTTCGTATCTTTAGGTATGGAGCAAAAAACAAGGATTAAGAACAGTTACGGTACGTGCCACGTACATGAAGGAGAGTTAAATTGTTTCTCCCAAGAAAAATACGAAATAGATTACACCCGAAAATTTTACTTGTTTGACATAATCCCTATGGGAGCGGTCAGAATGACACAATCAGACAAGTGGAAAACTAATCCAAATCATGCCGACCCAAATAAAAGACAGCGTAAACCAGTTAGGGAATACTTTGCATGGAAAACACTCATCCGATTACAAGCAAAACAGCTTAATTACGACCTTAAAGACACCCTAGATGCGGTTTACCTTATTCCAATGCCAAATAGTTGGTCAGAGAAGAAAAAACAGCGTATGAACGGACTACCGTGCAAGGTAAAGCCAGATACCGACAACATCACAAAAGCATTGAAAGATTCGCTCAAAGACCAAGATAGTGAAGTTTGGTTTGAAAAAGCAGAAAAGCGTTGGGCTTTCAAAGGGAGCATCTTAATTTATGGATAAAAAAAAGAGGGTTACTATGCTTCGCCCTCTCCTTTTGATTGTCCAAAGACTAGGCTGCTGCCAAAGTTCTAGGGAACATTTCGATAACGTTTCCGTTTTCAGTTGTTTGTTTGTTGACTATAAACTTATTCTCCTATATAGCAGTCAAATCCAACGTCACCCCCAATAAGCAGTTCTTTTAATTCTTTCTGCCAAAGAATAGGGTCGATACGAATATCAACTTTCCACCAGACTGTTTACGGTACAGACAAACGTTTTGTGGAGGTGGAGGGGTTCGAACCCTCGTCCAAACTATCGGCTAAAATAAATCGGCTGTGAAGCAAATCAACACGCCAAAGTTATAGAAAATAAATGAATCAATAACAAAATCGGAATTTCCGATTTTTCTTTATAAAAAAAGCCCTACGAATAGGGCTAAAGTATATAGTTGATAGGTTTAACGTTTAATTAGCAAATGCTGAAGAATGTTGTTTTATGATTCTAAAACGCCATTTGATGCGTTGACATAAAATAGAGTATCGCGCTTTAACTTTTTTCAGTTCACCATCTTCACGAAAAGAGAACTCATAAGTACCTGTAAAAATAGTCAGTTCACCAACCTTTCCTACGTGCGGTTTTTCAAGAAATTCTACTTTCAAATTGTCTTTATCAAATAAGCCCTTGAAATAATCTCTTATTTTCTCATGCCCCTCTAAAATAGAATCAAATGTTGAAACCAAAATAGCTTTACTAGAATACAATTTAACTATCTTATCCAGTTGTTTATTGTCAAAGCAGTATTTCCACTCTTTTAAAATAATTGAAGGGTCTTCACCAGTCAGGTTTGAGTAGGCTTTATTAGGCGAATTATCACAACCACATCGGTGGCACATATACAAGTCGTCTCCACCATCTTTAACTTTCCAAGACCATCTGCAACCTCCACAAACAATACGCTCGTTTGAATCGCCTTTACCCACTAGGTTTAAATAAATGTCAGTTTGTTCCGTTTTCGTTTTTTTTCGTAATAACAAATAAATTGCTGCCACCGAAATACCAACAAAAAACAGATATTTTAAGTTAGGACTTTTCATGTTACTTACCTTGCGTTACTACTGTTTCAGGTCTAGGTTGAAAAGGAGCTACGTCTTCTTTAACATCAGTCATTAACAAGTCGTAATATCCACCCTTCCCCATTAAACGAGAAATGTATTTAGGTGTTATATTATTTCCATTTGATTTTAGCGTTTCAGCTAATTGGTATGCGTTGGGATGCCCACCAAAACGTGCCGCTTTACCTGTTTTACCATACGCTCCTGCATTGTAAACAGCTATCATACGGTCAAGTCTAATTTGGTCGTTTTCAGTAGCCCAAGCAGGAGCATCAGGAACTAAACCGTCTAAATAAGAATCAGCTAATTGCCCTAAAAGAATTGAGCCAATAAGAATGTTTAATTCAGGCTTAATTTGGTCAGCTTCGGTAATAACACGAGTTTTACCTTTTGCATCAAATGTAATTCCAAATTCTTTTAGCTTATCTTTTTCAGCAGGTGTCATACGACCCAATGCCAACTCATTTTCTAGTTGTGTTTTCCCATAAGCCCTATTCCATTGCATGATACCACGAGTAGGGTGTCCTGCCGCTCCAATGTTACGTCCCATGCCCGATTCAACAGCCGAAAAAGCCATTATCATTTCAACAGGAAGTTTTGAGTTTTCAGCAGCAAATTGAAAAAATTTACCGTATTTTTTCACGCCCTCTTTCAACATCAATTTAACTTGGTCGGGCGTACCCATTCCTGCATCAGCAAATAGGTTTTGTTGCGGAATATTTAATGTATATACAGCCATGATTTAAAGGATTAAGGTTTTACAACTGTTTTTATAAACCGCTCATTTTTTTGAGGGTTTGCGCTAGTGGTTTGTTTACGGATATATGCTCTACGTCCGTAAAAAAAACCAAGTCCTAGAACTCCAAGTCCTACGACAGCTAAAGTTACTTTTAATGTCTGATTCATTTTGTAAGATTATGCGTATTTGAATTTTTCATAAGAATCCGTTCCGCCACGACCATTAATCCATCCGTTCACAATTAGGTCTAAATAACCACCTGTTCCTAACACTTGGTTAATAACGTCTGCGCTAAAAGGGTCAGTAGGTCTAATTGCTTCCATCAAAGTTAAAGCATTTGAGTAGTTTCGAGAAATTGCCTTTTTAACAGAATCTTTAGAAGTATCAGCTCCATTTAACAACACAACAATAATTCTTTCTAGGCGTAAGTTAGAACGGTCATCAACCGCCCAATTAGCATAAGTGTCAAGCCCATAGCCTTTTGAATCCATTAACTGACCTAAGAATATTGTTCCAAACAACAAATTAAAAGAATTATTTAATTGAAGTGCGCTAGTAATTTCTTGAAAGCCAATAGTACCAGTAGCAGGAGCTAGTGCAGTCCCAGAAGCCTTAGCATAAGTTAAACCAAAACCCTTTAGTTTTGCTTCCTCATTTGCAGTCATACGAGCTTTAGCTTTTTCGTAGTTCAATACTACTTTTGCGTTTACTCTTTTATCACCTACGGGTGCGCCATATCCTAATTCCCAACCCATGAAACCTGCATTAGTTTTTGGTTTTTGAGCATTTAAAGTACTGTAATTCAAAGCCATAACCAAAGCAATTATCACTTGAGAAGGAACTTTACAGTTCTCCTCAAGAAACTTTAATTCTTTGTCATAGCCTTGTTGGAAGGCTTGTAATTTATTACCAAAATTTTTTCCAAAAAGAACATTTTTCGCTGCAAAAGACGGTTGAGACGGTGTTTGTAGTGTATAAGTTGCCATCGTTTAATTATTTAGTAAAGTCAATTTTTCTATCGTTTTTCGTTGCGTCTTTCGCACGAGTTCCGCTCTTTTTTACAGCACCAGCAATAAGGTAGATTCCTGTTACAGTAATACCTACCGTCAGTACCCCAAGTATAATTTTGGTCGTTAAACTCAAATTTTTCATAGCAATTTTTTTTTAATTTAGAAACAAATTTATAAGAAATAGTATTATTGTCAAAAAAAACTTTATGAACACATTGCTACAACTAAGAATAGTGCTAGGTTTCAGCAAAAAATAGTTTTTTTAAAAAACCCAACGGCTTATTCTTAAATAGCTTAGTTTGAGTTAAAATAACTTTTGTCATAAACAAAAACACTAAACTTATACGCTTGTGTAAGTGCTAAAAAAAATTAGCAGAAATCAATTTTATTTTATATTTTTGTTTTTCATAATTTAACCTTATGCCAACTAACAAAACAAGCAACGGAAAAAGAGGCGGTTTACTAGAGGGAAAACCCCACTACGACAAGGAAGGTAACTCACTTGGTGGAATCAAAGCCGTAGTTACTGATGCAGGAGGAAAACCCGTTGAATTGGAAGGAGGAGAAGTTATTATCAATAAAGAGGCATCTAAAAAATATTGGAAGGAGCTTTCCAAAATAAACCAAAGCGCAGGAAACGGTGTTCCAATATTACCGCCTGATGGTGCAACAGACGAAGACCCAGAGGAATTTGCAGACGGAGGAAATGTCATAGACTTTAACCCGAACCATTTGCCAAACAAGTGGATTACGGAATATGCTCAAGAAATTAAGAAAAACCACCCCGAAATTTGGAAGCTAGGGGGTAATATCTTTGGAAACGAAGCATTTAATAATTTGGAGCGTGTTCGTAAAAGGGGGTATTGGTTAGATTCAGAAGAATGGATGTACATAAAATGGAGAAGCTACGTTGCTAGACACCGCCAAGATTTTAGAATCAATGGCGTTGTTGCCATGCTTAAATGGTGCGACAAGGTGGACAAAGGTTGGGGCTATATGAAAACCTTAATTGAAAAGGAAATAGTCAGACAAGAAAAAAAACAAAACCCAAGTGCTTTTAGATTAGCAGTTAAGGAGAAAAAAGAAAAAATGATGGCTAGAGGAGGTAATACGTGCGATACGCGTGACCATTGCCAAGTGCTTGATAAAAATGGAAAACCTGCAATAGACGACAAGTCATTACGCAGAATGGAAAAATGTATCAATAAACTTACGCAGACCAAAGACCTACACCTAAACGCAAACGGAAAATATAAGCTATCTCGAAGAAAGCTCCATAAAAAAATTATTGACGAGTTCAAAAAGAATGCCGTGTGTATCACCAAAGGACAGCCAATTGCTATCTTAATGGGTGGAAGTCCTGCTTCGGGAAAATCTAGCTTTTTAAGGAGATACAGACCGTTTCTGTTGAACGAAGAAATATTAAAAGTGGATGCGGACGAAATTAGGGCAAAACTACCTGAATACAAAGGGTACAACGCTACTCAAACACACCAAGAGACAAAGGACATAGTAACTACACTTATTTCTGATAGGAATATCGGTGTTCCTTGCAATTTTGACTTAATTTATGATGGCACAATGAATAACGTGCGCTCATACAAGCCACTTATTGAATTGCTAAGAACTAGAAATTATAAGATTTTTATAGTGTATATGGACAAAGTTCCTTATGAAACAATTGTTGAGCGCATGAAAGACCGATACGTGAAAACAGGTCGTTTCGTTCCAATTGAGGTAGTAAATGACTTTTTCAGTAAAGGAACTTCTGCATTCCAAGAATTAAAGCCGTTGGTTGACGGGTACTTAGTAATTGATGGTAGTAATCAAGACTACAACATTATTGAAAAGGGCGGTATGGAATTGCCAAAAGATAGGGCGTACAGTAAACTAGGTCAAAAAATAAAACCTGCGGACTTAGAAAAAATCCAATATAAAAAAGGCGGTAGCATAGACCATACAGACAACGTAAAAATAGATATTCCCTTAATGATTCGATTACTAGAATTAGCTAGGGAGGATGTAAAAGACGATGCGGAGCTTCACAAAATTACCGAACGGATGATTGAAATTCGGGAAAAAGGAGTTTTAACAATGGAAGACTACGATTACATAGCCTCATTAAAAAAAAAAGTAGTTACCAAGCGTTAACTAAAAAATTAGCCACAGGCGGAACTATTCTACTTGCCCCCAACGGAAACGCAAGTAACCTAACTACCGAGCAACACAAGTTAGTTCGTACACCAGAGTTTAAAGCATGGTTTGGTGATTGGGAGAATGACCCTGAAAACGCAAGTAAGGTTGTTGATGAAAATGGTGAGCCTTTGGTAGCATATCATTCATCTAATAAAGAATTTAACATTTTTGAAAAAGAAAAAATATCTGAAAACTTTGAATATTCATTTGGATTTCATTTCTCAAACGATATTGAAGATTCAAAAAAATACGGAAAAATAACTAAATCGTTTTTTTTGAAAATAATAAATCCTTTTGTATTTAATGTAAAAGACAACTCAAATGGTTCTGTATTTATTGATATGAATAGGTATGAAGCTATCCATGAAATAGTAAAATCAAGAAAATCAGAAAAAGAGATTGATGGTGTGATAGCATATTCTTCAATTAACGGATATGTAATCATGTATTCTAATCAAATAAAATTAGCAGACGGAACAAACACTACTTTCGCCCCAAATAACGATGATATTCGTTTTAATGAGGGTGGAAAAATAGAAAATGAATTGTCTATTATTATTAAAGGAGTAACAAATGAAAATAAGTATAAAGGCAACTACAAAAAGATATTTGATTTGATTGAGGAAAATACAACTTTTTATAATCCTTATGGCACTTCATTTGAAGAATTAAAAAACAATGATTTTTATATAATTATAACTCCAAAACCCGAATTTATGATAATAGAAAAAATATCAAAATTAAAAGGTGTAGAAATAATTAATTCCGATATTCGTTTTGAAACAGGTGGAAACGTTATTACAAACCCAACTGAAATTGAATGTCATAGGTGTGATTGGAAATGGAAAGTAAAGGACGGTGGAGATGATTTGTTTATCTGTCATAAATGCAATTATGATAACTCAAAATACTATAAGTTTAGCGGTATAAAAGGTCAAAAGCTACTTAAATCAAGTACTTTTGGCAACGGGGGGCTTACAGTAGCGAAAACCCCTGCACCAAAAAGCGAACGAATTTATGGAAGTTCTAAAAACCCAAAAAAATCCTCCTCCGATAGCATCAGCGCAGAAAAAATTCAATTTGACAAAAAAACCCTTGATGCAATCAAAAATAAGGTTGCAAAACACAATGAAGAGCATCCTAACAAAAAAGTAACAATAGCAAGTGCAAAAGCAGTAGTTCGAAGAGGTTTAGGGGCTTATTCTAGTTCTCACAGACCCACTATTTCAGGCGGTAAACCAAACAGCAGGGTAGCATGGGGATTAGCAAGGCTAAACGCATTTTTATACAAGGTAGTTGAAGGAGAATCAAAATCGGGAAAATACTCACAAGATAATGACTTACTCGATGAGCTAGGAATAGCGCATGAAAAGTTTAAAACAGGGGGAACTACCAAAAATATTCCAAAGAAAAAAAGAATGGGTGACTGTTATCTTGTAGCAGGACAAATGGCTATGGGAACGTATTATAAAAATAAATACGATTCTGAATTTATTGGAATACCCTACCTTGTACACGCAGAAGTTGTTGGTCAGGGTGCAATTGAGGGCATACGTTACGGACACGCTTGGGTGGAGGACGATGTTTTTGTGTACGATTTCAGCAACGGTAGAGAATTAACAGTACCAAAAGCCCTTTATTATCAGATGGGGCAAATAATTAAACAACAACCTAAATATTTTAGATATACCTTTGAGGAAGCGACAAAAAAAATGGTAGAAACAAAGCATTACGGAAGTTGGGACTTAATAACTAAATATTGATTATGGCAAAAGATAATATTTTCTTTACAAGCACAACCGAAATAGGGAAACAACACACACCTATTGATTCGGAATCAAAAATGTCAACAGGTGGAAATGTCTTACTAGCACCAAACGGAAAGCCAAGTCACCTAACAGCCGAGCAATACAAATTAGTTCGAACCCCCGAATTTAAAGCATGGTTTGGAGATTGGGAAAACAACCCTGAAAACGCTAGTAAGGTAGTTGACGAAAATGGAGAACCTATGCCTGTTTATCATGGAACTACTTATGAGTTTACGACTTTTGAGGAAAGCTCCTATTTTACGGATGATTATATGAACGCTGACGGCTATGCCCATGGAGAAATTGTACTCGAAGCCTTTTTAATATTAAAAAACCCTTTAATCATTAACGCAAAAGGCAGAAAATGGGATGACTTAAAAAGCAAATATGGAAGTTCAACAAGGGAAATCGTAGGTGCATTAGACCAAGAAAAATATGACGGTGTAATTTTCAATAATATAAACGATAATTGGTTTGATGACGAAGGCGACACGCAAAATGTTTACAACGTGAACAAGCCCAATCAAATAAAACTAGCGGACGGAACTAACACAACGTTTGATGGAAACAACCCTGATATTCGTTTTAAAAACGGAGGAAATATGGAAAACGAAACACCAAAAGTAAAACTAGCCGTAAAAAATAAGATAAAACAGTTAGCTAAAAGAATAGTGGAAATTTCCAATCTAAATTTAGGGGATGAGGACGATTTTTTTTCTTATAAAGGCAAATTATCTTTTAAGGAAAGAAGGAAGTTGTTTGAGGAAAAGAGGAAATTAGAAGCGCAACTAAACGAAGTTACCAATACCTTATCACAAGAACAATGTTTTTCAATTGATGACAGCAATTTTCAAGGCTTGAATACAGGTGGCGATTATGGATACCAAGACGAAGAAATGTACGCAGGTGGCGGAGGTATTGATATTAACGAGCCGTTTGACGTAAATGGAAAAACCCTAGCCGAACGAGTGCGTGTTTTATTGAAACAATTGTACCCTACTTATAAATGGAGTGTAACGTCCTCTTACAGTAAAATGGATGTCTATTTATTGGAAGCGGATTTCGAGCCGTTTA
>Ga0247831_1008068_pt1 | contig 11360 bp, 12 predicted proteins | sample LaCruzMarch2015__9_FD_192406 | JGI IMG/M metagenome (GOLD analysis project Ga0247831, IMG submission 192406) | Freshwater microbial communities from meromictic Lake La Cruz, Castile-La Mancha, Spain - LaCruzMarch2015_1m | ecosystem: Environmental > Aquatic > Freshwater > Lake | place: Spain...
GATGGAAGGCTACAAGGTCGTGACCATGGAATACGCGGCCGACAAGGCCGACATTTTTGTCTCGGCCACCGGCAACAAAAACGTCATCACCTACGCCCACATGGCCGCCATGAAGGATCAGGCCATCGTTTGCAACATTGGTCACTTCGACAACGAAATTGACGTGGTGTCGCTGGAAAAATGCGAGTGGGAAGAGATCAAGCCCCAGGTGGACCACGTGATTTTCCCGGACGGCAAGCGCATCATCTTGTTGGCCAAAGGCCGGCTGGTGAACCTGGGCTGCGGCACGGGCCACCCCAGCTTTGTGATGTCGTCGAGCTTTGCCAACCAGACCATCGCGCAAATTGAGTTGTTCACCAAGCAGGCCGACTACGAAGTGGGCAAGGTCTACGTGCTGCCCAAGCACCTGGACGAAAAAGTCGCCCGCTTGCACCTCAAGAAAGTCGGCGCCATGCTGACCGAGCTGAGCTCTGAGCAGGCCGCCTACATTGGCGTCAAGGTCGAAGGTCCTTACAAGGCCAACGCTTACCGCTATTGATGGGCTGAAGTCTCTCCCGCTGAGGCGGGCCAGGCCATGAAGCGGCGCCTAGCGTTAGCTTGTGCCTAGCCCTTTTCAGGGGGTCAGGCAACTCCATATGCGCGCAGACCTACTCCTTGTTGAACGCGGTCATGCCGCCACCCGCTCGCAGGCCCAGCGCCTGATTGCCTCCGGCCTGCTGTGGCGCGAGGGAGATTTGCCTTGGAAGAAAGTCGCCAAAAATGGTGACGAAGTGCCCATGTCTGCCGAGCTGCAGCTGGCTGACACGTCCGAAGCCAAGTACGCCTCTCGCGGCGGCCTCAAGCTCGAAGGTGTATTGCAAGCCACCGGCCTTCGAGTGGCAGGCAGTCGCTGCTTGGATTTGGGGCAATCGACGGGGGGCTTCACCGATTGCTTGTTGCAGCACGGCGCGTCTGGGGTGGTGGGCATTGACGTGGGCCACGGCCAGTTGCACGCCAACTTGCGCGCCAACCCGCGTGTGGTCGCCATCGAAGGCGTCAATGCCCGCTCACTGAGTGTGGACGAGTTTTGGGCCCATCATGATGAGGTGTTGGGTCTGGACGATGAAGCCGAGACGAATCACGCCCCGTTTGACGTGCTCACGGCCGACCTGTCTTTTATTTCGCTGACCTTGGTGCTGCCTGCCATGGCGCGGCTGCTCAAGGTGGGTGGCCAGGCCCTGTTGCTGGTCAAGCCCCAGTTTGAACTGCAGCCCGGCCACGTGGGCAAGGGCGGCATTGTCAAAGACGAGGCCTTGTTCACGCTGGTGCAAGAGCGCTTGCGCGCCTGCTGCACCGAGCTGGGCCTGGAAGTGCTCGCCTGGTTGGACTCGCCCATTGAGGGTGGCGACGGCAACCGCGAGTTTTTCATTCATGCCCGAAAACTCAGCGCCGAGCACGACGAGCTGCCCCTGGCTGAGGCGCCAGCGCGGCAAGCACCCAAGCGCCAGCCACGCCAAGAGCGGCGCCTGCCCTTGCCCGACGAGGACGAGCGCCAGGCCTCGCACGACGGCCAGCCCGGTCCTGCCAAGCGCAAGAGCAAAAAAGTAAAAGTTAATTTTTAAAGCCTAAAGAGACGCACCGCCATGAAGCTGCTGCCCCTGAGTTTTGAATTTTTCCCCACTAAAACGACCGAAGGTGCGGCCAAACTCCGCACCGTGCGCCATGAGCTCTACGCCTTTGAGCCCGAGTTTTGCTCGGTCACGTTTGGCGCGGGCGGCTCCACGCAAGAGGGCACTTTTTCGGCTGTGGCCGAGATCCAGGCCGAGGGCGTGCCGGCGGCCTCGCATTTGTCGTGCATAGGCGCCACCCGCGCCCGCGTGCGCGAGCATCTGATGCAACTCCAGGCCATGGGCGTCAAGCGCCTGGTGGCTTTGCGTGGCGACTTGCCCAGCGGCTACGGCGCAGGCGGCGAGTTCCACTACGCCAGCGACTTGGTTGCTTTTGTGCGGGCCGAGATGGGCGACGCCTTTCACATTGAGGTGGCGGCCTACCCGGAGGTGCATCCGCAAGCAAAGTCGCCCGAGTCTGATTTGCAGGCCTTTGCCCACAAGGTCAAGGCCGGCGCCAACTCGGCCATCACGCAGTATTTCTTCAACTCGGACGCTTACTTTCGCTTTGTGGACGATGCTTATGCGCTGGGCGCGGATGTGCCTGTGGTGCCCGGCATCATGCCCATCTTGGGGTCCAGTCAGCTGCTGCGCTTTTCAGACGCCTGCGGCGCAGAAATCCCGCGCTGGATTCGTTTGCGGCTGCAAGCTTTTGGTGACGACACGGCTTCCATCAAGGCCTTTGGCCTGGACGTGGTGACCGACCTGTGCGACCAGCTCTTGTCGGCAGGCGCGCCCGCGCTGCATTTCTACACCATGAACCAGTCGGCCGGGGTCGGCGAGATCATTCGCCGCCTGCAAGACCGCTGATGGGCGCCTGGCTCAGCTGCCGTGTGTCAGCGTGAAGCCGGCGTTGCGGTCCTGGCCCAGCCACTCCACCATTTGCGGCAGCGCCGCCTTGAGCTCGGCGTGCAAGGTGTAGGGCGGGTTGATGACAAACATGCCGCTGGCGGGCAGCCCAGGCCGGATCACATCGCCTTGCTCGTTGGTGAGCAGCTTGCTGGACTTGACGGTGAGCGTGGCGTCCAGCCAGCCGCGGCCTTCGCGTTGGGCCAGGGTTTTGAGCTTTTTAGGCAGGTCGTGGGCTTCAGGCCGGGGAATCAGCGGGTACCACACGGCGTAGGTGCCGGTGGCAAAGCGCTTGACCGCGTCCGTCATCACGGCAGTCACGCGGGCGTAGTCGCTCTTCATTTCATAGCTGGGGTCGCACACCACCAAGGCCCGGCGTGAGGGCGGCGGCAGCAGCGGCTTGAGTGCCTCAAAGCCGTCTTGCATCTGGCAGGCCACCGCGCGACCGAGTTCGAGCTGCGCCATGTTGCCCGACAAGGCTTTGAAGTCGGTGGGGTGCAACTCATAAAGCTTGAGTTTGTGGCGACCTTCCATAAAGCGTGAGGCCAGATAAGGCGAGCCCGGGTAAACCGAGAGTGTGGCTGGATCGTGCGCCTCTTCAAAGCCCGGGTTGAGCCCGGCCAGCAGGTCCAGGTAGGCTTGCAGCGCCGGAGCCACAGTGACGCTTTTTCCTGCTTTGTGCAAGGCTGTGGCCAGGCGCAACACGCCTTGGCCGGCTTCCCCGCTGGTTTGGCTGTAGTCCCCGTCCAGCCGGTACAGGCCTGCGCCGGCGTGGGTGTCAATCACGGTGAGTGCCGTGTCTTTTTGCGTGAGGTAGGTCATCAGGGCCAGCAACGTGGTGTGCTTGAGCACATCCGCATGGTTGCCGGCGTGAAAGGCGTGGCGGTAACTGAACATGGCAGTGATGCTAACCGCTGACCAGACAGGAAACACGCCAGAACTTGCTTGAAGTGGCAAGTTTTTGTATACTCTCAGGTTCTTCAGCGTTTGGCATCCGCCGGAAGACATGGGTTGCAAAGCCTGTGAACACCACCTAAGAGGCTCCCACCAGAGGAGCACCGACCGTGGAGTAGATGTCTCGTTTCGGTGGTTTCAAGGTTTTGAAGCTGCCGTTCAACCCTCAAGAGCACACCCATGAAAACTTTCAGCGCTAAACCCGCTGAGGTGGTGCATGAGTGGTTTGTGATTGACGCAGCCAACAAGGTTCTCGGTCGAGTCGCCAGCGAAGTGGCTCTCCGTCTGCGTGGTAAACACAAGCCAATCTACACGCCTCACGTCGATACCGGTGACTTCATTGTCATCATCAACGCAGCCCAGCTGCGTGTGACCGGCACCAAGTCCCTGGACAAGGTCTACTACCGTCACTCCGGTTACCCCGGCGGCATCACTGCCACCAACTTCCGCGACATGCAAGCCAAGCACCCTGGCCGCGCCTTGGAAAAGGCCGTCAAGGGCATGCTGCCCAAAGGGCCGCTGGGCTACGCCATGATCAAAAAACTCAAGGTCTATGGCGGTGCTGAGCATCCCCATTCGGCCCAGCAGCCCAAAGTGTTGGACATCTAAGGAGCCGAGATGATTGGTGAATGGAACAATGGCACCGGCCGTCGCAAATCCAGCGTCGCCCGCGTGTTTCTGAAAAAAGGCACCGGCAAGATCACGGTCAATGACAAGGACATCACCGCCTATTTTGGCCGTGAGACCTCGATCATGATCGTCAAGCAGCCTCTGGTGTTGACCGCCAATGTCGAAGCCTTCGACATCATGGTCAATGTCCACGGTGGCGGCGAGTCCGGCCAAGCGGGCGCGGTGCGCCACGGCGTCACCCGTGCGCTGATCGACTATGACGCAAGCCTCAAGCCGGTTCTGAGCCAGGCTGGCTTTGTGACCCGCGATGCCCGCGAGGTTGAGCGTAAAAAGGTCGGTTTGCGTTCTGCGCGTCGCCGCAAGCAGTTCAGCAAGCGTTAAACGCTTGTGCTGGCGCGCCTTTGCGGGCGCGTTGGGCACACACCAAGCCGCCGCGGTTGCAAAGCCCCGGCGGCTTTTTTGCAGATGATCGGGCCAGCCTGCGTGTTGGCCATTGAAGCCCTTGAACTCGTTCAGGGCCTGTGGTTGATCAAATTACTGTAGTATTGCCCTTTTTAGATTCTCAGCTCACCCGAGGAGCCCGCCATGAGCGCCCTAGCCGAACAGATTCCCACCGCACAGATGCCTGTCATGCCCGACCCCTTTGTCTTCACCGACGCGGCTGCCGCCAAAGTGGCAGACCTGATCGCTGAAGAGGGCAACCCCGACCTCAAACTGCGCGTGTTCGTTCAAGGCGGAGGCTGCTCGGGCTTCCAGTACGGCTTTACCTTTGACGAAATCGTCAACGAAGACGACACCACCCTGAGCAAGGGCGGCGTGTCTTTGCTCATCGATGCCATGAGCTACCAGTACTTGGTGGGCGCCGAAATCGACTACAAAGACGACCTCGAAGGCGCGCAGTTTGTGATTAAAAACCCCAACGCCACCAGCACCTGCGGCTGCGGCTCCAGTTTTTCGACCTGAGCTTTTTAGCCTCAGTCAGCAAAAAGGACCCTTCAGGGTCCTTTTTTACTTCAGGCATGAGGGTCACGCTGAGTGCGTCGCTCAAGCGGGTCCGGTGGTGACTGCATCGCTGGCAGGGTAAAGCGCTCCCAGCACGCGCGCACCACGTGCCCCCGTGACGGCGGGCAAGCTCGCAGGCTGGCGGTCACACCAGGCCTTGGCCAGCCAGGCAAAGGCGGCGGCTTCCACCTGCATGACCGGCAGGCCCGCATCGTCCGTGGGCCGAACAGAGATGCCTGGCAAGGCCGCTTGCAAGTGCTGCATCAGGGTGCGGTTGAGTGCGCCGCCGCCACACACCAGCAAGCTCTGGGTGTCAGGCGCCCAGGTGAGCAGGTCGCGGGCGCAGGCTTGCGCGCTCATGGCAGTCAGGCTGGCCTGCACATCGGCGGGTTCGAGGGGGGCCTGGATGGACGCCAACTTGGCTTGCAGCCAGGCGGGGTTGAACAAGTCTCGCCCTGTGCTTTTTGGGGGGGGCTGGCTGAAAAAAGGCTGGTCCAGCAAGGCCTGCAACAAGCCACTGTGGATGCGTCCCGAGGCCGCCCATGCGCCTGCCTGGTCAAAAGGCTGGCCCGTGTGCTGCTCACACCAGTGGTCCAGCAAGGCGTTGCCTGGGCCGCAGTCAAAGCCCCGCACAAGCCCCTGGGCGGGCAGCAAGGTGAGGTTGCTGATGCCGCCTATGTTGAGCACGGCCACTGAACGGCCGGGCTCGGCCCACAAGGAGGCATGAAATGCGGGCACCAAGGGCGCACCCTGGCCGCCGGCGGCCAGATCGGCCGTGCGAAAGTCAGCCACCACATCCAGGCTGGTGAGCTCTGCCAGGAGCGCCGGGTTGTTCAATTGAAGGGTGTAGCCGCTGCCGCCAAATTCCTGTGGCCTGTGCCTGACGGTTTGGCCGTGCGCGCCTATGGCCCTGATGGGCCCAGCGTGCTGCTCAAGGGCCTGCGCTTGCAACTCGGACACCACCTCGGCATACACCGCCACCAGGGTCTGGGCCGCCAGGGCTGCGCGATGGAGTTCATTGGTGCCGGGGGTGTTCAGGGCCAAGAGCTCTTGCCGAAAATCAGCGCTAAAGCCGCGGCTGGCGTAGGCCAACACGCGGGGCGAAGCGCTGAAATCGACCAGCACCCCATCGGCCCCGTCCAGCGAGGTGCCGGACATGAGGCCTATGAACAGCTCAGTAGAAGGCGAAGGGGAATTCAAGTCGGGGTCCGCATCCGACCGCAAGGCCAAGCCGAGTGTTATTCGGCGCGGCTTTGCTGCATCACGCCGGCCGCATCGAGCTGCTGGCGCATCAGGCCTGCTGTTTGGCGAAAAGCGGGCATCGCCGCTGTGGAAAGGGGCACGCTGTCGCTTTGCTTGGCAATGGTCAAGGGGTCTTTGTGCACGCCAGCGATGCGGAACTCAAAGTGCAGGTGTGGGCCGGTGGCCCAGCCCGTGGCGCCCACCGCGCCAATGTGCTGGCTTTGGCTCACGCGCTCGCCCTTTTTCACCAAAATGCGAGAAAGGTGGGCATAGACCGTGGTGTGGCCTTTGCCATGGTTGATGAACACCACGTTGCCAAAACCGTTTTGGCTCCCTGCAAACTCCACCACACCGTCGCCCACCGAGCGCACAGGCGTGCCTGTGGGCGCGCCGTAGTCCACACCGAGGTGGGCGCGCCAGGTGTTGTGAATGGGGTGCAGGCGCATTTTGAAGCCGCTGGTCATGCGCGAAAATTCCATGGGCGAGGCGAGATACGCGCGCCGCAAGCTCTTTCCGTCCAGGCTGAAATACGCGCCGCGCACCTCGCCTTTGGGGCCGCGTGGCTGGGTTTCGTCACGGAACCACATGGCTTGCAAGGCCTTGCCAGCATTGATGAATTCGGTGCTCAGCACGCGGCCTGGACGCAAGGCTTCGCCGTCGGCCTCCAGGGTTTCGTAGAGCACGCTGAAGCGGTCGCCCTTGCGCAGGCTGCGGTGAAAGTCGATGTCGCCTGAGAAGATTTCAGCAATCTGGGTGGCGATCGAATCAGGCAGGCCGGCCTCGTCAGTGGCGGCAAACAGCGAACTTTTGATCAGGCCGGTGGCCAGGCGCGAAGAGCGGGTGTAGGGCGCGCTTTCCACGCGCGAGGCAAAGCCTTTGCCCTTGCGCTCTATCACCAGGCGCTGAAAAAAGTTCTCATCGTCGGTGGCCCAGCGCATGGACAGCTTGAGCAACTGCTGCTCGTCATTGGCTTCGGCGGTCACCGTTCTGCCCGCACGGCCCAACAAAAGCTGGCGCACCAGGGCGTCTTGGCGCAAAAAGGCGGCGGCAGCGGGGTCGGCCAAGTTCAGGCGGCGCAGCAGGCTGTCGGCGCTGTCGCTGCTGCGGGTGACTTCGGTGCGGTACAGGCTGAAGCGGTAGTCCAGCAGGGCATCGGCTTGGCTGCGCATGGGCAAAGGCTGCACTTGCTCGACCACTTGCACCACGGGCAGGTCGGCGGCATCGGGGGCCAAAGGGGCCACGCCAAACGCCGTCACGCCTGTGCCCAAGAGCAGCGTCGCCAGAGCACCCATCACGCGCCGGGGGTGGCGGCGCAGTGACTCCAGCACGAGGTCTACGGACGATGACAGGGTGTATGGCTTCAACGCAGGTCTTTCAATGGCGCATGTCGTCAATGACGTGAGGGACTGATTAGAGGGCCCTGGTCGAGGAAGAAACCCCCAAGCAAAACCACGACCTTACAATGGAAGTCAGGTCTATCACACAAAAAGAACTGTCAATTATACGGCCCTGCTGAGGCCAGGCAATACCTCCCCGACCTTGAAAACCCTTATGAATCAACCCCTTCCCTCCGCCGCCCCCTTGTCAGACGCGGTCCAGGCGGCGCTTGCCGTGACCCTGCGAGGCTGTGAAGAGCTCATTCCCCAGGCCGATTGGATTCGCAAGTTGCAGCGCTCGGAGCAAAGCGGCCAGCCGCTGCGCATCAAGTTAGGGCTGGACCCCACCGCCCCCGACATCCACCTGGGCCACACAGTGGTCTTGAACAAGCTGCGCCAATTGCAGGACCTGGGCCACCAGGTGATTTTTTTGATTGGCGACTTCACCAGCTTGATTGGCGATCCGTCCGGGCGCAACACCACGCGCCCGCCGCTCACGCCCGAGCAGATCAAGGCCAACGCCGAGACCTATTACAAGCAAGCGAGCATGGTGCTGGACCCCGCTCGCACGGAAATTCGCTACAACAGCGAGTGGAGCTTGCCCCTGGGGGCCATGGGCATGATTGAGCTGGCGGCCAAATACACCGTGGCCCGCATGATGGAGCGCAACGACTTCAACGACCGTTTCAAGGCCGGCACCCCCATTTCAGTCCACGAATTTCTCTACCCCTTGATGCAGGGCTACGACAGCGTGGCCCTCAAGAGCGACCTGGAGTTGGGCGGCACCGACCAAAAATTCAACCTGCTCATGGGCCGGCACCTGCAGCAGGAATACGGCCAAGAGCCTCAGTGCATCTTGACCATGCCGCTGCTCGAAGGCCTGGACGGCGTGGACAAAATGTCCAAGAGCAAAAACAACTACATCGGAATTTCCGAGGACGCCAACACCATGTTTGCCAAGGTGCTGTCAGTTTCTGACGAGTTGATGTGGCGCTGGTACATGCTGCTGTCTTTCCAGTCCATGCCGGCCATTGAGGCGCTCAAGCAAGAGGTGGCGGGCGGGCGCAACCCCAAAGAGGCCAAGGTGGCACTGGCCAAGGAAATCACGGCGCGCTTTCACAGCCTGGCGGCGGCCGAGGCGGCCGAGCAAGATTTTGTCAACCGCAGCAAAGGCGGCGTGCCCGATGACATTCCTGAGGTGGCCCTGAGCGGCGCGCCCATGGGCATCACGGCCTTGCTCAAAAGCGCGGGTCTCGCGCCCTCCACCAGCGAAGCGGGCCGCCTGATTGACGGCGGCGGCGTGCGGGTGGACTCCAGCGTGCTCAGCGACAAAGGGCTCAAGCTGGACGCGGGCACCTATGTGGTGCAGGTCGGCAAGCGCAAATTTGCCCGAGTCACTCTGGGCTGAGGCTTTTTTGAGCCATTGACCGCCTCCTTCACGCCCGGCCCCCGACCACAATCAGGGCATGACCCTTTCAGCCGCCCTGTCCCTGGACAAGCTCACGCCACAGCGCTTGCTGCAGGCCTCCGTGGCCGCCGCCCTGCTGACCATGGCGCTCAAGACCGGCGCGTGGTGGCTCACAGGTTCCGTGGGCCTGCTGGCCGACGCCATGGAGTCGCTGGTGAACCTGAGCAGCGCCATGTTTGGCCTGTGGATGGTGACCATCGCGCAAAAGCCGGCCGATGAGGCCCATCCCCACGGGCACCACAAGGCCGAGTACTTTTCATCTGGGTTTGAGGGCGCCCTCATCGTGGTGGCCGCCGCCGCCATTGTGTGGACCGCCTGGCCCCATTTGTGGGAGCCGCAGCCGCTGCAGCGCCTTGACTGGGGCTTGGGACTGTCCATCGTGAGCTCGGCCATCAATGGCGGCCTGGCCTGGGTGATGCTGCGCGCCGCCAGTGTGCACCGCTCCATTGCCCTGGAAGCCGACGGCCGGCACTTGATCACCGACGTGTGGACTTCTGCGGGCGTGGTGCTGGGCATTGCGGCGGTCTGGTTGACGGGCTGGCTGTGGCTGGATCCGGTGGTGGCCATCGCCATGGCGCTGAACATTTTGCGCGAAGGCTTCAAACTGCTGTGGCGCTCGTCTCAGGGCCTGATGGACGAGGCGCTTGAGCCCGAGCTCATGGCGCAGGTGCACCAGACTTTGGCCAAGTTTGCCCAGCCCCACATTCGCTTTGACCACCTCAGCTCCAGGCGCTCGGGTCAGCGCAACTTTGTGCACCTGCACATGCACATGCCGCCAGACTGGTCGCTCAGGCGTGCTGCGGCCTTGCGCGGCGAGGTGGAGCAGGCCCTCATGGCCGAGGTGCCCGGCTTGCGCGCCACTATCGAGTTATTGCCCAGCGATGTCGAGGCGCACATAGACGACCACCCCGACCAAATTGAAAAGGCCAGCCCATGAAAGCGGTGTTGCAGCGCGTCAGCCAAGCCCGGGTCGAGGTAGGCGGCCAGGTGGTGGGCGCCATTGGGGTGGGCTTTGTCATGCTGGTGTGCGCCGAGCACGGCGATACCCGTGCGCAGGCCGACAAGCTGCTGGCCAAGGTGCTCAAGCTGCGGGTGTTTGCCGACGAGGCCGGAAAAATGAACCGCAGCCTGCAAGACCTGGACGGGCAGGGCGCCTGCGGCGGCTTGCTCATCATCAGCCAGTTCACGCTGGCGGCCGACGTCTCCAGCGGCAACCGCCCGAGCTTCACGGGCGCGGCCCCAGCTGAGCTGGGGCGCGAGCTCTATGAGTATTTGGTGGCCCAGGCCGGGCTGCTCCACCCGTCGGTGGCCAGTGGCCGGTTTGCTGCTGACATGCAGGTGCACCTGGTCAACAACGGGCCGGTCACCATTCCTATTCACATCCCAGCGACGACCCTGCCACCGGCTTGAAGAGCGGCAGCCCGGATTTCAGTACGGGTTGGGAAAGCCCAGCGATTCCATCAGCAGCACTTCCAGCGACTCCATTTCGAGTGCGTCACGCTCGTGGGTCTCGTGGTCGTAGCCCTGCGCATGCAAGGTGGCGTGCACCAGCAGATGGGCGTAATGGTCTTGCAAGGGCTTGCCTTGCTCGGCCGCCTCGCGCTCGACCACCGGGCCGCACAGCACCAAATCGGCCACCACCACCGGCGTTTGCGCGTAGTCAAAGGTCAGCACATTGGTGGCGTAGTCCTTGCGGCGGTAATCGCGGTTGAGGGCTTGGCCCTCCTCCAAGCCGACCACGCGCACCGTGAGCTCGGCCGGGCTTTGCAGGGCTTGCGCGATCCAGCGCGCCACTTTGGCGCGGCCCAGCACTTGTTTGTGCGCCGCCACGCCAGGGAAGTCGGCAAACTGCAGCGACAAGTCCAGCCCGCTCACCGGCCACCTCGGCGGGGAGAGGCGACTTTGTCCAGCACCTCTGCATGGGCCGCAGGGCTTGAACGCTGTTTGTCATAGGCGTCCACAATGCGTGCCACCAGGGGGTGGCGCACCACGTCGGCGCTGGTCAGGCGCGTGATGGCAATGCCTTTGACGCGCTTGAGCACCCGCTCAGCATCCACCAAGCCGCTCATTTGCTCAATGGGCAAATCAATCTGACTCACATCGCCCGTGACCACCGCCTTGCTGCCAAAGCCTATGCGGGTCAAAAACATTTTCATTTGCTCGGGCGTGGTGTTTTGCGCCTCGTCCAAAATC
>Ga0247831_1008073_pt1 | contig 11355 bp, 10 predicted proteins | sample LaCruzMarch2015__9_FD_192406 | JGI IMG/M metagenome (GOLD analysis project Ga0247831, IMG submission 192406) | Freshwater microbial communities from meromictic Lake La Cruz, Castile-La Mancha, Spain - LaCruzMarch2015_1m | ecosystem: Environmental > Aquatic > Freshwater > Lake | place: Spain...
GTCATGCTTAAGCTCCTAACCGACCGCGCAACAGAAGTTAGCCCGGTATTGGTGGTCATGGTCGGCGCACGTGCGTGTGCCTTTCCGCTGCATCATGTGGCAGAAACAATGCGTCCGCTACCCATCAAGAACGTTGCGGGTACACCAGGTTTTGTCTGCGGCGTATCCGTTATACGCGGCACACCAACGCCTGTCGCCGATCAAAAGCACTCAGTACCCGCTGAACATCCGAATTGGAATGAGCTCTGGTGCAGCGGGTCGAATCCACATGAGCGACGCAACTCGCCAAGCCTTGATCCAGCCTTTTTCCTATGAGCATTGCGGTGTCATTCAAGTAAAGACAAGGGTGCGATGAGTACTTGGTTCTTGAACAACCGCGCACTGAGCTGATTCATAACATCGCAAGCTGCTAGGGAAAGCCCAGTTCGAGACCCTCGCCTGATTTTCTGTTAATTGATGGTGGCATTTTTCGAACATAGTCTCCTTAGACTTTGTCCGCCTTTACCCAGTCATGAAATGGGACAGAGTGGGCAGATTTGATAACATTCAATTTTTCTATTGGGTGTTTCATCATTGATTTTTCCAACCGATTTAGCTTCGTTCCTTGAATTGTTGCGCCAACACGGTGATGAGGCCTACGGACTCATCTTCGCTTTTGCTGCGTCGCACAGCCTGCTGCTAACTCTGTTTGCCGGTTATGCCTCCAGTTCAGAAGCACTTAATCTTGGCACCCTCATTCCCGTGGTCTGGGCCGGCAGTTTTTTGGGGGATACGATCCGCTTTGGAATAGGACGCTATTTCGGTACAAAATGGCTTTCACCTTTTCCAAGGCTTCAACGCAGCATTCAGATCGTTGTTCGGTTGGTAGATCGCTACTATGTATGGCTCATACTGTTGCATCGCTATCCTCACGGAATTCGCGGTGTTGCTGGATTTGCCTTCGGAATGTCACGCCTGTCTTGGCCCACGTTTCTGGCATTCAATTTCGTTGCGGCTGGACTTTGGTCTGGTGTCATTCTTTCAGCTGGCCATGCGTTTGGTCAAATTTCGGAGAAACTGCTAAATGATGCTTTCTCTGGAATTGGTATAGTTATGCTGATTTTTTTCCTCGCTCTTTCTTGGGTATTAAGCAAGAAACTCGAGCGTGTTGCAGAGCAAAGTTGAACTTTGGCCACCATATGAAGTTAAGCACAATTTCTCTTTGCAAACGCTGGTGCGCGCTTGCGCTCTTTTGCGCCGCGGCCCAAGTTGTGGCGGCCCAACCTTTTAGCTTTGTGGCCCTGGGTGACTTGCCTTATGGTCAAAAAGCACAAGACTATGCGCCCTACAAATCGCTGATCCGTTCTATCAATCAAGAACGTCCTAATTTTTCGATTCACGTCGGCGACTTCAAATCAGGCTCTACGCTGTGCTCGGATGAAGAGTCCCAAGTGCAACTCGGACATTTTGGCTTATTTGACAGCGCCCTGATTTTCACGCCGGGCGACAACGAGTGGACCGACTGCTACCGCGCCAACAATGGCGGCCATGATCCCTTGGAACGCCTACAGGCTTTGCGCGCCACTTTTTACAAGCCTGGTTTGTCGCTGGGTAAGCAGCCACTGCCTGTTTTAAACCAGTCGGAGACAACACCGACCTTTGCCAAGTTTGTTGAAAACCAGCGCTGGGTCCATCAGGGCGTGGTGTTTGCCACGCTGCACATCGTGGGCAGCAACAACAACTTTGAAGTACGCGACTCACGTGCCGTGGCTGAATTTTTTGAACGTGAAAAGGCCAACATCGCCTGGATACGTGAAGCCTTTGCAAGCGCAGCACAGACACAGGCCAAAGCCATCGTTCTGGCCATGCAAGCAAGTGTGCTTGAATCTAAGAGCATGTGGGAGGACTTCCCTGCACACTCTGGTTTCCGCGCAAGCATTGGGGAGACTTTGCTACCCTTGGCGGCGCAATCCAAAATCCCGGTGCTATTGATCCACGGCGACAGCCATGTTTTCCGCTTTGACCAGCCCTTTAAGCTGAACAAAAAACCAATCACCCAACTCACCCGACTGGAAGTGCCTGGTGCCAGTGACGTGCGGGCAGTGCATGTGACGGTGGATATCCGCCAGCGTAACCCCTTTGCGGTGCGCTTGTTGGAGCCAGCTGCTGCGCCCTGATGCGACAAGATTGTCAATCAAACACTGATTGCTTTCAAGCCTTTGATCTGATGTTTTTCAATTGACCTAGCAACAAAGCCTGTTTCGATCAACTCTTTCACAAAATTTTGCAAATAGGCATTTGCTGCGGCCTTACCAAGTGCGATAGCAAAGCCATGATTCACCGTCATGAAATTGCCTTGCAATAACCTTCCTTGGTTAAGTTTATGCATTGATTCAATGAGATTTGGTTTGAGCCCGGCAATTACATCAACTTGATGGTCATTGAATACTTGAATTGAATCAGCAAAGTTTTTTGTTTGAACAATCGATGCATTTTTCAAAGCACTCGTTAAGTAAAGTTCGTAACCTGCTTTTGCAGGAGCGGCAATTTTCATTCCCTTGACATCTACTTCTTCAGTGTTCTTCAAAGTTGAGTTCTGATGAACAACATAGCCCGCTTCAATTTCGGTCATGCCCGGAGAAAATGAAATGGTCTTTGCTCTGGTTTTTTCAATGGCAAGGATGGCGATGTCCCACACGCCCTTTGTGGCATCGTCTGCAACTTGACCAGGCTGCTCATAAATGACCATCTCTAATGAGACACCAAGGCGTTTGGCTAACTCTTGCATTAAGTCAACACTAACGCCAAGCAATTCCCCAGACTCACTTTGACGCGTAAACAAGTTATTGCCTAAATTCATGCCAGCCCGCAGCTTTCCAGTGGGGGTCAGTTCATTGATTCCGGTCATCGTCATATCCTAATTCACATGAAATATAGGGAGGTTAAGGTTTAGTTGTGTACCGATGTCAATTTGCGCATCCAGTTACCGCTATTTTTTTCGCGGCCATACTGAATGTCTGTTAGCTTCTGACGCATAGACAAGCTGACCTTGGCTACTTCAGCATTGGGAATGCTGTAAGAAAAGCTGTGGCTTTTTAGAATGCTGATCGGAAAAAGAACAGCTGCTGTACCGCAGGCGAAGAGCTCGGTGATATCGCCATTGGCCAGCCCTGTTCGCACTTCCTCTAAACTAATTTGACGCTCGTCAACGCGACGGCCATCAGCCTCTGCAATTTCAATGATGCTCTGCCGTGTCACGCCCGCTAATATGCTGTCGCTTAAGGCTGGGGTTGCAAGCGAGCCATCTTTGTACACAACGAAAATATTCATCCCGCCGAGTTCTTCTAGGAACTGCCCGTGTTGTGCATCTAAGAACAAAACTTGTGCACACCCATTTTTGCGTGCTTCTTGAAGTGGCGCCAATGAGCCTGCGTAGTTGCCAGCGCACTTGGCGTAGCCTGTGCCGCCTTTGGCTGCGCGAGTGTGGTGGGCAGAAACCCATATCGGAATAGATGACACACCATTTTCAAAGTAGGGGCCGGCTGGACTTGCAATGACATAAAAGGCCACTTTTTCAGCGCCGCGAACACCTAAAAAACTTTCATCGGCGATCATGAAGGGACGCAAGTACAAGCTGGTTTCCGGTGTTTGCGAAAGCCACTTGGCATCGATACTGACAAGTTCTTGGATCGACTGAAGAAATAATTCTTCAGGAAGTTCTGGTAAACCTAAACGCTCTGCAGACTTGGCAAAGCGGGCTGCATTGAGCTCAGGTCGAAAGGCACAGATCGAGCCATCGGCGTGTTGATAGGCTTTGAGTCCTTCAAAAATAGCTTGCGCGTAATGCAACACCAATGAAGCGGGGTCGAGCATCAAAGGTCCGTAGGGGACGACACGGGGTGCCTTCCAACCGTTTGCTAAAGTCCAATCGATGGCAACCATATGGTCTGTGAAGTGCTTGCCGAAACCAGGCTTGGACAATATTTTCTGACGTTCAACATCAGATGTAGGCCGAGTTGAAGTTTCAATGCTAAATTTGCTCGAAGAGCCATGTGTCAAAGTCAAAATAATTCCTTTTGCATTTTTCGTGATGTGTTTTTACATTACGATAGTCTCAAAATCCGTCATCAAAAAAGAGGAAATGATGAAAAAACTTCTGTGTTTTTCAATGCTTGCGCTTTCGCTTACTGCAACTGGCCTTGCAACAGCTCAAGATTACCCCGTTCGTCCTATCAAAATGATAGTCCCTTTTCCGCCTGCAGGTGGAACTGATAACGTCGCACGCATCGTTGCCCAGCAGGTTTCTCAAGACCTCGGACAAAGCATCATTATTGAAAATCGCGCAGGCGCTGCCGGCATGATCGGTGCTGATGCGGTTGCAAAAGCTGAACCTGATGGCTACACCATTGTTTTAACCACCAACAGCACGCACGTCATTGGGCCACTTTTAAACCCCAAAACGCCCTATTCCCCCACCAAGAGTTTCAGCCCAGTTATTTATCTGGCCCAGTCGCCTTCCATCATGGTCGTTCCTGTCAGCTCCCCAGCTAAAACAGTCAAAGAATTCATTGAATTAGCCAAGAAAAATCCTGGGAAATTGAATTACGGATCGGCTGGAAATGGCGGTATTCCGCACCTATCTGGCGAGCGTTTTCAAGCCTTGTCTGGAATCAACATGGCACATGTCCCTTACAAAGGAACTGCATTGGCCATGCCAGACCTCATTGCTGGGCGATTAGATGTCATGTTCGATAGTTTTTCTTCAGGCTACCTACAGGCCAAAGACGGCAAGGTGCGGGCTTTAGGCGTTTCGTCTCCCGATCGCTCGCCCTTGGTACCAGAGTTACCAGCCATCAGCGAACAACTGCCGGGTTTCATCTCTATGACCTGGTTTGGCGTTTTCGGCCCTGCTGGCATGCCTCAGTCTGTGGTCAATAAACTGAATGCATCTTTCAATAAAGTACTAAAAGATCCTCAGGTGAAAGAGCAATTGGCCAAAATGGGGATTGACGGAATCGGTGGCACGCCGGCAGATTTCACTAAAAAATTAGCGACCGATACCCAAGAGTGGCAAAAAGTGATCTCTGACGCAAAGATCACTTTGCAATAATACTGATTTATCAACTTTCAAAGGGCTGGCTTAGACAGCTCTTTGATGCCCAATGATTGTTTGAAACACCCATTTAAATAATATTGGCTTCAAAATAAGGACGGTTGTGAATCACGCGGCTCCAACCAAAAGCGCCCAAATCAAGGGTTTTAAATTCTCCATAAGTGATCAGTTCAGATAGCGCTCGACCAATGGCTGGTGAATGCTGCAGGCCATGACCACTAAAGCCATTTGCAAAGAGCAAATTGTCTATATCGGGATGTGCACCCAAAATAACATTTTGGTCTAGCGTGTTCATATCGTAGTGGCCTGCCCAGCTGCTCTTTAGTCGCAAGGCCTCAAATCCAGGAACACGTGCCGCTAGCAGGGGCCACAGCACTTCTTCAAACAAATGATGCTGAATGATGAAATCATGACATTGCACATCGTCTTCTAATTTGGGGGCAATGCCGCAAATGTAGCCATCGCCTTCTGGCCGAAAATAGGCCCCAGAGGGATCGATCACCATGGGGCAATTCTCTAATTTGGCGCTGCTGGTGAAATAAAAAATACTTCTTTTACGAGCTTCCACGGGTAACTTAATGTCCGCTGTTTGGGCGAGCTTAGATGCACCTGTGCCAGCTGCATTGACAAGCCTGTCAAAACTGATTTGAGTACCTCCGTTAATTCAGCCGAAATTATTTTTCGCCCAGCCCTGTGAAGTTTCTCTACTCGCGCCTGCACGTAATGCACACCCAATGAAATGGCTTTTTTGCGAAAGCCTTGCATCAGCCCATAGGCATCTAGCCAACCCTCTCCACTGTTGCCAATAGAGCCGGCTGAAAGGTCATTCACATTCAACCATGGATACCGATCACTCAGTTGAGAAGGTGTCAAAAGGGATACGTCGACTTGTTCTGATTTTTGAACAGCGTGATTAGATTGCAAAGTGGGCAGGCCACCTGGGGTGGCAAGAAACAGATATCCGCGCTCTTTAAAGTTAACAGCTGGAACTTCGTCACCTACTGCCAAATATTGGTCGATGTCTTTTAAGAAAGCGCTGCCAAATTGAGAAAGCTTGATGTTCTCAGGTGTTGAAAACTGATGCCGTATAGAAGCTGCTGAAAGTGATGTTGCAGATTTTTCATAAGAAAAATCTTGTTCGATGACGTGAATTTTTCCTTTGAAATCTGGCTGAGATGCTAGAAAAAATGCGGTAGCACTTCCAATGGCAGCACCCCCCACAATCAAGACATCAGTTTGCATATCAATAGTAATTGAACCTACACTTGCCAGATTTATACAACATATTGTCAGATTTAAATACCATGGACTACTTTGATTCAAGTGCTGTTAAAAATGCCCTGCCCTATCCTCAGCTAATTGAAGCCTTGACCCAAGGATTGCAATTGCCAATCGAAGTACCGCCGCGAAGCTATTTTGCGCCCAATGCCGATGCCAGTTGTGTATTGATCATGCCAGCTTGGAAGGCTCAAGAAGTTTTTGGTGTCAAACTTGTGTCTGTATGGCCCTCCAACAAAGCCATCGGCTCACCTACCGTTTCAGCCGTTTATGTTTTGCTTTCTTGTGAAAACGGCATGCCTCTTGCAGTCATCGATGGCACTGAACTCACTTTGCGCCGAACTGCCGCTGCTGCAGCTTTAGCGGCCAAAATTCTTGCACGCAAAAATAGTCAAACTCTGGCTATATTGGGCACTGGCGCTTTATGTGTCCCGATGGTTCAAGCGCATGCAAGCGTGCACACCTTCAAAAACATTTTGATCTGGGGAAGACAAAAATCAAAAGCGCTAGAAGCGGTAGCTGACCTCAAAACTCTGGGCATTGAGTCTAATTACTCAGAAGACTTAGAAGAAACCTTGAACCAAGCAGACGTGGTGGCAGCAGCCACAACAGCCACAGAGCCTTTCATCCTGTCCAAATGGCTCAAACCTGGAACGCACTTAGGTCTTATAGGCGCATTTACTCCGCAGATGGCAGAAGCCGAACCAGCACTCATGAACAAGGTTCAGGTGTTTGCAGACAACCGAGCGGCTGTGCTTGAAAAAGGGGGAGAAATATACCAAGCTATTCAACAAGGCATCCTATTGCCATCAAGCATTGAGGCCGAGCTGGCTGAGTTGGCATCCAGCCCTTCTAGATCATGGCGAAAAGAAGATCAGTCCATCACCGTTTTCAAGTCGGTGGGTTTTGCATCTCTTGATCTCATTGCAGCAGAGCTTGTGTATCAGGCTGGTAGTCACAGAACTGTCAAATGAATGACTCAGAATGTTGATGGGTAGCTTGTACAAGCTAACTTTTCATTGTCAGCTTCATGATTGAACACAAATGTCCAAAGACTTCTCCTTGATGGAAGACAGCAACCGCTCTTCTAACCTCAGTATTCACGATGTTTCCGATCCAGCACGCCGCCAAGTCTTGCGCGGCGGTTTGGGTGCATTGGCCAGCGGCTTCTTAGCACCACTGAGCGCCATTGGCGGTGCTGCAGCCCTAACCGGTTGCGCATCTTTGGGCATGGGCTCTGTCGCAAAAATTGGCTTTAAGAGCGTGGCCGTTTCCACTGCCGACGCCATCACTGTGCCAGAGGGCTATGTGGCCCACGTTATTGCACCTTGGGGCGACCCCGTGGGTATTGCAGGCCAAAACTACGCGTTCAAAGACGACGCCAGCAACACCGCCGCTGAGCAAGAAGCCCAAATTGGCATGCACCACGATGGCATTCATTACTACGCCTTAGAAGGCTCTAAACGCGGTTTGCTGGCCATGAACCACGAGTACGTGGACCACGGTTTGCTGTTCAAAGACGGCATGGCCAATTGGAGTGCCGAGAAAGTTCGCAAGTCTCAAGCCGCACACGGCGTGGCCATTGTTGAAGTGCAAGACAAGGGTGGCAAATGGGAGGTGGTCAACCCCTCAAAATATGCGCGCCGAATCACGACCAATACGCCAATGGAAATCAGTGGTCCTGCAGCCGGTCATGCCATGATGAAAACTGCAGCGGACACATCAGGACGCAAGGTTTTGGGCACTCTGAACAATTGCGCCAGTGGCATCACACCTTGGGGCACATACCTCACCTCCGAAGAAAACTTCATTTTCTACTTCAATGGCGGCGACAAACTCAGCGATCACGAAAAGCGCTGGGGTCTTCGCAAAGGCGGCGTTGGCTACCGTTGGCACGAGCACGATGCCCGCTTTGATGCCACGCAAAACCCCAACGAACCCAACCGCTTTGGTTGGATTGTTGAAATTGATCCCAATAACCCCAACGCAACCCCCATGAAGCGCACCGCAATGGGACGCGGCGCGCACGAAGGCGCCACTGTGGCCGTTACCAAAGACAACCGGGCTGTGGTTTACATGGGCGAAGACGCACGCTTTGAATACATCTACAAATTTGTCAGCCGCGACACCATCAAATCAGGTGGTGCTGCCGCCAATGCCACCCTGCTAGACCACGGTACCTTGTACGTGGCCAAGTTCAATGCCGACGGCAAAGGCCAGTGGTTGGCTTTAACGCAAGGCCAAGGCCCACTCACAGCGGCCAACGGCTTTGCCGATCAGGCAGAAGTGCTCATCAAATCACGTCAGGCCAGCGACATATTGGGCGCCACCAAAATGGACCGCCCCGAGTGGATTGATATTGACAAACAGGGCTGGGTTTACGCCACACTCACCAACAACAGCAACCGCGGCGGCGATAAGCAACCTGCCGTAGATGCAGCCAACCCCCGTGCCAACAACACACAGGGCAACATCATTCGCTGGAAGGAAAATGAAGATTTCCATGCAACCACCTTTGCTTGGAACCATTTCATCATGGCTGGGGATCCTTCATTGGCGCGCGCAGAAGCCAAGGGCAACATCAAAGGCGACATATTCTCTTGCCCCGATGGTCTGTGGGTCGACGGTCGCGGCTTGATGTGGATTCAGACAGACATGTCCACTTCTAACATGGGCAAAGGCGACCTGAAAAACTTTGGCAACAACATGATGTTGGCTGCCGATGTGCAAACCGGAGAAGCACGCCGCTTCTTGGTGGGTCCTGCAGGTTGTGAAATTACCGGTGTGACAGAAACGCCAGATGGCAGAACCATGTTTTTGAACGTACAGCACCCAGGTGAGCCCTCCAACGAGCGAACCAACCCTGCCAACCCCACAGCAATTTCTAATTGGCCCGACAAAAAGGCCACTGGCCGCCCACGTTCTGCTACCGTGGTGGTTCGAAAAATAGATGGCGGCATCATCGGCACCTGATGCCCTTACAAAGCCCCTTTTGCAGCAGTGCTCAAGGGGCTTTTTGTTTGGCAAGACTCTTAACGAATATCGCCAGCCAAACTCGCAAGCGTGTCGGCAGCAATTTCAATGTGCGAAGGATAGTTGGTGTGATCGCAACCCAACTTCACACTGGCTCCAGCCTTGATGGCGGCACACATGGCGGCATTGAATTCAAAGCGCACGAAGTGAACTGCTGAAGTTTTTTCGTCGTTTTCTCGATCGAGGTCTTCGTCAGCAATGGCATACACACGCCCATGGCCCTCTACCTCTACAAACGTTCGATCTTCAATGCCAATGAGCCGTGCCAGTTCGCGTTTGCGCTCGTTGATGTCGGTGTACTCCAACATCATGGTGGCTTTCCAGTTAGTGCCAGATGGCAGTAAGGGTGCGTAGGCTTCAATTTCGTCTTGAATACCCTCTTCCTCGAAGATTTTTTCAATGCGCAACATTTCTTGAATTTGATAGCGAATGGTTGTTTCACTTTCAAACTGTAAGTTCACATGGTCTCCCAACTGAACGCTGCGCAGTTTGCGGTGCGCAATGACTTCGGGTTTGTGCGCTTTACGCCATTTGGTATAGGCCTCCAGCGTCATCAAGCTCTCGGGGGTAATGTGTCCTGTCAATTGCATAGCAACTCCGTCAATTATTTCAAACCGTACGCTTTGCGAACCAAGGTCAGGGGGTGATTCAGTTCGGGTGCACCCAAACCATTCACTTCAAAACCTTGCGCAATGTGGTGACCACCCAGTGGGCAATCTGAGCTAATAAAGTCTGGCTTGCTGCCATCCTTCATGGTGGCCATGGCTTTGAACACTGGCTTGCCAATTTTCATCGCCATATCGTGTGAGCCTTTTTTCACACCATAGGTGCCTGCATGACCGGAGCAGCGCTCAATGGTGTTGATCTCTGTGCCCGGAATCATCTTGAGCATTTCTTCGGTTTTACGCCCAATGTTTTGCACGCGGCCATGGCAAGGAATTTGATAACTCACATTGCCCAATTTTTCTGGGAACTCGGTTTTCAAAAGTCCATCGCGTTTGCGAGCCATGAAATATTCGAAGGGATCCCACATGTGTTCTTTGACCAACTGAGTATCCGAGCAGTCAGGGAACATCAAGGGTATTTCTTGTTTGAACATCAGTGCACAGCTGGGTACGGCAGCCATGATGGCAAAGCCATCCTTGGCGTATTTGGCCAGCTCCGGAATGTTGGCTTCCTTCGAGGCCTTGACCGAATCGAGATCACCCAATTCAAGCTTGGGCATGCCGCAGCACTTTTCTTTTTCCACAATGACATAAGGAATGTCGTTGTGGTTCAAAATTTTGAGCAAATCGTGGCCAATGCCAGGTTCGTTGTAGTTGACGTAGCAAGTTGAATAAATCGCAACTTTACCCGGCGTCTTGGCGCCATCGACTACTTTGACGGTTGTTGCTTCTTCTGCACTTGAGCGAAATTTACGCGTGGCCAAAGAAGGCAGCCACGCATTTTGATCGACGCCCAAAGTAGACTCCATCAAACTGCGCGCCACTTTTGTTTGATTCACTGCGTTAACGGCCTGAACTACAACAGGAATGCCAGCCAAGGAACCATGGGTGTCAGTAGAAGCTAAGAAGCTTTCTGCTGCGCCGACATCACCTTTTTTGAACTTGATGGCCTTAGCGCGCAACATCGTGTGAGGAAAATCCAAGTTCCATTCGTGAGGGGGTGTGTAAGGGCACTTGGTCATGTAACACAGGTCGCACATGAAGCACTGGTCAACCACTTTCCAGTAGTCTTTTTTGTCGACGCCATCCACTTCCATGGTGCTGCTCTCGTCCACCAAGTCAAACAAAGTAGGAAAAGAGCCGCACAGGCTGACGCAGCGTCGGCATCCATGACAAATGTCGAAGATGCGCTCAAGCTCGTTAAAGCAAGACTCTTCGTTGTAAAAGTCTTTGCCTTGCCAATCTAAGGGATGTCGTGTGGGGGCTTCCAAATTGCCTTCTGTGGCC
>Ga0247831_1008077_pt1 | contig 11351 bp, 10 predicted proteins | sample LaCruzMarch2015__9_FD_192406 | JGI IMG/M metagenome (GOLD analysis project Ga0247831, IMG submission 192406) | Freshwater microbial communities from meromictic Lake La Cruz, Castile-La Mancha, Spain - LaCruzMarch2015_1m | ecosystem: Environmental > Aquatic > Freshwater > Lake | place: Spain...
ACCAGTTTTGACTAGGTATCCAACGATGCCGCACATAGCAATTCTTATAGCACGGCCTTAGTAGAACGCCACACATTATCAATAATCATGCCCCCAGTTGCCTCCTCAGACATTCGGTCCATTGCTTCGCCACCGCTTCATAGCCGAAGCGCTTTCTCGCGTAGGACCGTGAGCGATGCCTTGCTTCCAAGCAGAGGCTCCTGTCCTTCAAAAGACGCTTGACCGACTCGCACCATTCGCGAGGAGAATCCGGCAAAAAGCCAACCCCGCCCCCCTCGCGAATGAGGTCCGCTTGAAATCCAACAGGTGAGGCAACGACCGGCAAGCCTGCGGCCAAATAGGTTTTTACCTTATACGCTCCCTTGCAGCGATTGTGGCCTGTGTCGCTCATGGGTGCGATCCCCAGCCAGCTGCCCGAGATAAGAGCACCTTCCGTTTCGTGCTGGAACGGCTTCCAGTCGATGTCCAATCCTTGACCGAAAGCTTCGGGTGGCCTATTCCCGCACACTACTCGCAGGGAAAAATCGATCTCTTTGCGGATGGACCGCAGAATCTCCAATGACTCGCCGAAATGCGCCAGATTGTATGGATTGCCGCACCACAAGACCACAGGCTTCTCCGCCAGGAATTCGGCCGGTCTCGGTGCCAGCCTTTCCAGGTCAATCGGTTCCTCAAATACGGCAACGTTTGCTTCAGGAACAATCTCGCGCACTCTCTCGGCAAGCTGTGGGGTAGGCACCCCGACGAGGTCGGCAATTTTACACCTTGCGATGGTTCCTTCGCGGAGAAAGTCAAAGTCGAACCAATCGTCCATAATGTGAAACAGATACTTTATAGACCGGCTCTTGAGCCACTCTTCCACCGCCGGTTTCTTGGCCACTGGAACGCCAAAAGACAGAATCCAAGCGATATCACCCGCCTTGATTGAACGCAGCGATCTCCGAGAAAACGGTGCTGCAAGGAAGGTGCGGAAAATCCGCCTGCCGAGAGGCAGGCGGCCGGACTCGAATAAACGGTGAATGGCCGTAGGCCAGAGCAGACCGAAAGTTGTCTCCAGGCCCGCTGCACGCAAGGCGGCGGCAGTTTTCGGACTGAAACTGTCCAACCCCGAGCGCTCGGGCGGAACTGTTAGGTGTAGCATAGAATTACGTGGCTTTCGGGCTCGGCACCTACCACGACGAACGCCGCAGCCAACTTTCGCTGTCTGAGCCCGTGTGCGACTGTCCTTGGAGCGCTCGGCTCCATAAACCGAACCATCGCGCCAGCGTCTGGTGGCCGGGCAAGCGGGATGCAAAGGAGGCCAGACCATTCCAAAAGGCGCAGCCCCGTGAGTATTGGCCAAACCAAGTCATGAAAAGCTCACGCTCGCCGGCGTTCAGCAATCCGCGCCGGAAACTTTGCTCGCACAACTCAAAGGCAAAGGCATCCAGACCGCAAGCAATGCAGATGATCATAGCCTTCAAGGCCTCATTCCTGTTCCGAGGCGTGATTGCTGTGGCCTGGAGGTAGAGCGCATTTCCGTAGGCCAAAGAACCGCGCTGTTGCAGTGCGAGCGGAACTTCGGCGTGCGTCCACCAGACACGTTCCAAGTCGGCCAAGAAAAAACCGCGCTCACGCATGAAAGTGTCAACCTCCGCAAAAAGAGGTTGTTTGCGATAAATTTCCAGAAAGGAAACCTCCAGTTCACAGCCCAAGGTCTGTGCGAGACTCTTTTCTGCTCCGCGCAGTACCTCCATCTCGTAGCCTTGAACATCGGCTTTCAAAAAGTCGCAACCGGCGCCGAGCTCCTCCAAGGCGGAGTCGAGCGAGTCGATGCCAACGGTGGCGGTTTCCTCGACTTCGAAAAAATCCCGCACGGCAAAGCGCCGGAGCAACTGGGTGTTTGGGGACAAAAGGGAGCAGCTGGGCCGGAACTTGGTCAAGTGCAGTGTTGCTGAGCCCCCTGTTGCGCCTAGGGCCTTAGGCGAAACAGTCGCCTTGAAGTTGTTGGTTTTTGAAAAAGCAACTACCAGCTCCCGAGCTTCTTTTTCGTCCGGCTCGAAGCAAACATATTCTATTTGGTTTGTCAGCTTTAGCCAACTACGTGGAGGTCCTCCGCGCGCACCGACATCGATATACGTGACAAGCTGCTCAAGCAAAGGGCTTGGCAAGAGAGGCAGTTCGGGCGTGTTGCCTAGCAAGCGCATTAGATAGTTCCGCATTGCGATAATTTCCCCGCTAGACACCTATTATAACTTTATCCAGATGGCGTTGCTGGCAAAACGGCGCACGAACTTGTAGCCATTGGCAAACAGGACTTTCTCCTTCTTCTCCCTGTTAGTAAAGGGGGGCTTCTCGTCTTCTGTGATGATTACTTTTGGCCGGAACCTCCGGAAGTCCAATCCTTGCAGGACGTCGTAATCAAAGCCCTCGGTATCGATAGAAAGCAGTTCGAAGATCTGTGGGCACCCGGCGGAATCCAGTATGGAGTCCAAGCGGGTTACTGTCACGGGGACGCTCTCTTCGCTTCTTGTCTCCTTATACCACCAGGAATCCTCCGTGCTCAGCGTGGCATATCCATCTTCGCCATTTCTCCCGAGAAACAAACGGGAGCTTCCATCTTCCGCTCCGCAGGCGACTCCGAATGACTTCACCTTGTCATTGTGGCCATACAGCAGTTGCAGTTTTTCCTGCATTGCTGGATTGGGCTCGACCAGCGCTGCGCGCCAACCGCGTTGGATGAACGGATAAGAGTTGGAGCAAAAAACTCCGTCGTTGGCACCGACTTCGACGACATAACCGTTGTTGCACTCGCCGCACAATCGCCAAAGGGTTGGAAATTCCCCGTATTGCGTGGTGTCACCCCGCAGCTGTTTTCGAATGGCGGGAAATCGATATAAGTTTACGTGCTCAAGCGCTTGTTTGAAAAGTGTTTTAATTCCCAACCCCATAATAAATAACGCGTATTTGAATTAATTAACCGCCGGGTGATTGTGATATAATTTGCGCAATTCACCGAAATTAGCAAGGTGATCTACTAGCTTTGAATTGTCGAGGTTAAACAACTTCACGTGCTTGATTCCTCGATCCATGGTTTGCTGCTGACGACAAACTCTGAGAGAGAGGGCCTAGCTTCGGAATGCGTGATACGGTAAGTCGGTTTTTGGAAAAGAACAGCTGGCCATAGTGAGAAAGAACTTCCAATTGACCCAATTATATAATCACAGTTACCAAGGCAATACATATCCTCGACATCTACCCCGGAGCCGAAAAAACAATTTAACGATGGAAAATCGGTCGGTCCATGCTTTTCATCGGAGACTACGAGAAACGCCACCCTCGCAGGTCGGAAAAGACGCTCGCAGTGGCGCATGAGCCGCTCGTATTCGTTGGTTACAAAGTAATAGCGACCATCCGCGTGAGCCTTGAAGTCAGTTTGGCGAATGTGCACACCGATCAAAACATCGCACCCTACTCTTGCCATTGCGACAATGCTTTCAACATTCGACGCGTAAGGCTCTGCCAAACGAAAGTAACTCCGTAGTTGTAGCATGAACTCTTCTTTGCGGACGTGCGAATACTGGAACTGCCATCCTTTGGTGAGAAAAGTAAACCTGCCGCCCCGAACTTTCGCAATGAAGGAAGCGTTGGTCATGTCGACCAAGGAGTGGTAGTCGCTCTCAAATGTCCTTCCCGGCGCCAGTATGGCAAGGACACCTGATTTGTCCAACAAGCGACAGAGTTTACGGATGGCGACCCAGGCTACTACGTTAGGCCGAGATCTCCTCCGGGATGACTGAGGATAGCGGCACAGCAAGTCGCCCACCGTTCCAGCGAAATAATTCGCGTAGACACCAAGCGTGGGATGAGCCACCGTGATTCCGGTAGCCATCGATAATGCAATAAGATTCGCGAACAGTATAATTTGATTACCAAGACGGCCGACGGTTTCAATCACGAAGACAGTATGCCGTGTTTGTCTTTTCTCCATGGTAACTACCTCACTTGGTTGGACCATTGCCAAGTGCCGATAAAGCAATAGGGAAAGCGATCATGATCATGATCCCGCCAGCTGCAGCCAAGCCAACGCAGTAGGCATAGGCTACCGTTACTGCACACGCTTGGCCCATTAGCGCGACAATTGCCAGCCCGACAACCGTGACAAGCAAACCGGCACCCTTCGCCACAGCGACCTGGGTATTAGCCTCATTCGCCAAGAGAAAATTCATGGGCGAATAATGAAGGGCCATGGCCAGCCCCAGCCACGAGAATGCTTGGAAGGCCGGAATGGCGCCGCGCCATTGATCGCCGAAAAGCCATGGAACGAGAGGGTCGGAGAACCACCAAAGGACAGCCCAGTTTGCGAGGGCGCCGCCAAAGAGCAGCAAGCCGGTCTTCCGAGCAATGGTGAGTTTCGCCCGCATGGACGATTGCTGCCTCATGGCGACCACTGAGGCATTGGTCAAAAGTGAACTCAGCAGGAAAAGGCAGAAAGGACCGTAATTCAGGCCGCGGTTGTAGTATCCGAGTTGGGTGTCACCAGCTAACTTTCCCAGAAAAATTTTGTCGATTCTTGCCGCCATTTGGGAGCTGATTTGCATCGTCCAGAAGGAAAGACCCGTTTTCGAAAGGGAGATTAAGTCGGCCCACCGAAAACTCGCCTCCGAGATGCCTCGGCGGCCGGCACCGAGATAGAGCATGAGTTGCGGCCAGTAGGCAGCGAAACCCCCAACGGCAAGAGCATAGATCCCACATCCCAGCAGCGCCATGCTGATGCTAATCGCGGCACTTGTAGCGAAGCCAACCAACTGAACCGCGAGATTTGGCCCGAAGCGGCCACGCCCCTCCAAATCGGCACGGAGAGCCTCCGGTAAGTCAAAAAGCGCGACCGGTACGCCAATAAGAAAAGCCAAAAATGCCTGTTCCGTTTGGCCAATGATAACTTGATAGACGATATAAGCGCAGAGAACCGAAAGCTTCAGTGTTGCAGTCACGCACATGAAACCCAGCACTCTTCCGAAAAGCGAGGGGTTTCTACCGCCATCAGTAACCAGCAGGGGAGTCACGGTGATCCAGAAAGGAATCATCAGTGCGGTAACGACAGCAGATACATAGGCGAACCGACCAAAGTCTTCAGGCACGAGCATACGCGCCAGAACAACACCCAAGACCATACCTCCTCCCAGTTGGACGTAGTTGGCCAGCGATTGCCATGCATGTCTCCGCACGTTGTGTCGAGTGCGCAGTGTATGAAAAATCCGACTGAACACAAACTTCTGGTTGCGCGCGAATAAAATTGCGCCGCGGGCGTCAGCAGCCTGACAACCCGAGAAACACTAAGATCTGCTAGCTGCACGTCGCCCTGGTTCGAAAGGCATAGCGAGTGACGGACGCGCCGTGTCGTGAACTGCTGACGTAGCAGAACGCGGTGAACTGATCTTTTTGCGCTTGGGTAAGGCGTAGTAGATTGAAATCAATACTCCATACATCCACCAGCGGGCCCACGCGTCCAGAGATGAGTGCCCTCCGGTATGGCTTCCAAGGATGTCTCTCACTGTGTAAATGAGCAGAAACAGGGCGAATACGCCGAAAGGAGATCTGTTGCCGTAAGCCTTGAAGCAACGATAAGATAGAACGAGAATCACAACCAAAAGCACACCCTGCAGCACAGAGAGGGGAATGCCAAAATCGGCAGCGTACCCGAGCCACATGTTGTGCCAAGACCGACCGAGTGCGTAACCCGCAACTTGCATATCCATTCCTCCAACGCTTTTCTGGGCGAGAATGGCGCCCACGGTCTCTTGAATATTAACCGCGAATCCCTGTCCAATTATCGGATCTTTTTTTACGTTTTGGAGGGCCCAGTGACGTAGTTCAGCTCTCCACTCATCTGAGCCGCCTTCCATGCCTCGAAGCTCAGAATCCCAGTCTCCGGGCAGAAAGGAAATAGTGCGTTGGGCGACAAGCGGAAGATGAAACCATTGTCCATGACCACCAACGAGAAGGCCCAAACTAGCAAAGGCGAGGCCTAAAGCGATAAAAATATAGACGAACTGCCGCCAAACGATTCCGCTGATCAGGGGGGCTATGAATATGGAGACAACGCCCATGCGCTTTCCGCTGAAGAGAACCAAAAGTATGCAAATTGCGTAGGTGAGGGCGGCCCACGCTCGCTGCAGCGTGAAAATCTCCGCAGGAGACCAGCGCGCGAAGATCATGAACGCAACGGTGAACGCGACCACGTTGAGTTCCTGGTGCCACGTATAGAATTCATCCTGCGCGATGCCAGTGGCATCGTCGATGGCAGGTCCGGTAAGCGCATAGGACGTAATTCCGTAACAGAGAGTGAAAAAAGCCCCCAAAAGAATAAACCCCAGCATCCACCGCATATCGCGCTCGGTGTAGGTCCGGCTCGAGAGAATAATAAAGGCGGCAAATGCCAATGCCAGCTTGATGTAAAACCGCGCCCCGGCGATATTTGATCCCATTGCCGCCAAGCCGATTGGGTTCAGGGCAAAAACCATGGCGACCCACGCCATGAAGAGCAGGATTGAAATGCTGGCCGGTCGCCAAATAATCAGCTTCTCTTTTCTCGACGCCAACCGCAGAAAAAACATGACTGAGCAGACGGGGATGGCCAACTCGGGAAAGTCGACTGCACGCCCACCGAAGGGAATAGTTGGTAGTCGGCTCGCGGCGAGAGACAGGGGTATAAGCAGCCAATACTTGTTGCCCAATAGCAGCATCACGAGAACGCTGATACCGGCGCCCAAGACAATGGAGACACTGCTGAAATCAGCGCTACCCACAGCTGATCCCATGAACACGGCCAGGAGAAATCCAAGCAGCATAACAACAAACCAAGTGACTTGGTTCATGGTAATATTGCGGTTGATTTCCATTTTGCAACTATTCTAAATCTGGCAATTCTGTAATGCGCTTAAGGCAGTTCCTTAATGACTACTGAATCGGATTCATAAACTGTAACCCACTGCTGTGAGGATACAGACAAAAATGCAGACCAATTTAACCTCTCTCTATCTGTAGATCCGGGATTTGTGATTTGTTGAGCGTGAAGAAGTGGAGATTCACTCATAGCGACGAAATGCGAAAATCCTAACTCCTTAAGCTTGGCCAGAGACTCAGCATCGTCGCCTATGCTGCTTGAATCTACCGACAGGCCTTGACGCTGAGCAAGGATGAGCAAATCGCCTCCCCAGCCTCCATTGGCTATAATAAGCTTGTTCTTAGGTTGAGTCTTGTCTTGGACGATGTTAGCCATTCTCTTCATGAAAGGATCTGGGGTCAGTGCCTCAATTTGCATAAGTCCTTGGATGAGCGGCAACACCAACACTGTTATCATTCCTACGGAAGCAAGGATTCGTTTAACCAGCGAGAAATGCCGAGCTTGTTGCCATAAGGCATAAATGGCGTAACCGTTTAGCAATGCAATCCCAGGGGAGAACATCAAGTAGTAGTGCCGGTGGATAAGTACAAGCTTGGTAAAGATTAACGTGGTTGCTAGTGCGCCCACCAGCAGTGCGGCGCCGATTGACTTCGGACGTAGCCAGAGACCGTAAAGGGTAAGCCCGATCAGCACAAAACTGCCCCACAGGCAACTGAGGGCACGCCAACCGGCTTTCACGTAGTTTGCCGGATCCAGACGATAGGCCAAGCTCCCGAAAAACCATTCGGGGTTTTCCGAAATGGTCAAAGGTCGGTATTTGAACAGTGCGCGGCCGATTTCCGCATTGCACCATGAGTTCCAAGGCAAGAACACTGCTGCCGCCGCAACTGCCGCACCGGCAAGAAGTAACCATGATTTAAGCGGGGTGCGTTGCCAGAACAGTATGAGTACAGCCGCAAACCCGCCGGTCATCAAATAAGGGAATTTCGTTACCGCCAAGAGACTCGCTAACAATGCACAAGTCATCCACGAGAGTGCACCGGGCTCCCGGCGCAGCCATTCGGTGGACCACACGAAGCCCAACAGAAGGGCCAGCGAGAATCCATCGGTCTGCGCGCCTCCGGCCAAGTGGAAAACAATGGGCTGGGCAAGAAGGAAGGCCACAGCGAGCCAAGCAAAAGCGGCGTCCGTTTCCCATTTGGCTGTTTGGTAGAAGCAGGGCAGGAAGATGGTGAAGAGAAGCAGGGATGCAATGGTCGCGCCGCCCCACCATCCCCCGAAAAGGTTGAGGCCAACCGATGCTGCGGCCTGCCACAGTGGGAACTCCTGCGGGGTGCCGGCGCTGTTCGCATTGAAGCCGACAATGACGGGACGCAGCAGATCAATGCCGTTGCTTGCATACTCGAGGGCCGCTCCCATGTGCTGGTCGCGATAAATGGGATAGCCAAGTAATGCCCAACCGATAGCGTAGAGCCAGAGCAACGCCAGTACAGCCAAAGCCACGGCCGCGATGCTGCGGTAAGCACCAAGAGAAGGCGTGTGTGAATCTGAGCTCATGCCTTCTTGTAATCGCCGCGGGAGAAATACTTTTCGAGCCACACATACAGGACGATGAAGAGGTAGCGGCTGCCCATCTCGCGGATTTTAAGCTTGGCGACGCCATGTCGGCGGTTGCGCCAGGTGATGGGGATGACCGCAAAATTGTAGCCGCGGACGATGGTCTTTAATGGCAGCTCGACGGTGATGTTGAAGTGGGGCGAAAGAATGGGACGGATGCCTTCGATGACTGTTTTGCGGTAGGCTTTGAAGGCGTTGGTAGTGTCGTTCAAACCGTGGCGAAATAGGAGGCGCACGAAGGCGTTGGCCATGCGATTCATGAAGAGTTTGATCGGCGGGTAGTCGATGGTGCCGCCACCCTTCATGAAGCGGCTGCCAAAGACGCAGTCATAGCCTTCGTTGAGTTTCTCCCAATAACGGACGACGTCGCGGCAATCGTCGCTCTCATCGGCCATCATGATCACGGCGGCGTCACCTTTCATCGTATCAAGACCGCAGGTGATGGCCCGTCCGAAGCCGTGGGAGCCAGGATTGCGAATCGCGCGTAAAACCTCGCGCGGTTCGGGAAGGCTGAGACTTGAGTCGGAAACGTGAGTGTCTGAGGGAAGCGCTGAACCGGAGGCCGAAGGCCGGAGATGGGTCGCCGCGGCGTCCAAACCTGAGTTTGAAACCTGAGTGACTGCGCCTTCGGCGCGGGAATTGCCAACCTCCGAACTTCTATCTTCCATCTTCCGCGGGACGCCGTTCAGCCGCGCGGCTTCTTCTTGGAGGATTTGCCAGGTGCGGTCGGTGGAACCGTCGTCAACCACGACGATTTCGTGCGGGACACCGCGGAGGTCCAACTCGAGGTGCAGATGCTCGACAGTGGATGCGATGCACCCTTCCTCGTCGCGGGCGGGAATGACGACGGAGAGCAGACGCAGTGACGAGTGGCGTGTGACTTGTGACGAATTCAATGGTCGAAGAGACTAAAAGACGAGGACTATAACCGAGAGGAGCGTTATTGGTGAGCCGGGCATGCAGCTTAAGGGTGGGAATCGATCAAAGAATTCATATGAACGAATATTCCGTTGGATGCATCACAGGCTTGCGTAGGCGTCCAAGATTGCTGCTGCAAGGCGATCGCGGTGAAAATTTGCGCGCGCCCGAATCTTGGCCGCGTTTGCCATATTTTGGTATAGATCTTTTTTGGAAGAGAGAGCTTCGAGTGCACCAGCTATTTCCGTCACTGCGAGATGGGGGCTTTCGGCGGAAACGGCGAACCCGCAATCTGTGGTGACTTGCGTGGCAGGGCCTCCTAGATCGAGGCAGACAACGGGGCGCCCTGCCGCGAGCGCCTCAAGGCATACATTGCCGAAGGACTCGTGCAGCGCAGGATGGACCAAGACATGGGCCCATTTCATTTCCTCATGGATGACCTCGTCGTTGGTCTTTCTGCCAACCAGTTTAACCGAGTCCTCGAGACCAAGGCTGGAGACCAGTTTTTTCAGCGTGGCTTCATACGGCCCCCATCCTGCAATCCGGTATTCGAAGGATATTCCGCGCTCCTTAAGTTGTGCCGTGGCGCGTATTCCATATTGGAAGCCCTTCCAATAGACCAAGCGCCCGATGCTCAGAATATGGAGTGAAGCGACATCGGGGGGGGCGGGGAGCGATGCTAATTCCTTCAGGCGCCCCTCGGAGAAGCAGATCTGTGGAAGCAGTTCGACTCTTGCTGCTCCGTCTTCAATTAATCGCCGACTGGTGTCTTCGTTTGTCGCGAAGCATATCGAGGCTTTTTTCAATGTATCCCGCAACATGCGGTCACGGCGACAGATGTTGGCCGAAAGCTCCCGCGCTTTGTTCGGAAACCAAGCGCTCCAGGGTAATTCAGCGGCAAAGCTGGGGGGAGTATTGCCGCCCGAACCGACGGGACCCCAAATAAGCGGGATGGGCAGTTTGCTCACTGAGCTTCCGACCCAATAGCGGCTAAGTGTGACATGATGGATCAAATCGAAGCCTACTTGCGCATGGAGATCAGCCGCTATTCCGGCCAACTGCTTTTGCCACATCCAGTAATGCACATTGATAAAACTCCAACCAGCTCGCCGAGGAAAGCCGCGTGGCCAAAAAGGTATCGCCTTGATGCGTAGATCGGGATGTGTTTCCAGAAAATCACGCGTCCTTTGCACCGGGCCTGGAAATCCGCCTGTCAAAACCCAAACATCATGTTCCGCGGCGGCGAGTTCCGCAAAACGCCATGCTGCACCAGGCTCGGAGGTCTCGCATGGCTCAAAAGCAAACGCGGTGAGAAGAATTTTCACGCCAAAAGACTAATCCGAAGACTGCGAAAGTGTTTCTCGTGGCAAAGCAAACAGATTGCTTCGCGAGGATGTCTCGAAGAAAGATCCATCCCCTGCAAATGAGCCAATAGCGTAGCCAAGGCTGGAAAGTATACGTGCTGCTTCGACTCCTCCAGATTCGTTTTCGAACAGAAACCGCGGCCTGAATGTGTTGATTGTCTCCAGCATTCCAAGCAGCGCCGAGGGCTCAGCACCTTCAATGTCCATTTTGACCCAGTCCAAGCGCTTGATCCCCGCGGCTTGGGAAAATGCATCGATTGTTGTTAGGCCGACTATTTGAAACTCGGAGCCATCTGATACCTCCGTAATCTTAGCGGAGCTTCCCCTCCCATTGATGGCAAGATGTATGGACCCCTCGCGATCGCCCGCCGCGAGGGGAACGATCGTGACGTTTTGGATGTTATTGATGGCCACCGCCTGCTCCAGCCGCCTGCGGGTTCTTTCAAGGGGCTCAAAGGCAAATACATGGCCGGAGCGCCCGATTTTTCTGGCAGATCGAATCGCATAGGTCCCGATGTTGGCCCCGAGATCAATGATGACGTCGTCTGCTTTGACCTGGTCCAGAA
>Ga0247831_1008079_pt1 | contig 11349 bp, 9 predicted proteins | sample LaCruzMarch2015__9_FD_192406 | JGI IMG/M metagenome (GOLD analysis project Ga0247831, IMG submission 192406) | Freshwater microbial communities from meromictic Lake La Cruz, Castile-La Mancha, Spain - LaCruzMarch2015_1m | ecosystem: Environmental > Aquatic > Freshwater > Lake | place: Spain...
CAGGTTGGCATCCTTGCCGCAGATGCCGACCGCCTTGCCGCCCTGCCGGTTGATCGCCGACACGATCTCCTTGTTGATGGCGCCGGCCAGCACCATCTCGACGATCTCGACCGTCGGCTTGTCGGTCACGCGCAGGCCTTGCACAAAATCCGAGGTGATCTCGAGTTTCTTCAGCATGGCGGCGATCTGCGGCCCGCCGCCGTGCACGACGACCGGGTTGATGCCCGACTGCTTCAGGTAGACGATGTCCTGCGCGAACGCGTCCGCGAGTGCTTCGTCGCCCATGGCGTGGCCGCCGAACTTGATGACGACGGTCTCCTCGTCGTAGCGGATCATGTGCGGCAGCGCTTCCGCCAGGATGCGCACCTTTTGGTGCGCCGTCATGCCGTTCAGGTCGGCCAGATCGGTTGCGGCAGGCTTGCCGGCCGGAAGCTTGGGTGCGGACATGGGTCTGATTCCGTCTGCTGTCGGGGCTCGTGTCGCCGAGCGATGGCTGTTATAGCGGCTCGGTAGTGACTGCCAACGAGATTCCCCCACAATCGGAATTTATCTCGCTGGCGCAGCAGGCCCCGAAGCAGCTACCCAGAGTGCTGGCGGGTGTCCCGAACGGCAGCGGGGAAGCGCCTCGCTCACAATGAGAATTTCGCCTCGTGCGGTGCGCGCGGGGCGGTGCCGGGAAGAGGGCCAAAGGCAACATGTCCGAGCGGTTGATGGCGGCGATCGCCTTCGCGCCGGTGGCACCCGCGCTCGCAGGCCTCGTTGCGCGCGCCGGCAACTATGCCGGCCAGCAAGGGCATCGCTCGGTCAAGCTCGAGCACCTGCTGTTCGCGCTGTCCGAGGACGGCGAGGCGGTCCACTTGCTCGAGACCTGCGGCGTCGATGTTTCGAGGCTCCGCACGGAGATCGCCCAATATCTCGATCATCACGAGGATCGCGATCCTTCGGGCGAGACGCGCGATCCGCCGCCGCACGGTGAACTGATCCGCGCAATCCAGCATGGCGCCGCCGCCGCGCGTGGGCGCACGGTAACCCCGTCCGTGGTGCTCGCAGCGATCGTCGGCGAGGGCACCACGACGTCCGCCAGCCTGCTGTCGGTGCAGGGCTTCTCGTTCCAGGCCGCGGTGACGGCCCTGCAACAAATCGCGGCGCGGGCGCGCGCCCAGCAACAGGCCGCGCCGCCGCCGCAGCCCATGGCTCAGCCTCAGCCTGTGGCGCCGCCACCGCAGCCTGTGGCGCCGCCGCCCCAACTCGCGCCGCCCCCGCAGTACCAGAACGCGCCGGCTCACGCTGCGCAGCAGCCGATCGCGCTCCGTCCTGTTGCACCGGAGCCGGCGATTTCACCTGCGGCCAGCGCCGAAGATCTGATCGAAACCGCGCGTCGGCGCATCGAGACTGCGCGACAGATCGCGACATCTCTGCCGACGCCGTCATCGGCGCCGCAGGGTCCGCCACCCGGCTACACGCCCGTCGGGCAGCCCGCTGCATGGTCGCAGCCGACACCACCGCAGGCAACGGCAGCCCCGACAGCGCCGCCGAGCTACGCGCCGCCGCATCCGGAGCCGGTCGCCACGGAACGCACTTACCCGCCGCACCGTGAGCTTTCGTCGGCGACCCAGCGTACACCCGCCCCGGTGCCGCCGCAGCCGTCGCCAGTGGCTCCGTATCAGCCGGTGCCGCCTCCCCGCGCGCAATTGCACCCGGCGCCACCCGGCGACTATGCCCGCCCGCCGGCGCCTCGTCTCGAGCAGGCACCGCCGCGCCGCGCGTCACCTGCCACCCAGCCGCCAGCCGCCTCAGCTCAGCCGCAACACGCCCGCACCATCGAGATCGGTCGTCTGATCGAGAACGTGCCGCGCAAAGCGACCGTCGGCGAGGCCCGCACCGTCGAGGTGCGTTTGCGCCGTGCCGAGATCGCAGCCTACACGCCGTCGCATTCCCAACGGGTCAACCCCGACGGCCGGCTCATTCACGCCGTTTGCGTGCGCTTGCGTGCGCCCGACGGCGGGCTGCTGGTCGAAACGTTGTCGCCCGAGACCGCGTGGCTCGACGCGAATTCAGGCGGCCTCGCCGACGAGTTCGCGACATGGCGTTGGCGGGTGACGCCTGCGGTGCGGGGTCGCCGCAAGCTGGTGCTCGGCGTCACGGTGCGACGCGTCGGCGAAGAGGGCTTGACCGCGGAAACCAGCTTTCCCGAGCAAGTGTTCGAGGTTGCGGTCGCGGCCAGTGTCGGTCGCACGATGACGTGGGCTGGCGGGCTGGCTGCTGCACTCGCAGCGGGCTTCGTCGCCGGTTTCTTCGGCAATGCCATCGTGTCGGGCACCCTCTCGGCGATCGCACGGATTGGCGCAGGCTGAGGTCGCAGCCGTCATTGCATTCGCCGGGGCAGTGACGGCGTGTTCACCGACGGCGTTGACGAGACGGGGCGCTGTGCCTATAAGCCGTCGCTCAGGTTCATCGCGGCGACCTTGAGGTTGCCGAATACTGAAGAGTGCGCGCCCGTCAGGCGTTGCGCACCACGAACGAATTCGGAGAGTGACCCGTGAAACGCCCTTATCAGCCGAGCCGGCTCGTGCGCAAGCGCCGCCATGGCTTCCGCCAGCGTATGGAGACCGTCGGCGGTCGCCGTGCTCTCGCCCGTCGTCGCGCCAAGGGTCGCAAGCGTCTGTCGGCTTGATCCAGCCGGTCGGTTGGTCCGACGCCGATCACCTCGTTGAATTGATCGAGCCGGCATGCGCATAGAGCGCGTGTCGGCTTTTGGTCTTGACCGGGCGACGATCACTCATGCGACTCGCGACGCTGAAACGTCGTTCCGAATTCCTCGCAGTGCGCGGCGGGTCCCGCTGGGGTACGCCCGCCTTCCTGATGGAAGGCCGCGCCCGGCGAAGTGTTGCCGGCACCGCGCCCGAACCAGTGCAAGGCGCCGCCACTCATCATGAAGCTGGCGCCCGCTTCGGCTTCACCGTCACACGCAAACTCGGTGGCGCGGTCGAGCGTAACCGCATGCGTCGCCGCCTGCGTGAGGCGATCCGCTCGGCCGACGCCGGGCTGGCACGGGCGGGCTGGGACTATGTCGTGGTGGCGCGGCCCGCTGCGATGACACTGCCGTTCGAGGAACTCGTCGGTCACGTCCGCGAGGCGCTGCAACGCATCGTCGCTGGCGGTGGGCGCCGGCCGCCCGAGCGTTCCAAGCGTGGCGCGTCCAACCCGCCTCATGCATCAGGCACGCCCGGCAAGGAACGTTAAGGGCTCCGTGACGCCCTGACACTATCAATCGGGCGCAAAACAGGGCAAAGAGCGCCCTGATCGTGTCCCGCCCACGCGCTGCGGCGGGTTTCGGCGCATGCGCCGGCTTTTGAATTGTTATCACCCGACTGCCAGGATCTCACGATGCAATCGCAACGGCCGGAAGACCAGAAGAACCTGTTGGCGGCAATCCTGCTGTCGGTTGCCGTTCTCATCGGCTGGCAGGTGCTCTACGCCGGCCCGAAGATGAAGGAAGAGCAGGACCGCCAGCGCCGGCTGCAGGCCGAGCAGCAGGCCAAAAATCCGGCAGCCGCGCCGGGCCTGCCGGCCGCGCCCGGCACGACGGCGGCCGGCAGCCCAGTGGCACCAGTAGCCCCTGGCGCCGTCGGCGTTCCGGCCGCACCTGGCACGGTCACGGCCGATCGCACGGCCGCCCTCGCCCAGACCAAGCGGGTCGCCTTCGAGACGCCGCTGCTCAAGGGCTCGATCAATCTCACGGGTGCTCGCGTCGACGACGTGGTTTTGTCCACCTACCGTGAGACCATCGCTCCGAGCAGCCCCAACGTCGTGATGTTCTCGCCGAGCACGGCGCCGAACGGCTACTTCGCCGAGCACGGCTTCCTCGCCGCCCCCGGCACCGGCGCCAAGCTGCCCGGACCAGACACTGTCTGGCAGGTCGAAGGGCAAGGCACACTGACACCCGCGACGCCGCTGAAGCTCGTTTGGAACAACGGCGAGGGGCTCACCTTCCGCCGTACCATCAGCGTCGACCAAGCCTACTTGTTCACGGTCGTCGACGAGGTCGACAACACCTCCGGCAAACCGGTCTCACTTTATCCCTACGCCCGCATCCTGCGCGACGGCGCGCCGAAGGTCGAAGGCTTCTTCATTCAGCACGAGGGCCTGATCGGCGTTCTCGACAAGGCGGCCATCGCCGAACTCACGTACGTCGATACGGCCAAGAAGGGCGGCGGCAAGCAGGTCGAGGGCGTCACTGGCGGCTGGCTAGGCTTCACGGACAAATACTGGGCGTCGGCGATCATTCCCGACCAGACCAAGGTGTTCCGCGCAAATTTGACGGCGCCGCAAAAGAAGATCGACGGCGCAGCCCGCGACGTGTTTCAGGCGGACTATCTGCTCGCGCCGGTCGACGTACAGAGCGGCGCCAAGGCGTCCGTCGAAAGCCGTCTGTTCGTCGGCGCCAAAAAGGTCGAGATCGTTCGCGATTACGAGACGCGACACAACATCCTGAAGTTCAACTGGATGATCGACTGGGGCACCTTCCACTTTTTCACCAAGCCGCTCTACGACCTGATCCAGTGGCTCTACAAGGTGCTCGGCAATTTCGGTCTGGCCATCCTCGCCGTGACGGTATTGGTCAAGGCTGCGTTCTTCTGGTTCGCCAACAAGTCCTACGAGTCGATGGCGAAGATGAAGAAGGTGCAACCCGACATGGAGCGCATCCGCGAGCGCTTCAAAGACGACAAGATGCGCCAGCAGCAGGAGCTGATGGAGCTCTACAAAAAGGAGAAGATCAATCCGCTCGCCGGCTGCTTGCCGATACTGATCCAGATCCCGGTTTTCTTCGCGCTCTACAAGATCATCTTCATCTCGATCGACATGCGCCATGCGCCGTTCTACGGCTGGATCAAGGATCTCTCCGCACCCGACCCGACCTCGGTGTTCAACCTGTTTGGCCTGCTGCCTTTCCCGGTGCCGGAGTTCCTCATCCTCGGTGGCTGGCCGCTGATCATGGGCGTCACCATGTGGCTGCAGATGCAGCTCAACCCGAAGCAGCCCGATCCGATGCAGCAGGCGATCTTCAACTGGATGCCGGTGATGTTCACCTTCCTGCTCGCCTCGTTCCCGGCGGGCCTGGTGATCTACTGGACGTGGAACAACATCCTCTCCGTCGCTCAGCAGTACTACATCATGCGCCGCCAGGGCGTCGACGTGCCGCTGATGGACAACGTGCGCCAGACCTTCGGGGCGCTGACCGGCGCCATCGGTGGCCTCGGCAAGAAGAAGAGCTGACCCGGTGGCCGCCGGCGCGCCATCGTCGTTGAACGGTTCGGCCATCGAGGGACCAGACGACGCGGAGGCGCGGGCGGCGCTCGAAGCCGGCGAACGCCTGTTTGCACGACCCTGGGACTTCGTGCGCGGTGTGCCCTCGCTCGATTTCCTTCCCCCCGCCGAACTCTCCGAGATCGCTTTCGCCGGGCGGTCCAACGTGGGTAAGTCGAGCGTGATCAATGCGTTGGTCAACCAGCACGGCCTCGCCCGCACGTCGAACACGCCAGGGCGCACGCAGGAACTGAACTTCTTTGCGACGGAGGGCGTGCCGCTCTTTCTGGTCGACATGCCGGGCTACGGGTTCGCCAAGGCGCCGAAAGACCGGGTCGATGCCTGGACCTCGCTGGTCAAGGACTACCTCAAGGGCCGCACCACGCTGCGTCGGGTGATGCTGCTGATCGATGCCCGCCATGGCATCAAGGCGGTCGATCGCGAGATCCTCGGCCTGCTCGACGAGGCGGCGGTCACCTACCAGATCGTGCTGACCAAGGTCGACAAGATCTCGCTCGCCGCAAGGGGTCACGTGCTCCAAAGCGTGGCCGAAGCGATCCGCCGTCGGGCGGCGGCTTACCCGGAGATCCTCGCCACGTCATCGGCCAAGGGCGACGGCGTCGCCGAGCTCCGGGCAGCCATCGCCAAGGCATCATTGCTCGAACTCTAATCGGTCCTGTCCGGTGTCCGGTCCCGCAATCGGATTGGTTGGTGGGGGTGCGCCGATCACGACAGATCACGATTGGAACAAGCCCTTCACGGCTGCTTGAGACCCCATTTCCTTGCCGCTGCGTCTCACGCATCTTGCCGCCACCGCAGACCCGGGGGACTGTCGCGATCGATGTCGATCACACTGGGTCATAGAGAAGGGCCCAATTCATGCAGTCGCATTCCGCATACGTCAGACCGAACCGAGATATCGGTGTGTGGGGCCGCGCCGCAATGGTCGCTGGCGCCATCCTGATGTCAGTTGTCGCAACCTCGGCACCAACGTTGGCCGCCTCCATCGGTGAGGTATTTGCCAAGCGCACGGTCGGCTCGACGGCGACCGTCGATCACGCCGTTTGGGACAAGCAGCTCAAGACCTACGTTGTGCCCGGCGCCGACGGCCTCAACCGGGTCGACTACAAGGCCTGGAAGGCCAAGGATCTCGGCGTGCTGAAGGGGTACGTCAAGGCACTCGAAGCGACCGATCCGGCCAAGCTCGACGGTCCCGAACAGATGGCGTTCTGGGCGAACCTCTACAACGCCAAGACCATCGAGGTGATCCTCGACCATTATCCGGTGAAGTCGATCCGCGAGATCTCCATCAACGAAGGCATCTTCGGTTTCATCAAGAAGTCGGCCGGCGTCGGCGGTCCGTGGAAGTCGCCGCTGCTCACCGTCTCCGGCCAGAAGCTGTCGCTCGACAACATCGAGCACGACATCCTGCGCCCGCTGTTCAAAGATCCGCGCGTTCATTACTCGATCAATTGCGCGTCGATCGGTTGCCCGAACCTGCCCAACCAGGCGTTCACCGGTGCCACGCTCGAGGCGATGTTGGACGCCGGCGCCCGAGCCTACGTCAATCATCCGCGCGGCATCACCGTCGCCGGCAGCAAGGTCGTCGCATCGTCGATATACGATTGGTTCCAGGTCGACTTCGGCGGCAACGTCACAGGCGTCCTGGCGCACGTGCGCAAGTATGCCAACGCCGAGCTGGCGAAGAAGCTCGACGGCGTCACGACGATAACGAGCTACGACTACGACTGGGCGCTCAACGAGGTGAGCAAATGACCGACGACAAGCCAAAGTCCGCTGGTGGTATCGGCCGCTGGTTGCCGCTCATCGCGCTTGCAGCCCTGATGGTGCTCGTGTTCGCCATGGGCTGGCACAAGTACCTGTCGTTCAAGACGATCGGCCTAAACTACGATGCGCTGAAGACGTTCATCGCCGGCAATCTGCTGACGGCGCTCGCGCTTTACGTGCTGGCCTATATCGCCGTGGTGGCCTTGTCGCTGCCGGGCGGACTGGTCATGACGCTGACCGGCGGACTGCTGTTCGGCTGGCAACTTGGCGCGCCGGCCACCGTAATCGGCGCCACGATCGGCGCGACGGCGATCTTCTTGATTGCCAGAACGTCGTTCGGCGAGACGCTCGCTGCCAAGGCTGGCCCCTGGCTCGGCAAGCTGCGCGAGGGCTTCCAGGAGAATGCGCTGAGTTACCTGCTGTTTCTGCGTCTGGTCCCGGCGTTTCCGTTCGTCGTGGTCAACCTCGCTCCGGCCTTGCTCGGCGTGAAACTCAAGACCTACGTGCTCGGTACGCTGCTCGGCATCATTCCGGGCACCACCGCCTTTTCGATCGCCGGTGCCGGCCTCGGCAGCGTCATCGAGGCGCAGAATCGGATCTATCAGGACTGCGTCGCCAAGTCGGGCGCCGCCAGCTGCACCTACTCGATCGACACCAGCGCACTGGTCACCAAGGAATTGCTGATCGCGTTCGCTGCTCTCGGTGTCGTCTCGCTGATCCCCGTCCTCGTCAAGAAATGGAACAAGCGCCATGCAGCTGCATAATGACGCCGGCCAAAAGGATGCTGGCACTGGCGGCCCAGGCGATCTTTCGATCGCCAATCCGACTGACGAGATCACATGCGACATCTGCGTGATCGGCGCCGGCTCCGGCGGCCTCTCGGTCGCTGCAGCGGCAGCAGCATTCGGCGTCAATGTCGTGCTCATCGAGAAGCACAAGATGGGCGGCGACTGCCTCAACACCGGCTGCGTGCCATCGAAGGCCCTGATCGCGGCGGGCAAGAAGGCGCATGCCATGCGGTCCGCTGCGCCGTTCGGCATCCGCCCCGTCGAGCCGATGGTCGACTTCGCCGCCGTCAACGATCACGTCAAGAGCGTAATCGCAGCGATCGCGCCGAACGATTCTGTCGAGCGCTTCACCGGCATGGGCGTGCGCGTCATCCAGGCCGCAGGCCGCTTCGTCGATGCCTCGACCGTGGTTGCCGGTGAGCATCGCATCAAGGCGCGTCGCTTCGTCATCGCAACCGGCTCGACGGCGTTCGTGCCGCCGATCCCGGGGCTTGCGGACGTTCCTTTTTTCACCAACGAGACCATCTTCGAGAACCGCGTGCCGCTGGAGCATCTGATCGTCGTCGGCGGCGGGCCGATCGGCATGGAGATGGCGCAGGCGCATGCCCGACTCGGCTGCCGCGTCACCGTCGTCGAAGGCTCCAAGGCGCTCGCCAAGGACGATCCCGAGGCGACGAAAGTCGTGCTCGAGGCTGTCCGCGGCGAGGGCGTCGACATCCGCGAAGGCGCCATGGTCGAGCGCGTCGACGGCAAGCCTGGCCGCATCGAGGTCACCGTCAAAGCGGCGACCGGCAAGGAGGTGATCGTCGGCACGCATCTGCTGATCGCCGCCGGTCGCAAGGCCAACGTCGAGGGGCTTGGCCTTGAAGCCGCCGGCATCAAGTACGAGCGGCGCGGCATTTCCGTTGATGTGGGCATGACGACTACCAACCAGAAGGTGTTTGCAATCGGCGATTGCACGGGCGGATTGCAGTTCACCCACGTCGCGAACTATCACGCCGGCATCGTCATCCGCAGGGCGCTGTTCCGCCTGCCGGTCAAGGTGAACAATGATCTCGTGCCGTGGGTCACCTATACCGAACCCGAACTCGCCCACGTCGGGCTCAGCGAGGAGCAGGCGGCCAAGCGCGGCGCCATTAACGTGCTGCGCTGGCCCTACCACGAGAACGATCGTGCCCAGGCGGAGCGGGCGACGCACGGCCTGATCAAGGTCGTCACCGACAAGAAGGGGCGCATTCTCGGCGCCACCATTGTCGGCGAGCATGCCGGCGAACTTATTCAGATGTGGTCGCTTGCCGTCTCACAGAAGATGAAGATCAAGGCGCTGACCGAGTGGATCTCGCCCTATCCGACACTCGGTGAGATCTCGAAGCGTGTCGCTTATCGATTCTATGCGACGGCGACGGGCAATACGCTGGTTCGCAAAGCGATCAAGCTGCTGGCGAAACTCGGCTGAGTCGCCTGCAGGTGCTGTTTTGCAGAATAGCGGTCGGCGTGATCCGTGCCGACCGCCTCGGCGTTGCGCCCCGCTGGTGGTTGGTGCGTGAAATCTGGTTGCTTCGAATGCTATTGAGATAACCGATGACTGCTGCGACGGGCGCGGGCGTGTTGACGGAGTGGACGCTTGAGACACTTCTGGTTGGGGCTCGGGCTTCCGGCCAAGCTCCTGGTTCTGACTCTGCTGTTCGTGATGCTGGCCGAAGTTCTGATCTTCGTGCCATCGGTCGCGAACTACCGGGTCAAGTGGCTGACGGACCGGCTCACGGCGGCGCGCCTCGCGGCGATCGCAGCTGATGCCGTGCCCGATGGGCGCGTGCCGGACATGGTGCGCCGCGATTTGCTGGCCTCCACCCAGGTGCTGTCGGTCGCCATCAAGCGCGACGAGCGCCGGCGCATGGTTTTGCCATCGGCAGAGCCGATCGTGCCCGAAGCATATTTCAGGATCCACATGCCGGAAGGCCAGGGTCTGCTCGCGACCATCAAGGGCCGCATCGATCTCATCACCGATGCACTGGCGGTTTTCTGGCGCCGGAACGACCGTGTCATTCTTGTTTTCGGCCACCCCGAGATGGGCATGGGCCGTCCGACCGATATGAATGGTGCGGGTACCGCTGGTCTATCTGGCGCCGCCCCACCCGGCAGCGGCGCTGCCGTCGCGGCGGCTGTGGACACCGAAGCGGGCGCGCGCGAGTTCGTCGAGATCGTCATGTCGGAGGCCCCTCTTCGGGCTGCGATGATTGCTTACGGCCTCAATATCCTGGCCCTTTCGATCATCATCTCGATGATCGCCGCAGCGCTCGTCTACTTCGCCCTCAATCGCGCGCTGGTCCAGCCGATGATGCGGTTGACCGAGTCGATGCTGCATTTCTCGCAGAAGCCCGAGGATCCGAGCCGCATCATTTCGCCGACCGACCGCCGCGACGAGATCGGCGTCGCCGAGCGAGAACTCGCGCGCATGCAGACCGAACTCTCCCAGTTGCTCCTCCAGAAGAACCGTCTCGCCCAGCTCGGCCTCGCCGTCTCCAAGATAAATCACGATCTGCGCAACATGCTGGCAGGCGCCCAGCTGCTTTCGGACCGATTGTCGACGTTGCCGGATCCGACGGTGCAGCGTTTCGCGCCGAAGCTGATCGCCTCGCTCGACCGGGCCATTACGTTCTGCAACGACACGTTGCGCTTCGGCCGCGCCGAGGAGGCCGCGCCCCGCCGTGACGTGTTCCCGTTGCGCGCGGTCGTCGATGAGGTCGGCGACGAACTCGGCCTGCCGCGCGAGACGGTCGCGTTCGATCTGGCGATTGATCCGGCGATGCTGATCGACGCCGACCGCGGCCATCTGCACCGTGTGCTGAACAACATCGTGCGCAACTCCGTTCAGGCTCTCGAGCAGGCGGGCGAACGCGGCGCCTGTGTCCGTATCGCGGCTGACCGGGTCGGCCGCGTCACCCGCATCGAGGTGTCCGACAACGGCCCTGGCGTCCCGCCGCGCGCCCGCGAGCACCTGTTCGAGGCGTTCCATGGCGGCGCCCGCAAGGGCGGCACCGGGTTGGGTCTCGCCATCTCGGCCGAGTTGATCGCAGCCCACGGCGGCCGGCTGTCCCTATCCGACCAGCAGGCCGGGGCGACGTTCGTCATCGAGGTCCCGGACCGTCTCACGCTGCTGCCCGGCGCCTGAGGCCAATGGTTGGATCGAGCCCTTGCCCCTGACGCCAGTCGGTCGCGTGGCCCTCTGCGCCGATCTCGGCTAGAACGCCTGCATGACCTCAAACCGTTACACTGCTGGTAGCCCCGCCGCCGATCCCGCCGGCACCGCCGGCACGTTCGGCTTCCGCGATGTGTCCGAAGCCGAGCGCCAGGGCCTCGTCAATCGCGTGTTCGCCTCGGTCGCCGAGCGCTACGACGTGATGAACGACCTGATGTCGGGCGGCCTGCACCGGCTCTGGAAGGACGATTTCGTCGCCAGCCTGAA
>Ga0247831_1008084_pt1 | contig 11343 bp, 8 predicted proteins | sample LaCruzMarch2015__9_FD_192406 | JGI IMG/M metagenome (GOLD analysis project Ga0247831, IMG submission 192406) | Freshwater microbial communities from meromictic Lake La Cruz, Castile-La Mancha, Spain - LaCruzMarch2015_1m | ecosystem: Environmental > Aquatic > Freshwater > Lake | place: Spain...
TTTCGAATAATGTAGCTACAAAATGTTTAATAGACTCAAACATCTAAATATCAGTTTATAATGGTTACTTACTTAAATTAATTATCTATCTCCAATATTCACATATTTGCGCATAGTTGCACCAGTGTATATTTGACGAGGACGTGAAATTGGTTCCTTATTTTCAATCATTTCTTTCCATTGTGCAATCCAACCTGGTAAGCGACCTAACGCAAACATAACTGTAAACATATCAGTTGGAATTCCCATTGCGCGGTAAATAATACCTGAATAGAAATCCACATTCGGATATAATTTTCTTTCTACAAAGTAGGAATCATTCAATGCCGCATCTTCTAATTGTTTTGCAATGTCTAACATTGGGTCTTTAATTCCCAATTTATTCAACATTTGGTCGCAAGCAGTTTTAATGATACTGGCACGTGGATCGAAATTCTTATACACTCTATGACCAAAGCCCATCAAACGGAAATTATCGTTTTTGTCTTTTGCTTTGTCAATGAATTTCTTCACATTTCCACCATCGTTTTGAATTTCTTCGAGCATTTCAATCACTGCTTGATTGGCGCCACCGTGCAAAGGCCCCCACAATGCGCAGATTCCGGCAGAAGTAGATGCGTATAAATTGGCCTGAGAAGAACCAACCATTCTAACTGTAGATGTAGAACAATTTTGCTCATGGTCAGCATGTAAAATCAACAATTTATCTAATGCGTTTGCAATAACTGGATCTACTTCGTAATCTTCTGTAGGCATTGCAAACATCATGTGCATGAAGTTTTCTACATAATTCAAATTGTTTTTTGGATACATCGCAGGATGTCCAACTGAATTTTTATACGCCCAAGCAGCAATGGTGCTAAATTTTGCAATTAATCTGATGATGGTTAAATCTACTTGTTCCCAAGTTGGATTTGCAGCCATTGAATCAGGATAAAACGTGCTCAATGAACAAGTAATAGATGCGACAACGCCCATTGGGTGAGCTTTTGCTGGATATGCCTCATAAAAACGCTTCATGTCTTCATGAATCAAGGTATGCCTTGTAATGGCATTGGAGAAAGTATCAAGTTGTTGTAATGTCGGCAATGCGCCATAAATCAACAAATAAGCTACTTCAATAAAGCTAGATTTTGCGGCTAACTGCTCAATTGGATAACCACGATATCTTAAAATTCCTTGTTCACCATCTAAAAAAGTGATAGCACTTTTTGTGGCACCAGAGTTTTTAAATCCAGAATCTAAGGTAATGTATTCAGTTTGGTCGCGAAGTTTTGTAATATCGATAGCTTTTTCATTTTCTGAACCAACCACAACAGGTAGTTCAAAACTAGTTCCATCAAGAGTCAGAGAAGCGGTATGGGACATTTTCTTTTTTAAATTTATAACACCGCAAATTAACGAAGGGAATTGATAAATAGTTCACGTATGCGATAAAAAAATCAAACTTTTAAAATCCATATATTTGAAACTTTAATAACCATCACAAAATTTTGAAAATGAAAACGAAACTTGTTTTACTTGTCTTTCTTTTGGGCTCTTTGTTGTCTAATTCTCAACAATTTACTCCATTTAACTGGCAATATCCTCTATTCGGTGGACATTCTCTAAACAACATCAAATACATTAACGACCAAAATTTTATTGCAGTTGGCGATGCTGGTACAATTCTAAAAAGCAGTGATGATGGTGTTACATGGAGCAGAACGGAACCTTTTACTGAGGTAGATTTTAAAGGAATTCATATAATTGATAGTGCTACTTATTTTATTGTAGGTAGTTTCTTTAACGGTATGGGTGAAATTTATAAAACTATTGATGCTGGAGCCACTTGGGAATTAGTTTTTGAAAATATTCAAATGGCTTTAAAAGACATTCATTTTGCAAATGATTCTGTAGGCTATTGCGTTGGAAATACTGGTAGAATAGTTAAAACAATTGATTATGGTCAAACTTGGACAGATATTACTAATAATGGGAATTTAAGCGGAACCTTAAATGCAGTTTGGTTTATAAACGCTGATTTTGGATTTGTGGGCCGGAGCAATTCTACGGCATCAATGTACAAAACAGAAAATGGAGGCTTAACCTGGAGCCAGGTTTTTGGGTATACAGGTTCTGGATGTTATTCCATACACATGTTAAACGATACTTTAGGCTATGCTGGCGGAACCAACAGTCGTATTTTTAGAACCACTAATGGAGGCCAAACCTGGTCGCAACAAACCAATTTTAACACAAATGAACCTGTTAGAAGCATTGCCTTTGCTGATAGTATTAGAGGAATTGCTGTAACCAATGCGTACATTTACAGAACATTAAATGGAACAACCTGGTTTAGTCCTTATTACGGTAATAATCATTTTGGAGGCGCAGTTTCACCGAATGGAACAGCCATTGTTGGCAACGATTTTGGCGGAATTAAACGAAGCATTGATGCTGGCAGCAATTTTTTAGAGCAAAATCCTCAAGCAGGAAATAGCGTTTACAGGAGAATTAAGTTTTTAGATGCACAAAATGGATGGGTAGCTGGTGATGGTTATTCTGCTTTAAAAACAAGTGATGGGGGAATGAATTGGGTGAATACCAATACAAGTAATTTCATAGATTATATGAATGATATGGCAGCCATTAGCACCAATAAATTAATAATGGCAACAGGCAATCAAGTGGGTAAGGTAGTAACAACAACTAATGGAGGAAGCACTTTTACTGAACAAACCTTAAGTGCGACAAATTCTTTAAATGCTATTTCATTTCCAACTTCAAGCATTGGTTATGTTGTGGGAGATAATGGTGTTGCATTTAAAACTATAAATGGTGGTACAAGCTATACTTCAATAAATACAGGAATTACAAATAACATAAAAGAAGTATTTTTTACTTCAGCTCAAATAGGTTTTGTGGTAAGTGAATTTGGTCAAATTAAAAAAACAAGTAATGGAGGAAGCAGTTGGACAGATTTGCCAATAAGCGGAATGGGAACAACCAAGCAGCTTTACTTTATTAATGAACTAAATGGATACACCATAAATGAGTTGGGAAATGTTTTTAGGACCACCGATGGAGGAGCTACATTTACTGCTGCGGGTGAAACATGTCTTCAGGTTCCTTTTGATTTACAATTTATAAATGACAGCACTGGTTTTTCGGTTGGTGACAATGTAAATGCCACGTGTGATATAAGTTTCACCACCAACTATGGCGCGAGTTGGCAAGCAATAAAACTTCCTTATGCGTATGCATTAGCAGGAGTTTCTGCTTTAGATACTGCAAATATTTATGTAGTTGGACAAAACAGAAGTATCATTAAAATTGGTGATGGAGAAGTGATTACACATCAAAATAAATTAGAAAAAAACAGCCTTACACTTTTTCCAAACCCAACTTCGGGAAATGTAACAATAAGTTTAGAGAACTTAGGTGTTAAATCTTCTTTTAATGAAACAAAGATTGAATGTTTTGATATTTCTGGAAAATTGGTTTTCAATACAAAGGCTACCTTCCCAAATACGCAATTAGATTTTTCCTTTTTAGATAATGGTGTTTATTTAATTAGTATTGCTGGACACTACCAGAACATAAAAGTCGTTAAACAGTAGTTTTTATCCCAAATATTAATACATGAGAATATTAGCACTTGTTACATTAGCTTTTTTCGGATTTTCAAATTCAATTTTCGCCCAAGACCCTCATTTTACTCAGCATTTTTCTACCGGAATTTACAACAATCCAGCATTTACTGGAAGTGCAGGAAAAGCAAGGTTGAATGTGGCATATAGGAATCAGTGGCCGAATATTCCTGGAAACTATCAAACAAGTTTTCTTTCTTTCGATATTAGTAAAGAAAGGCTTCCGTTTGACATCGGTCTTTATTCTATGTACGATAGGGCAGGAGGCGGAACTTTAAATACTACCCAATTAGGACTTAGCCTTGGAAGGTCTTTTAAGATTTTCAAAAACGTATCAATTAGACTAGGTATTTCAGGTGCATTGGTTTCAAGAGCTTTAGATGTTAGTAAGTTAACCTTTGGTGACCAGATTGACAGCCGTTTTGGATTTGTTTATCAGACAAATAACGATATTGCTTTTTATAAAAGAGCAAATTTTTTAAACTTAAATGCCGGATTAGTGCTACATAGCAACCGGTTTTTGATTGGTTATTCTGTTTCTAATTTCAATGAACCCGACCAAAGTATTTATTTTGCAGCGCAACCATTACCTATGCGGCACACTTTGCAAGGAGCCTTTCGCATTAATATGAAAGACAGTGAAAATTTATCGGGTTTTTACCTTTCTGCTTTTTATACGAAACAAAATGACTTTACTGGTTTTTTACCAGGTTTGATTTATAGATATAAATCTGTTAGGGCAGGACTAGCCTACAGAAACGACGATGCATATATTTTAAATGCAGCATATTCAGGAAAGAATTTAAGCATTGGTTACAGTTATGATTATACTGTCTCAAAATTAACAAATCAAACTGGTGGAAGTCACGAATTTACAATTAACTGGACCTTTGGCAAACTAAATGAAAAGCGCCCAGGTATTGGTTTTATTAGTAGTTTGTTTTGATGGTATTAGCCTTAAGAGTAACAATCTCACTTCTAAAAGCTCAGTGACCGAAGTGACCCTAGTGCCATAAATCATCAGCACATAGCATAGCACGAAGAACTCAGAGAAAAACTCTTTGAAAAAAATAGCAAGGAGCACAAAATCCAAGTAGCATCGGTTTTAAATATTTAATTGACATCAATTCATCATAGAACTGATTAATGTCATCGATCAGCGGAAGATTTATCTATTCATTTGCCATGAAATAAAAAAACAAAAAAATGAAAACCCATTTATCAACTAAAGCTGCTGCAGGTTTGAGACTATTTACATTCTTCAGTTTAACTTTATTGAGTTTAATCGCTGAAGCACAACCAGTTTTGCAATGGTTTAGTTATCCAGGTGGCGTTTCAGTTGCGCTAGATAGCGATGAGAATGTATACTCAGCAAATTGGGATTACAATCCGGCTGGTGATATTACTCTTACTAAAAGAGATAGCAGTGGTAATATAATTTGGGAAATTCCATACAATAACAGCGACAATACAAGACACGAAGTAGCTACTTGGTTAGAAACTGATCCAACAAACAACATTCTTGTTAGCGGCACCATTCGGTCAGGATTTTCTAGTCCAGTAAATGTGAATGGAATATTAATGAAATATAGTGGAGAAGGAAGTCTACTTTGGAGAGTAAATACAGGAGCAGACTTTGATGGCTCGTACACCATAAAATGTCTGGTTGACCAAAGTAGCAATGCTTATGTGCTAAGTTTGGCAAATACTGCACAAGGAATGAGAATGCAAATCAAAAAATACAATTTAGACGGAATTCTCTTATGGACTTACAACGATTTAGTTGGAATCGGCGCTCCACAAAATATTAAGTTAACAAGCGATAATGCAATTTTAGTGATGTGCAGAAACATTTCAGGGAACATTAATGGTGTAGCCAAAATTGATACCAGTGGAAACCTTGTATGGAATGCAACTGGAATTGGAAGTATTACAACAGGCGATGCTATTGGTGATGCGCTGGGCAATACGTACATTGTTCATGGAACAAATTTGGTAACTCAAAACACAACAGTGCTCGAGAAAAGATCAGCAACTGGCGAGTTGATTTGGCAAAGTAACCACCCGATGTCGGCATTCAGGGTAGAAATTGGTCCTGATCAAAATCCAATAATCGGTGGATTTCCTTCATCAAGTTTAGGAGGTGTTGCTTTTGCAAAATTCAGTGAAAATGGTTCTATGATTTGGGAAAACAACAATGCCGATGGCCCAGGATATAACCTTTTAGCGCATGCAATGATGAAAGTTGATGCCAACGGGGCGACTTATTTGGCAGGTGGTACAATGTCGCAAATGGCTTTATGCAAGGTGAATAGTGATGGTACTTCTGAGTTTACGATTGAATCACCAAGCGGCTATTCAGCAGACTTCGATTTAGGTGCATCTAATTCTATTTATTTAGTTGGAGGCACTACATCTAAATTCAAATCAAACGAATTGATTACTACAACAAATACAATGATGAATCTTTCAGAAGAAATTGTAGTGTTTCCAAATCCATCTTCGGGCGATTTTTACATTCAAAATACTTCAGAAGTTCCTTTTACCTATTGGATTTCTGATGTTAGTGGCAGAATTATCCATTCGAAAACAAAAGTTAATCAAAGTGCTAATTATCTTCATTTAAATGACTATTCAAAAGGTATTTACTTTTTCAATTATTTGAAAAATGAAGGAAGCGTAGCACAAGTCAAGCGGTTGATAGTGCAATAAGATTTTATAGTTTCATATCCAAGTGCGCGATTAGGCCTCATTAACATTGGAGTTGTCAGGTCTGCCATGCAGTTGCCCTTATTCGCATGTTATGGTTTATATGATAAAAATGAAACTGATTTAGTAACGATGGTTCTTATCCATTTGAGAAATGGTACCTAAAAAAATCATAAACCAACAATTTTCAAAAGAACTTACCGTTTCTGCTGCTTAAACCATCAAAACCTTTTTGAAAATGAAAAGTATCCAATCATTATTAGTTGCATGCTCCTTAATTACAGCACCTTTATCCATTTTTGCCCAAAACAATAAATTTGATGTAGGAATAGAAGGTGGCCCAAGTCTTATTTCACTCAGAGGTAATGTCGCATTAGATAATCAAACTGCAACTGTAGGCTTCCTTGGAGGTGTATTTTGCCAATATAATATCTCGAAAATGTTTTCATTGAGAACGGGCCTGGCCTATGAACAAAAAGGAACTACATCTCCAACATTTGTAAACGATAATTTAGGTAATGTTTTGGGGCAAACGGATGTTCGTTCTCAATTTAATTATCTCACAATGCCAATTTTGTTGCGTGCAACCACTGGTCAAAAAATAAAATATTTCATTAATATGGGTCCTTATTTTGGCTATTTAATAAACCAAAGAATAGAAACTGTGGATAGTGAATTTACAAGGGGATTTACAAATAATACCTTTTTCTATCAAAGACAAGATGTCGGCATTTCCTCTGGTTTAGGTGTTATTTTTCCTATCAAATCAAAATTTGCAATATCAGTAGAGGCAAGAAATAATTTAGGACTTGTTAACATTAGTACCACTCCTGTGGTTGGTGCTGGAACTATAAAAACAAATGCTACAAACTTTCTTTTTGGAATTACTTATAAATTTAGTAAACGATTAGATGATGCTATTTAAAGAAAGCCAATGTGGCTCAAAAAGATTGCATTTTAAGCTCAAAAAAGTTAGGTTTTGAGCCACAAATTCTGTTCGCGTGAGCTTCAAATTATAAGCTACAGTAATTCCCTGAAATAAGCTCACTTCGACAAGCTCAGTGACCACAGCGACCACAGTGACCTCCGCGTTATAAAAAGCTGAGCGCCCCCAAAATCAAACCTTAAACCTATAATGTCCAATTATCTTAAAATTGAATAAGCAATCTTCTTGAACTTGTCCATTGCCAATATTATGAACAATTAGATTTCTCTTTCCGTCGGTAGATTTTTTGTTTACTACCAATCCTATATGCGTGAGCCCGCCACCCAAATTCCAGCAAACAATGTCGCCAGGTAGATAGTCTGCAGGGGTTGACGTTATTGGTTTTGAAGCTCCTTTTCTGGTAAAAAATGTCATTAAATTGGGAACGCGTCTATGGTCAATATTTTTGTCGGTATGCTTTAAGCCCCAATTTTTTGGATACTTAGAAAAATTAGCCTGCATATCTTCATGCACCTCTTTTTGCAAATCTATTCCTAGTTTTCGGTAAGCACGAATTACCACATCAGTGCAAACGCCTTTGTTACCAGGCACATCTCCATTTGGATATTGAAGTTGAAAATAGGTTGGATCGTAGCTTACTTGTTGTTTTGTTAATGCTAAAGCTGAATCAGCCAGTTTTACAAAGAAATTGGACTGAGCTGTTAATGAAAAACCAAGTGAAATAAAGATAAAAAGAAGTACTAGTTTCTTTTCCATGGCTAACTACAAGCTTCCGTTCCTGCATCTAACATGCAACAGTTCTTTTTTGTACTTGCAAAAATCATTGCTGCCACTTCCTTACTTAACCTTACTTTACCTTTAGCATTCAAACTTAACTGAATAGAATTATCAAATGCTTCTATTTCAATTATCTCTATTTGAGTTCCAATAGAAAATCCAAGTTTCTTAAATAAAAGCAAAAACTCACTGGCATCAGATTTTACGCCCGTTATCCTTGCTTTTTCTCCAACTTTTAATTCTGTAATCGATTTAAAACAAGGTTTACTTATGTTTCCATTTAAGTCAGGTATCGGATCTCCATGCGGGTCGAACCTTGGAAATCCCAATTGCGCTTCAATTCGGTTAATCAATGCATCACTTTTAATATGCTCTAATTGTTCAGCAATTTCATGTACTTCTTCCCAACCAAAATTCAATTGTTTTACTAAAAATGTTTCCCAAATGCGGTGTTTCCTAATTATTCTAATAGCAATTGATTTTCCTTCTTCGGTCAATGCTACACCTTTTGATTTTTCATAAACCAACAAGTTTTTCAATGCCAAACGCTTTAGTTTTTCTGTAACCGAAGCTGCATTTATACCCAATTCTAAAGCCAATGAACTGGTGCTAATGCGCTCTTTACCATCTTGTTGAAGGTTAAAAATCTGCTTTAAATAATTTTCCTCTGAGTAAGTTTGCATTTGCTGAATGCTACAAAGATAATCGCTTTATTGAAAATTATATTTAGGCAAACCTAATTATAATATTAGGCGATATAAATAAATGCTTATTTTTGTGCGCAAATGAAATGGTATCTATTCAGTATTTGGCTGGTTTATCTATTGAACTTAAGCAACGGCATTGCGCAAAATGCAAGTGTTAAAGGGATTGTAATGTCAGATTCAAATAGAATTGCATTCGCAGCAATCGGAATTTCAGATAATAACCAAACTACAATTTCTGACGCGAATGGTAATTTTTTCTTTAAATCGGTAAAGGAAGGGAAACACTTAATTACCGTGCATGCAATTGGTTACAATACTTATAAACAAATGGTTGCGGTTGGTAATCTAAAGGAACTTATACTCAATATTCAGTTAATTCCTAAGGTTACAGAAATAAATGAAGTAGTGATTACTGCCACGCTCAAAGAATCTTCTCGCGCCGAAAGTCCAGTGCCGATTGAAGTTTTTCAGCAATCGTTCTTTAAGAAAAATCCTGTTCCCAACTTTTTTGAAGCGCTTAGTCTAGTAAATGGAGTGCAGCCGCAAATAAATTGTAATGTTTGCAATACTGGCAGCATTCATATAAACGGAATGGATGGACCATACACCATGGTGCTGATAGATGGAATGCCAATCGTTTCATCACTTTCTACAGTTTATGGTTTAATGGGAATTCCAAGTTCTATCATTCAGCGTGTAGAAATTGTAAAAGGCCCAGCTTCCACATTATATGGCAGCGAAGCCGTTGGTGGACTCATCAACATCATCACCAAATCGTCCGAAACTGCACCTAAAATCACTACAGATTTCAACGTTACCAGTTTAAACGAGATAAATGCTGATTTTTCTGCTCGACTTAAAATTAAAAAGCATAGCGCACTGTTAGGTGTAAATGTATTTTGGTTCGATAAAATGCACGACATCAACCAAGATGGGTTTACCGATTTATCACTTCAAAAACGTGTTTCTATTTTCAATAAGTGGAATTTCTTTAGAAAATCTGGAAAAGAAGCAGTTATTGCAGCAAGATACAGCGCCGAAAATCGCTGGGGCGGCCAAACCAATTACCGACCTGAATTCCTGGGAACGGATAGTGTGTATGCTGAAGTCATCAAAACCAATAGGGTAGAGGTAATTGGGAAATACCAATTTGCAAAAACGTTCAAAAATCTGAGACTCGACTATTCCTACAATACGCATTTGCAAGAAAGTTTTTATGGAATTAAACAATACAATGCCACGCAGCATGTGTTTTTTACCCAATTATTGTACAACAAACAATGGAAAAAACATGATGTGATGTTTGGCTTACCATTCCGTTATACGTACTACGACGACAATTCGGTAGCTACAGCAACTTCCGATTCTGTAAACCCAAAAAACAAACCCATGCGACAGGTTTTGCCAGGCATTTTTATTCAGGATGAATTTAAAATAAATGCGAAAACAACTGCCTTGCTTGGCATGCGCTACGATTATCATTCCTTGCAAGGTTCCGTGTACAGTCCGCGTTTGAGTGTAAAATATGCCATAAATAAGTACAATACGCTTAGATTCAGCGCTGGCAATGGTTTCAGGGTGGTAAATCTTTTTACAGAAGACCATGCAGCTTTAACCGGTGCGCGAGATGTCATTATAAAAGAAACACTCAATCCTGAAAAATCATGGAACCTAAACTTGAATTCAAACGCTTACATTTTTCATGGTTTAGGCTATTCTATTATAGATATTTCAGCATTTTACACCCATTTTAGTAATAAAATTGTGGCCGATTTGCTTACCAATTCTCAACAGATTATTTACCAAAATCTAAATGGATTTGCTATTTCTAAAGGCATTTCTTTTTCAATTGAAAACAACTTAGAAAATGGAATCAAAGTCACGGCGGGCTTCACTTTAATGGATGTTTACCAAAGACCAGCTGCGAATGCTGCAAAAATTCCACAATTGTACGCACCTCAATTTTCTGCTACTTATTCCGTTTCCTATACCATTCCTAAAACTAAAATCCTCTTAGACTTCACAGGACGTTACACCGGAACCATGCATTTACCAGTGCTTCCCAACGATTATCGACCTGCAAAATCTCCTGGTTTTACATTGCTAAACTTGCAGGTTACTAATAATTTTACTGAGCATTTGCAAGCTTATATCAGTGTAAAGAACATACTCAACTTTATTCCTCAAAACCCTTTAATGCGTCCATTCGACCCATTCGATAAGCACATCAATACCAACAATCCCAATAACTATACATTTGATACAACTTATAATTATGCGCCCATGCAAGGAATAAAACTGCTGATAGGGTTTAGGTGGATGTTGGATTGAAAATAATTTAATCATGTTTACAAAGGCTTGCGATAAGGTCAAAAAAATTACATTTGTACCATACTCCAACTGCCTGTGGAACCACTATTTTCCGATTTTTCTCCTACTACTTATAACGATTGGCTCAATCAACTTAAAAAAGACCTTAAGACCGATAATGTTGCCAATAGTCTCTACACAACCATAGAAGGAATTACCATTCCAACATATTTTTCGCCTAACAGTTTCGATAGTTGCCCCG
>Ga0247831_1008086_pt1 | contig 11341 bp, 8 predicted proteins | sample LaCruzMarch2015__9_FD_192406 | JGI IMG/M metagenome (GOLD analysis project Ga0247831, IMG submission 192406) | Freshwater microbial communities from meromictic Lake La Cruz, Castile-La Mancha, Spain - LaCruzMarch2015_1m | ecosystem: Environmental > Aquatic > Freshwater > Lake | place: Spain...
CCACAAAGGCAGCTAGAAGAACAGCCACTGTCAAACTTTGAAATAAAACTCTTTGATTAAGGGAGATGGTCCATGTTGCCAATAACGCTCCCGCTGCAACGACTAAGAGGATTCCAATTAATGAAACCATCGACTTACCTTCTGGGAGCGCTCCTAGAAGTGGCATTGCAGGAATCTTATTTAACCTAAATGATGATGGAGAAACCAGAGTTCCAGAACCAACTGCAAAGCCAACCCCTGAAAAGTAGGCAAGCGTGGAAACAATGGCATTAGGAATGTACAAAATATTAAGTAACAGTAAGAGGAAACCACCAAATATTCCGGGCTGTAGAACAGTTGTTAAATTCTTAACCATAGAAATATTCACAAGAAGCAAGAGACCAAAGATGATTGATGAGGCCCCAAGTAACAAGGCAATAATGCGTGACCCGTAGAGAAAGCCTTGCCCTAAAGCAACTCTTCGCCCGACAGTTGCTGCGCACAAAAGAGAAAATGGCAATACATAAATCAATGCGAAGTACCAGACTGGGCGGATCGATTCAGTCTTTGAAAACAATGAAGCGGCTAGCGCAAAAAGTGTGTACCCCAGAGCAAAAACTGCACGAGCCGGTGCCACTAATGAAGAGTCGTTATCCAACCGCTCTATTGTGCGAGCTACACCATTACGAATTGCAAGCACAGGAAATATCAAAGCACCCAAAGGCAGATATGAAAGATGTCCCGCTAAACCTGAAGGTGGCAAAGAAAGATCAAAAGGGATTGAATGCGCGCCGATCCAAATCCACAACGCTGCACGCAGTGGATCTCCAGTATTTCCAGTGGCGCTACCCGCGGTAGCCCAGGCAAGAAGCGCTATGAAAGATGTTGGAAGTAAAAGCCAAGCAACGCTACGCAAGACTTGGGGCAATGCAGCTCCAAGTACTCGCGCGATCATTGTTATCGACCCATTATTGCGCGTAACAAACGCGCGGTTTCGCTAGGTGTTTGACCGACCTTTACGCCGGCAGCTTCCAATGCATCTTTCTTACCCTGAGCCGTTCCCGATGAACCAGAGACGATGGCACCTGCGTGACCCATTGTCTTTCCTTCTGGTGCGGTAAAGCCTGCTACATAACCAACGACTGGCTTGGTTACATACTCAGCGATAAATGCAGCTGCACGTTCTTCGGCATCTCCACCAATTTCACCGATCATCACAATCGCAGTTGTTTCAGGATCATCTTGGAATGCTCGCAAGCAATCGATATGAGTTGTTCCAATAACAGGATCTCCACCAATACCAACAGCTGTACTAAAACCAATGTCGCGCAGTTCGTACATCATTTGATATGTAAGAGTTCCAGATTTTGAAACCAAACCAATTGGACCAGAGCCTGTGATATCTGAAGGAATGATTCCGACATTTGATTTTCCTGGGCTAATCAAACCTGGGCAGTTTGGCCCGATGATCTGAGTTGTTCCCTTTGTCTGCGCATATGTGTAGAAGCTTGCAGAGTCATGAACTGGAATACCTTCGGTGATTACAACAACAAGTGGCATCGCTGCATCAATTGCATCGATCACTGCAGCCTTTGCAAACTTAGGTGGAACGAACACCACTGAAACATTGGCACCTGTTGCAGACATCGCTTCTGCGACTGTGTTGAACACTGGAAGTTGGTGACCGTCGATATCAACGACCTGCCCACCCTTTCCAGGTGTTACTCCACCGACAACCTTGGTACCTGAAGCCAACATACGACGGGTGTGCTTGGTTCCTTCAGAACCTGTCATTCCTTGAACGATTACCTTGCTTGCATCATTGATAAAGATAGACATTACTTCGCCGCCAATTCTGCAGCGCGATTTGCTGCTCCATCCATTGTGTCTGCCTGCTCAACCAGTGGGTGTGCAGCCTTTGCCAAAATGGCACGTCCTTCAACAACATTGTTTCCATCGAGGCGAACCACGATCGGCTTAGTCGCCTGTGGACCAAGTAATTCAAGGGCTTGAACAATGCCATTTGCGACAGCATCACATGCGGTGATTCCACCAAAGACATTTACAAAAACGCTCTTCACATCCTTGTCACCAAGAATGATTGAAAGACCATCGGCCATGATTTGAGCAGATGCTCCGCCGCCAATATCGAGGAAGTTAGCTGGGCGAACTCCGCCATGCTTTTCTCCAGCGTATGCAACAACATCCAGAGTGCTCATTACAAGACCAGCACCATTTCCGATGATTCCTACTTCGCCTTCAAGCTTTACGTAATTGAGTCCCTTTTCCTTTGCCGCAGCTTCTAATGGATTTTCTGCAGCTTGATCAACTAAAGCTTCATGATCTGGTTGACGGAAATCTGCGTTGTCATCAAGAGTTACTTTGCCATCAAGTGCGATTACTTTGCCATCCTTGGTCTTAACCAATGGGTTAACTTCAACAAGAGTTGCATCCTCGCCCTGGAAAACATCCCACAGCTTCAAGAGAACATCTGCAACTTGATCTGCAACATCTGCTGGGAACTGCGCAGCTGCAACGATCTCCTTAGCCTTAGCAAGGGAGATTCCATCAACTGCAGATACGGGAATCTTTGCAAGCTTTTCTGGCGCAGTGTGTGCAACCTCTTCGATATCCATTCCACCTGAAACAGATGCCATAACCAAAAATGTGCGGTTGGAACGATCAAGCAAGATCGCTAAGTAGTACTCAGATTCAATTGGTGCAGCTGCAGCGATCATCACTGTATGAACTGTGTGACCCTTGATATCCATTCCAAGAATCGCGCCAGCTTTTTCGCGAGCATCCTGTGGGTTCTCTGCCAGCTTTACGCCGCCAGCCTTTCCACGTCCTCCAACTTTGACCTGTGCCTTTACGACAACCTTTCCGCCAATAGTTGCTGCTGCTTTCTCTGCCTCATCCGCGGTTGTTGCAACGCTTGCGGCTAGTACAGGTACTCCATGCTTTTCAAAGATGTCTCGGGCTTGGTATTCAAAGAGATCCACTCGGCTTCCAATCAGTTCAGTTCTGATGCGCTAATGGGGGTAATCCTAGAGCTTCTCTACGGGTGCATAACGCAGCAGCAAACGCTTCTCGCCATACTGGCCGAAGTTAATTGTGGCCTCGGCCTTATCTCCCGCGCCTGCAAGGGAGACAACGGTGCCCAATCCAAATGTGTCATGTGACACACGCTCACCAACTGCAAGCTCCATGGCAACACTTTTCTTGCCAGTTGCCCGAGGCGGCGGTGCTGTGGCTGTTCTAGATTTCTTGATCAATGATGGCGAAACAGATGTCCGAGATTGATTACGCCATTCGATGACATCCTCTGGAATTTCATCCAAGAATCGTGATGGTGGATTGTAATTAGGGGCGCCCCAAGTTGATCTGTATTCCGCACGTGAGATGTAAAGCCGTTGACGTGCTCGAGTTAAACCAACATAAGCAAGGCGACGTTCTTCTTCAATCTCATCTTTTTCTCCCAAGGTGCGAGAGTGAGGAAAGATTCCATCCTCCATACCAGTTAAGAAAACTGTGGGGAATTCCAAACCCTTTGCAGTGTGCAGAGTCATCATGGTTACAACACCACCATGATCTTCGCCTTCTGGAATCTCATCAGCATCAGCAACTAAGGAAACCTTCTCTAGGAATCCTGCAAGTGAAATCTCTTCATCTTCACCTAGCTCTTCAAAGGGTCTTTCTTCATACTCCATTGAAACTGCTACAAGTTCTTTGAGGTTTTCAACTCTTACTTCATCTTGCGGGTCTGTGCTATCTGCAAGCTCTTTTAACAAACCTGATTGCTCTAGAGCTGCCTCGACTATTACTGAAGGTTTGGTTTTGGCCTCTACCAAAACGCTCAGCGCACTAATCATTGAGGTGAACTCATTAATGGCTTGCGCTGCTCGCGCCGGAACAGAAGAATTCTCATTACATCTAAGTAATCCCTGCCAAAAAGAGATGTCGTTATTGCGAGCATAAAGATCAATGTAATCCAGAGATGTATCACCAATCCCGCGCTTAGGTACGTTGATGATTCTGCGAAGTGAAATCTCATCTTCAACATTGGCCAAAACTCGTAGATAGGCCAGCAAATCCTTGACTTCACGGCGCTCATAGAAGCGAAGGCCTCCAACTACTTTATAAGGAAGCGCACTGCGCATAAAGACTTCTTCAAAAACGCGAGATTGGGCGTTAGTTCGGTAAAAGATCGCTGTGTCGCCAGGCGTAGAAACCCCTTCTCGCTGAAGAGATTTAATCTCATCAGCGATGAAGTTGGCTTCATCATGCTCGCTTTCAGCGACATACCCAACTAGGGGTGTTCCGGATCCAGCATCAGACCAAAGATTTTTCTCTTTTCGGCTTTCATTACGAGTAATCACCGCGTTTGCAGCATTGAGAATATTCTGAGTTGATCGATAATTCTGTTCGAGCAACACAGTGCGAGCATTTGGGTAATCCATCTCAAACTGCAAAATATTGCGAATCGTTGCTCCGCGGAATCCGTAGATCGATTGGTCTGCATCTCCCACAACACACAGCTCTGCCGGAGGCTGTCCTTCAAGCTCAGTACCTACTAACTCCTTTACCAGTATGTACTGGGCATGGTTTGTATCTTGATACTCATCAACCATCACGTGACGAAAGCGAGATCTGAATCGAGCTTTGGCTTCTGGAAAACGCTGTAGAACCTCTACCGTTTTCAGGATCAAATCATCAAAATCCATCGCGTTAGCACGCATCAAACGTTGTTGATATACCGCGTAAACATCGGCAACTACCTGCTCAAATTGGTTTGTGGTCGCATTGAGATAATCCTGTGGCCCTAACAGCTCATTTTTTGCGTTAGAAATCATGGATTGGAATTGACGAGCCGGATATCGCTTGGGATCTAAGTTCAGCTCCTTAGCAACGATTGTGATTAATCGATTGGAATCTGCGGAGTCATAGATGCTAAATGAGTTGCTGTACCCCAAACGCATTGCCTCTTGTCGCAAGATCCGAACACATGCAGAGTGAAATGTTGAAACCCACATTGACTTTGCAATTGGACCTACAAGCTCGGCAACACGCTCCTTCATTTCGCCCGCTGCTTTATTGGTGAAGGTAATTGCAAGAATTTGATATGGCGCAACACCTCTGCGAGACATCAAGTACGCGATTCGACGGGTTAAAACTCGAGTCTTTCCAGAACCTGCACCTGCGACAACTAACAATGGGCCGCCTGAGTGAGTAACCGCCTCCGCCTGTTGAGGATTAAGCCCCTCGATGAGCGGATCGATTTCAGACATACCGCTGAGTCTATTAGGGTTGTCACATGGAACCGATTGCAGATACCGAGATCAAGCGAGTTTTGGTCATCAACGCCCACCCAGATGACTCAGATTTTGGAGCATCCGGAACAATCGCCCAGTGGGTTAAAAAGGGAATTGAAGTTGCCTATGTATTTTGCACAAATGGCGATCAAGGCGGAGAAGAGTCTGGTTTTACCAAAGAAGAGATGCCTGCTATTCGCCAACGTGAACAACGTGCAGCAGGTGCAGCTATTGGCGTCACCGACATAACCTTTTTAAATTATGTAGATGGTCACTTAGAGCCAACTATTGAACTTCGCAAAGATATTGTTCGCCAGATTCGTATTTCACAACCAGATCGAATTGTGTGCCAAAGCCCCGAACGAAACTGGGATCGAATCGGCGCAAGCCATCCAGATCACTTGGCAGCGGGAGAGGCAACAATTCAAGCTGTTTATCCAGATGCTCGTAACCCTTTTGCCTTCACAGATTTGCTTGATAAAGAGGGTTTACAGCCATGGCGCGTGAAAGAGGTATGGGTATCTGGTTTTGCAAAGCCTGATCACTGGGTTGATATCACCGATACCTTTGATCTCAAGATGGCCGCCTTGCATGCGCATGTTTCACAAACTGCGCACAACAAGGAGTTAGAGAAGATGGTTCGTGAGTGGGGTCAACGCAATGCAGGAATGGGTGGACTCCCCGAAGGTCGCATTGCCGAGGCTTTTAAGATTGTGAATACTAACTAAGTAGCGATCTAGTTAGAGAGTGTCACTCGAGTAATTGCGATTGGAATATTAGGAGTGCCATCTGCGCCACCACCCTTGACTCCACCCGCAGCAATTCCTTTTACAATCTCTAAGCCCTGTGTAATCGTTCCCCAAATTGTGTAATTAGGTCCAAGTGTCGTATCTGCAAATACTAAGAAGAATTGACTGCCATTTGTTCCAGGCCCTGAATTGGCCATCGCAACTGTTCCCGCTGGGTAGTTGTTTTGAATAGCTGCAGGAAGATTCTCATCGCGATAGGTGAAGTTAGGTCCACCACCACCAGTTGCTGTTGGATCTCCACATTGCAATACATATAAGCCTTGGGTAGTTAAACGATGGCACAAGGTATTGTTGAAAAACCCGCCACGAGCCAAGGTTGATAACTGTGTAATTGTTATAGGTGCCCTAGGGCCAACAGTTGTCACAACAATATTTCCGCAGTTTGTCTCAAAGATGAATGTTCGAGTAAATCTCTTGGGCAACTTTTCCGCGGGTGCAACATTTGGTGGTGTATGACCAACCGCTTTTGTTGTTTTGCACTTTATAGCTGGAACCTTTGCAGATTTTACTGATTTACTTTTTGCTTCAGCGAAAGCCGATGGTGAAAGGAAGAGAGAGATTGCCACGACAGCAATTACAAGCCTTTTCACATTTACTCCCCTTGACATAGCGCTAATAGTAAATCTAAACCCTGTGAAAACCCTTAAATTATTCCCATTCAATGGTGCCAGGTGGCTTGCTCGTAACATCAAGAACTACTCGGTTCACCTCACGAACCTCATTGGTTATGCGGGTAGAAATCTTTTCAAGGACCTCGTACGGCACCCGAGACCAATCTGCCGTCATCGCATCCTCAGAGGAAACTGGTCGCAAAACAATCGGGTGCCCGTAGGTGCGCCCATCCCCCTGAACTCCAACACTGCGGACATCAGCCAACAGAACAACTGGGCATTGCCAAATATCCCTATCTAACCCAGCCAACTTTAACTCTGCTCTAGCAATTGCATCAGCCTCACGCAGTAAATCTAAACGCTCTTGTGTGACAGCTCCGATGATGCGAATACCGAGCCCAGGACCTGGAAATGGCTGACGCCAAACAATCTCTTCGGGTAAACCAAGCTCTAAGCCAACTTGTCGAACCTCATCCTTGAATAATGTGCGAAGTGGTTCTACTAAAGTAAATTGAAGATCATCAGGTAAGCCGCCAACATTGTGATGTGACTTAATGTTTGCAGTACCTGTTCCACCACCAGATTCGACAACATCTGGATACAAGGTGCCTTGAACTAAAAACTCAACATCTCCGCCTGCTGCAATCTCGCGCGCAGCTGATTCAAATGAACGGATGAATTCACGGCCAATTATCTTTCGTTTTTCTTCAGGATCAGTAACATCCTTAAGAGCGTTTAAGAATTGATCCTTGGCATCAATAACAACTAGTTGAACACCGGTAGAGGCAACAAAGTCGCGCTCGACTTGTTCTGCCTCACCTTTGCGCAACAAGCCGTGATCTACGAAAACACAGGTCAACTGGTTACCAACCGCCTTTTGAATTATCGCCGCAGCCACCGCTGAGTCGACTCCTCCAGACAAACCACAAATTACCTTCTTCTCACCAATAACAGCTTTCGCCTTTGCGATTTCAGTGTCGGCAATATTTGCCGTTGTCCACGTTGCATCACAATTAGCGATATTGACTAACCAGTTCTGCAATATCGCTTGACCGTATTCACTATGTAGAACTTCTGGGTGGAATTGAACTCCGGCAAATTGTGCAGATTCATTTTCAAAGGCTGCGATTGGCGTATCTGAGGTTGAGGCAGAAATAGAAAATCCTGTCGGCGGTTGTGAAACCGCATCTCCATGTGACATCCATACTTTTTGTTGTGCAGGCAATCCTGCAAACAACTTAGATGTTGTAACAACAGTCGTATCTGTGCGACCAAACTCTGATTTTCCAGTTTGGCTGACTACTCCGCCTAGTGCTGCAGCCATTGCTTGAAAGCCGTAACAAATCCCAAATACCGGGATGCCTAAAGCAAAAATACCTTCATCAACCTTGGGTGCGTGATCGGCATACACACTAGAAGGGCCACCAGATAAAATGATTGCAGATGGATTTTTTGCAGCCACCTCTGCCGCAGTAATTGATGATGGAACGATCTCGGAGAAAACATTGGCTTCGCGAACACGTCGTGCGATTAGCTGTGCGTACTGAGCACCAAAATCAACGACAAGTACTCCACGAACCTCAGCCACGGTGAATAAGAACCTCTACGCGCTGGAACTCCTTAACATCTGAGTAACCACATGTCGCCATTGCGCGACGGAGTGCGCCAAACAAGTTCATAGAACCATCTGGTGTGTGTGAAGGTCCGAGCAAAATCTCTTCCAGGCTTCCAACAGTTCCAACATTTACCCGCTCTCCACGTGGAAGAACCGGGTGATGCGCCTCTGAACCCCAGTGCCAACCAAGACCTGGTGCTTCAACAGCCTTTGCCAATGGTGAACCCATCATTACCGCATCTGCTCCACATGCAATCGCCTTTGCAATATCTCCACTGCGACCGACTGAACCATCTGCGATGACATGGACATAACGTCCACCTGATTCATCAAGATATTCGCGGCGAGCTGCAGCTACTTCGGCAACTGCTGATGCCATAGGAACTTCTACACCTAAAACCTTGCGGGTTGTATGTGCTGCGCCGCCACCAAAACCAACCAGAACACCAGCTGCACCTGCGCGCATTAAGTGAAGGGCTGCGGTTGATGTTGCCACACCACCAACGATGACTGGGACATCTAATTCGTAAATAAACTTCTTGAGGTTAAGCGCTTCGCTCTCTGCCGCAACATGCTCTGCAGAAACTGTGGTCCCGCGAATAACAAAGATATCTACGCCAGCTGCGATTACCGCCTTATGGAACTCGGCGGTGCGAGCTGGTGACAGTGATGCAGCAACCGTTATACCTGCATCGCGAATCTGCTGAATTCGATCTTTAATTAACTCTGGGCGAATCGGTGCGCTGTAAATTTCTTGCATACGCTTTGTTGCATGCTTATCTGGCATCGAAGCAATTTCACCTAGTGGAATTCGTGGGTCTTCATATCGGGTCCACAAACCTTCGAGGTTCAGAACTCCCAAACCGCCTAGCTTTCCAATTGCGATTGCCGTTTCTGGAGATACAACTGAATCCATCGGAGCGGCGAGCATCGGTAGATCAAACTTATAAGCATCAATCTGCCAGCTTGTAGAAACATTCTCGGGATCGCGTGTACGGCGACTAGGAACGATAGCTATGTCATCAAAGGAGTATGCGGTGCGAGCGCGCTTTCCTGGGGCGATTTCGATGTGATTCATGAGCGGCCCTTCTTTTGGTAGTTCGGTGCATCTGCAACATGCGCCACATCATGCGGGTGGCTCTCCTGCAATCCCGCTGCAGTAATTTGAATTAAGCGACCTTCACGTCGAAGGGTCTCGATATCTGGAGCACCTGCATAACCCATACCTGAGCGAAGTCCACCTACTAGTTGGTGGACAACTTCAGCGACAGATCCACGGAATGCAACCTTGCCCTCAATGCCTTCAGGAACCAGTTTGTCTTCAGACAAAACATCATCCTGCATGTAACGATCCTTGGAATAAGACTTTTGTTCTCCGCGAGATTGCATCGCACCCAGTGAACCCATGCCACGATATGCCTTGTACTTAACACCATTGATCTCAACCAACTCACCAGGAGACTCATCACATCCTGCTAGCAATGAACCGAGCATTACCGAGTTTGCGCCCGCAACTAAGGCTTTTACGATGTCACCTGAATACTGCAAGCCACCATCTGCGATTAATGGGATGCCCGCTTTGTTACATGCCTTTGATGCTTCAAGGATTGCAGTTACTTGTGGAACTCCAACACCTGCAACAACACGGGTTGTACAGATTGATCCTGGACCAACGCCAACCTTTACCGCATCTGCACCAGCGTTAATTAAAGCTTGAGCACCCGCACGTGTTGCAACATTGCCACCGATGATTTCAGTGGAGGGAGAAAACTTCTTAATGCGTGCGATTGCATCTAGTACTGCACGGTGATGACCATGTGCTGTATCTACAACAACAACATCCACACCTGCTTCGATCAAGGCCTGTGCACGAGCAAAACCATCATCGCCGACACCAACAGCAGCCCCAGCTAAACCAACATTCTTAACTAGCTTTATATGTGTTACCTGAGCATCGATCGGAAGGTTGCGGTGGATGATTCCGATTCCACCAGCTTTTGCCATAGCGATCGCCATTTGAGATTCCGTGACCGTATCCATCGCTGATGAAACCAGCGGCACTGCAATTGAAATATTTCGTGTCAGCTGTGTAACTGTGCTGACCTCAGATGGGACCACATCGGATGCATCTGGCAGAAGAAGAACATCGTCATAGGTCAGTCCAAGCATCGCGACCTTGTCTGTATCGCTCATGTGGCCTCCCCGATCAATGAAGACCCAAGTCTATCGGGGCTTTAGAGCCCTAAAGCACCCTCGATTTCGGCACAAGCATGGGTTAAATCCTGGGCAACGATGACATCGGTGCAAACATCGAGATCCCATCCTGGTCCGCCCAGAATTACACGTGGGGCTGGGCGAATAGCTGGAATCTCTCGGAAGAACTTTGCATCGCTATTTTGACTCAATTGAGCCCATAGAAATATTGCCGGTGGAGCAGATCGTCGCACCATCGCATCAATTGCTTCTAATGGAGTACGGGCACCGAGAAAGAAACTCTCAATCTTTTTCTCGGCAAGTGCTGCGGCAAGTGCATGCAGGGCAAGGCAATGCATCTCTTCGCCCACAGCGGCGAGTAAAACAGGTTGTGCATTCTTTGGGTTTTTAATCTCCGGAACACCTTCGCGCATGATGCGCTTAAGAAGCTCTGAAAGCATGTGCTCTACTTCGATTCCAGAGCCATCTTCTTCCCATTCATTTCCAACTAAAAACAAAAGCGGAACAATGACTTCGGTCCATGTAGAAATCACGCCGTTATCTGCAATATCTTTTCTTAAGGCGGCTTCAATAAAGGTTTTATCGAGAATCTTTGCTGCCCTATGTATTGAATCCACCAACTCTTCACGAACCTCAAAGTTATCGACTAACTTTTCAATCTTCATCGATCCTTTGTGTGCCTTCGCCTGCTCAGCGGCTTCGCAGGGTGAAACACCAGTTGTGATCAAACGGCGCATCAAAGACAACTTGGCTAAATCATTGGGGCAGTAACGGCGATGGGAGCCCGCCTCATGGCTGGAT
>Ga0247831_1008087_pt1 | contig 11340 bp, 8 predicted proteins | sample LaCruzMarch2015__9_FD_192406 | JGI IMG/M metagenome (GOLD analysis project Ga0247831, IMG submission 192406) | Freshwater microbial communities from meromictic Lake La Cruz, Castile-La Mancha, Spain - LaCruzMarch2015_1m | ecosystem: Environmental > Aquatic > Freshwater > Lake | place: Spain...
CCGCGCCCGCGAGGGCCGACTGCTGCAGGGCTTGCGGCACCAGCGCCACGCCCAGGCCTTGCGAGACCAAGGACACCACACTCAGCCAATGGCGCAGCTCGTGCACCACCTGCGGCATCCAGCCGGCCTGTTCGCACAGCACCAAAATGCGTTCGTGGTAATCGGGCGAAACGGTGCGGGACACCACCACCAAGTCTTGTCCAGCCAGTTCATCCAGCCCCACACTGGCCGCCCCTGCCAAGGGGTGGCTGGCAGGCAAACATGCCACCAAGGGCTGGCTGGCGACCAAAATCTGCTCAAAACCCGGCGGCACCCGGGGCGTGTGCACAAAGCCCACATCGAGCCGGTCGCGCAGCAACTCAGACAACTGCTCGGACGAACTCAGCTCGCGCAGCACCAAGCGCAAACGCGGGTGGCTGGCCTGAAAACGGCTGAGGATTTGTGGCAGGCCGCAGTACAACATGGTCCCGGCAAAGCCAATTTGCAGCTGACCCGATTGGCCTTCGGCCACGTCGCGGGCCTCCCGCGCTGCGGCGCTGGCCTGCGCCAGCAAGGCACGGGCCGCCGGCACAAACGCCGACCCCGCCGCGGTAAGCTGCACGCCCCGGCTGTTGCGGGTGAACAGCTGCGCCCCCACCGAGGCTTCGAGCTGCTGAATGTTCAGGCTGAGCGGCGGCTGCGAGATGGACAGGCGCTGGGCGGCGCGGCCAAAGTGCAGCTCTTCGGCCAGCATCAGGAAATAGCGCAGGTGACGGAATTCCATGAATTAAAATAATGTATTGATGTATAGGTAATCAATATTAGACAACTATTCATCTCAAGCTGACAATCGCCTTCAAGATTTTTTTTCACGGAGACACCCCATGGCCACCACCAAAAACACCTTCAGCTGGGAAGACCCCTTCAACCTCAGCTCACAACTGACCGACGACGAGCGCCAAGTGCAAGAAGCGGCCCGCGCCTACTGCCAGGAACGCCTGCTGCCCCGCGTGAAAGACGCTTTCTTGAACGAGACCACCGACGTGGCCATCTTCCGCGAGATGGGTGAGCTGGGCCTTTTGGGTGCCACCATCCCCGAGCAGTATGGCGGCGCAGGCCTGAACTATGTTTGCTACGGCCTGGTGGCGCGCGAAGTTGAGCGCGTGGACAGCGGGTACCGCTCCATGATGAGCGTGCAGTCTTCTTTGGTGATGTTGCCCATCAACGACTTTGGCTCTGAAGCCCAGAAGCAGAAATACTTGCCCAAGCTGGCGCGTGGCGAATGGATCGGCTGCTTTGGCCTGACCGAACCCAACCACGGCTCTGACCCCGGCAGCATGATCACCCGCGCCAAAAAGGTGGACGGCGGCTACAGCATCAGCGGCGCCAAGATGTGGATCACCAACAGCCCCATCGCCGACGTGTTTGTGGTCTGGGCCAAGGACGACGGTGGCCAGATCCGTGGCTTCATTCTCGAAAAAGGCTGGAAAGGCCTGTCGGCTCCTGCCGTCCACGGCAAGGTCGGCCTGCGTGCCTCGATCACTGGCGAGATCGTCATGGACGAGGTGTTCTGCCCTGAAGAAAACGCCTTCCCCGAAGTGCGCGGCTTGAAAGGCCCCTTCACCTGCCTGAACAGCGCGCGCTACGGCATCGCCTGGGGTGCTCTGGGCGCTGCCGAAGACTGCTACACCCGCGCTCGCCAATACGTGATGGACCGCCAGCAGTTTGGCCGCCCCTTGGCCGCCAACCAGCTGATCCAGAAGAAACTGGCCGATATGCTGACCGAGATCAGCCTTGGCCTGCAAGGGTGCCTCCGCCTGGGCCGCATGAAGGACGAAGGCACCGCCTCGGTGGATCTGACCTCCATCCTCAAGCGCAACAGCTGCGGCAAAGCACTGGACATCGCCCGCATGGCGCGCGACATGATGGGCGGCAACGGCATCAGCGCCGAATACGGCGTGGCCCGCCACCTGGTGAACCTGGAAGTGGTCAACACCTACGAAGGCACACACGATGTGCACGCATTGATTTTGGGCCGCGCGATCACCGGGATTCCTGCTTTCTCCAATTGAGGCTTGACTCTCAAGCACCTAAAAGGCTGCCCATGGGCAGCCTTTTTTGTTGCGGGTCCAGAGTATCCTTGCGCCTTGACAAAGAACTGCGTAAACCGTACATTAATAACCCTTCAGTCATTAATTTGCCCGTGATCCCCGCCGACCCCCACGCCCCCCACAAACGCGAACGACGCAAACAAGACCGCCCGGGCGAATTGCTCGAAGCAGCGCTCGACTTGTTTGTTGAAAAAGGCTTTGCCGCCACCCGGGTGGAAGAGGTGGCATTACGGGCTGGTGTGTCCAAAGGCACTTTGTTTTTGTACTTTCCCAGCAAGGAAGACCTGTTCAAGGCCGTGGTGCGCGAGAACGTGGTCGCACCCGTGACCCAAGGCGCGGCCGAAGTGGCGCAGTTTCAAGGCAGCACCAGCGCATTGATCGAGTGGATGATGCTGCAATGGTGGCGGCGCTACGGCGCGACCAAGGCCTCGGGCATCTCCAAACTGGTGATGAGCGAGGCCAGCAACTTTCCGGACCTGGCGGATTTTTTTCGCACTGAAGTCATCACGCCCGCCCACGCCTTGGTGCGCAGCACCTTGCAGCGCGGCATTGACCGGGGTGAGTTCCGTGCCGTCCATGTGGAACTGGCGCTGCACTCTGTCATGTCCCCTCTGCTGTTTTTGGTGATGTGGAAGCACTCCATGGGGCCGTGCTGCCCCAGCCATGAGCAAATTGACCCGGAAGCTTTCATCTCACAACATGCACAATTGTTGGCTCGAGGCCTGTCGAAACCCTGATCCTCACCGGATCACACCCGTCTCACCATGAAAAAATCAACCCTCTGGATCCTCTCGACCGTGGCTGTGGCCGCACTCGTTGCAGGCGGTGCCCGCTGGGCCAGCCAGCGCCAAACCGCCACCGCCCCGACGGCCTCTACCGCCGCAGCGGTGCCCAGCATCGAGCTGGCCGCCTCCGACGTGTTCACCGCCCAGACCCAAACCCTGAGCTTGGGCATCGCCGTATCAGGCTCCCTCAAAGCCACCCAAAGCGCCGTGGTCAAGGCCCGTGTAGCCGGTGAGCTGCAAGAGCTCAGCTTGCGTGAAGGCGACCGCGTGCAAGCTGGGCAGGTGATCGCCCGCATTGACCCCTCAGAATACCAAGCGCGCGTGCGCCAAGCACAGCAGCAAGCCGATTCGGCCAAAGCCCAAGTGGACATTGCCCAGCGCCAGTTTGATAACAACCAGGCACTGGTGAACCAAGGCTTCATTTCCCAAACCGCCCTGCTCAACTCCCAGGCCAGCCTGAACGGTGCCAAGGCCACTCACGCGGCGGCACTGGCAGCGCTGGACCTGGCCGACAAGTCACTGGCCGACGCCACGCTTCGCTCGCCCCTGACGGGCGTGGTGGCGCAACGCTTGGCCCAACCTGGCGAGCGCGTGGCCATCGAGGCCCGGCTGATCGAGGTCATCAACCTCTCGCAACTGGAGATAGAAGCCGCCCTGACAGCCGAAGACGCCAGCCGCGTGCGGGTGGGCATGACAGCGCAGTTGCAGGTGGAAGGCGTGGCCCAGCCGGTGCCGGCAAAAGTCTTGCGCATCAACCCCAGTGCCCAAATGGGCAGCCGCAGCGTCGTGGTTTATTTGGGTGTCCAAGGCCGCGAAGGTTTGCGACAAGGCCTGTTTGCCCAGGGCAGTTTGGGCACGCAAAGCCTGCAGGTGCTGGCAGTGCCCGTGAGCAGTGTGCGCACCGACAAACCGCAGCCCTATGTTCAGGTGGTGCAGGAGGGCAAGGTCGCCCACATCACGGTGCGGACCGGTGAGCGCAGCGAAGGTGAACGACAAAACTTGGTGGCCGTGACCGGCGTGTCCGAAGGCCAGCAAGTGTTGTCGGGCAGCGTGGGGGCCTTACGCGAAGGGGTGCAAGTCAAGTTCACGGCAACGGCCAAGACAGATTTGGCCCCGACTGCGGCGCAGGCCACGCCCTCCAGCGCAACGAAATAGCAGGGTTTACAACATGTGGTTCACCCGCGTCAGTTTGCAAAACCCGGTGTTTGCCACCATGGTCATGTTGGCCCTGGTGGTGATGGGCATTTTTTCGTTCCAGCGCCTCAAAGTCGATCAATTCCCCAACATCGACTTTCCGGTGGTGGTGATCAGCACCGAATACCCTGGTGCGTCACCCGAGATTGTGGAAAGCGAAGTCTCCAAAAAAATCGAAGAAGGCGTCAACTCGATCGCGGGCATCAGCGCACTGACCTCGCGCAGCTATGAAAACCAGTCCGTCGTGATCATGGAGTTTCAGTTGCAGATCGACGGCCGTAAAGCGGCCGAAGATGTGCGCGAAAAAGTCGCCTCGCTTCGCCCCTTGCTGCGCACCGAAATCAAAGAACCCCGGGTGCTGCGCTTTGACCCTTCCAGCCGCGCCGTTTGGTCGCTGGCGGTCATCCCCGATGGCAATCGACTCACCGCGGTCGAGCTGACCAATTGGTCCGAGCAGGTGCTGAAAAAGCGACTGGAAAACGTGCGTGGTGTGGGCTCGGTGACCTTGGTGGGCGGCAGCAAACGCGAGATCAACCTCTATTTGCAACCGGCCAATATGGAGGCTTTGGGCGTCACCGCCGAGCAAGTGGTCACCGCCGTGCGGAACGAAAACCAGGATTTGCCCGTGGGAGCGATCCGCTCGCTGGAGCAAGAGCGCATGGTGCAGATCAGCTCTCGCATGCAAAGGCCTGAGGACTTTGGCCGCATCATCGTGGCCCGCAAAAACGGCACTCCCATTCGCTTGTCGCAAGTCGCCACGGTGAAAGACGGCGCGCAAGAGCTGGAAAACCTGGCGCTCTACAACGGCCAACGCACGCTCTTGATGTCGGTGCAAAAGTCGCAAGACGAGAACACCATCCAGGTGGTCGATGGCCTGGTCAAGGCCGTGACCGAGTTGAAAGGCCAGCTGCCGCCGGGCCTGCGGCTTGAACCCATCACCGACAACTCACGACCCATACGCGTATCTGTGAACAACGTGCGCCAGACCCTGATCGAAGGGGCCATCCTCACGGTGCTGATCGTGTTTTTGTTCCTCAACTCCTGGCGCTCCACCGTCATCACGGGGCTGACGCTGCCGATCTCTTTGATCGGCACCTTCATGTTCATGCAGATGTTCGGCTTCACCATCAACATGATCACGCTGATGGCGCTGAGCCTTTGCGTGGGCCTGCTGATCGACGACGCCATCGTGGTGCGCGAGAACATCGTGCGCCATGTGCAAATGGGCAAAAACGCCTACAAGGCCTCTTTGGAGGGCACGCAAGAGATTGGCCTGGCCGTGCTGGCCACCACCTTGTCCATCGTGGCGGTGTTTTTGCCGATCGGTTTCATGGAAGGCATCATCGGCAAGTTTTTCCACGAATTCGGCATCACCATCGTGGCGGCCGTGATGATCTCGATGTTTGTGAGCTTCACGCTCGACCCGATGCTGTCGAGCATCTGGCACGACCCTTCCATTGAAGCGCATGGCAAAAACCAAGCCCCCGCCAACTGGTACGACAAAAGCATTGGCCGCGTGACCGGCTGGTTTGACCGGGGCACCGAGCGCCTGGCCGATGGCTACCAGGGCATCTTGCGCTGGGCACTGGTGCACAGAAAGTCCACCGTGTTTCTGGCGCTGGGTATTTTCGTGGCCAGCGTGTTCATGGTCCGGCTGCTGGGCACCGAGTTCGTGCCCAAAGCGGATTTTTCCGAAACCTCGGTCAAGTTCGAAACCCCAGTAGGCACCGCGCTTGAAGCCACCGAGTTCAAAACCCGCCAGGTCGAGGCCATCCTGCGCGACTTCCCGGAAGTGCGCTACACCGTCAGCACCATCAACACCGCCAATGCGCAGGGCAAGAACAACGTCAACCTTTACATCCGGCTGGTTGACCGCAAAAACCGCAGTCGCAACGCCGACCAGATGTCGGCCGTGCTGCGCGAACGCCTCAAACAAGTGCCCGGCATCGCGGTCACACATGCCGGTTTGCTCGACGCCATTGGCGGCAACAAGCAAGTCGAGTTCTCGCTGCAAGGCCCCGACCAAAAAGAGCTGGAGCGCCTGGCGCTGCTGGCGCTGGCCAAGGTGCGCGACATCCCAGGCCTGGTGGATCTGGACTCCAGCGTGAAACCCAATAAACCTGTCATCGGCGTTGAGGTGCTGCGCGACGCGGCATCTGACCTGGGCCTGGGCACGGCGCAATTGGCCGGTCCCCTGCGCACTTTGGTGGCGGGGCAAACCGTGGGCAACTGGCGTGCCCCCGACGACCAGACCTACGACGTGAACGTGCGTCTGGCACCCGAAGCCCGCAACAGCCCGCAAGACCTGGAACGATTGCCCTTCATGGTGGCACCCGCCGCCGATGGTAGCTCACGCATCGTGCGCCTGGGCCAAGTAGTCAAGGTGAGCGAGACCACCGGCTCCAACCAGATCAACCGCCGCGACATGATGCGCGAAGTGGCCATCAACGCCAACGTGTTCGGACGCTCGGCAGGCGAGGTCTCGGCCGATGTCCGCAAAGCCATGGACAGCCTGAACCTGCCACCCGGCTACCGATACAGCTTTGGCGGCTCCACCAAGAGCATGGGCGAGTCTTTCAGTTACGCTTTGTCGGCTCTGGTCATGGCGGTGATCTTCATCTACATGATCTTGGCCAGCCAATTCAAAAGCTTCCTGCAGCCCCTGGCTTTGATGACCTCCCTGCCCCTGACCTTGATTGGCGTGGTACTGGCCCTGATGGCGTTTCGCTCGACCTTGTCGATGTTCTCCCTCATCGGTGTGATCATGCTCATGGGCTTGGTGACCAAAAACGCCATCTTGCTGGTGGACTTTGCCATCCGCGCCCGCGAGGACGGGCTGGAGCGCAGCGAAGCGCTGCTGCTGGCGGCCAAGGTACGGCTGCGCCCGATTTTGATGACCACCTTGGCCATGATTTTCGGCATGGTGCCGCTGGCCTTTGCCCTGAGCGAAGGCGCCGAGCAACGCGCGCCCATGGGCCAGGCCGTCATTGGCGGGGTGATCACCTCGTCGCTGCTGACGCTGGTGGTGGTACCGGTCGTGTACTGCTACATGGACGATCTGGCCCAATGGCTGCGTGCCAAGGCAGGCCTTGCTCCGGCCCGTCAGGCTCAGGACACGAGCGCCCCTTAAAATCAACAGATTTTTGATCAAGACCCCCGCAGGAGTAAGAAAAATGGATCTGAACCAGGCCCGCTTCAACATGATTGAGCAGCAAATCCGCCCTTGGGAGGTGCTGGACCCGCAAGTTCTGGCCTTGCTGTCCACCGTTCGCAGAGAAGACTTTGTGCCCCTGGCGCACAAGGCGCTGGCGTTCGTCGACATGGAGATACCGCTTGGCACCCAGCCCCACCAGGTCATGCTCGCCCCGCGCGTGCAGGCTCGGTTGTTGCAAGACCTGGCTGTGCAAAAAACCGACAAGGTGCTGGACATTGGCACCGGCTCGGGCTTCATGGCCGCCTTGCTGGCGCATCAGGCGGCCAGCGTGCTGAGCCTGGAGATCGACCCGGCTTTGGCCGCACAGGCCCAAGCCAACTTGCAAAGGGCAGGTGTGACCAACGTGGTGGTGCGCACAGCCGATGGCAGCCAAGGCGTTGCTGCCGATGGTCCGTTTGACGTGATCCTGATCAGTGGTTCCGTGGCCGAAGTGCCCGCCGCCTTGTTGCAGCAACTCTCTGTGGGGGGGCGCCTCGCCGCCATCGTGGGCGACGAACCGATGATGCGCGCCACCCTCATCAGCCGCACCCATGACAACAGCTGGACCACCACCGAGCCATGGGATTGCAACGCACCACGCCTGTCTGGCTTTGTCGAGCCCTCGCGCTTCAAATTCTGAGAGATCCCATGCAGCAAATCTATCCAGCCCAAATCGCTGAATGGGCCAGCCAACAGGAACAGCGTCCTGTCTTGCTCGATGTGCGCGAGGGCTGGGAGGTTCAAACCGCCAGCACGCAGCCCAAAGGCCTGGACTTGCTGCACATGCCCATGCAAACCATTCCGGCACGCTTGCACGAACTCGACAAAACCCGCCCGATTGCCTGCCTGTGTCACCACGGCTCGCGCAGCATGCAAGTGGCCAGCTTCTTGATGCAGCACGGCTTCGAGGTGGTCAATGTGGCCGGGGGCATTCATGCCTGGTCGGCGCAAGTGGACCCCAGCATCCCCGTTTATTGAATCAGCTTTTGACCCCTGTGGGACCGACATTTTTACAAAGATACGCCATGAAACTGCGCACCCTGCCCCTGACTTTGGCCTTGATGACCGCCTTTGCAGGCTCCGCACAAGCTCAAAGCCTGGCCACGCTTTACGAGGCGGCCAAAAAACACGATGCCACCTACAAGTCAGCCCAGTCGCAATACAAGGCTGCACAAGCCAAGGCCGACCAAGCCAGAGCGTTGCTGCGCCCCTCAGCAGGCCTGGGCGGCAATTTATCGGAATCCTCCTTGAGCAACCTGTCGAACGCGGTGGGCAGTGGGGAGTTTGGTACGGGTAGCTTGTCCCTCAATGCCAGCCACCCCCTCTATCGGCCGGCCAATCAAATCACCTTTCAACAAGGCCTCAAACAGGAGGACTTGGCCCAGGCCCAGCTCAACGCAGCAGAGCAGGAACTGATGGTGCGAACCAGCCAAGCCTACTTTGACGTGCTGACGGCGCAAGAAAGCCTGAACTTCGTCCAAGCGCAAAAGTCAGCCGTGTCTGAACAGCTGGCCGCCGCCAAGCGCAACTTTGAGGTCGGCACCGCCACCATCACCGATACCCGTGAAGCCCAGGCCCGTTTTGACCTGGTCATAGCGCAAGAAATTGCCGCTGAAAACGACCTGCAGGTCAAACGGCTGGCACTCGACCAAACCGTGGGCACCGCTCAGATCAAGCCCCTGGGATTGCAAACTGAAGCCGACATCGCCCGTCTGCACAGTGGAACGGTCGATTCATGGGTGGCTCAATCCGAAGCCAACAACACCAGCTTGGCACAGGCCCGCATTGCGCTGGAAGTGGCACAACTGGAAATCGACAAAGCCAAAGCCGCCCTCAAACCCACCGCAGATCTGAACGCCAGCTTCGGCATGACACGCTACCGCAACGGTGCAATCACTCAGCCCAACACCAATGTCGCCACTATTGGGGTGGCCTTCAATATGCCTTTGTACACCGGCCAAGCCAGTCAAAACCGCATCCTGGAAACCGTGGCCCTGCAAGACAAGGCTCGCAACGATCTGGAAGCAGCCCAGCGCAATGTGGCCCAAGCCACCCGCACCGCCTTTTATGGCGTGCAATCAGGCCTGAGCCAGATCAAGGCCTTGCAAGCGGCCGAAGCCTCCAGCCAAAGCGCCCTGGACGCCAACAAACTGGGCTACCAGGTGGGCGTGCGCATCAACATCGATGTGCTCAACAGCCAAAGCCAGCTGTTCCAGACCAAACGCGACCTGGCCAAAGCCCGCCACGATGTGCTGCTGGGCCAGTTGCGGCTGCGCCAGTCCAGCGGCACTTTGCAAGACGCAGATTTGCAGGCAGTCAGCGGCTTGCTGCAAAAATAAGCGGCATCGCCCTGCTTCCGGGGAAAAAGAACGCCTGGCTTCCTAGTCCGGCATGGCTTCAGAGCAGTCCTGCCATTGCCTGGGCATAGCGCTGGGCAGCACCCCGGCTTTGAGCCACCAAATCCAGCCCTTTTTGACGGGCGTTTTCCAGTTCAGTCGGTTGCCCTAGCCAACGCACCACCTGGTCCAGCGCACTGTCCATATCACTGACACGGACCGCAGCCCCCGCTTGCTCTGCGTTTTGGGCGGCTTCGGTGAAGTTGAAGGTGTGCGGGCCCATGATGACCGGGCAGCCAAAGGCAGCAGCCTCGATCAGGTTCTGTCCACCCAATGACATGAAACTGCCGCCCAGCAAGGCCATATCGGCGCTTTGAAAATACACCGGCATCTCGCCCAAGCTGTCGCCCAGCCAAACTGGCACCTTGTCTGCATGAACAGGCAACGGCTGTCCCTCGTTCCAGTTCGAGCGACGAACAACGCTCAAACCCTGCGCAGCCATTAAATCGTGGACTTCGTCAAAGCGCTGAGGGTGCCTGGGCACCAACAACCAGACCACACCGCCCGCCCGGAACGCGGCCAATCGATCCGCATTGGCCATCAAGGCCTGCAGCCACAAAGCCTCTTCACCTTCTCGGCTGCTGGCCAACATGACCACCGGGCAAGGGCTGCCATTGCAATGCCATTGTTTGCGCCAGACTTGGGCCAAGGCCTGTGCATCCGGCTGGGGTTGCACGTCAAATTTGAGGTTGCCCAACACCGCCTGCACCGTAGCTCCCAAATGCTCAAGGCGTGCCCTGTCTTGAGGACTTTGTGCCCACACCGCACTCAAGCACCGGTATGCCGGACGCGACAGCATCGACCAGCGCAAACCCGAACGCAGCGATTTGGCATTCAGCCGGGCATTGGCCAGCGCCAAGGGCACCCGTGCCTGCACACAAGCTTGCACCAGCACAGGCCAGACCTCGGTCTCCATCAGGATGCCCAGCCGGGGCCGATGGTGCAGCAAAAAGCCGCGAGTGGCCTCGGGTGTATCCCAGGGCAACCAGGCCTGTGCATCGCCTGAGCGCAGCAAGGACTGACCCTGCGCCCAACCGGAAGCGGTGCTGTGGGACAGCAACAAGCGCATGTCGGGCCAAACAGCGCGCAAGGCCTCGATCAGGATGGCCGCAGCGCGTGTCTCCCCCAAGGAAACGGCATGCACCCAGATGCGCCCGGGCTCAGGCGCCAAGCCATCGTAAAAGCCAAAGCGCTCGGGCATGTTGATCAAATAACCAGGCTCTTGCTGGCCCCGGCGTCGAAGTTTGCGGCGCAGCAAGGGCTGCAAGGCACGCATCATGACGCCGTAGGCCCACAGCGCCAGGCGTTCTGTCCAGGACAAGTCCATCCCCATCAAGACCTGTGGGCCTGGTCAAACAAATGCTGGTAGACCCGGCCAATGCCCTCGGCTTCTTTGACCAAAGAAAATGCTTGCGACACCCGCTCGCGTGCGGCTTGGCCCATTTGCACAGCCGCAGGCAAATCAGCCAACACCTTTCGCACGGCTTGGGCCAGACCGGGCGCATCGCCGGTATCGACCAGCTCGCCCGTGGCGCCCGGCTGCACCAGTTGGTCAAATGCCCCGGTGCGCGAACACACCAGCACACAGCCGGTGGCGGCCGCCTCAAATGGGGTCAGGCCAAAGGGTTCGTATCGCGGGCAAGCCACGCACAGCAAGCAACGTTGGTACCACCGATGCACCT
>Ga0247831_1008088_pt1 | contig 11340 bp, 12 predicted proteins | sample LaCruzMarch2015__9_FD_192406 | JGI IMG/M metagenome (GOLD analysis project Ga0247831, IMG submission 192406) | Freshwater microbial communities from meromictic Lake La Cruz, Castile-La Mancha, Spain - LaCruzMarch2015_1m | ecosystem: Environmental > Aquatic > Freshwater > Lake | place: Spain...
TAGACCACACTGCTTGGCGCTGTTCGCAACATCAACGCGCGGGCTAGCGCTAATGTGCGGGGATCATGATTACCTTGGAGTGGTGGCGGAGCCAAGTGCACCACTCGCGTGGCAAGACCTGCCAAACGCCTCAAGCTATTGGGTTGGTCTAAATTACCTGAGAGAGGTGTGATGCCTGCATCACGCAGTTCAGTGGTTCTCTGCTGCTGCGAAGTCAATGCAAAAGTTCGCATATGACGCTGCACACGCGCTAAACGCATGCCCACGTCACCACATCCGATGATGAGCAGTCGTTCGCGTCTAAATCGTGCGGGCAATGCGCCCAAAGGGGTCTGATTGGAAGGCAAAATACGTCTTAGGTAAAAGTACAAGGATAACCAAAGATGCCATTTCAGATTTCTGTGCAACCCAGCGGCCGTTCTTTTGAGGTTGGCTACGATGAAACCCTGCTCATGGCCGGTCTTCGCCAAGGCGTTGGCTTACCTTATGGTTGCAAAGACGGTGCCTGTGGTTCTTGCAAGTGCAAGAAATTATCTGGCACCGTGACCCACGGGACACATCAAAGCAAAGCCTTGAGCGACGAAGAAGAAGCCAATGGCATGGTTTTAACTTGCTGCGCCACAGCGCAAAGCGATGTCGTACTTGAATCACGCCAAGTTGTGGAAGCAGGTGCATTCCAAATCAAGAAGATGCCTGTGCGCATTATTTCTTTAGAAAAGAAATCACCCGATGTCATATTGCTAAAACTGCAACTGCCAGCAACTGAAGTAATGCAGTACCACGCTGGCCAGTATGTTGACTTTTTGTTGCGCGATGGAAGTCGCCGCAGTTATTCGATGGCCAATGCACCGCATACCATGGTGGAAGGCAGTCCTGCAATTGAGTTGCATATCCGCCATATGCCTGGCGGTGTTTTTACAGACCATGTATTTGGTGTGATGAAGGAGCGCGATATTCAGCGTATTGAAGGACCGCAAGGCAGTTTCTTTTTGCGAGAAGACTCCGACAAGCCTTTGTTGTTTTTAGTATCAGGTACTGGCTTTGCACCTATCAAAGCCATCTTGGAGCATATGCATTTCAAAGGCATCACCCGACCTGCAGTTTTATATTGGGGTGGAAGACGTCCGCAAGACCTCTATTTGAACGACTGGCTACAAGCCCAACTCGCACTGATGCCCAACTTGCGCTATGTGCCCGTTATTTCAGACGCTCTTCCAGAAGACAACTGGTCAGGTCGCACAGGTTTTGTGCACCAAGCTGTCTTGGAAGACATACCTGAACTGAATGGATATCAAGTCTATGCCTGCGGCGCCCCCGTCGTGGTGGACTCTGCACGCGCTGCCTATACAAAAGCAGGTCTACCTGAAGATGAGTTCTTTGCCGACTCGTTTACTTCTGCGGCAGATAAAGTTTGACCATTTATAAAGAACGCGTCATGGCCCACTTTCTTCATAATTTGCGATATTTAGTTATATCTCTCACAGCTTGCACCTTTGTATTAGCGCAAGCACAAAGCTTTCCCAATAAATCCATTCGTTTGGTTGTGGTCGCACCAGCAGGGTCATCCTTAGATGTAATCGCTAGATCCATGCAAGACAAGCTCAAAGAAAATTTAGGCCAGGCCGTAGTCGTCGAAAACAAACCACAAGCTGGCGGCACCGTTGGGACGAACGAAGTTGCCAAATCTGCACCCGATGGTTACACATGGGTGATGTCCTACAACGGACCACTTGCGTTTGGGCCCCACCTCTACCCCAAACTCCCCTACCAACCTGAAAAAGATTTAATCGCCGTCATCACAACAACCTCGCAACCGAACGTCATTGCAGCCAATGTGCAGTTACCAGCGAACTCGATGCGTGAACTGATTGCATTACTCAAAAAAGAACCAGGCAAATACAACTTTGCATCTGTTGGTAATGGCAGTTCATCGCATTTGACGATGGAATACATCAAGTCTGTGTCCAACACGTTTGCGGTGCATATTCCGTTTAACGGTAGCCCGCCTGCTGTCATGTCTAGCTGGAACTCCACGTGCTGTTGTTGATCGCATCAATAGCGCGCTTAACGCTGCATTGAATGACCCAAGTGTGAGAGAGAGACTTAAATCAGCAGGGTTGGAGCCTATTGGTGGAACCCCAGAGCAATTTGCAAAACTCATCCATGATGAATCCGTCAAGTGGGCGCCCATTATTAAGCGCTCTGGTGCGCGGATTGATTGATAGCGTCAAAGGCGCTTATGTATTTGGGCGCAATAACTTGCGCTTAAGCGCGTCTATGCCCGACAGAGAAATCGTTCAGGCCAGTTTTATCTTCACCGCGTAATAACCACAAAGGTCGCGTTGCAAAACTCACATTCACACCTGTTTTGCCGGCTGAAGGTCTGAGGTTTCTGTCAAACAATGATGTGCCAGGCATAAAACGCAAGGCAACACCAGTGCGTCTTTGTTGCGAGGTGTTGGCTTTTGCGCCGTGGATCATATAAATGTCATGCATCGACATTTCTCCGGGTTGTAACTCTAAATCAGCGGCTTGCGATTCATCAAACGTACCCTCTGCCATGCGTTGGTTGAGCGTGAGGTCATTGCGGTCTTCGTGTAAATGTTCGTACAACTGTTTGGCGGTGTGCGAACCAGGGATGACGCGCAAACAACCGTTCTCTTGGGTACTAGGTTCGAGCGCCACCCATACCGTGCAATTCGCTAAAGGACGAATCGGCCAGTAATGGCCGTCTTGGTGCCAAGGCGTTTCATAGCCTTCGCTAGCGGGTTTACAAAACACATGGCAACCCCACAAGATGATGTCTGGGCCGATGAGTTGTTCCACCAAATCGATGATGGGTGGGTGCATAGCCAATTGCAAAAACTTTTGGCTGCCCGTCACACCTTCGTCGTTACGGCCTTCAATATGCGCGCTCACCAGTTTTTCAGGGCGCACACCGGGGTTGTTGGCGATCAAGGTGTTGAGCGCGTCTTGCAACTCTTTTAAAAATTCAGGCTCTAAACGGTATTTGGGAATGACATAGCCATTCGCATGGTAGTTGGCAATATCTTTTTCGGTCAAAGCAGTTGGCATGGCAGTTACTCCCCTAAATATGCAGCGCGCACCTTCGGATCATGCAGTAAATCACTCGCTTTGCCACTCAGGGTTATCACGCCTGACTCCATCACATAGGCGCGTTGTGCAATTTGCAAGGCACGGCTGGCGTTTTGTTCTACCAAAACGATCGTGACGCCTTGGGCTGACACGGATTGAATCACTTCAAAAATCTTGTCGACCATCACAGGCGATAGACCCATAGAGGGCTCATCTAGCAATAGCAAGCTAGGGCGACTCATCAACGCACGTCCCATCGCTAACATTTGCTGCTCTCCGCCAGACAAAGTGCCCGCCAATTGGTGGCTGCGTTCTTTCAATCTTGGAAAGGTGGTGAAGATACGTTCCATGTCTACATCAATGTCAGCGCCATCATTTCGACTGTAAGCGCCCATCTGCAGGTTCTCAACAATGGTCATACGGGTGAAGACGCCACGCCCCTCCGGCACCATGGCTAAGCCTTGTTTTACTAAATCCCATGGCTTGCATTGATGGATAGGCTTGGCATTCAACTCGATGCTGCCTGCACTTGCCGACAACAAACCCGTAATGGCTTTCATGGTGGTGGTTTTGCCAGCGCCGTTCGAGCCGATCAACGAAACCAACTCACCTGCAAAAACGTCAAAGCTCACGCCTTTGACAGCTTGAATGCCGCCATAACTCACTTGTAAATCGCTCACACGTAGCATGGGTTGGGTCATGTCAAACCTGTGCCGTTCCCAAATACGCTTGCATCACACGCGCATCACGTTGCACGTGAGCGGGTGTACCTTCTGCAATCACTTGGCCTTCATCCAATACCGTCACGCGATCGCACAAACCCATGACCAGTTTCACATCATGTTCAATCAACAAAACTGTGCGGTGGTCGTGCCGAATTTTGTCAATCAATGCACGTAACTGCACTTTCTCAGTGGCATTCATACCTGCAGCTGGTTCGTCCAAAGCCAATAGTTGAGGGTCTGTTGCTAGTGCGCGGGCAATTTCTAGACGTCGTTGGTCACCATAGCTCAAGGTGCGTGCTTTGACATCAGCAAGAGTATCTATGCCGACATAGGCTAACAATTCGTGGGCTCTTTCAGCAATTTCTTTTTCTTCTTGTGTGAAAGACTTGGTTCTAAAAATAGCACCCAACAAACCAGAGTGTGTGCGCACATGGCGCGCCACCATCACGTTTTCAAGCGCTGTCATCTCGGCGAATAAACGGATGTTTTGGAAGGTGCGCGCGATGCCAGCTTTGGCGACCAAATGCACATCCTTGGGTTGATAAAGCTGGTCTGCCAATACAAAGCTGCCACTATCTGCTGGATACAAGCCTGTGATCACATTGAAGAAAGTAGTTTTTCCAGCGCCGTTAGGGCCGATCAAGCCATAGACTTGGCCACGCTCGATATTGAGATGTACATCATTCAGAGCCTGTAGCCCGCCAAAGCGTTTTGATACACCCGCAACCTGCAATACGTGTTGGCTAAGCATTTCGCCCCTCCACACTTTGCAAACGCTTGCCATATTCAGGCTTAGGCCATAAACCGCTGGGTCGCCACAACATGACGCCCACCATCGCTAAAGAGATAAGAAGTTGGCGCAATATCGCTGCGTCTAGACGACCCCCCGTCATTTCTTGCAAAGGCCCAGCGACATAACGCAGCGCTTCGGGCAACGCGGCCAACAACACAGCTCCCAAAATCACGCCAGGCAAGTGACCTAAACCACCAAGCACCACCATCGCCACGATCATCACGGATTCCATCAGACTGAATGACTCGGGCGATACAAATCCTTGGAAGGCCGCAAACATGGCACCGGAGATGCCACCGAATGTGGCTCCCATACCAAACGCCATCAATTTCAGATTGCGGGTGTTGAGCCCCATGGCTTTGGCTGCGATTTCATCTTCGCGAATCGCCATCCATGCGCGACCGATGCGAGAATTTTCTAAACGATGGCACACTACTACGCTGACTACCACGAGCACCAGAAACAAGTAGTAGTACAAAGTCACAGAAGGCAGTTCAATAAAACCCAAATCCAATCGTTTGGAAAGTGGGTGTCCGAAAACACTGACCGCATCAATCGATCCAATCCCTTTAGGTCCGTTGGTAATATTTACAGGTTGGTCTAAATTATTTAAAAAGACGCGGATGATTTCACCAAAACCTAAAGTCACGATCGCCAGATAATCGCCACGCAACTTTAGGGTGGGCGCGCCCAACACAATGCCAAACAAGGCTGCAACGCCAGCGGCCATTGGTAAAACCATCCATAGACTTAAATGCAAACCGTTAGAAAACATGGTTGCAATCCATGGAAACGCATCGGTCAAATGTGGGGACGCTAACAAACCAAAGAGGTAAGCGCCCACAGCAAAAAATGCAACGTATCCAAGGTCTAACAAACCTGCATAACCAACTACTATGTTTAAGCCTAGGGCTAGCAAGACGTATAGCAAGGACATGTCTGCAATGCGAATCCAGGCATTCCCAAAGGGTTGCAACACAAATGGCAAAAGCAGCAACACAGAGGCCAGCAGCCATCGGTTACCAAATAATGCATTCGTATTGAGCATCCGCTTCAAGCCCTATCAGCCACGCGCTCACCCATCAAACCTGAGGGGCGAAGCGTAAGCACCAAGATCAACACCAAGAAAGCAAAAATATCGCTGTATTGGCTACCCATCACGCCACCGGTGAGCTCGCCTAAGTAGCCTGAACCAATCGATTCAATCAAACCAAGCAACAAGCCACCGACAACTGCTCCACCTAAGTTGCCAATTCCACCGAATACAGCAGCAGTAAATGCCTTAAGACCTGGCAAAAATCCCATGGCATGGTGAACTGTTCCGTAATTCGATGCCCACATCACACCGGCCAGGGTGGCGAGCACAGCACCAATGATGAAGGTGGCGGAGATCACCATATCAGGCTTCACACCCATCAAACTTGCCATGCGCGGATTCTCGGCTGTTGCACGCATCGCGCGACCCAAGCGTGTTGCGTTGACCAACCAAGACAAAACGGCCAATGCGACAGCAGTGAGGCCTAAGATCATCAATTGGGTGGGCGTAATCACTGCCTCACCAATTGCAATGGGCGTAGAGGGCAACAGTGTTGGAAATGGTTTGTAGTTCGGCTTCCAAACAATCATGGCGATAGTTTGCAAAAAGATCGACATACCTATCGCTGTGATCAAAGGCGCCAACTTAGGTGCATTGCGCAAAGGGCGGTAGGCGATTTTTTCAATCGCAAAGTTAAGGGCTGCTGCGGCCATGCTGGCTAACGCCATCGCCATTAACAAAATCATCCAACCCGGCAAATTAGGAAAAGCAGGTTGCAAGATATTGATGAGCGACCAACTGCACAAGGCGCCAATCATTAAGACTTCGCCATGCGCAAAGTTAATCAAGTTGATGATGCCGTAGACCATGGTGTAGCCCAGTGCCACGAGCGCATACATGCTGCCTAGCACCAGCCCATTGATCACCTGTTGCAGCAATACATCCATGTTTAATGACCAGCTTGTTTGTTTTTATTGCGGAGTTCACGCAGCTTATCTGCAATTTTTATTTCTAAACCGCGCTCGACTGGATGATAAAACTTCGCAGACGCCATGCCTTGGGGTAAATAAGTTTCACCTGCTGCAAACCCGTCTTCTTCATCATGCGCGTAGCGATACCCTTTGCCGTAGTCGAGTTCTTTCATCAACTTTGTGGGGGCATTGCGTAAATGCATGGGTACTGGGCGTGTGCCGTCTTTTTTTACCAAGGCACGGACTTCATTAAAGGCCTTATAGACAGCGTTGGACTTGGGTGCCACAGCCAAATACACCACGCATTCAGCCAAGGCCAATTCACCTTCGGGCGAACCCAAACGTTCATAAACTTCAGCAGCGTCTAAGGCCAAGCGCAACGCACGTGGGTCTGCCAGACCAATATCTTCGCTCGCCATACGAATCAGGCGACGCGCCATATATTTGGGTTCTGCGCCACCATCCAACATGCGGACCAGCCAATACAAGGCCGCATCAGGGTCTGAGCCGCGCACAGACTTGTGCAACGCGCTGATGGTGTCGTAAAACTGCTCGCCGCCTTTGTCATAACGGCGCATGCGCTCGCCAAGCACTTTGAGCAGCCACACATGTGTAATTTCCGTCAAACCTTCATGCTTGGCTGAAATAGCCAAAGTCTCTAAGGTGTTGAGTAAGCGACGTGCATCGCCATCGGCATATGCGACCAAACGCTTTTGCGCTTCACTATCTAGATTAGGCACTGCACCAATACTTTGTGCTTTGGCAATGATGTGGGCAAGGTCTTCTTCATTCAACGACTGCAACACATAGACTGCAGCGCGCGATAAGAGTGCAGAGTTCACTTCAAACGAAGGGTTTTCTGTTGTCGCACCAATAAAGGTAAACAAGCCTGATTCAACATGGGTCAAAAAAGCATCTTGTTGGCTTTTGTTGAAACGATGCACCTCATCGACAAACACAATCGTGCGTTGCGGGTCTAGGCCATCGCGAGCAGTGAGCGCCAAGTCAACTGCTTCACGAATTTCTTTGACGCCGCCGAGCACCGCACTGATAGATAAAAATTGCGCGTCAAACGCATCGGCCATTAAACGTGCAATCGTGGTTTTACCAACTCCAGGTGGCCCCCACAAAATACAACTGTGCGGCTGCCCAGACTCAAAAGCCACCCGCAAAGCCATGCCCTCACCCAAAACATGCTGTTGGCCAATCACCTCACCCAATTTGCGCGGGCGCAGGCGTTCGGCAAGGGGTTGTTGGGAAGATGTTGACATTAGTAATGTGTAACAGGACAGATCTAATTGTCACATCCGTGTAATCAATGCAATTATCGGATCTCTACAGCTAAGCTAAACGTGGGTTGTGCGATTTGGAGTTTAACTTTTGCACTAAACGTATTTCTAATTGGCAATCCAATGCTTCTGCGTAGCGCGAGAGCGTGGCAATCGATGGCGAATGCTTGCTTTTGCCAGACTCTAAGCGTGCGATCACCGACTGGGTAGTACCAATTTTTTCTGCTATTTGATTTTGTGTGAACCCTTTTGCCGCACGGATTTTCAGAAATTCGTCCAACACTGCATATTCAGCCCGTGCATTTTTAAATTCCGTTTTCACCTCAGGGATTGCCAAGGCTTTTGCCCGTAATTGTTTATGTGTGAGCATCTTTCCACTCCTTCATTCGCTTGAGCGCAAGTTCAATTTCTCTGGGTGGTGTTTTGTCTGTTTTCTTCACAAATTGATGCAACATCAAAATGCGCCGATCTATCAGCACTCCAAAAAACACCCGCCCAATTCCCTCCCTAGATTTCAACCGCAGCTCGAACAAGCCATTACGCAATGCGCGCGTATGGGGCATTCCTAAATCAGGGCCATGCTCTTCCATGCGGTCTGTGCAATGGAAGTAACGCGCCATGATTCCCTGCGGCAATCCAAGAATGGCTTCTTGAAGCCGCTCATCGTGATAGATGATCTGCCAAGCCATGCTCTTAGTATAGCGTATTTGCGATATTCACGCAAGGCCAAAAAATACTAAAAATTAGCCACAAGTCCATTTAGAGGCCGCCTCTTGTTAAAAAAAGAGGCCGGATGCTAGCGCTGTTAGTAAAAGAAGCGTTTAAGTGATGCTTACTGTTTTACTACGTCCACCCCCTTAGGTGGCACAAATACAAACTGAGACGGAGATAAATTTTTAGGATTGGTTTCAAAGTACTCAAAGCTGATAACAGAGCGTTGTCCCATCGCATCCAAGATGTCTAATTTCTCAAGGTTGGCAACACCACCCTCAACGCGCAACCCAATACGCACACTTTGAACAGTGCTCTCGCGAATTTTTGGCGTGGCTTGCACCCATTGCAATCCGTCTGTTTCAGATTGTTCTTGCAGATGGAATTCTTTTTGTAAAGATGCCAAATCAGAAGCCGTAGCAATCAAAGCAGCAGGCGAACTGCTCAGGGCTTGTGTTTGCGAGCGCGCAGTGACTTGTGCAAGGTCGACGTCATACCACCACAGCATGTTGCCGTCTGCAACAAGCGTTAAGGGATATGGTTTTTGGTAATCAAACCGAAAACGTGTGGGGCGAATAAATGCAAATACACCACTGGATTTTTTACTTCTTGCGGTCTGTCCCGCTTTAACAGGCGGCGTCACCACTTGGCTAAATATGGCGCGCCCGCTGTGCGCGGTTTTGATAAATAGCTCTAAGCTTTCTAGGCCACCTGCGCATACTTGCAAGCTTGCAGTCAACAACAATACTTGCAAAGCGCGTTTGCAATTCACAATGCCAAGCAACTTAGGCATCACGAGCTCAGGCCTCACGATTAGGCACCAAGATTTCGCGCTGACCATTGCTACTCATAGCGCTGACCATGCCGGCTTTTTCCATGTCTTCGACCAATCGCGCAGCACGGTTGTAGCCAATTTTCAAATGGCGTTGCACCAACGAAATACTGGCTTTGCGATTTTTCAAAACAACTTCTACCGCTTGGTCGTACATCGGGTCTTTTTCGCTGGGGGTGTCACCAAATAAATCGGGGCCCATCAGGTTGCCATCACCATCTACCGTGCCGCCTTCGAGCACGCCCTCAATGTAATCAGGCTCACCCTGTGTTTTGAGATAACTTACCACACGATGAACTTCTTCATCGCTGACAAACGCGCCATGCACGCGAATAGGAAAACCAGAGCCACTGTGCATGTACAACATGTCTCCCATACCGAGCAACGCTTCAGCACCCATTTGGTCCAGAATGGTTCGGCTATCAATTTTGCTGCTGACTTGGAAAGCGATACGCGTTGGAATATTCGCCTTGATCAAACCGGTGATCACATCAACACTCGGACGTTGCGTAGCCAATATCAAATGAATACCTGCAGCACGCGCTTTTTGCGCCAAGCGTGCAATCAATTCTTCAATCTTCTTGCCCACCACCATCATCAAGTCAGCCAATTCATCGATCACCACCACGATGTGGGGCAAGCGCTGCAATGGCTCGGGCTGCTCGGGCGTCAAACTGAAAGGGTTGTCGATGAATTCTTCACGCGCAGCTGCTTCGTCAATCTTGGCGTTGTAGCCTGCAAGGTTACGCACGCCAAGCTTACTCATCAGCTTGTAGCGCTTTTCCATCTCGCCCACACACCAATTCAAACCATGCGCAGCTTGTCGCATATCGGTGACTACAGGGGCGAGCAAATGAGGGATGCCTTCGTAGACAGACATCTCGAGCATCTTGGGGTCGATCATCAGCAAGCGCACATCACGCGCTTCAGCTTTGTAGAGCAAGCTCAAAATCATGGCGTTGATACCCACCGATTTACCGGAGCCAGTGGTACCCGCCACCAACACGTGCGGCATTTTGGCGAGGTCTGCGACGACGGGGTTGCCCACAATGTCCTTGCCCAAACCCATGGTCAGCATGGACTTAGCTTCGTTGTAAACATCAGAACCCAAGATTTCGCTCAAGCGAATTGTTTGTCGTTTGGCATTGGGCAATTCCAAAGCCATGTAGTTTTTGCCGGGAATGGTTTCGACTACGCGGATAGACACCAAGGACAGCGAGCGCGCCAAGTCTTTAGCTAAGTTGACGACTTGTGAGCCTTTTACGCCCGTGGCAGGTTCAATCTCATAACGTGTAATCACAGGGCCTGGCGACGCTGCAACCACACGCACTTCTACGCCGAAGTCTTTCAGCTTTTTCTCGATCATGCGGCTCGTCATCTCGAGCGTATCGGAAGAGACGGTGTCTTGCCTTGCGACTGCACCATCGAGCAAATCGACTTGCGGCAAACGCGAATCCACCATATCGTTGAACAGAGGTTTCTGCCGTTCTCTGGCAACCCTTGCGCTTTTGGGCATCCCCACCTTTTCAGTGTCCATCACAACGGCAATGGGCGGATGCTCTTCAATCTCTTCGCGCTCGACATGGACAATTTCCTCGCGCTCACGCGCTGCCACCAATCCGTAGGCCAAATCTTGTTCGCGCTCTCTGCGTTCACGCCAGGCCTCTATCCAACCGTCGATCAATGCGCCTAATTTTTCCGCAGTCAGGCTCCATGAGAAACGAAACACCCATGATGCACCGACCACACCAAAAACGATAAATACCAGCCCCGAACCGTTAAAGCCCAACCATTTCAAACTAAAAGGCCCCACCAAATACCCTATCACGCCGCCACTGATGTGCCCGGGCAAGTTGGCTTCAAAGCGGTACATGCGTGTCCACTCCA
>Ga0247831_1008093_pt1 | contig 11334 bp, 7 predicted proteins | sample LaCruzMarch2015__9_FD_192406 | JGI IMG/M metagenome (GOLD analysis project Ga0247831, IMG submission 192406) | Freshwater microbial communities from meromictic Lake La Cruz, Castile-La Mancha, Spain - LaCruzMarch2015_1m | ecosystem: Environmental > Aquatic > Freshwater > Lake | place: Spain...
ATAACTATTGGGCCCTTGAAAGTACAAGGCCAAGACTTGGTCGATAGGCGTTGCGTCTTTATCGTTTAATGGCAAGTAGGTCGCAACGCGAGGCTGCAAAACGCGTCCGCACAATGCCTGCGAAAACGCCGCTAGCTTCTTGCCGCTGACGCGAACAATGCCCACCGCACCACGTCCTGGCGAAGTCGCAACTGCGATGATGGCGTCGTTGTGGTGGGCAAGCAAGGCAAGGTGTGGTTAAAACTTCGGCAAATTAAATTGTGGTGGCACACCCATACGCGTATTGATAACCCACTGCTGGGCTATGGACAACACGTTATTCGTGATCCAGTACAACACCAAGCCGGACGGGAAGAAGAAGAACATCACGCTGAAAGCCAAAGGCATGATCCACATCAACTTGGCTTGCATCGGGTCAGGAGGCGCTGGATTCAACGCTGTTTGTAATACCGTTGTCAGTGTCATGACTATGGGCAAGATGCCTATCGGCACGCCAAACCAAATGCCAAGTGATGTGTCGGGCGCCGCTAAATCGTGAATCCACAACACCCATGGTGCGTTGCGCATTTCTACCGTCGACAAAAGAACCCAATACAAAGCAATGAATACAGGAATTTGTACCGCAATGGGCAAGCAACCGCCCAGGGGATTGACTTTCTCCTCGCGGTAAATTTTCATCATCTCAACTTGCATTTGCTGCGGGTTGTCTTTCAAGCGCTCGCGCATATCCATGATTTTTGGATTGATGGCTTTCATCTTGGCCATGCTTTTATAGGCATGCGCGTTCAACCAATAGAAGCCTGCTTTGATGAGCACCACCAAAGCAACAATCGACCAGCCCCAGTTATTGAGAATATTGTTGAGCTTGTTCAGTAGCCAATAAAGTGGTTTGGCAAGAATCGTGAGCCATCCATAGTCCTTAACCAGCTCCAAGCCTGGATAGATGGCTTCAAGCTCATGTTCTTCTTGAGGACCCGCAAACAATGTGGCCGACACACTTTTAGTTTTGCCAGGAGCAATCGCTTCAAGAGGCGCTATCAACGTTGCGCGGTAGCAGCAGTCTGGCATGCGTGCGCCAATGTCTACGGCGTCCATGGAGATATTGCGCAACAAGCCATCGGGCAAGACCCACGCACTAGCAAAGTAATGTTGCACCATGGCTACATAGCCCGTGCTTGATTGTGTTTCTATCTCTATCTTCTTTTTCTTAATGTCTTCAAATTCTACTTTTTGGTATTTTTTTGCTTCTGTATAAACGGCAGGACCCGTGAAAGTTGCATAGAAAGAAGACTCACCGGCAGGCTTGTTGCCGTCACGCACCAGTTGGTAATACAACTGCGGTGCAACGTCTTGGTTAGATGTGTTGACGATATCGTGTTTGACATCGATGGCGTAATCGTCCCCTTTAAATGTGTAGGTTTTGATCAACTGCACGCCGTTTTGTGGGGCTGACTCAAAAACGACCGACAGGGTTTTGTCATTGCCCTTGATCACGCGTGCGCCAGGGCGCGCAGTCATCATGGTTTTGTGCGTGGGGAAGTTAACGCCTGGCACGCTTGAAATCAATCCGGTTTGCGCCATGTAAATGCGCTCTACACTGTTGTCAAGTAGCACCACGTTTTGGCCAGGGCGGTTGACATCCACATGTTTCAAAAACTCCACCCGCACAACGTTGCCGCCTTCGGTGTCGAAGTCCACTTTCATTACATCGGTCGTAATTTGAATAACTTCTCTTTTTTGTGCCGTTTTGTCTTGCACAGGAATATTGCCTGCCGCAGAAATCGTATTTGCTGGGTTGGGGGTTGCTGCAACAACAGGCTGGGGCACGCCGGCAGTGGTGGCGTTATTCGCACCATTAACTGCGCTATTGTTTGAGCCGTTAGGCGTCGTTGTTGCATTTGGTGGCACGCCTGCGCCTTGCGCGCTCGACTGCTCCGCTAATGTAGCCGGGGCGGGGAAAAACGTTGCTTTTTGCCCATTGAAAATTTGCCACTGGTCCCACAGCAATACCATGGAGAAGCCAAAAATCACCCACAAAATGGTGCGGCGAATGTCGTTCATGTGTTTTTCTTTCCAAATGTGGATGACGGTAAATTGGCAAAAAGACTGCGTGATGGAACGGGATCATGCCCGCCCGCACACCAAGGATGGCAACGTGTTAAGCGCCGCAACGTGAGATAGCTTCCAAGTCCGGCGCCATGTGTTTCTAATGCTTGTAACGCATAAATAGAACATGTCGGCTCAAAACGGCACGCGGATCCAAGCCAAGGGCTCAAAAGTAGTCGATAGGCTTGCACCAGCCTAATTAAAAGCAAACGCATCATGGTTTGGGCAAAAGCTCAAACAGTTGCGTCAACTCGCCGCGCGCTGCTTTTTTGAGCGCCAACGAGGATGCACTTACAAAATGTTGTTTATCGAACTCTGCACGCAGACGCACAACATGTGCTGTCGGAGTTAATTCATGTGCATACAACGCAGACACCTCGTAGATTTGTCGTTTGATCAGGTTGCGAGTCACCGCACGTTTGGCCCAGCGCTTGGGAGTCAAGGCCCCCAAAAGCAAACGGCCCTCGACAAAAGGGGCCGCTTCGGGTGCTGTTGCGGGATTCCAGCGGTGCAAAACAAAATGGGGGGTTTTACAAACCACGCCACAAGACATCACCGCTTGAAACTGGGTCCATTGTTCTAAATGTTCCACAGATCAACTAGCGCAAAGCCCCGAGGCCCCAAAAAGTGGCGCTGGCTGCTTAGACAGCGAGACGTTTGCGGCCTTTGGCACGACGCGCGTTGATAACTGCGCGACCGCCACGGGTTTTCATGCGAACCAAAAAGCCGTGCGTACGAGCGCGGCGGGTTTTAGAGGGTTGGTAAGTACGTTTCATGGTGATTCCAAAATACAAGTCCCTGTGAATCAGGGAAACCGTAAATTATCGCAAATTTTCACTTGCTCGGCAATTAATGTTGCTTTTGATGTTCAATGTCTTGGTTTACGGCCGTAAGGCCGGGGGAGGGGGAGGGCTTGCGACTCCGCGCTTTGCGCTTTATGTCGTTCGCAAGCCCTCCCCCTCCAATGCCTTACTCTTCTGTTGTTTTTCATGCTTTGAGCGCGTTTTTAAGTGCTGCTAAGTTGGCTTTAGGGTTAACCTGATTTGCTACTTTTTTGCCTGTGGATAATTTTTTGATAAAGTACTCCTCTGCGCCCTTTTTGGGGCCATCTATCCACAGAACAAAAACACATGGTCCACGGTATTTCTTCATTGCACTTAGATGGCTCTACACCTGCTTCGGGCGATGGTTTGTGGCAATCTTGCGTTGACCAATTGGCGCAAGAATTACCTGAGCAACAGTTCAATACTTGGATCAAACCCCTGCGCGCAACGGTCTCTCCAGACCTCTCCAAAGTCGTTGTTTTGGTGGGGAATCGCTTCAAACTAGACTGGGTTCGCGCCCAATATGCTTCACGGATTGCTGCGCTTTTGCAACAGTTTTTTGGCCAGCCTATCCAGCTTGAGTTAGCGATCACTCCCAAAGAAGAGCAAACCAGGACTCAAGCTGTAAGTTATACACATGAGGTGGAGTCTCTTCCCGAAGCATTTGTTGGGATTGAAGAGAACACACCCACCGGGCCACGCAATCGACTCAATACAGCGTTGACGTTCGACAGCCTGGTCGAAGGTACTGCCAACCGTATGGCGCGTGCTGCTGCGATGCATGTGGCGACCATGCCTGGGCAGCTTTACAACCCCTTGTTTATTTACGGGGGGGTTGGTTTGGGCAAAACCCATTTGGTCCATGCTGTGGGAAACAAGTTGCTCCAAGAGCGCCCCGACGCCAAAGTTCTCTACATCCATGCTGAACAGTTTGTTTCGGATGTGGTTAAGGCCTATCAACGCAAAACTTTTGATGAGTTCAAGGCGCGTTATCACTCGCTCGATCTTCTATTAATAGACGATGTGCAGTTCTTTGCTAACAAGGAGCGCACGCAAGAAGAGTTTTTCAATGCATTTGAGGCACTTTTGGCTAAAAAGTCTCATATTGTGATGACCAGCGACACCTATCCCAAAGGGTTGACCGATATCCATGAGCGCCTAGTTTCTAGGTTTGACGCTGGGTTGACGGTGGCGATTGAATCACCTGAGTTAGAGATGCGCGTAGCCATTTTGATCAGTAAGGCGCGACACGAAAACGCAGATATGCCGGAAGAGGTGGCTTTTTTTGTTGCCAAGAACGTGCGCTCTAACGTGCGGGAGCTTGAAGGTGCTTTGCGAAAAATCTTGGCTTATTCGCGGTTTAACCAAAAAGAAATCACGATTCAGCTGGCTCGCGATGCACTGCGCGACTTGTTATCGATTCAAAACCGGCAGATTTCTGTAGAAAACATCCAAAAAACCGTGGCTGACTATTACAAGATCAAAGTCGCGGATATGTATTCGAAGAAGCGGCCTGCTTCTATTGCCAGACCACGACAAATTGCGATGTATTTGGCCAAAGAACTGACCCAAAAGAGTTTGCCTGAGATTGGTGAACTATTTGGTGGACGTGACCACACGACTGTCTTGCATGCGGTTCGCAAGATCGGTGCAGAACGTCAACAACTTGCTGATTTAAACCAGCAATTACATGTTTTAGAACAAACACTCAAAGGATAAAAAAATCGTTTTGTATAAGTCTGGGGATAGATTTTGAATAACCCACTAGTTATCCACAGATTTAGTGAAATTTCAAAGTTATTCATGTTTCCGCGACACCAAAAAACCTATTTAGCCACAGGCTTACAAATGCTCCAAGTCATTGAAAAAAAAGAGGAAAATACAGTTTTGCACAGAAGTGTGCGGTGCTTATCTACTACTACTAATTTAAATTAAGAAAACAAGAGGAAGAAGATGATTGTTCTCAAAGCAACCCAAGACAAGGTTTTGGCAGTCCTGCAATCGGTTGCAGGTATTGTCGAGCGCCGTCATACGCTGCCAATCCTTGCGAATGTGTTGATCAAGAAAACAGGAAAGTCTTTGCAAATCACAACCAGTGATTTAGAAATTCAAATTCGCACGACTGCAGACTTGGATGGCGATACAGGTAACTTCACCACTACCGTTGGTGCACGCAAACTGATTGATATTTTGCGCACCATGCCCAGTGACCAAACTGTGAGTTTGGAGTCAAGCCAAAACAAATTGATCTTGAAAGGCGGAAAGAGCCGCTTCACTTTGCAAAGTTTGCCGGCTGAAGATTTTCCTTTGGTGCAAGAGTCAACAGCACTAGGCCCAACATTTAGCGTTCCACAAAAAACCTTGAAAGAGTTGCTGCACCAAGTTTCTTTTTCTATGGCGGTGCATGACATCCGTTATTACTTGAACGGTATTTTGTTTGTGGCAGAAGGGAAGCAATTGAGTTTGGTGGCGACTGATGGTCACCGTTTGGCATTTGCATCTGCCACATTAGAAGTTGAAGTGCCACGCCAAGAAGTGATCTTGCCTAGAAAAACCGTGTTGGAGTTGCAACGTTTGTTAAGCGACAAAGACGGCGCGATAGAAATGCAGTTTGCCAACAATCAAGCCAAATTTATTTTTGATGGGATGGAGTTTGTGACGAAGTTGGTGGAAGGCAAGTTCCCAGATTACAACCGAGTGATTCCTAAAAACCATAAAAACACCATCACGCTTGGACGTACTGCTTTGCTAGCAACCTTGCAACGCACTGCAATTTTGACGACTGAAAAATTCAAAGGCGTACGTTTGAATTTAGAACCTGGAATTTTGCGTGTTGCTTCTACCAATGCAGAACAAGAAGAAGCAGTGGATGAACTCGAAATCAATTACAGCGGAGACGCGATAGAGATTGGTTTCAATGTCACATACCTTATTGATGCCTTGACCAATATGGACCAAGACATGGTGCAAGTTGATTTAGCTGACTCCAACAGTTCTGCTTTAGTCACTATTCCAGACAACCCCACATTCAAATACGTTGTCATGCCCATGCGCATATAAGTTTTTCTCCTTTGCTACCCATGGTGCTGCAGCGCAGCACGTTTAAAGAATTGATATGACCCAAGAACAACAAACAGAACTCACGACAACGCCTGTGGCCGATCAAGATTACGGCGCTGGATCGATTCAAATATTGGAAGGCTTGGAAGCCGTACGTAAACGTCCAGGGATGTACATCGGTGACACATCCGATGGAACTGGTTTGCACCATTTGGTATTCGAAGTTGTTGACAACTCCATTGACGAAGCATTAGCAGGCCACTGTGACGATATTGTGGTCACCATCCACAGCGATAACTCAATTAGCGTGACTGACAATGGACGTGGTATTCCTACCGGCGTCAAGATGGACGACAAGCACGAACCTAAGCGCAGCGCCGCGGAAATTGCTTTGACCGAATTGCATGCTGGCGGCAAGTTCAATCAAAACAGCTACAAAGTTTCTGGTGGCTTGCATGGCGTAGGTGTTTCGTGTGTCAACGCGCTTTCTAAATCATTGCGTTTAGTAGTTCGCCGTGATGGCAAAGTGCATACATTGGAATTTGCCAAAGGTTTTGTCCAAAACCGAATCATCGAGGTTGTTGATGGTTTTGAAACCTCACCCATGCGCATCACGGGTGATACAGAAAAGCGCGGAACAGAAGTCCACTTTTTGCCAGACACAGAAATCTTTGTGCAAAACAGCGATTTCCATTACGAAATTTTGAGTAAACGCCTTCGCGAACTCAGCTTCTTGAATAACGGCGTGCGTATTCGTTTGATCGATGAACGCAGCGGTAAAGAAGACGACTTCTCAGGTGCTGGTGGCGTGAAAGGCTTTGTTGACTTTATCAACTCCGGCAAAAAAGTATTGCATCCCAATGCGTTTTATTCTGAAGGTGAGCGACCTGCAGAAACATACGGCGGTATTCCCGGAACGCACATTGGCGTTGAAGTGGCGATGCAGTGGAATGATGGCTACAACGAAAGCGTTTTGTGTTTCACCAACAATATTCCGCAACGTGATGGTGGTACGCACTTAACTGGCTTGCGTGCAGCGATGACACGTGTCATCAACAAATACATTGAAGAGCACGAGTTTGCTAAAAAAGCCAAAGTCGAAGTGACTGGCGACGACATGCGCGAAGGCTTGTGTTGTGTTTTGTCTGTCAAAGTGCCAGAACCTAAATTCAGTAGCCAAACCAAAGATAAACTGGTGTCAAGCGAAGTGCGCGCACCGGTGGAAGACATCGTTGCCAAAGCGCTGAACGATTATTTGCAAGAGCGCCCCAATGACGCCAAGATAATTTGCGGAAAAATCGTAGATGCTGCGCGTGCCCGCGAAGCCGCCCGCAAAGCCCGGGAAATGACACGGCGTAAAGGCGTACTCGATGGCATGGGTTTGCCTGGTAAGTTGGCCGATTGCCAAGAAAAAGATCCTGCGCTCTGCGAAATCTATATAGTTGAGGGAGACTCCGCTGGTGGTTCCGCCAAGCAAGGACGCGACCGAAAGTTCCAAGCGATTCTGCCTTTGCGCGGAAAAATCTTGAATGTAGAAAAAGCACGTTACGAAAAACTCTTAACTAGTAATGAAATTCTTACGCTCATCACCGCGCTTGGAACCGGCATCGGCAAAGCCAGCGCAGAGTCTGGCAAGGCGGCCACAGACGATTTCAATGTCGACAAATTGCGTTATCACCGCATCATCATCATGACCGACGCGGACGTGGACGGTGCGCACATCCGCACGCTCTTGTTGACTTTCTTTTATCGCCAAATGCCTGAACTCGTTGAGCGTGGCCACATCTATATTGCGCAACCGCCTTTATATAAAGTAAAAGTTGGCAAAGAAGAGCAATACATCAAAGATGCGCCGGCACTGGACGCGTTTTTGTTACGCGTCGCACTCAAAGACGCGAGCATCAGCACAGGCGGCCCCGCTGCGCAAGTGTTGCGCGGCGAAACCTTGGAAGAGCTTGCACGCAAACACCAATTGGCCGAAGCCGTCATTGCGCGCCTGAGAGGGTTTATGGATGCTGAGGCCCTACGCGCGATGGCCGATGGTGTATCTGTTAATTTAGACACCGTAGCGGATGCCGAACGCTCTGCCGTAGATATGCAAGCCAAGTTACGCGAACTAGGAAGCGGCTCAGAGGCATCTGGCGAGTTTGACGAGCGCACTGACAAACCTATTTTGCGCATCAGTCGCCGCCACCACGGCAACGTGAAGAGCAGCGTCATCACACAAGACTTTGTGCACGGTGCAGACTATGCGGCTTTGGCTGAAGCTGCCCAAACATTCAAAGGCCTTTTGCAAGAAGGCGCACGGGTGATGCGCGGTGAAGGCGAGCGCTCGAAGGAAGAAAAAGTCAGTGACTTCCGCATTGCGATGCGTTGGTTGATTGAACAAGCCGAAAACGCAACAGCCCGTCAACGTTACAAAGGATTGGGTGAGATGAACCCATCGCAACTCTGGGAAACCACCATGGACCCAGCCGTTCGACGCTTATTGCGCGTGCAAATTGATGACGCTATTGAGGCCGACCGCGTGTTCACCATGTTGATGGGCGACGAGGTGGAGCCGCGCCGCGACTTCATCGAGAGCAACGCCTTGCGCGCAGCTAACATAGATATTTAAACTCTCAGCTCCTACATCCCAAAAGGAAGTGTTTGATGTTGTATCCCAAAGCGTTTGATGTCATTGTGGTGGGCGGCGGTCATGCCGGCACTGAGGCTGCTTTGGCTGCTGCTCGCATGGGATGCACTACTTTGTTACTCACCCACAACATTGAAACCCTGGGCCAGATGAGCTGTAATCCGTCGATTGGCGGCATCGGCAAAGGCCATTTGGTAAAAGAGGTCGACGCACTGGGCGGCGCCATGGCTTTGGCCACAGACCATGGCGGCATCCAATTTCGTATTTTGAATAGCTCTAAAGGACCGGCTGTGCGCGCAACCCGCGCTCAGGCAGACCGCGTTTTGTACAAGGCCGCCATTCGTGGGATGTTGGAAAACCAGCCTAATTTGTGGCTGTTCCAGCAGTCGGTAGAAGACTTGATGGTCGAGGGCGATAGGGTGGTGGGTGCCGTAACCCAAGCGGGCATTCAGTTTCGCTCAACCACCGTGGTGCTCACTGCGGGCACCTTCTTGGATGGAAAAATCCATGTGGGCCTCAGCCATTACGCCGCCGGTCGTGCGGGAGACCCGCCCGCCGTTGGGCTGGCTGCGCGTTTAAAAGAATTGAAGTTGCCGCAGGGCCGTCTTAAAACCGGTACGCCCCCAAGAATCGATGGGCGCACGATTGACTTTAGCCAATGCGTGGAGCAACCTGGAGACGGTGTGCCTGGTGGAATGTCTGCCGACATGCCCGTCTTTAGTTATATGGGTCGCGCAGACACGCACCCCCAGCAAGTACCTTGCTGGATCACCCATACCAATGAGCGTACCCACGACATCATCCGTTCGGGCTTTGACCGCAGCCCCATGTTTATGGGCAAGATTGAAGGTGTCGGCCCACGCTACTGTCCGAGCGTCGAAGACAAAATCAACCGGTTTGCAGACAAGACGAGCCACCAAATTTTTCTAGAGCCCGAGGGGTTGACTACCCACGAGTACTACCCGAACGGCATCTCGACCAGCCTGCCTTTTGATATTCAGCACGAGTTGGTCCGCTCCATGAAGGGCCTAGAGAACGCACATATTGTTCGCCCCGGTTACGCCATTGAGTACGACTATTTCGACCCGCGCGAACTCAAGCGCAGTTTCGAGACGCGCTCGATCGCTGGCTTGTTCTTTGCGGGGCAAATCAACGGCACCACAGGATACGAAGAGGCGGCAGCCCAAGGTTTGTTCGCCGGAATCAACGCCGCGCTTCAGTGTCGCCAAATAAAAGGCTTGGCTAACGATATGGGCGGCGCTTGGACGCCAGGCCGAGACATCGCTTACTTGGGTGTGTTGGTAGATGACCTCACCACCAAAGGCGTGACCGAGCCCTACCGCATGTTCACTAGCCGCGCCGAGTTCCGCCTGCAACTCCGAGAAGACAACGCCGACATGCGATTGACAGATCTGGGTCGCCAAATGGGCCTGGTCGACGACGCCCGTTGGGATGCTTTTAGCCAAAAGCGCGATGCTGTTTCACGTGAAACAGAGCGCCTCAAGTCCATTTGGGTGAGTCCTAAAAACCTAGCGGCTAGCGAAGCCGTTCGTCTTTTGGGTAAGCCTTTGGAGCACGAGCACAACTTAGCCGACCTGTTGCGCCGGCCAGAGGTGACTTATACCAACCTTATGTCGCTGGATGGCGGCAGATACCAAAACCCTGAGTTGTTGACGGATGGCGGCCAAGAAGGCGGTGCGACTGTTTCACGTGAAACAGCGAGCGCCATCGTCGAGCAGATTGAGATTTCCGCCAAATACGCGGGCTATATCGAGCGCCAACAAGAAGAGGTGTTGCGCGCGGCGCATTACGAAAACCTCAAGTTGCCACAAGACCTGGATTACAACCAAGTCTCGGCTTTGTCTATTGAGGTCCGCCAGCGCTTAAATCGCCAGCGCCCAGAAACTTTGGGGCAGGCCTCTCGGATGACGGGCATTACACCGGCCGCAGTTTCCCTGTTGCTGGTGCATTTGCGTCGCGCCCGCTACAAAGGCTTTGGCAGCGACGCAGTTGCCGCAGAAACCGCCAGCGACGCGCTGGCTACTTGACGTGCACAAACTGTCCTTGCCTTTGCGCCAAGGCTTTGACGCGTTGGGGCTTTCGCTAGACGAGCGCCAGCAAAACCAGTTACTCGCCTATCTGGACTTGATGGGGAAATGGACCCGCGTCTACAACTTGACCGCGTTGCGTGACCCGCAAGAAATGCTGACACACCACGTGCTCGACAGCTTGTCCGTTGTTTTGCCCATGCGTCGCGAGCTCGAGGTTTTGCGTTTAGAGCGGCTTCGCAATCCGCCGGGCGATCAAGACAAAGGTGTTCCGCAAAAGCCATTTGCCCTGTTAGACGTTGGAAGCGGCGCCGGCCTACCGGGCGTAGTGATCGCCATCACATGCCCCGAAATCCAAGTTACTTGCCTAGACGCGGTGGCCAAAAAAGTAGCCTTTATCCACCAAGTAGCCGCCACACTCAAGCTTTCTAATCTGACGGGGCAGCACGCGCGCATCGAAACTGTTGCGCATCCCTATGACATCATTTCTTCCCGCGCATTTTCCTCCTTGGCAGACTTTGTCAGCGGCTCTCATAAAGCGCTGTCCAAGGGCGGCATTTGGATGGCAATGAAGGGCACAAACCCAGAAGAAGAGCTTCTGGCACTCCCAGACGTAGCAAAAGTGTTTCACGTGGAACGGTTGCAAGTGCCCGGGTTAGAC